>Ga0182024_10001244_pt1 | contig 66103 bp, 62 predicted proteins | sample P32metaG_FD_120480 | JGI IMG/M metagenome (GOLD analysis project Ga0182024, IMG submission 120480) | Permafrost microbial communities from Stordalen Mire, Sweden - P3-2 metaG (Illumina Assembly) | ecosystem: Environmental > Terrestrial > Soil > Wetlands > Permafrost | place: Sweden: Stordalen... | reverse complement strand
GTACCACATGACCACCTTCTCGCCCTCGCGGATCGTCTGGCCGTGGAGCTCGGTGTCGTGGGTGGCGGTGCGCGCGAAGTGGGCGAAGGCGGGGAACATGCGAAGCGACTCCTCGACCGCGCCCGGAACCAGTGAGGGATCCTCGAGCACCCTGCGCCTCTGATCGGGGTTCTCCATCAGCGCCCGCATGCCGCTCGAGTAGGTGGCCTTGGTGCTGTCGTTGCCGGCTGCCATCAGCAGCAGAAAGCCCATCACGATCTCGTGGTCCTCGAGGCGCTCGCCGTCGAGCTCGGCGTGGACGAGCACGCTCGTGAGGTCGTCGGTGGGGGTCTCGCGACGCTCGGCGATCAGCTTCGAGCAGCGCTCGAACACCTCCGGCACGAGTTCTGTCATCACGCTCTCGCTTCCCTCCGGAGTCGCATCCGGATCCCCGGCGCCGACGATCGCGTTCATCAGGTTCGCCCACGCCTCGTCGTCCTCGGGCGAGAGGCCCATGAAGCTGCCGATCACCCGCGAGACCACCGGCTGGGCGACGTCGGTGACCAGGTCGCACGTCTCCCGGCCCTCGAGCCGGTCGAGCACCTCGATCGTGATCGCCCGGATCGCGTCCTCGTGCTCGGCGATCCGCTTGGGGGTGAAGCCCCGCTGGAACAGAGCCTTCAGGCGATCGTGCTTGGGCGGATCCATGCCGATGAACATCGACTGCTGCATCTCCAGCGACAGGCCCGCGTTCTTGGTGCCCGTGAAGCCGCCCAGTTCGGAGGAGAAGGTCTGCCAGTCGCGGCTCACCTCATGCACGTCGTCGGCCGTCGTGATCGACCAGAAGCCGTCCTCGTCGGGGTACTCGGTGATGCCGTCGGTCCAGTGGACCGGGCACTCGGAGCGCAGCCGCGTGAACAGCTCGAGCGGCGGCCCCTCCTGGAAGTTCTCGCGATCGCCGACGCGCAGCCCCTCGAGCGGCGTCTGCTCCTCGCTCCTGCGGCTTGTGGTGCTCACGACGTGTCCTCCTTCCGCTCGCTGGCGGGCTCGAGCTTGTCCATCGGAGCCTACTCCACGACCGACCGCTCCGGCTAAATTGAGTCGCATGGCAAAGACATGGATCCTCGACAGCGAGACCAAGGGCACGGGCGCACACATGGTGCCGCTGGAAAAGGCCCTCGCGAAGCGCTCCGCCGAGGAGGATCTGGCCGTCGTGCGGCTGGAGGCCCCGCCCGCCCCACCCCGCCCGGCGGAGCCGATCGAGCCGCCGGCTCCACTGAGCTTCAGGATCGTCGACGTCAGAAGCTCGCAGGCGCTGGCCGAGGGCGTGGACGCCCGCGCGGCGATCGAGGTGCTCGAGGGCGTCGGCAGCGTGGTCGACATTCGCATCTATGTGTGGGCGCTGCTGAGGAGCCGCTGGCGCCTGCTGACGCTCGAGGAGCAGAAGACCCTGTGGGGATTTCGCGGCCGCAGGGAGGCGAGCGTGGCGGCCGGCGGCGGGCGCTAGCTCAGCGCTCGGCGACCTCGCGCGCGGGCCCGACTATCACCCGCTGAAGCCGGCGGACCGCGTCGAGGTGATCGCCGGTCCAGATCATGCGAACGGCGGTTGCGCTCGCACTTCCGTCCTCGCCGCTCAGATCGTGACGCACGGCATCGACAAGCCGCGAGTCGGCCAGCCTGTCGTGAGACAGGGGGCTGCTCGGCTCGCGGCGCTCGAGCAGGCTGTCGGCGAGCTCGTCGTACCAGCTCTCCACGCGCTTGCTCGACTTCAGGAGCTCGGAGCGGGCCGCGGCGCGGTCGCCGCTCCTCGCACCCTTCTCGGCCTGCCACAGATCGAGGATCGCGTCGCCGGCCAGGCGGAGGCCCCCGACGCCGCTGAGCAGCGGGGTCATCTCGGCCAGCGCGATCGGCTTTGAGCCGCGCTCGGCCAGGTAGTTGCGGAAGGTGTCGTCCAACCGGTTGGACGCCGCCGCGGCGCGAGTGCCTTCGCTCAGCGGAGTCGCCGCCGAGGTGTCCGTGCGATCGCAGCGGAGCATCCCGAAATCGACGGCGCTCGTGAGGTAGGCGGCGCTCTGGATGTAGGCGTCTGCCAGCGCCCGGCGCAGAGCGGCGCGAGCGCCGCGCGGCCAGAACAGCAAGCCCACCACCAGGCTCACCGCGGCGCCGAGGGCGACGTCCTCCAGGCGCAGCAGGCCGACGCGCCAGCCGGCGGGCTGGATGATGTTGTACAGGAACACGAGGGTCAGCGTGAAGGCGGCCTGCCCGAGGGCGAACGAGATCGCCGCCGGAGCGAATCCGGCGAACAGGACCGCCGGCGGGAGCAGGAACCACAGGAGCGTGGTGTTGGTGCCGATCGCGCTCAGAAGCGCCGCGCCGAGCAGGAAGCCGGCCACCGTCCCGAGCACCCCGCGAACGGCGTTCTGGCCCGTGTTGAGCGCGTTCGAGCGCAGCACGGACAGGGTGCCCAGCACGACCCAGAAGGAGTGCTGGACGCCGGTCCGGTTGGCCACGAACACCGCCATCCCCAGCGCGACGGCGCCGCGCACGCTGTTGTGCAGCCACACCGAGTGCGGGTCCACGTGAGCGCTGGCCCGCGCCTGGGCCACGCTGAGCGTGCCGGCGAGGCCCTCGGGCTGGCGGCCGAGCAGCCGCTGCAACCAGCTGCGCCGCTCGGCGGCCGCGGTCAGGTCGATGTTGTGGGCGATGCTCGAGACGGCGAAGCCGAGCTCCTGTGCGCGGAAGCTCGGATCAAGCGACGTGATGAACTCGCTCAGATGCCGCTCGTCGGTCGCGCTCTGCTCCATCGCTCGCAGCCGCTCGCTCAGCTCCGTCATCGCCGAGTGAAGCTCGGCGCAATCCCCGCCCGTCCGCTCGAGCAGCTCGGCTCCGCGCTCGAGCACCGCGGAGGCGGCGAGCTTGACCGAGCAGGCCGGCCGGCTGACCGGAACGCCCTTCACCGCCGGGCCGGCCTCGGAGGCGATCGTGCCGAGCCAGCCCAGCTCGTCCACCAGGCGCACCACGGTCCTCGCGGAGGTGCTGAGACCCGTCGGCCTGTAGGGGGTGGCGAGAAAGGTGCGATGCAGCGCGCCCAGCGCCTCCTCGGCCTGCGCCACCGCGTGATCGCGATCGCGCGCCAACCGCTCCTGCCCATCGCTCAGCAGGAACGCGGCCTCCGAGCGCAGCCGCTCGGCCACCGCCCGGCAGGCGCGCACGGCCGCAGCGCGCAGCTCATCGCGCGTCGGCGCCGGCCACAACAGGGCCACGGCGAACAGGGCGGCGGCGCCCGCGATCCCCCAGCCGGCCAGGCGATCGGGCAGCGATGACGCCGGGCCGGGAAGGGACACAGACAGGATGAAGGCCAGCAGCAGCGCCGTCGTGGCTGCGGCGAGCACGGAGCTCACCACCCCGGCGAACAGCACGGCGAAGCCGATCAGCACCGTCGCGATGGTCGCAAGCCACACGCTTTTGGACGCCAGCGTGCCGAGGCAGACGAGCGCGCCTCCGGCGATGGCGAGCGCCGCCTGCGCCTGCAGACGCTCGCGCATCGGGCCGCCGAAGTCGACGAGCAGCAGCATCGCGAACGAACCGAACGCCGCGAAGCTCGCAAGCGCGGCGTTCCCGATCACCTCCTCGCCCAGCGCGAACGTGGCCGGCATGACGATCGCCGCGCGTCCCGCGCGGCGCAGCGCGGCAAGGTCGCGATCATGCCGGAGAAGCCACTGCACGCGAGCTCAGGTTATTGGCCGCCGGGGTAGAGTGGGCGAGTGCCCGCCCCCTGCGCGATGGACACGAGCGAGCCTGCCGCGAGCGCTCCGCGCGGACGGGTGAGAAGCCGGTGAGGGCCGCCGTCCTGCGCGAGTACGGCGTGCCGCGGGCCGATGACTTCGAGGAGCCACAGGCCGCCGGCCCAGGTCAGGCCGTCGTGCAGGTCCTGGCCGCCGGCCTGAACCCGGTCGACGTGGCGATCTGCGCCGGGCGCTTCTACGGCGGGCGCCCGCCGCTGCCGCTGGTGCCCGGCCGCGAGGGCGTCGGGCTGCTGGACGGCAGGCGCGTGTACTTCGACGCGCCGGTGGCGCCCTTCGGCTCGATGGCAGAGCGGGCGCTGATCGACCCGCAGTCGACCTATGAGATCCCCGAGGGGCTCGAGGACGGGGTGGCGGTCGCGTTGGGGATATCGGGGATGACGGCCTGGCTCGCGCTCACCTGGCGGGCCGGGTTGCAGCCGGGGGAGCACGTGCTGGTGCTGGCGGCGAGCGGCGTGCTCGGGCAGGTGGCGGTGCAGGGGGCCAAGCTGCTCGGCGCCGCCCGCGTGGTGGCCGCGGCGCGCTCGCAGGAGGGCCTCGAGCTCTGTCTCGGGCTCGGAGCCGACGCCGCCGTGCGGCTCGGCGGATCCGAGGACCTGCCCGCCGCTTTCAGCGAGGCCGCGGAGGGCAGGATCGACGTGGTCGTGGACCCCCTGTTCGGCGAGCCGCTCGCGGCGGCCGCGAACGCGGCGAGCTTCGGCGCGCGGATCGTGCAGCTGGGAGCGGGCGCGAGCGCCGAGGCAACGCTGGCCTCGGCGGCCATCCGGGGAAAGCTCCTCACGATCATGGGGCTCACCTACTTTCTCGCGCCGGCGGAGATCAAGCAGGAGGCCTACCGCCGGCTCAGCCGGGCGGCGGCGGCCGGCGAGCTTCGGATCGAGAGCGAGTCGATCGCGCTCGAGCAGGTGCCGGGCGCCTGGGAGCGCCTCGCAGCGGGCGCACACCGGAAGATCGTGCTCGTGCCGTGAAGCGTGGGCGCGGGTGCGGGTGCGGGTGTCAGTACAGCGCCGAGGCCAGGCGGCTGCGCACATCGCGGGCGAGGGGATGCTCTGATCCGAGCGCGTCGAGCTCGCCGACGATCACGCGCCGGATGTCGTCGCGCCGCTCCTCCCCGGCCGAGGACAGCGCCGCCAGCAGCTGATCGAGCGCGCTCTCGAGCTCGCCCTCCCCGAGCGCGGCGAAGGCCTCGGAGAGCTCACCGTCCTGTTCAAGGCGAAGGCGGGCCGCGAGGCCGTCGGCCTGGAAGCTGCCGGTCACCGGCGCGAGCACCTCCGTCGCCTCCTCGCGCTCGCCCCACGCGATCAGCATCCGTGCGAGGGGCAGGGCGGCGTCGGGGCGGCTCGGCTCAAGCGCGTGCGCTCGCCGCAGATCCTCCTCGCTGCCGCTCGAGACGAGCTCGTCGGCCTCGGAGGGCAGCAACTCCTCGAAGAAGCGCTCGACCGCGTCCGCCCCCTGGGCGCCCACGAATTCGCTCACCAGCCGGCGGTCGCTGAACGCCTTGACGGCGGGGATGCCGCGAATCTGAAAGGCCTCGGCCAGGTTGGGGTTGGCGTCGGTGTCGAGCTTCGCGAGCACCACCTTGCCCTCGCGCTCGGCGGCGGCCCGCTCGAGCAGCGGCCCGAGCTGCTTGCAGGGCCCGCACCACTCCGCCCAGAAGTCCACCACCACGGGAAGCGTCGTCGAACGCTCGACCACCTCCTTCTCGAAGTCCGCTTCGCTCACGTCGATGACTGTCATGCGCACAGGGTAGGACGCCGGACAGGTTGAGGGGGTCGCCCTGTCGGGAGACGGTTATGCTCGCGGCATGGAAGGCGCCGCGCGCGGGCGTTCGGACATCTCTACGCGGGTCGCCGATGGATCGGACCTGCCCGGCGTAAGTGAGATGCTGGGGGCCGCGTTTCGCGAGGATCCCCTGTGGAGCTGGACGTTTTCCGATCCGGAGAGGCTCACGGTGTGGTGGCGGTTTCTGATCGAGAGCGCCCTGCGCTACCGGTTCGTGTTCGTGACCGGCGACTACGCCGCGGCGTCCGTCTGGATCCCACCGGGCGGGAGCGAGCTGACAGAACGGGAGCAGGAGCGTGTCGAGCCCCTGCTCCAGGAGCTCGCCGGCGAGCGCGCGCCGGCCGTCATGGAGCTGCTCGAGCGATTCGACGACGGGCACCCGAGGGATCGCCCGCACTACTACCTGAGCCTGCTCGGCACGCATCCCGAGCACCGCGGTCGAGGGCTCGGAATGGCGCTGCTGGCCGAGAATCTCGCAAGCATCGACGAGCAGGGGATGCCGGCCTACCTGGAGTCGAGCAATCCCGAGAACATCCCGCGATATGAGCGCCTCGGGTTCGAGCGCATCGGCGAGTTCTCGACCCCGGACGGCCGGCACACGGTGGCGGCGATGTGGCGCGAGGGGTGAGGCGCCCCCGGAGCGTCGCCCGTGGAGATCATTCCAACTGGTGCTCGAGCATGAGCTTTGACAGCTGAGCCGCACGCAAGACGCCCGCCAAGGTCCTTCAGCCCGTCGCCTGACGCCCAGCCACCCGCCGTCAGTCGGCGTGCCCGACGAGCACCACGACGCGCGCAACCGACCGGAACATCTGGAGCGCTCCCCCACCGAGCGCGCCCGGCGCTCCCACGTGCAGGACCCGTGCGACGCGTGAGGCAAGAGCTCGCGCACCGGGGCCGTAGAGCACCTCATCGTGTGGGCGGTGGCCGGTGACGGCCGTGCCGAGCATGAGTGGCGCGACGGACGGTATGCGGGCGTGAATCGCGGCCGCGACCCTCTTCAGGCGCGGGGTGCTGGCCAGCGGCCCCTGGCTCGAGGAGTACAACCCCGTCTGGTCGACGAGCACGACCGCGGTGGGCGTGCGTGTGGCGACCGCGGTCAGGTCGGTGGCGCTGAGGGCCGTTCCGAAGCGCGAGCTCACCGCCCCGCCGTAGACACCCCCGGCGACGGCGAACGTGGCGCTGCCGTTCTGGAAGCGCACCTCGACCGATCCGCTCGCGGGCGGCGCGAAGCCCGCAACGAGCGACTGCGCGCCGCGCTTGACCGAGACGGGCAGGCTCGGGCGGGACAGTTCCCTCGGGTCCAGGCAATCGAAGCCGGCAAGCGCGAGCTGCGCGTAGATGAGCACGCAGACCTGCGGCTCATAGCTGTTGCCTTCCTGCTCATATGCGTCTTCGGGCAGATCGGTCGCCGCGCACGCAAGCCCGGGTATCACCCACCAGGCGGCTGTGTTCGTGGCACCCCACAGGGTGGCGTCCGGATACCACGCGTCGGCGAGCTGATCGCCCCACGCGCCGGAAGCAGACGTTTCAGACCATTGTGGAAGCACCTCCTTGGACCAGCGAGGGCTGTGGAGGAAGGGCACCGCACCGACTCCGAGCAGGGCGGATGCCGATCCGGACGGCTCATAGGGAGCGCCGCCCGTGCAGACGTCAGCAGATGCCGTCGGGGTGCGAACGACGACGAGTATCAGCAGCGCGAGCGCCGCAGCGAGCAAGTGCACCCACCCTGGGCGTGAGGAGCGCAGTGGCACGGCGCGGCTAATCTAGCGCATCGATCAACGATGATAATGCGGCGGCGGCGAGGCCTACGGCTTCAGCACAACGGCGGCCTCGGGCGTGGCGACGTGGAAGCTGAAGCTCTCCTCCAGATACAGCCGCACAACCTCGCCGTCGTGTGAGTCGTAGCCGATCGACAGATCCTGGCCTGACTCGAACACGAAGTCGCCGCCGCGCAGGCTGAGCACGACCGCGCCCTTGACGCCGGGCGCCCACACGATCGGGCCCTCGAGGATCTTGTGAAGGTGATCGAGCAGCGGATAGCCGCCGTGCTCGGCGGTCTCGACCACCGTGCGGTACTGCTCGCGTCCTAGCGCAAGGCCGTAGGGACCGGTGATGCCGCTGCACAGCAGCTGCTCGACAGCGCCGGCCACCTGCCCGGGATAGCCCTCGGTGGAGTCGCCGAGCTTCACCGCCTCGTGGGGGGAGGCCTCGCCGATGCCGGTGATCGCGCCATCCCAGCCGTGGAAGACGGCGACGTTCTCGGCCACGGCGATCTCGTGCGCCGCCTTGTCGAGCGCCCCCACATCCATGTCGTCGGCGCCGCGATCTGCGTCCCTCAGCTCTGAGCGGGAGAGCTCGAAGCTCGCACGCAGCTCGACGAGCGGAAGGACACGGCGCTTCAGCGCGGAGACCCCCCGGCTCGGCGCCTTCCCGAGCGGGCTCGTGCGCCCCAGGTTCGTGGCCGAATACTCCCAGCCGTGGGGGCCGGAGAAGTCGATCAGCTTGCGCGCCGCGAGCGCCGATGTGAGGCGCTCGCGCGCCTCTGAGTCGAGGAGCTCCCAGCCGGAGTCGCTGATCGGGGCGTGTGAGCGGAGCAGGTGGTTCATCGCGGCGCTCCCTTCAGGCTGCCGATGGCGAGCGACCCGTCCTCGTAGGAGCCCTGGGCGCCTGAACCCCCTTCGTCGAACGCCTCGGCCTCCGCTTGCTCACCTCGCTCGACGATGTCACCCTCCTGAAACAGGATGCCGTGGGCGACGGCGCGCCACGGCGGCGTGCGCCGCAACAGGAACTCCAGGTCCATGCTGAAGTGCTTGAACTCCTCCCCCTGGGCGTCGCGCATGATCGCGAGCGCCTGCGGATCGGTCTCGACGGCGATGCGCTGCTCATACCACCCGAGTGCTTCGGCCTCCTCGGTCAGCGATGCGCACAGGCGCGCGAAGGTCCGGATGTCAGCCGGCAGCTCCTCGGGTGGCTCGTGGTACTGGTCGAAGCCCATCGGATCTCCTCAGGTGGTGGGTGGTGGCGGTGTGCGCCTCGGTGCTCGGTCGCCGGCTCAGCCCGACCGGCGCGACGACGACCAGGCCGCTCCGTCCAGCGTCGGCGGACACACCGGATATAACCACGCAGAATCATCGGGCGGTTTCTCGACCGGTGCCTGGTGCCGACAGCAGACAAGCAACCGAAGGAGGCTCTGAATGGCCGAGGTCCCCGCGCCGCAGGAGGGAATCGTGCTGACCCACTTCATCGTGTCCGCCGACGTCGAGCGCTCCAGCCGCTTCTACACCGAGGTGCTCGGCGGTGAGCTCGTGCGAGAGGGCGAGCCCTCGATCGTCTCGCTCGCGAATGGCTGGATCATCATCAATGTCGGAGGAGGGCCAACCGACGACAAGCCGGCGGTCACGCTCGAGCCGCCCGGCAACCCGGACCTGGTCAGCAGCTTCCTGAACATCCGGGTGGCGGATATCGAGGCGATCTACGCTGACTGGAGCGCGCGGGGCGCCGAGTTCCTCACGCCGCCCAAGGACCATGGACGGGAGATCCGCTGCTACGTGCGCGACCCCGACGGACACCTCATAGAGGTGGGACAGGCGACCGGGATCCCCTCAGAGCCGACCGGGCCGGCATGAGCGATCCGGAGATCATCCTCGTGGGAGACCTCCACGGTCTCCTCGGCAGCACGGTCGAGCTGGGCTCACTGCTCGCCGAGCTGGCGGACGGCGCGCGCGGCGAGCCGGATTGCGTCAGCTTTCGGGTTCTCGCCGCCGAGGACCCGGGCGACTTTGTGCTGCTCGCCTCCTGGACGAGCGAGAAGGCCCTGCTCGACCACTACGCCACGGCCCATTACCGTCGCTATCGGGAGCGGGTGGGGCCACTCTTGGCAAGGCCCAGCGACGTGCTCGTTCACCACCTGTCCGCAACGACTCACGCGCGCGATCCGAACCCGCCCGACCCGGGCGAGCTCGGATGAACGACGTTCGAGGAGACGCTCCTGACACAGGGCTTCCGCGCTAGCCTGCAGCTCAGTGAACGGCTCCCCGGCTCGCGAGCAGGTCGACTTTCTGGTCTTCGCGGCATCGCTGCGCGAACACTCCCTGAACAACAGGCTCGCAACGCTGGCTGCGAAGACGATCGAAGCCAATGGGGGCGATGTCGACTTCGCCTCGATGAAGGAGTTCGATTGCCCGTCCTACAACGGCGATGTGCAGGACCGCGACGGCTTCCCGCCCGAGGCGCACGAGTTCAACCGGCGACTGGAGCGGTGCGACGGCTTCGTGATCGCCTCGCCCGAGTACAACGGGTCGATGCCGGGCGTATTGAAGAACACGATCGACTGGGTCTCACGATTTCAGCCGCAGCCCTTCAATGAGCTGTATGGACTCCTGCTCTCGGCGTCGCCGTCGATGGCCGGTGGAAACCGGGGCGTGTGGGCGCTGCGCGTCCCGTTCGAGCATCTCGGCGCGCGCGTCTACCCCGACATGTTCTCGCTGGCCCGGGCGCACGAGGCCTTCGACGGCGAGGGTCGGATCGCCGAGGACCAGCTGCAGGGGCGCTTCGAGACGAACATCGTCAACTTCATGGACTCCGTCGAGGCGCAGAAGCACTACCCGTGTGTCAAGAAAGCCTGGTACGAGTATCTCGGGGAGCGCCCCGAGCCCGGGATCGATCGCGTGCAGTGAGGGGGTGGGCGGGCGCCGCGCGGAGCGCTCAGCCTGGCATCGCCCAGCTCATCCCTGCGGCTCGCGCCACATCCGCCAGAGCGGCGGTCCGTCCTTGGCGTAGGCGCACTCCTCAAAGGTGTCGAAGCCGTTGCGCTCGTAGAGCGCCCGGCTGCGGGCGCTCGAGGCCTCGAGGTAGGCCGGCACGCGGTCCTTGTCGCAGCGCTCGAGAACCGGGCGAAGCAACGCGGCGCCGTAGCCTCGGCCCTGCCAGGCGGGCACGATGCCGACGATCGGCAGATACCAGTGTCGCGGCTTGGGTGGATGCTTCTTCTCGATGAAGGTGAGCGCCTTGAGCAGGCGCGGTGTGTCGGCGCGCAGGTCGCGCACGACAGCGGGCAGCAGAAGCAGCTGAGCGAGCAGGCCCGTATGCCAGGTGTCCGGCGGCAGCCAGAGTGCGGCGCCGATCAGCCGCTCGTGCGTGTAACCCTCGTCCTCGCGCATCCACACGCGCCTGATGAAGGTCGAGAAGCCGCGTTCGAGCTTGACCATCCGCCTGCTGTCGTCGCGGGCGATCCAGCGGAAGTGCGGGTCGTCGTAGAACGCTTGGGCGAGCGAGCGGGCGACCGGCTGTACCTCCGTCCCGGTCATCTTGCGGATGTCGCTGCCGTCCGGCCGCGGATGATCGGCGGCGGTCGGCGTGAGGACTTCGACTTCAGATGCCATCGATGCGCCTCCCCCCTCCTGTGCGTGTGCCTGGCAGCGCGACTCTACGCCGCTTGCGATAGCCGATCAAGCGTGCGCCTCCACTCATCCGCCTCGCGCCCTCACGTCAAGCGCTCAAACCCAGAAGTCTCGCGCGAGCGCCCGGCGTGTCTGCCACAGCGAGTCCTTCCCCATGAAGCCGGTCACACCGGCGCCCTGGTCAGCGTCGGGTATCTGCCAGCCTCCGCTCACCGCCCCGGTGAGTCCCGCTGACAGCGCCTCGAACCCCTGGGCCGTGTAGAGATCCGCCTCGACTCCCCGGTTGATGATGAACTTCAACTGGCGCACCGCCTGCTGGTTCTTGGAGAGCAGGACCTCGACCAGTGCATCGACCTCGGCGTCCAGCTGATCGTCCGGGACAGCACGGTTCCAGAGCCCGAGCTCCACCGCGCGGCTCGCCGGGTGGAGGGCCCCCAGGAGGTTGACCTCCTTCGTCATCCGTCTGCCGATCAGTCTCGCCAGGCGTGTCGTGCCGCCCCAGCCGGGCGTGATGCCGACATCGACCTCGGGCATGCCCCAGCGGGCGCGTCGGGTGGCCACGACGAAGTCGCAGGCCATCGTGATCTCAAGGCCCCCGCCGACGGCGAATCCATCGACGGCCGCCACGGTGACCTTGTCGAGCTCCTCGAGCGCGTTGGCCATCATCTGATAGAGACGCGCGCGGCGCATGACGGCATTGGCGTCGCCCCATTCGTGCATCTCGGTGATGTCGTCGCCGGCACAGAACGTATCCCCGGTCCCCTGGATCACGAGCACCTTCAAGGTCGTCGAGCGCTGGACCCGGTCGATCGCCTCGATCAGCTCGTCGCTCAGCGCAATCGAGAGCGCGTTTCTCTTCTCCGGGCGATCGAGCGCGATCCGCGCGACCGGGCCGTCCTGCGCGTAGCGCAGCAATTCGAAATCCGTTTGGGTGTGGTTCGTGTTGATCATGTGGTCAGTAGTACCATCGAGCAACTAGTTGCGCAACCAATCCATTTGAAAGCGAAAACCAGTTGCCCGCGAAGAACCACCCGCCGCGCCGCCCGGACGGCATCGAGCGAGCGGCCGACATGCTCGGCGACCGATGGAGGATCCTCGTCCTGCGCGAGGCGTTCTACGGCGTGCGCCGCTACGGCGAGATGGTCCGCAACCTGGGCATCGCCCGCAACGTGCTGGCCTCGAGACTGAAGACGCTGGTCGACGACGGGCTGCTCGAGCGACGGCGCTACCGCAAGGACCCCGACTGGTATGAGTACGTCCTCACCGACGCAGGGCGCGATCTCTACGGGGCAATCGTGGCCGTTCTGCACTGGGCGGACGTCCACGTGCCGAGCGGTGGAGAGCAACTGCGGCTGCGACACAGGCCGTGCGGAAAGCACACCCACGCCGAGGTCGTCTGCGCTGCGTGCGGCAAGCCGCTCGACCCTCGCGAGGTGCAGATCGAGCCGGCCGAGCACACGGCCATGGCACGGGGCGGCAGCTGAGGCTCAAACAGGGTCGCTGAACTGGGGCGGCTCACCGCTCATCCCGGCCACCACCGCGGCGAGCTGGTTCGGGGAGCCGATCAGCTGATGCTGCAGTGCGGCCTCCAACGTGAGGGTCTCCTCCGCGGGGCCTCCCCACGCCTCGCCGAGCAGGCGCTTTGCGGCGCGCACCGCGTCAGGCGAGCGCCCCGCGATCTCACGCGCCAGCTCCTGGGCAGCTGCCAGCGGGTCATCGGCCAGGCGCGTCACCAATCCGAGCCGATGGGCCTCCTTGGCGCCCAGCACGCGCGCCGTGTAGGTGAGCTCCTTGGCCACGTCGATCGCCACGAGGCGCGGCAGCGTCTGGGTCAGGGACATGTCGGGGATCAGACCCCATTTGACCTCGGCCACCGACAGGCGAGCATCCGGGTGGGCGATGCGGATGTCGGCTCCAAGTGCGATCTGCAGACCGCCCCCCAGACAGTTGCCGTGGATCGCCGCGATCACCGGCACCGGGAGCCTCACCCAGTCGTAGGCCACCCGCTGGAAGCGATTGGGCACCGGCTCGCTCAGCGCGCTGTCCGCGTCCCCCCCTGCGCCCGGCGCCGACATCAAGCTGGCGACGTCCAGGCCCGAGCAGAAGCTCTTGCCCTCGCCGTGGAGCACGACAGCCCTGATCTGCGGCTCGGCGGCCACCTGCTCGGCGGCCGCGAGAATCGCCTCGAACATCGGGATGTCGAGGGCGTTGTGCTTCTCCGGGCGGGTGAGGGTGACCGTGGCCACGTGCCCGTCGGCCTCCACCCTGACCCGCCGCTCCACCTCGCCGGCGGGCTGTTGGTCGGTCATCGCGCTCCCACCCGCTCGATCCCCGCGAGCGCGAGCACGTCCGGGTCGGGCTGCGTGCGGCCGTGCACGTGCAGGTACTCGGGATAGACGCCGCGCAGGCCGCGCGCTCGGCCGATCGCACTGAGCATGGCGAACAGCGGCGCCTGGATCGCGCGCGGCGGGCGGGTGAAGACGATCACGTCGCGGAACTCGCGGGCCAGGAGCGCGAGCTGGAGCAGGCCGGGCATGCCGCTCGCGTTCGCTTGCCCGGCGTTGGCCAGCCCGAAGATCGTCGCGAACATGGCATCGAAGCGCTCGCGCTGCTCGTCGGGACCGTCGACCTCCACGAGCACGCTCGCGAAGTCCTCGCCCGCGTTCCACCAGTCATGCGCCACTCCCGGCTCCGCCGTGGCCTCGTCCCCCGCGTTGAGCCGGCGCTCGACGCCGCCGACGCGGGTATCGAGCGTGCCGGAGATCGCGACGAAGCGCTCGCGGATGCGCGGGTGCACGTGCTCGCCGGCGACGGCGCCGTGCGGTGCCACGGTCAGGTGCCCGAAACCGCTCTCGCCCGCGGCGGTATCCTCGTCGCCGCGCAGCACCACGACCCGCTCACCGGTGATGCGATTCTCGTAGAAGTCGCCCAACCGCGACATCGCCGCCCCTTTGACGCTGGCGTCGAAGGGTAGCCGACGAGAGCGGGCAACGGCCGCCACCCGACACCGTCCCGTCGCGGCATCTCACCGCAGCAGCGGGAGGAAACGCCGGCGCGTCGCGACCCGCGCCGGCGCCCTGCGTCTTTGCGCCAATCAGCACCGGCTCGACGGATGGAGCAAGCGGGGATCGATACTTTGGCCGCCGGACCATATGTCCGGGCGCTTCCCGCGGGGACGATGGCTGGGATGGCCCTGCTGCCCATATCCTCAGCCGAGCTCGCTGACACACCCACGCTGTTCAACAGCTTCATGGGCTACGTAGACCGGCGCTACAAGACCTTTGGCCAGCTGTTGGCGATCTATCGCGAGCGCAGCAAGGCGATCGAACCGGCCGAGGACGAGGCGAACGACCTCAGAGTTGAGCGCTTCATGCGCGATATGGCGGGCAATCGCTGGACGTCTGAGGTGGTGTTGCGGATAGGCGTGTTCGACGGCGCCGTGCTGGTGATCGACGGGATACACCGGGGGCTGGCCTATCTGGCGTGCGTGGACGCGGGAATCAGCCCCGACAGGCTTCCGGCGCTGCGCGTCGACCGCTGAGCGGCGTTGCACTCCTCACGTGAGCGTCCCGTCAACGGGCGCGCTCCTGATCAGCGTTTGCCGGTCCTCATCCAGCTCAATCGTCTCGACGCGGTCGCGACCATTGCTCTTGGCTCGGTAGAGCGCGCCGTCGGCTGAGCGGAAGAGGGTGACGGCGTCGACGGCGTCAACGGGGAGGACCGCGACACCGACGCTCGCGGTGATTCGCTCGACGTCGGGCACGCGAATCGCGGCGACGGCACTGCGAATCTTCTCGGCGACATCGAGGGCGCCCTGCCTATCGGTGGCAGGGAGCAGCAGCAGGAACTCCTCGCCTCCGTAGCGACCGGCAAAGTCACTCTCGCGGAGGGTTTTGCCGACAGCCACGCCGACCGCGGCGAGGACCTCGTCTCCGCGGTCGTGACCGTAGACGTCGTTGACCTTCTTGAAATGGTCGAGGTCCAGCAAGAGCGCCGCGAGCGGGGCGGCGCTGCGGGCGGATTGCGCCACCATGCGCTTCATCGTGTCCTCGACCGCGCGCCGGTTGGGAAGCCCCGTCAGGGCATCGGTCGAAGCTTGCAGCTGGGCGACTGCGAGGTTGCGCAGATTGGCCAGCACCGGCGCAGCATGGGCAACGATCTCGCGGATGCGCTTCCGCGCGCCGCCGTCGAGCTCCTCGGCATGAGCTATCAGCACGACGCCGATCACCTCGCCGCCCACGAGCAGCGGCTCACAGGTCGAGGCACCGGGCAGTCGGCCACAGATCTCACAGCTCACCAGGGCATCGTCATCGTCGTTCTCGGTGTGACCGCGACCGAGGCGAACGGCGAGACACGAGCGCGGCGTGGCCCCCGCGAGGGGCCCTTGCAGGGCGTCGATCTCCGCGAGCGTTGTCCTTGCTTCGAGGCGGTCGGCGCTGTTGTTGCGGACCAGAACGACCGCTCGCACACCCTCCAGGGAGCGCTCGACCTGGCGGCGAAGGAGGTCCTGGGCTTCCTCCTCGCGCTCGGCGACCTGGAGCGCGTCGATGTACTCGCCCTCGCTCTCTCGGAACCGCTCATCCTTCGCGCGCTGGTCCACGATGCGCTTGAGCGTCAACCCGACAAGCAGCATCGCTGCGGCTGCGGCCAGGGCCAGTGCTGTGACCACGATCAGCCAGGTGCGGCTGCGTTTGAAGGTTGCCTGGGCGCCTACGTGAGCCCCACCTGCCGCGGTCCGCTCGATCGACTGGCGCCCGGACACGAACAGGATCAACGGGTCCATCACGCCGGCGATTCCGTCCGCGACCTGCCTGCGCTGCCTCGTGCCGGCCGGCTCCCCGACAGATTGCAGAGCGCCGCCCTGGGTTTGCGCAACGGCCTTCCAGGCGACTGGTATTCGCTCGAGCTGCGCAAGCTCCGCAGGCGGATCGGCGGCGTGGAGAAGCAGCAACCTCGCGATGTCCGCGTTGACTTTGGGTACCGCCAGCTGGTCGAGTTGGACGCGAAGTTCGTCCACCTCTTTGGCGCCGGTGATGGCGGTGATCTCCAGGCCGATGCGCTCGGCGCCGCCGAGATCAATGGCCAACTGACTGGTGGCTTCAGCGGTCAGGAGATTGTCCGTGAAGACCTGGTTGTTGGCCCGTTGAACGTCCTGCAGGCCGCGCAGCCCGAGAACGCTCACCGCCAGCAGAGACCCGAGCAGCACCAACAGCGCAGCGAAAAACCCCGTGCTGATGCGGATCGCGCCCGGGCGGGTGGGGATCGTCGGCATTGCGATTGCATCGACATCCGCGCTCCCGCGCTTGAGAGAACGCCTCCAGGACATACGGAGCGATGCCGCTTACAGTCAGAACGCGCGATATGAGCCCTTGGTGATCGTGAAACCGTGGTGCGTCCGGTTCGCGCAGCGAACTGCGCGCGCGCTGATCGTGCATGTGACGCTGATCGGGCCGGTGTGCCACCTACGCCCGCCTGTCAGCGCCACCGGGTCTGTACCGGCAAAGGAGTCCTGACTCAGCCGCGCGAGGGTCGGACGCCCAACCGATCCGAGGAACACGAAGCCGGGATCACCGATGCCCTTGGCCTTCGGAGCCGGCACCGGCCGGGCGCTGCAGAGCACCTGCATGGGCGGCGCATTGGGCGGATGGATCGCGATGCCACATGTGACGTTCCGCCCGAGCGCCGTCCACAGCTCCGCGCCCGACGTCGAGCCGAGCGCGGGCGCAGATGCGACCATTCCGACCGCACAGACGGGGATCAGAAGCCGCAGGCGATGCACACGCTGATCTTCGCACGACTAGTCTCGTCGCGGAAGCGTCCACCATGATCACTCGAGAAAACACGGTTGCGGCGAACGGGGTCTCCTTCGCGGTCCTTGAATCGGGCCCGCGGGATGGGCCGCTCGCTCTGTGTCTTCACGGATATCCGGACACGGCGTGGACGTGGCGACACTTGATGGGAGAGCTTGCAGACGCCGGATGGCGAGCCGTCGCGCCGTTCATGCGCGGCTATGCGCCAACGTCGCTTCCTTCCGATGGGTGCTACCAGACGGGCGCACTGATCGCCGACGCGAACGGTCTGCACGAGGCTCTCGGCGGCACCGACGAAGCGGCGCTGATCGGACACGACTGGGGCGCGGTCACGGCATACGGAGCTGCCGGTCATCAGCCCGAGCGCTGGCAAAGAGTCGTCACCCTCGCGATTCCCCCCGCACCCGTGATGGCGGCGGCGTTCACGAACGTCGAGCAGCTCAAGCGCAGCTGGTACATGTTCTTCCAGTGCACCCCACTCGCCGAGCAGTTGATCCCGCTTGAGAACTTCTCGTTCCTCAGAGTGCTCTGGAACGACTGGTCTCCGGGCTATGACGCCACGGAGGATCTCGAGCGCGTCACCAAAGCGCTCGCCGAGCCATCCCGTCTGCTCGCCGCTCTCGGCTATTACCGCGCGCAGTTCGGCATCGAGGATTTCAACCCGTCCCTGGCAGCCGAGCAGCAGGCCGCCGCGATGACGCCGCCGCAGCCGACGCTGTACCTGCACGGAAGCACGGATGGCTGCGTCGCGGCCGCCTATGCCTCATCGGCGCTCGGATTCCTCTCGCAGGGGTCTGAGGTCGACGTCATCGAGGACGCTGGGCATTGGCTGCACCTGGAGAAGCCGCAGGAGGTCAACCGCCGCATCGTGGAGTTTGTCGGCGCCGGCGCTCGCAGATAGGGGCCGCGCTCGCTCACGCTCGCGTTTTGGACGTCAGGCCGGCAGGCCGGCAAGGAATGCGAGCAGGTGCTCATGGAACGGCTCGGGGCGCTCGCGATGCGGCCAGTGGCCCGCGCCGTCGGCGATCAGCACCTCGCAGGGAGCGTCGAAGAACTCGCCGGAGCGGGAGAAGAGCTCCGCGGGGACGATGTCGGTGGTGCCCCCCACCACGAGCCCGGGCACCTGGACGCGTCCGAGGCGATCACCCGTCGAGACGTCGCGGTAGTAGCTGATCGCGCCCTCCAGCACCCGCGGGTCGGCGAAGGCCCGCTTGACATCCGCCAGCGTCGCCTCGCGGGCCGGGCCCGACCAGGTCGGCGCCCAGCGGCGCATCAGCACGTCGAGGTATGAGAAGTCGCTGCGCCGCGCGAGCCATGGACCAGTGGGCAGGCGCAGCGTTATGAAGTGCCGCCCGCCCCAGACCAGCGCCAGCGACCGCTCGAGCAGGTCCAAGTGCGGTATCGCGACCGGACAGATGGCACGCACCCGCCCGGGCGCCAACGTGGCCGCCCGGTAGACGACCGAGGCGCCCCAGTCGTGGCCGACGAGCACGGCGCGCTCGAGTTCCCGGGCATCGAGTAACCGAATCGCATCCTCGCCGATCTCCTTCCCGCCGTAGGAGCGCCCGGCGACAATCGTGTCGGGGTGATAGCCGCGCAGATAGGGAACAATCGTGCGAAACCCGGCCGCGTTGAGCGTCAGGCGCGTGTCCTCCCAACCCATCGGCGTGTCGGGAAAGCCGTGGATGAGAACCACCGGCGGTCCCTCGCCGGAATCGCAGAAGCGGAAGCTCTGACCATGTGCGGTTGCCGTCTCAAAGTCCATCGGCTAGCCCACTCCCCTTTCAGTCCCTCCGGCGGGCGCGCGGCGGACTATAGACGCCCCTTCGGGACGAAGCTGGCCTCAGCCAGAATCATCGCCCGCCCATGAGCCAAACCCCGGGCTGCGCTGTGGCGCTCCCGGGCCAACGGGACTCACACCGTCGTATCCGCTGCCGGAAGCCATCGGCGGATGGCAGCAGCAAGCGTCTCGAGTCGAACGGGCTTGCTCAGGTAGTCGTCCATCCCCGCAGCCAAGCAGCGCTCGCGGTCGCCGGGCATGGCGAGTGCTGTCATGGCGATGATCGGCACGTGGCCCGCACCCTCGGCCACACGGATCTGCCGCGTTGCCTGCAATCCGTCCACCCCCGGCATCCTGCAGTCCATCAAGATCGCATCGTAGTCCCGAGCTGCCGCCATCTCGATCGCCTCGCGACCATCGCGGGCCACCGCCATCTGCACTCCGAGCTTGTCCAGGAGCACCTTGGCGACAAGACGGTTGATGTCGTTGTCCTCGGCGAGCAGCACAAGCGGGGCGCGGTCGCTCGAGACCGTTCTCGCCGAACGGTCGATGGCCGCTCGCCAAGGTGTCTCGACACACCCGTCATCCGCCTGCGGCAGCGCGGCCGAAAACCAAAACACGCTGCCGCCGCTCGCGCGAGGCGCGGCGCCGATCCGGCCGCCCATGAGTTCTACGAGCTGGCGCGTGATGGCGAGCCCAAAGTTGCCCCCGCTCTGAATGGTGCGTTGATCGGGCGAAAGCGCCTCGGACAGCATTGCGGCCTGCTTTTCATCGATCCCGACCCCGGTGTCTGAGACCGAGAAGCGGAGTTCATCGTCCTTGTCGGGGGCGACGCGAACCGCAACTTCTCCGGAGGCTGTGTGTGCGATGGCGTTCGAGAGGAGAGTCAGCAGGATCTGGCGCAGACACGCACGATCACCGGTCACCGAAAGCGGCACCTCGGCGTCCACCCCGTAGCTGATCTTCAAGCCCTTGGCGCGTGCCGTGTCGGTTCGCATATGACAAGCCTCCTCGACAAGGTCGCGCAGCCCGAAATCGCTGCGATCGAGTGCCAGCCGACCCGCTTCCAGCTTCGAGAAGTGCAGCAGGTTGCTGAGAACTGCCAGGAGCGCCTCGGCTGAGGTCTCCTGCGCATCGACGTAGCCGGTCTGCGACGGAGTCAACCCGCTGTCGCGCAGCAGCTGGATCATCCCGATGATTCCATTCATCGGCGTGCGCAGCTCGTGGCTCATGCTTGCCAGGAACTCCCACTTCGAGTGGGAGGCCTCCTCGGCCTGCTCCCTGCCCGTGCGCAGCTCGTCCTCCATCTGCTTGCGAGCGGTGATGTCGCGAGCGACCGCGTAGGTGAGTCCGCCCTGCATCGAACTGGCACTCCACAGCAGCCACCGGTATGAGTCGTCCTTGCAGCGATAGCGGTTCTCAAACCCGATCACGTCCCCCCCCGCCGCCAGCGCTTCGAACCTCGCCTGGGTGGAATCGACATCCTCGGGGTGGACGAAGTCCATGAACGGTCGTGCGGTGAACTCGGCGAAGGTGTATCCGAGCGTTCTTTCAAACGCCGGATTGATCTCGACTAAGCGTCCGTCAGCGTTTGCGATACCCATCAGGTCAAGCGAAAGATGGAAGAACCGGTTGATGTCCGTGCCTGCATCAGCGCATGCCGGGTCAGCCAGGTCATGCGCGGCTCCAGGAGGCGACGGGCGGGTTGTCCAGGACACTGTGACCTATCGTTCCCCTCTCATTCGCCACCTCGGCCGCACTGGGTGAGTATTTCCCGGTAGAACCGCCATCCGTCCGCCTGAGCGAGAAAGCCGGCCGGTGCTCAGAGGAGGAAGCGAGATACTCCTCGCAGATGTCCAAGGAGTCGTCATGTGTGGCGGGTCACCAGGCAGCGAGAGCCGGGTTCAGAAAGCTACGCGGCGGTTGCAACCTTGACTGATGGGCTGATAGACCGCACCGGCTTGGACGCCGTAGCTCCAAAAAGCCATTCACCTCGGTTGCGCGATGACCTTGACTTCCACTCGGAGGAGATGGAAAGTATGCGCGATCCAACGGGAGCGTCCTCGGTCGCAGAACGGCTTGGGAGCGACCAGGAAGGGGCTCGTGCCGATATCCGCTCCGCACAGCAGGCCCGCAGCGCCGGCCCTCCGCCGTCGCCGTCCAGCGATGCCCGGGTCGGCCAAGTACGCGCCGCCGCGATGTGGCGCCACCAACCGAATGGAGGCGAGATGAGCAGTGTCGACGTGAGCAGCGAGAGCGCGGCTCCTACCCCGCCGGTGAGGGGCGGGGAGTTCAAGCTCGAGGTCGTGGTCGTGCCGGTCTCGGATATCGATCGGGCGAAGGAGTTCTACTCGAGCCTCGGCTGGAGGCTTGACGCCGACGCCCGCGGCGAGGACTTCCGCATCGTCCAGTTCACGCCCCCGGGCTCCGGCTGCTCAATCCAATTTGGCGCGAACATCACCTCAGACGCGCCCGGCTCGGCCCAGAGCCTGTATCTGGCCGTCCTGGACATCGAGGCTGCGCGCGACGAGCTGCTGGCCCGCGGCGCGGAAGTGAGCGAGGTGTTCCACGAGGGGGCGCCGGGCGCCCGCTTCCACGACTCCGGTGCTGTGCCCGGGCCGGCGCCCGAGCACAGCACCTACGGCTCGTTCGCGGCCTTCAGCGATCCGGATGGCAACGGCTGGCTGCTCCAGGAGATCACGACTCGGCTGCCCGGCCGCTGAAAGGAGAGGGCTGATGGCCACGACGTATGAGTCCGTGAAAGACCTCGCGGAAGCGCTCGGGCGGGCGGAGGAAGCACACGGCAAACACGAGGAGCGAACGGGCAAGGCGGACCCCGACTGGCCGGACTGGTACGCGCTCTACATGGTGCGCGAGCGCGCCGGCGAGGAGCTGCCGGTATGAGCAGCGACTATGACGTGATCGTGCTCGGCGGCGGCTCGCCGGGCGAGCACTGCGCGGCCGCTCTCGCGGAGGGCGGCCTGCGCGTAGCCGTGGTAGAGCGCGAGCTCGTCGGCGGGGAGTGCTCCTACTGGGCTTGCATTCCCTCCAAGACGCTGCTGCGCCCGGGCGAGGCGGTCCACGGGGCGCGCGAGGCCGCCGCGAGCGCCGAGGTCGATGTCGACGCGGCGCTCGGCTGGCGTGACTTCATGGTCTCCGACTATTCCGACGCCGGACAGGAGCGCTGGCTGGCCGACCGTGGCATCGACCTGTTGCGCGGCAGCGGGCGGCTTGCCGGCCCGGGCGTCGTCGAGGTTGACGGCAAGCGGCATACCACCGAGCACGTGGTCCTTGCGAACGGCGCCGATCCGGTCGTACCGCCGGTATCGGGCTTGCGCGAGCTCGACGGCGTGTGGACCAACCGCGAGGTGACGTCCATGAAGGCCGTTCCCCGCCGGCTGTTGATTCTGGGCGGTGGGCCAGTCGGCGTGGAGATGGCGCAGGCCGTTCGTCGACTCGGCGGCGAAGTGGCGGTGATCGAGATGGCCGAGCACGTACTCGGACGCGAGCCGGCGCCGCTGGGTGAGGCGCTCGGAGAGGTTCTGGGCCGAGAGGGCATCGAGCTCGTCCTGTCCGCAAACGCGACCGGCGCGCGACGCGAGGGCGAGGACTACGTCCTCGAGATCGACGACGGGCGCGAACTGCGCGGTGACAGGCTGCTCGTCGCAACCGGCCGGCGTCCGCGTGTGCAGGGGCTCGGCCTGGAGACCGTCGGCGTCGAGTCGGACGCGCACGGAGTGCCGGTCGACGCGCATCTGCGTGCGGCGGAGCATCTGTGGGCGATCGGCGACGTGAACGGCCTCTGGCCGCTGACCCACGTCGGCAAGTACCAGGGTGAGGTGGTCGCGGCGAACATCCTCGGCGAGCCGCGAAAGGCCAACTACGAGGCCGTTCCACGGGTCGTCTACACGGACCCGCAGGCCGCGGCGGTGGGAGCGTCGGCCGGCCATTTCAGCGCCATGGTCCCGGTGTCCGAGGTGGCGAAGACCGCGACGTACATGCGCGCGTACGCCGAGCAGAACGGGTTCCTCACCCTCCTCAGCGACGGCGAGCGGCTGACGGGCGCCTACGCGCTGGGCCCCGAGGCGGGCGAGTGGCTGCAACAGGCGACGCTTGCGATTCGCGCCCACATCTCACTCGGCGTTCTCGCCGACACGATCCAGCCGTTCCCGACATTCTCAGAGATCTACGTCGCCGCGCTGAAGGCGCTCCGCGGCGAGATCACGGCGGCGCCCAACGCTGTCGGCGCGGGACCGCCGATGCCGGCCTGACGAAAAGAGGGACGGAACGAGCGTCCGCGTCCACTCAGATCATGTTGCGGACGGCGGAGACGTTGAGGCGCACATAGTCGAGCGGCAGACGCACATCCGCGATGACTGCGGCTGCGAACTGCTCGCGGCGCTCCTCGGGCAGGCGCGCGAGATGGGCGGCGAGGATCGAGGTGGACACGAACGCGGCCGTGTCCTTCGGATAGGTCGGCCGCTCCTCAAGCCAGCATCGGGTCTCGGTGAAGCCGGCCTCCCACAGCCGCAGCTCGGTGTCCTGGGGCCCTGCAAAGACCCACGGCGACCAGCCCAGAAGCTCCGGAGCGCTGTCGCGAGCTACTGCGTCGATGACCTCGCGCACGCCGGCGATGTTGCCCTCTCCTCCGCACTGGATCTCAAGCCTCCCACCGGGTCGCAGGGCTCCGGCGAGTCGTGCCCACAGGCGATCGTGGTCGGTGACCCAGTGCAACGTGGCCGTCGAGAGGACCGCGTCCGCAGGGTCGTCCAAGTCGAGGTCCAGTGCGTCCTGGCACCACACCTCGGCGCGGTTACCGAGCCTGTTGCGAGCCAGCGCGACCATGTCCTCGGAGGCGTCAAAGGCCAACACTCGGCCTCGTGGCACCAGCGCCAGGAGAGCCTCTGTCACCCGACCGGTGCCGCATCCGACGTCGAGCACCGTTGCGTCCTGGGCGATTCCCTTGAGCCGAGCGAGCACCTCCGAGGCCCAAGCCTGCTGCGGCTCGCTCGACCGGTCATAGGTACCGGCGTCCCAAGGGGTGCCCATTACAGCGCCAGGCTATCGGCACGATCGACTCTGCGCTGCGGCTTGCGCACGCTTAGAGGACGAAGGGAATCAGCATCTTCGTGGTCGCTCGGTACGCCGGATACGCCGTGGGGAACGTTGCGAGGAGATTCCCCTCCTCCACGGCTGCGGAGTAGTAGAAGTACCCCCCCAGGACCGCGACGAGGATGAGGCCGATCAGGTTGATCACGAGTGCGGTCCCGAGCAGCCCGAGCAGCAGTCCCGAGTAGATCGGATGGCGGACGAATCGGTAGGGGCCGGAGGTAACGAGCTCCGGCTCGGCCTTGCGTGTCATCGGCATCCCCCAGTTCTGTCCGAGATGGACGCGAGCCCAGATCGCCAGGGCGAGTCCACACGCGAACACGACGGCCCCGATCGCCTCGAGGACCGGGCTGTGGACGGCCAGGCTCCCGCCCCGGAAGACGCGAAGGACGAGGAGCACCGCCAGGGCGCTCAGGCCATTCAGCGGGATCCGACGTCTGCTTGCCGTGCCCTCCTTGACGCCGAAGGCGGACGCGAACCAGTAGACCCAGAAGATGACCCAGGCGATGGTGATGGCGGTCTTGAGTGCGTGCATGTTGGGCGGGCACGATCGCTGAGCGTCCCCGAATGGACACTATCCTCAGCAATGGCCGTGACTGGCGCTGAGGTGGAGAACCACCGGGAAGCGGCCTCGCACTGATGGACGGCACAGCCCTCTCTCAGGGGCCTGTTGCCGAGACGACCGAGAAGGCGCGCGGATTTCAGAGGGAGGAGGGGCGGCGCCCATGCCTAACCGCGGTGTTGGTTGGCGAGGACCCCGCCTCGGTGACCTACGTGAAGATGAAGCGCGCCAGATGCGAGCGTGTGGGTATCGAGCCAGCACGCGGTGGTCATCGGGTCGCAGCCCGATTCTCGGCAAGCCCATAGGAATGCTCCTGCTTGCCCGCGACGCCACAGTCACCTACTGTCACTCGCACACGGAGAACCTGCCCAGCATCGTCCGGGGCGCGGACACAGTGGTAGCCGCAGTCGGCCGCGGGCGCTTCGTGCGGGGCGACTGGCTGAAACAGGGTGCTGTCGTGATCGACGCCGGCTACGACGGCAACGTCGGCGATGTCGACTTCGACGAGGCCGTGGGTATCGCGAGCCTGCTGACACGGGTCCCAGGCGGCGTCGGGCCGATGACGATCGCCGTTCTGCTCGATCAAACGATCGTTGCCGCACAGTCCCATGTCCGCAATGCCGCACGCGGGTCGATGGGTTCCTAGAGCCAGCGGGAGTAACGCCCGTCGAACAAAGCCTCAGCAACGAAGGCCGCCGGGCCCAAGTGCCGATGGGGATCATGGGAAAGCCTATGCAGCGAGCACAACTACTCAGACAGCTGGTGCTCGACAAGCGCTGCGGCGGGGACGGACAGCTCGTGGCCACCGCGATCCTCGCGCGAACCGCCGGCAGGCGACGGTCGCGTCCTGACCCTCCTGTGGCGCAGGGGTGAGGCCGGCGAAGATGCTCCGAGTCTCTAGCCCGATAGTGGAAGCACAGCTCGCGAGAAGCATCGAGCAGGGTCAGGCCCTTCTCCTGCGAGCCAGCATGATCATCGACTTCGCCGACGACCAGCGCTGGAAAGCCGCCCGAAAGGAGTGGATCGAGCGAACCGACGAGACGCTTGATCGCATCTACGAAGGACCACAGGAGGTCGACGAGTTCGAGAGCGCAGCGTATGCCCCGGCCGTCGGACAGCAGTGGCAGATCGAGTACAACGACTCGAGCTCCCTGCGCACGGCCGTCGACGTGCTCATATCCCTGCAGGATCGCCTCGACGACTATGCCTCTGGCGATCTTGCCGAGCCGGCGCCTGCGTCCGGTATCGACCTTGAGCCGGCGTCCGGCGATCGCGATCAGGCTTGGCAGTTGCCGCGCGGCGGCCCTGACACTCAGCAGGAGTCTCACGCCAGGTCGGGCGTTTCGCACATGCAGAACCCGGCCCGTGAGCCATCACAGGAGTACTCGGTCGACGCGGACCTTGCACCGACGACGTCCTCTGACGTCGAGTTCGCGCGGCCGATGACGAATGCAGCGGGGTCATCGCAGCGCACGCCGACCGCTGGTCGTGCGCGGACGGATCGCACCCGACAGGTGTTCCTCGTACATGGGCGGAATGAGAAGCTGAAGGACGCAGTTTCAGCCCTGCTCGAACGCGCAGGCTCACACCCGGTCACGATTCTGAACGAGCGACCCAGCGACCGCAGGATGCTCGTCGAGCACCCGGAGGAGCGGACAGCCGATTCACGCTACGCGGTGATCCTGCTCACGGCCGACGACGTTGCCGGGCCGCGGCTCGAATCCGGCCGAGAGCCCCACTTCTCACCCCGTGCTCGCCAGGGCGTCGTGTTCGAGATGGGCGTTCTCGTCGCCGCGCTCACCCCCCGCTGCCTATGCGTGCTCTACGAGGACGGTGTGGAACTCCCGTGCGACATCGAAGGCATCACCTACGTGCTGCTCGACCTTGCCGGAACGTGGCGATCCAAGCTCTTGCTGCACCTTCGCGGCGCCGGCTTTGACTATGACCTGAACATGCTGGCACCGATCTGAGACGCAGAGCTGCTCGCGCGGTAGGAGCGGCCGATCAGCTGTCGCTCGCCGCGCCGACACTGATCAGCCCGCGCTCCAGCGCGTAGCCGACGAGCTCGGCGCGGGTGGAGAGCCTGAGCTTCTGCTGAATGTGTGAGCGATGTGTCTCGACCGTGCGCACCGACAGGTACAGCTGCCCTGCGATCTCGGCGTTGGTGTGTCCGAGCGCGATCAATCTCAGGACATCGAGCTCGCGAACTGAGAGGCGATCCGGCGGCCCCGGCGGTGGCTCGGATGCGATGCGCGCCCCCAGCCGCGGGTTGAGGTAGCTCTCCCCCACCGCTGCTCGTCGCACGGCTTCGACAAGCTCGTCGTCAGCCGCCTCCTTGAGTACGTAACCGAGAGCGCCCGCACCCAGCGCCTCGCGGGCGAACGCCGGCTCCTGCTGCATCGTGAGCACGACGATCTGGGTGTCGGGCGACTCCTCGCGGATGATTGGGATCGCGTGGAGGCTCGAGCCTCCAGGCATGTTCAGATCGAGCACGAGTACATTCGGATGATGGCCCCGTACGTAGCGCCGGGCGCTTTCGACGTCGCTGGCCTCGGCGACCACCTCGAAGTCGCTTTCGCCGTCGAGCAGCATCCGCAGTCCGCTGCGGACGACCGCGTGGTCGTCAGCGAGAACTATGTGGATCGGCTCGACCGGAGCTTCTTTCTCGCCGCCCTCGGAATGGTCGATCGGCGCTCCGCCTTGGTCGCTCATCCTCATGAAGGTATCGCCTGCGCCCGGCGTCCAGCTCCACGAGGCGCTCTCGGGCGGCATGAGCAGCGAGCAGTGCGCAAATGTTCAACGCAAGCTCGGGCGCGCCACACGGGCCGAGCTGGTTCGCGACTCACTAGGACGCGGCCAGCTCATAGCCTGAGGGCCCCAGCTGCGTTCCTTGGAGCGTCGGCAGACACGCTGTCAGCAGGGTGCCCTGCTGGCCCGACTCGATGCTCAGCGTCCCGCCCGCGAGAGCCACACGCTCCCGCATCCCAGCGAGCCCGAACCGGTTGTTTGCGAGTTCGGGGTGAAAGCCCGCGCCGTCGTCCTGCACTTCGATCAGCAGCTCACCGTCGGATTCCTTGACCGCCACACGCACGCAGTTCGCGCGTGCGTGCTTAGCGACGTTGCTCAGCGCCTCCTGCACGAGCCGGTAGACGGCGGTTTCGAGATCCTCACTGAGGCGCGGCTCGTCCTCGGAAGAGCCGGATAGCGCGAGCTCGGCGTCGATCTCGAACCCGCTCTGTTCGCGATGGCGATCAAGGAGCGCCTCGATCGCCGTGCGCAGCCCCAGCTCGTCCAGAGCGGCGGGACGCAGGTCGGTGATGATCGAACGCAGATTCGAGATCTCCCGCTCGATGTGCTCCACGGCCTCGTCCATCGCCGTCTGGGCGCGCCCAAGGTCGTCGCCTCGCCGCGCGGAGGAGAGCAGAACGCGCAGCCCTCCGAGGCCCTGCAGGGTCTCATCGTGAAGCTCCCGCGCCCAGCGGCGCCGCTCGGCCTCCGCGGCGGCCAGCGAACTGCGCAGCCGATCGCTCTGTACGCTCTGCGCGAGCGCCACAGCGGTCGCTGCGCTCGCCGCGAACGTCCGCAGTATCTGCTCGTCGTCCTCGCTGAACACGCTCCCTTCCTCGCCGTGGTCGAACGCGGCCAGCACACCCACCCCGTGGCCTCGGTAGAGCATCGGCACCAACAGCGCGGTCTGCGGGCTCGCCACGCCAAAGCTCGCCGGCGCGATCCGCAACCGCTCGGCGACATCGGTGATCCGCTCAGGATGTAGACGTTCGAGCACCTGTCCAGAGGTGGACTCGGCGATCGGCAGCCGGGCGCCGCGCATCTCCTCCGCGTGACCGGCGCTGGCCTGCACGACCAGCTCGTCACCCTCACGGAGCATGATCACGAGGCTGCGCGCCGCGACGAGGGCTCGTCCGCGCTTGACGATCAGCTCCAGAACATGCTCGAGCGCGATCTTGCCACCGATCGCGACTGCCACATCGCGTGTGGCCTCAAGCCCTCGGATCGCGGTCTCGGCCTCCTCGCGGCGGCGCTCGCTGGTCTCATACAGACGCGCGTTGTCGATCGCGACCGCAGCCCAATCGGCGAGGATCACCGCGGCTTCCTCATCGCGCTCTGTGAACTCGCCGTCATCCTTCTCGGTCAGATACAGGTTGCCCCACGCCTGTCCCCTGATGCGGACAGGCACGCCCAGGAAGCTGCGCATTACCGGATGCTCTGCCGGAAACCCATAGCTTGAGTGATGCTGTCCCACATCCGCGAGGCGTAGCGGTTGCTGATGCTCGATCAGCGCGCCGAGAACGCCGCGCCCGCGCGGCAGATCACCGATCGCGCGCTGCGTGTCCTCGTCGACCCCGGAGGTCAGGAACTGCTCGAGCTCGGTGCGCTGCTCGTTCAAGACTCCCAGGGCTGCGTAGCGTGCGCCGGTGATCTCCCGCGCGGTCTGAAGCACACGATCGAGGACGACACCGAGATCCAGCTCGCTCACCAGCTCACGACCAACCTCGAGCAGTCGGCGAATCCAGAGTTCCTCGGAGGAGGCGCTGCTCATGCCTGGGAGCTTAGTCCTGCCAAAGCCGCGTTCGTCGCGGCGGGTTACAAATCCCCGAGAGCGACTGAAGCCGTTGTCTCGGCCCGGTGCGACTCGATCCGTAGTTAGCCCCACCGATCTCGCGGGGCTTTCCCGACGGTGTTACCTCACGAGCAACCTATGTTCTTGGTGACCTCGTCATGGACCGACGGCGCGCTCCCAACATCCGCTCAGCGGCACCCGACTCGGGCCCCCCTCCCCTGGGAGACCGATGAGCGACCTACTGCGCTGCCACCACTGCGGCGACGTGATCGGCGTGTATGAGCCGCTGGTCACGCTCCACGACGGGCGCGCCTATGAAAGCTCGAGAGCTCGCCTGCCAGATACCGGGGGCCTTGTCGGCGACTGCTACCACCGCGGCTGCATTGCCACACCGACGACGATGAGCTCCTCGCCGGTTGAGCGCGTCCCCTTCAGGTCGGGACGTCGATCGGCTTCTTAGCGCCGGCAGCCGTCGGCGCGCTACCCATCGCGCCAGCGCCGGACCTGTAGGGCGTCTTGCTCACGCATCGCGATAGCCGTGATCGGGCTCCGCTTGGGCCCGATCACGGCTATCGCCTCCCCGCACCCGCCCGCGGAACCTACGGCGCGAGGCGGAACGGCGGGTAGCGATCGGTGACGAGCACGTGGGCGTATGCGATCACCCGGTTCGTCCAGCGGCCGACGCCGACGAGGAAGTCGAACATCCCGCGCGGGAAGCGACCGGTGAACAGGATCGCGAACCAGGCGGCGATCACGACGAAGAACGCCGCGATGTAGAGGAAGAACAGAACGACGTAGTGCGGGATTGCCAGCAGCCACTTGACGAGCGGCAGCCAACGGTTGAGGCCGTTGCGCGCGTCCGGATAGGGAAACTCGAGGTGCACCGCCTGATGGTCGTCCGTGGAGGGATAGCGGTCCTCCATCAGCGCCAGGTATACGCCGACCCGGGCGGAGAACCGCATCAGCTCGAGGTTCCAGTCAAACCACCAGCGCGGGTACTTCTGCCGGAACAGGATCAGCAGCAGCGTGGGCAGCACGACCAGGCCGGCAGCGCCGACAGCCCCGGCGGCCCTCCCGCCACCGTAGGCGTAGCCGCCGCCCTCGATGAGGGCGAGCACGATCGCGATCGGGATGACCATGAACAGGCGAAAGAAAGTGGTCATGCGGTTGAGCGGCCGGTCCGGGTAGTCGACCGAGTACTGGACGGGATAGGGCGCATCGGGGTTCATGAGATGCCTTTCTGTGAGGTGTACGGCGTACACTCGTCCTTGGGACTATAGGGTGTACGGTGTACACTTGTCAAGACCAATGACCAAACAGAAGATCGATACCCGGAAACCGCTGAGCAGCACTCGTGTGCTTCAGGCCGCCGTCGCCGTCGCCGACGAAGCCGGGCTCGAAGCGTTCAGCATGCGCGGGCTGGCACAGGAGCTCGGCGTCGTGCCGATGGCGCTCTACAAGCACGTCGCCAACAAGGAGGAGCTCCTCGATGGCATGGTCGACATCGTCTTCGGCGAGATCGAGCTCCCTTCTGGGGACCTCGACTGGAGGTCCGCCATGCGGCGCCGGGCGATCTCTACACGCGAGGCCCTGAAGCGCCACTGCTGGGCGATAGGGATGGTGGAGTCGCGGCATCCGGGGCCGGCGAACTTGCGCAACCACAACGCGGTGATGGGCTGCCTGCGGAGAGCGGGCTTCTCATTCAAGATGGCGATCCACGCCTATTCACTCCAGGACGCATACATCTACGGCTTCGCCTTGCAGGAAAAGGATCTGGAGTTCGAGACCCCCGACAGTGCAGGAGAAGCCGCGCGGAGGAGGGCGGAGACGATCGGCGCGCCTGACAACTACCCGTATCTCGTCGAGATCGCTACGAAGCTCGGCGACTCCGGGTACGACAACGCCGTCGAGTTCACATGGGGGTTAGATCTGATCCTCGACGGCCTCGAGCAGCTTCGTCACGCCGGAGCCGCGCCTGCATGAGCGGCCGCGGCGCGCAGATGCGGGTTGGCGCCCATCGGCCGAGCGGTTCAGGGTGCGGGTCGCACATGCGTCCACGCCGGCCTCGTTGACTGTGCTGTGGCGTAGCTTCTTGCTGACCATGTTCTCGTCGGTCGCGTTGCCCTCACCAGATCGCGGTGACGCCGTCGGGGCCACCGCGAGCAGGCAGGTTCAGGTAGCCACCGATCGCGATGGGCCGGCGCCCACGCGCCTCGGGCGATATCTACCGTTGGCGGTACTCATGACGGGCTCTGTGATCGTCCTTCCGGCCGTGCTCGTGGGCGCGATCGTGCCGCGGGGCGGCATGCTGTTGATGGCGGCCTCGGCGGCATCGGCCGTGGCCCTCTCGATCGCCATCGCGAGCGTGGCCGCCGCGCTGTGGAAGCGCCTGCCACGATCTCGGGATCTTCTCTTCGCCGACCTGATGCTGTGGGGTTGGCTGCGTCGCTGCTGGACAGAGCGGCGTCTGTCTCACGCGCGAGAGCTCTTCGACTCAGCCCGCAAGGCCGGTCCGACGGTCAACATCGAGCTGCTGACAGGTCTCAGCCGGGTGCTCGAAGGGCGCGACGCCTACACCCACGGGCACAGTCAGCGGGTCGCCGGCAACGCCGTTGGCATCGCCCGCGCAATGCACCTGTCGCCGGTCGAGATCGCCAAGATCCATGCTGCGGCCACGGTCCATGACGTGGGCAAGCTGTTCACACCCAGAGAGATCCTCAACAACCCGGGACGACTCACGGATGCGGAATTCGCGGTGGTGAAGCATCATGCCGTCGACGGCGCCGAGATGCTGGCGGTCGTCGGGGACCCCGGCATCACGGCCATAGTCCGCCATCATCACGAGCGGATCGACGGCCGCGGCTATCCAGACGGCTTGGCCGGCTCGGAGATCCCCCTCGGCGCCCGGATCATCGCCGTGGCCGACACGTTCGACGCCATCACTTCCAGTCGCGCCTATCGACCGGCAGCCCGGCAGAAGAAAGCCCTCGACGTCCTCTCCGCCGAGGCGGGCTCCCAACTCGATGCCGATGCCGTCGCCGCTTTTCTGCATCGCTACTCCGCCCGCCGATCGGTCGGCTGGTTTGCTTTGGCGGCAGCAGCCGCCCAACGCATCGCGGCCGGGCTGCAGAGCGTCTCCTCGAGCCTCGGCTCGAGCGCCGGAGGGCTCAGCTCGATGCTGCCGGCGTTGGGCGCAGCAGGACTGCTCGCGGTCTCACCCGGCCTACGTCAACGCACGTTCGTCGATCGCGGCACATCGCACCCGCCCGCGTTCGCGGGATCGCCCCGGCCCGCCGTCGCGCCGGCGATCGCCACAGGAGCGCCGCGGCACGACAGGCGGACATCGAAGGCTCGACCGGCTCCACGCGGCCGTCACGGTCGCAACAGAGCATCGGCCACGCCTACGAGCACACCGGCGTCGACGGCCCCGGCAGCCAGCAAGCCGAAAGCCTCCTCTCCCGCCACTGCCAAGCACCCGCCCGAAGCCGTCGCCGCCGGGCCCACATCGCCACCCGTGGTGAGCACGCCGACCTCTCTGCCTCCGACGACCCCGGTCCCGATCGAAGGAGCTCCGTCGCTTCCGGCGCTACCCGCCAGCCCTCCGCTGAGCGTTCCCAGCGTCGGCACCCACAGCGTAAGAGTCCTCGACGTCGCGGCTCCGAGCGTCAGGACCCCGACCGTCGAAGTGCCGAGCATCAAGCTTGCAGGCATCGGCTGAGTTTGCTTCGGCCCGATGAGGGCGTGAGATAAACCAGCTGCTCCGAGGAGGAGCCACGCTCAAGCCGCACGGCTCACCGGAGCGCGCTCCTTGCGTCTCGCCGTACTCACATTCGTGTAGTAACGACCCAGTTAACGGCCGAAGGTAGACGAGTAAGTCTCGGTTCATGACGTAAGGCCGCGTTTACACCAAGAGTTTCGGGAGAGAAGGGGCGTTCTGGGTAAGAACCGTTTCACGAAGCGAGGGCCGGCTACTTCCATGCGGCCTCTCGTGCGTGCCTTCCATCGCGTGCGCAGCTAGCACCAACAGGCGCCGCGACGCAGCCGATATGGCCGAGCGTCGGGGTCGAGCCACCGTCATCGATCGAGGAGGAAAGCAGGGAATGACACGCATCAGGCACATCCGGCCGGCCTTCGCGACCGGGCTGATCCTCGCCGCAATTATGGCGACTCCGGCCGCCGCTGAAGAAGCCGCCTACGTGGCGGCCCCGGTACTCAAAGCCACCGGGTCAACACTCGAATGGAGCGCCGGGCCGGCTGGCGCCCACATGCTCTGAGCGCGTGTGTCAGCCTCGCGGAGGCGCTTCGCTCGAAGCGCGAGGCGTCAACGCGAACCACACGGTCTTGCCCGTCGGCGACGCCGTGACGCCCCAGCTGTCCGACATCGCTTCGACGATGCGAAGGCCTCGCCCCGATGGCTCTTCAGGCTCGGCAGACCGCAGCACGGGCTGGCCGCGGTCCGTGTCACGCACCGCTACGCAGATTCGGCCACGGATGTGGATCGTAAGCTCGAAATCAGTATGTGCATGCTGTATGCAGTTGGCGGCCAGCTCGCAGGCCATGATCTCGGCGGCGTCCACGATCTCCCGCGACTGATCGCTCAGGACTTCCCGGACGAATCGGCGCGCTGCGGCCACCGCCTCCGGTTGACAGCGAAATCTGCGAGTACCGCTCACGCCTCGATTTGCAGGACCTCAGAGAGACCCGTGATCTCGATGACGCGCCGGACGATTGGGGACGGGTCGCGCAGGCGCACGGCGCTCACCCTTCCGGCGACACCAATTAGCACCGCGATGCCGGCACTGTCGATGAACCGCAGATCGCTGAGATCGAAGATCAACCGCTCTGGCAGCCTGGCCGTGATCGGAGCCACCGCTGCCTCCAGCGAGCCGGCGTTCGAGCTGTCCAGCTCGCCAGACAGGATCACAATCGGGGCACCCGTTGGATCGACTCCGGTGTCGATCGCGATCTGAGCCGGCTCCCCGTCCTCTAGTGCTGCCATCGGATACCCACCATCGCGGTGTCGTCATGATGATCGTCAGACGCGAGCTCCCGTACGAGCTTTGTCAGCATGTCGTCGAGCGAAAGCTGTAGCTCCATGGCCGCGTCTCGCAACCGGGCAAGACCTGTGTCAAGAACCTCCCCGCGACGCTCCACCAAACCATCGGTAAAGGCTACCAGCGTGGCGTTTTGCTTTACCGCGACCGTGGTCTCCTGGTATTGAGAGTGACGCGGGACGCCGATTGGGACGCCCGGGTTGAGGTCGACGAACCGGCCGTCATCGCCGTCGATCAGCAGCGGTGCGATGTGGCCGGCGCTCGCGATCGTCAAGCTATGCCCATCCGCATCCATCAGCGCGCAGAGCACGGTCGCGAAGTAATCGTGGTCGCCGCTGTTGACGAAATCCGAGAGCATGGCCAGCACCGTGGCCGGACGGCTCACCTGTGCTGCATAGGCCAGTGCGGCGTAGCGCAGCGACGCCATCGTGGTGGCGGCTCGAAGGCCGTGGCCTGACACGTCGCCGATCACCAGGAGCACACGGTGATCGTGGGTTCTGACCACGTCGTACCAGTCGCCCCCCACATCGATACCCGATGACGCCGGAACGTAGCGTGTAGCAACCCGCAGGCCCGGGAAATCAGGCAAAGTGTCGGGTAGCAGGGCGTGCTGGAGGGTCTGCGCGATGCTGCGCTGCTCGGTGTACAGCTGGTGGTTCTCGGCCGCCACCCGGTCGAGCACGCCTGTCAACTGCTCGGCGTGCTCCCTGCGCCGCGCCAGCCGATCGGTCATCAGCGCCGCCGCAAGCGAGATCAGCACGCCAACCACCACGATGATCCAGGGGAGATTCTCAAAGAACGTGCCGCCGAGTGGTCCTTTTGGAACGACGATAAGCGTGAAGGCCGTGTCTCCGAACGGCACCACTTCTGAGGCCTGGCGGCCTTTGATCGGGAAGCGATGCAGACTGGTCACCAACAGGTCCGCGGCACGTCGTGAATGACCGAGGTACAACGCGTAGTTGAGATCCGAGAACGCTGAGTTGCTCTGCAGTTGTGATCGCCTGTCCGCCGGCAGAGGAGTTTCCGCGTAGACGGCAAACCCGCGTTTGACGCCCGGGGTGCTGAACTCGTAGCCGAGGCTCGGACTGGCAGATCCAAGAATGCCTGTGACGTTGAGGACCGGCGACTTTTCGGCATGGGCGAAAAACGCGCTCGCCCGCTCAGGCAGCGACGCCAATCGCGGAGCCGCGCCCACGGTCACAGTGGGCGCTGGACTATGGATCCCGAGGGGCCACAGCGACACCGAGAAAAACTGGCGTCCCGGACCTACGTAGGGCGCCATGAGAACGCGGATCCTCTGGGCGCTGCCGCCGGTCGCGTCAGCCAGCTCGGCGGCTGAGGCCAGCGGGGTCTGAAGCGAAGGAACAACGGCCGTCAGGACAGAGCCGACCTCACGAGCACGGAGATGCAACAGATGGTTCTCGTTCTGGTCATAGAGCGCCAGCGATGAGAGCGCGAACCCCGCAGTCAGCGCCAGTCCGAGCAGGAAGGCAAAGCCGGCCACCCGCGACGGCCTCCACCGCCACACAGACCTTGCCGCTGTCGGGAGGGGGATAGCGCCCGCCTCGGCCACCGGCTTCACCGCCAGGCCATCCCCCTGCCTAGCGGTTTCGGCCGCGCTCATAGGGCTCTCCGTTGCGAGCATCTCCCGACTCCATAGCGCCAGCTACCCTATCCGACGGCGTGCCCCGCGAAAAGACGCTGCGCCCAGGCTCGCTCGCCCCCAAACCGAAACCGCCGGCCGTTGAGGCGCCGCGGTCGGCGGCAACCGCAAACGAAGTGGTCCAGGGCACACCCGTCAGGCGGCGGTCAGCTCCCGCGGCGCTCCATTGGCGGTGGTCGTCTCCGGTATCGGCCGTGGCCCGCGGCGAGCGAGCTGGGGCGGCAGGGCGAGCTTGACGATCTTCCGTACCACGCTGCCGAACTGCCGCGAAAGCGGGCCCGTGTTGTAGGGAATTCCGTACCGCCCACAGATCTCGCGCACGTCAACCAGGATGTCGCCGTAGCGGTGGGCGGGAATGTCCGGGAACAGGTGGTGCTCGATCTGGTGGCTGAGGTTGCCCGCGAGAACGTGGAAGTGCTTGCCGCCGGTCAGGTTGGCCGACCCGAGCAGCTGGCGGTAGTACCACTCTCCGCGGGTCTCGTTCGCGGCCTGCTCCTCGGTGAACTCGTGTGTTCCATCGGGGAAGTGCCCGCAGAAGATGATCGTGAACGACCACAGGTTGCGGGCGAGGTTGGCGGTCACGTTTCCGGAGAGCACGAACGGGAATGACGGGCCGGACAGAAGCGGGAACAGCACGTAGTCCTTGAGCGTCTGGCCGCGCACCTTGCGCCAGGTGTCCACCAGTATCGAGCGCTTGTCGTTGAGGGTGATCTCCCCGGCGGCGATCCGCTCGGTTTCCAGATCATGCAGCGCGACCCCGTATTGAAAGAACGTTGCCAGCAGAGCCGCATACAGGGGGTTACCGAGGTAGTAGGGACGCCAGCGCTCGTCCTCGGACATGCGCAGGATCCCGTAGCCGATGTCGCGGTCCTTTCCGACGACGTTCGTGTAGGTGTGGTGCATGTAGTTGTGGGAGTAGCGCCATTGGTCGGCGGGGCAGGCCGTGTCCCACTCGAAGGTCTTGCCGTCTAGCCGCGGATCGTTCATCCAGTCGTACTGTCCGTGCATGACGTTGTGGCCGATCTCCATGTTGTCGAGGATCTTCGACAGGGCCAGTGCGGCGGTGCCGCCGACCCAGGCCGGCGGCAGGAAGCCCACGAACAGCAGCGCGCGCCCGGCGACCTCGAGTCCTCGCTGCGCGCGGATGACCTTGTTGATGTAGTCGGCGTCGCGCTGGCCGAGATCGGCGACGACGCGCGCACGCACGGCGTCGAGTTCCTGGCCGAAGGCTTCGAGCTGCTCGGGGGTGAGGCTGGGCGAAGCGGTGGACATTGCTGACTCCTTTTCAGGTGGGGATCAGAGGTCGAGTTCGACGTCGCCGACGGGCACCGAGACGCAGATGCGGATCTGCTCCTCTCGGGCGTTCGAGATCTCGCCCGTGATGACGTTGCGGACGGTGCCCGCCGTCTTGCGGCAGCTGCACGTGTTGCAGATGCCCATGCGGCACCCGTGATCGGGGGCGAGCCCTGCGTCCTCGGCCTGCTCGAGCAGAGGAAGTCCGGAGTTGGCGGCCTCGCGGCCGCTTGCGGCGAACGTGATGAGGCCCTCGGCGCCGTCGGTGTCGAAGCTAAGCGCCGGCGGCGTGAAGGTCTCGACCGCCGGCTCGGCCAGTCCGTCCTCTCGCCAAAGGGCACGAACGGCGTCGATCAGCGCCGGTGGACCGCAGACGAACGTGGCCGCATCGGAGTGCTCGGCGCTCACGGCGCGCAGGTGCTGGCGGCAGAAGCGACCGCCGAGCCGCGTCGCGCTCCCGCGTGTGAAGCCACGGGCGACACGGAGCCCGGCGTGGCACATTGAGAGCCGGTCGAGCTCGGGCGCATACAGCGCGAGGTCCGGCGTGCGCGCGTAGTTGAGGAATCCGATATCGCCCGCGAAGCCCTCGTCACAGAGCGTGCGGAGCATCGCCATCGCCGGGGTGATGCCGCTGCCGCCGCTGATCAACAGCACGCGCTCGGGACGCGGATCGGGCAGCACGAAATCGCCATCGGCCTGGGATAGGCCAACGATCATCCCCGGCCGCGCGTGGTCGCGCAGGTAGCGAGACACCCTGCCCTCCGGGTGGGTTGAGACTGTCAGCTCGAGCGCACCGGCGGCGGCGTGCTGAGAACCGGCGGGAGAGTAGGGCCGCGTCTCGCGAACCCCGTCGATGTCGACGCTCACCGAGATGAACTGCCCGGCGCGCAGGCCACGCCAGTTCTCGTTCGGACGCAGCGTGAGCGTGGTGCTCTTGGGCGTCTGCCGGTGGACCGCCGCCACCTCGGCGCGTACGTCGCGCTTGACGAGCAGCGGGCGGACGAGCTCGACGTAGCGGTCCACGCCGTGCGGATAGGCGAGCGCCTCGAGCAGGCTCGATCCGAGCAGACGGCGGCGAAGACGTTGGGGAGAAGTTGCGGTGGGCAGGGCTCTCGACTCCAGGTTTCAGTGCACAAGTGTTTACAGAATACACATACCCAGCCCGCGTGCAACGGTTTCATCTGTGAGATTTGGCACAATACGACTGTGAACGTTCGTACTCCGGAAAACGGTGCCACTCGTCAGGAGCGCAAGCAGCGCACGCGGCGGGCGCTGCTCGACGCTGCTCTTGAGCTGCTCGAGGAGGAGAGCTTCTCGAGCATCAGCCTGCGCCAGGTGACTCGAGCCGCGGGCGTGGTGCCGACGGCCTTCTACCGCCACTTCGACGACATGGAGGAGCTTGGCCTGGTCCTCATCGACGAGTCGTTTCGGACCCTGCGGGCAATGATCCGCGCGGCGCGGGCGGACCCGCGGACCTACGAGGGGGTGATCGCCAACTCGGTGGAGATCCTCGTCGGCTACGTGCACGAGCACGAAGCCCACTTCCGGTTCATCGGACGCGAGCGCTTCGGCGGCGTTGCCGCGTTGCGTCACGCGATCCGCAACGAGATACGCCTGTTCGCGAGCGACCTCGCGACCGATCTCGCGCGCTTCCCCTACCTCGACCGCTGGAGCACCGAGGACCTCCAGTTGCTGGCCGGCCTGATGGTGAACGCCATGGTCGCCACCGCCGAGGCGATCCTCGACGCGCCGGCGAATGACCCGACGGCGGAGGCCGATGCCGTCGCGACCGCAGAGCGCCAGCTGCGAATGATCGTGCTGGGCGTTCCGTACTGGCGTAACTCAGACGCCCCTGGCGCTACCGCTGAGCGCCAGTAAAGACGTCGGCGCCAAAGGTGGTCTGCACGGAAGCGGCCTCGGCGAGCCTGGGTAGGCCAAGCAGCGACTCCCAGCTGGCGAGCGATGAGTAGTGGTTATAGGGGGTTGTGCTCACGCTCCCCGCCCTGATGAACGGTGAGAGCAGCACCGCTCCAACCCGGCCGCCGCCGGGCCCGCTGATGCCGGGCAGCGGCGAGCCCGGACCGGGCACCTCCCCGCAGCATGAGGAGGAGTCCGAGTTTGGCCCGTCGGACTCATCGAAGCTGATCTCCAGCAGCCCATCGTGGCGGAAGGCCGGCGAGCCGGTGATCATCGGTACCCACGTTTCCAGGAAGCTGTCGATGTCCGCGAGGGCAGAGGCGCCGCTCGGCTGGTTGGTGCAGGGGTAGTCGTGACCGTCATCGCAGAGGTTGGGCGTGATGAACGAGAACGAGGGGGTGCTCGGCGCGCGCTCGAGGTCGGTCGCCAGCCCGGTCTCACCGCGCAGGGCGGCCGCCGGCATCGCGCCGCTGGGCGAACCGAGCGCGACCACGTGTTCGTCGCAGTAGGTCTGATCGTCGATGACCGAGTGGAAATAAACGAACGGGTCATGCCGCGCGGCGTAGCCGTCACCTGCCTCCGCGCTCTGTGTTTCGTCGATCGCTCCGACCGCAGGGTGCCCACAGGCCGCGACCTCTCGGTTTGGGTCGTTGCCCATGTCCTCCTCATAGGCCTTCCACTTCAGCCCGGCCGACGACAGCTGCGTGCCGATATTGGGGATCGAGGCTGGATACACACAGCCCTCGCCGCTCTCCACGCCGTCGGGCAGCGTGATCGCGCCCACGAAGTCGCTGAACACCTGGCAGTCGGCCTGGTTCTCTACGTTCGGCGGCTGGCCGGAGACCAGCGAGATGTAGTTGTCGTTGCTCTCATGCCCGGTTGCGTAGTAGTTCTCGAGCAGCGCGCCCTGCGCCGGAAGCGTTTGGGCCAGGTACGGATCAGCGGCTGGATCGCCGAAGGTGGATTCGTAGTCCTCGTTCTCCAGCACGATCACGAAGACGTGGCGCACGCCCGGTGGCCCGTAGGTCCGGGCGACGGCGGCTCTCGCTGCGGGCGCAGATGCAAGGACGGCCGCAGCCGCAGCCGCGGCCGAGAGGACCGCGACGGTGTGGGGTTTCCAGGGGCTTCGCATGCGTTCGATCATCTCCTCCTCCCCATCCCCTCTAGGTGCTCGTTGCCGCAGCCAGCGGCACGGGCGGCTCTGCGATCGTGGGTGGGTCAAGGAAGGCAGCCCGGGTGAGGTCGAGGAAGTCGGCGACCGTCGCCGCGTTGGCGTCGCGGTAGGTGAGCGCGGGAAGGTTCCACTTCGCCTCGATCGTCGCGAGCACCGAGGTGTGGTCGTGCACGACATCGGTGGTGGCGTTGGGCTTCGCGTAGGGCGATACCACGATCCCTGGCACCCGCGGCCCGTATAGGTCATAGCCGCCCGGTACGTCGCCGGGACCCAGTTCCGGAGCAATCGAGTCGGGCGCGATCGCCGCCGGGGGTGGCACGTGGTCGTAGTAGCCGCCGTGCTCGTCGTAGGTGTAGACGAGCAGCGTGCGCGCCCATGCAGGCGAGTGAAGGACGGCGTTGACCACCGAGTAGGCCCATGACTCTCCATAGGACATGTCCTGCGGGCTCTCCTCATCACCTCCTGTCGATTCCAGCGTGGCTCCGATGGCGCCCAATCCCGGGATGGTGGTGAGCGGAGCGCCGATGTCCGACAGCACGCCGAACTCGGGGTCGACGAAGCTCACGGACGGCAGGCCGCCTGTGGCGCAGTCGGCGTAGAACTGTGCGATCGTCGCCAGGTTCGCCGGATACTTCTCGATGATCGATGGGATGATCGCGGTCTGGGGAAGGTCCGTGAAGTAGTTGCGCCAGCTGATTCCGTAGGCGTGCAGCCGGTCGAAGATCGTGCCGCTGGGGGGCGGCGGATCCTTGAGGCTTTCTTCGTCGGTCGCGATGTCGCCGTAGGCTGTCCCGGCCATCAGGAAGCGGCGGTTGGGGTACGTCTGGCAGGGCGCCGAGCAGAACCAGCGGTTGGCCAGCGTGAACGTGCGGGCCAGTGAGTAGGCGAACGGCAGCACTTCCTCGGTCCAGTAGCCCATCGGCTCGATCGAGTCCACCGAGCGGACGAAGCCATCCATCCTCCCGCCGTCGATCTGTTCATGGGTGGCGTTCCAGGTCTGCGAAACCTCGGGCGCTTGAGCCGTTGTGAGGATCGGGAAGGAGCCCACCGCGCCACTCGGTCCGGGGTTGCTGTTGAGGGCGACGCCGGCGGAATTGAATTTCAGCCCCTGCGCATCCGGCTGACCCGAGCGCGACAGTGCGCCGAGCAGATTGTCGAACGAGTGGTTCTCCATCATCACCACCACGATGTGGTCGTATGGGAGTGCCGTCGCGGCGGTCCCGGCCGGGCGTGTGGCGTCGGGCAGGCTGTCGGGCCTGTGAACGCTGCCGGCTGACGCAAGCGCCGTCCGCCACAGCCCGCCACCGGAGATTCCGGCCAACGCCGCCCCGACCGAACCGCCGTAGCGCAGGAAGGACCGACGTGTGAGCATCGGGTCGGTTGAACGGAGTTGGACGTCGGTCATGAGGGGTTTTCGTGAGCGAGCAGCTGCTGAAAGGACGTTTCCCGCGCTGGTCGGCGGGAGGTTAAAATTCTGTGAGCGGCGGGTGTGGAGACATCACTACCCGACGCGGCGCGGGTTTAGACACGCCTGAAACCGGGCATACATGGAGCAGGCGGATGGGGAGAGCGCAGACACAGGTGACCGCGCGGGGTTGCGTCGGAGTCACCAGAATTTGGCGGGCACTGATGCTGGGTGTGATGGCGCTCGTGGCAACAGCAGCGTGCGCCGCGCCGAGCGCATTCGCCTCAAGTGAAACGCGTCGAGTGGCGGACAGCGTGCCCGGCATACCGGGTCTGCCAAGCGGCGTGCCGGCGGCCGCGACTGCGGCCGAACCGGCGCTGCCCGAGCCCTCCGGCCCGGAATGGCCGTTCCCCAGCGACTTCTCGCGGACCTCGGGAACAGGTCTGCTGTCGGGCGGGGCGAGCCTGTGGACAGACTTCATCTACGACGATCACGGGCCACTCGGCAGCCCGGTGGGAATCGCAGACAGCGCCAAAGTCTCCGATCTTGCGCTTCCCCACGGAGGCTTCTCCTATCCGGCCGGTCCGGCGGAGAACGACGGAGCCGACATCTTCGGAGCCGCTGTCGGCTACACCTCGAGCGCGACCTACTGGCGGGTCGACTGGAACACGCTCGCTTCGGCCAACGTCCCGATCGCGGAGTGGGTGCTCAGCACCGAAGCGACCACGCCGACCGCCGGCAGCGCCTGGCCGGCCAATGCCGGACTGAGCTCGCCCGGGATTCAGTATGCGCTGATCGTCTCCGCCGAACACGCCCAGCTCGTGGAAGTGGCCAGTGGCCTGCCGGTGGCCGGCGCCGAACTCCACACCCAGGTGAACATGGCGGCCCGGTCATTCATCGTGCGCATACCCACCAGCGTGCTTCCCGTCAGCGGCAGCTGGCAGATCCGCCTGGCAGCGGGGCTGGCGAACCCGTCCGGGACCGCTTTCGCGACGGTCCCGCCCGAAGACGGCGGGCTCCCGGGCATGACCAATGCCTACAACGTCACGTTCCGCACCTACAAGCAGGAGGGGGAGCTCGTCTGCCCGACCGAACAGCTGGCCGACTCGGCGATCGCGCCGCTGCTTCAGAGTGAACTCGGTGCCGGCGGAGAAGAGCTCAACCACATCCCGGTGGTCGAGTGCGGCAACACGTGGATGGAGAATGACCAGGCGAACACGCTCGCGAGCGGAAACGTGTCGAAGTACGCCCTCGCGGTGAACTGGTCCCAGCTGGCGGCCCGCACGAACACCCCCGAACCCCAGCCGACGGGCTATTCCAACCGCTGGTATGTGACGCCTCTCGAACTCGGTCAGGGTGTCGTGGACGCGCAGGAACCCAACACCTACACCGCACCCACCTACCTCGGCCGCGTCCAGCCCTACGCGGTCTACGTACCCACCACGTACAACCCCAACACGCCAGCCCCCCTGACCTGGATCCTGCACTCCCTGGGAGCCAACCTCAACCAGTACGGCGCCCTCGCCCCCAGCCAGCTGGAAGAAGAGTGCCAGAACCGCGACAGCATCTGCGCGACCACTGAGGGCTTCAGCGACGGGCAGTGGTACTACGGTCCGGCCGAGGTCGACTTCTGGGGCGTGTGGCATCAGCTCGCGAGCGCCTATGACCTCGACCCGGATGCCACCGTCATTTCGGGCTACTCGATGGGTGGCTTCGCTTCCTACAAGCTGGCGCTCGAGTACCCAGACCTGTTTGCGCAGGCGATGCCGCTCGAGGGACCGGTCGTGTGCGGGGAGAAGGTGACCGGCGGAGTAGAAACCGCGGCCGGTGCCGGCCAGTGCACAAGCGACGGGGACACCACCCCGCTGATCGTCAATGCGAAGTGGCTTCCCTACGTGATGACCTACGGCGCAGCGGACGAGCTGGTTCCCTTCACCGGTGGGGTCGAGCAGGTCGAGGCGTTCAACAACCTCGACTACCGCTACTACGCCGTGCTCTATCCCGCCGAGGATCATCTCGTCTTCGCCACACAGAATGACTTCGCCCCGGCGACCTCACAGCTCGGGCATCTGGAAAGGGTTCATAACCCGGGGTCGTTCACGTTCACCTGGTACCCCGACCTGGACTCGCCGTCACTGGGGATCGGCCCGACGGGCGACTACTGGATCAGCGGCCTTCAGGCGCGCAGCGCCACGCCGGCTGAGCTGGCAACGGTTTCGGCGTCTTCAGCGGCGCTTCCTGAACCGTCCGAGACCCCCGAACACCACCTGGGGACCGCCTTCGGGCCCACCCCGGCAATCACCGATTCGCTTACCTGGGCGCCCGGTCCGGCCCCGGCCCCCCGCCAGCTGTTGCAGCTCGACCTGAGCGACGTGGGCGCCGTCGCTGTGGATGCCGTGAGCGCCGGGTTGACCTGCGCGAGCGTTGAGGCAGCCACCGACGGGGAAACCGCTCTGACGCTGCTGCGGCTGCGACCGGGAAGCACGGTGACCGTAAGCTCGAGTGCCTCGCCGAAGACAGTGCCGCCGGACGGGCGCGTCACCGTCGGCATCACGGCCGGCACGAGCAGCGTGCAGCTGTGTTCGGCATCCACCAAGAGGTAGGTGACGCGGAGTGCGGCCGGCGCCAGCGGGGGGAGCGCCCCGGTTGGGCGGTCACTGACGCCAAATCGTCAAAGGCTCGAGGCGGAGCGTGGCGTTTAGCACCTGTCAGGATCGGGTATTCACATCGGTGTAGCCCACTCCCTCCCGGTTGGGGCTACCCTCATCGTCCGCGGGTGCTAAACCCCTCCTGCACCCGGCGGAGACTGGATAGGCAGCACACACAGCCCTCGTTTTGTTCGCGAGGGCTGTGTCCTTGTTGCAACGCCTTCGGCGAGGTTTTCCAATCGTGCTCATAGCCTCCGTTGGCTACCCGGGAGCCTGGCCTTCTAAGACGGCCCCAGATTTGGACCCCGAATTCGACCATACATGTGTTCGAAAGCGACTGTGAAACCCCGTGACGGTCTCACACCCCGTAGTTGATGATTAGAAGGCGGGCACACGGGTATATAGGCGCGCATCCCAGCTGGTTGCAATTTCAGACCAATGGGCGAGGGACCGAGTTTATTCCTGCTGGCGGGATGGGAGAGAGTCACTGTGTTGAGAGCTGAGATGGCGGGGTCGTGAGCCGCGCGGGAGAAGGTCGCCAGTGGGTGACAGGGTCAGCGCTCAAGCGTCGTGCGCGGATCGGCGTCGTCTCTTCACTCGCGGCGTTCGCTGTTTGCCTCATGACGGCCGCAAGCGCGTCCGCCTTCACCGCCCAGGGGAGCGCGGAGCAGGTGTACGTCACCGGCTTGGCCCCGAATGCTCAGGCGTCGCTGCTGAACTCGAGCGGCGGGACGGTGTACACACAGAACGCGGACCCGCTCGGAGGGCTGCTCTTCCGGAACGTGACACCGGGAGCCGGCTACCACGTCCGCCTGACCTCCACGGGAGAGGCGTCCGGCCCGATCACCGTGCACTCGGATGCCGCGGCGCCGTGGGACCCCAGCATCTACAACCAGTCGATCCCCGATAACGGATACACCTATCTGACGACGCGGGACGGCACCCAGCTGTCGATCGACGTCCACCCGCCGACCAGCCCGGCGGGCGAGCCCGGTCTGCCGTCGAGCTTTCACTTTCCGTCCTTCCCGCAGTCGGGTCTGCTGACACCGGACTACACGCCGCCGTATCCGACGCTGATCGAGTACTCGGGATACGGGTATGCGAACCCGGCCGGCCCGGAAAACGGCATCGCCGTGCTCGCCAACCTGATGGGCTTCGCCGTGGTCGATGTGAACATGCGCGGGACCGGCTGCTCCGGCGGCGCCTACGACTTCTTCGAGCCTCTTCAGAATCTCGACGGCTACGACGTGATTGAAACGATCGCCCACCAGCCGTGGGTGCTCGGTAACAAGGTCGGCATGCTCGGCATCTCCTACGGCGCGATCAGCCAGCTGTTTACGGCGCAGACCCAGCCGGCAGGCCTCGAGGCGATTGCGCCGCTGTCGACGATCGACGCGACCGCGACGACGCTCTACCCCGGCGGCATCCTGAACACCGGCTTTGCGGTGGCCTGGGCAGAACAGCGCCAGCAGAACGCCGAACCGGCCAGTCCCGGCCACGGGCAGGCATGGGCAACCAAGCGGATCGAAGAAGGCGATCAGACCTGCGCGGGCAACCAGGCCCTACACGGCGAGGCCGCGAACCTGATGGCAAAGATCCGGGAAAACGCCACCTACAACCCGTCGGTGGCCGACCCCCTCGACCCGGTCACGTTCGTTCACAACATCAAGGTGCCGACGTTCATGGCCTGCCAATGGGAGGACGAGCAGACGGGCGGACACTGCGCCGATCTTGCCCAGCACTTCACCGGCACGTCCCGGAAGTGGTTCACCTTCACAAACGGCGCCCACGTCGACTCGCTCGACCCGTATACGTACGACCGGCTGTACGACTTCTTAGAGCTGTACGTCGCGCACCAGGCGCCGATCACCAATGCGGCTGTCGTGCATGCCGCGGCCCCAGTCATCTACCAGGAAGCGATGGGACTCCCCAAAACTGACATCGTCACGCTTCCGCTGGACCCAATTCAGTTGCAGCCGACCTACGAATCGGCGCTGTCCGCCTTCGAAGCGCTCCCGCAGATCCGGGTGCTGTTCGACAACGGCGCAGGGACGTCGCCCACCGGCAGCACGACGGCCGGCGATCCCTACCCGGGGTTTGAACAGTCGTTCTCCGAATTCCCGATCCCCGGCACCACAGCTCGCTCTTGGTACTTCGGGCCGGACGGCACCCTCAACGAACAGCAGCCAACCGCCCATGGTGTCGACTCCTACACCTCGGACGCGGGTGCCACGCCGCTGACCGATTACTCAAACAACACCGGCTCGGGCGGTCTGTGGGGCAACGCATCCGAGTGGGAATGGAACTGGGCGCAGCCCGCGACCGGCTCGGCCGTGTCCTATGTTTCGGCGCCGCTCACGAGCAATACCACCGCGATCGGTGGTGGCGCCGTTCACCTCTGGGTAGAGTCGTCCACCCCGGACGTCGATCTCCAGGCGACGGTCAGCGAGGTGCGTGCAGACGGCAACGAGACGTTCGTCCAGAATGGCTGGATCCGGGCGAGCGAGCGCAAGCTGGCCACCAACTCGAACAATATGTTCAAGCAGAGCCCCACGCTGCTCCAGCCGATCCCGACCTTTCTCGCATCCGATGTGCAGCCCATGCCGGCGAATCAGTTCGTCCCGGTCGTCGTCCCGCTGTACTTCGAGGGGCATGCGTACCGCGCGGGCTCGCGCATCAGGGTCACGATATCCGCGCCGAATGGAACGCAGCCGGTGTGGTCGTTCGGTCAGACACAGCCGGCGGGCACCACTGCGAAGGAGTCGATCGCCTTCTCGCCCAGCATGCCGTCGAGCGTCATCCTCCCGATCGTGCCGAGCGTCAGTGTGCCCACGGGGACGCCCGCGTGCCCGAGCCTGCGCAACGAGCCCTGCCGCTCCTACCAGACATTCGTGAACAACGGCTCCTGACGGCGGTCCAGGGGCAAGCCGACCTCGCCCTCGGTCACCCGAGCGCCGATCGCACCGCCGAGCGGTTGCCGCTCATCCGGCCCTCACGTTGCGATAACTGCCGTCGCGAAACTCGTCGAGGAGCCCCGGATGCGACGGAGCCCAACCGAGATCGGCTCGGGCTTTGGCCGCGCCGGTTGCCTGGTCGAGTAGGAGGACTTCGGCGAAATAGTCGCCCAAGCGTGCCTTGGCCTCATCATCGGAGCCGGGCACTGCTCCTTGAGCGCCCGCTGCGACAGCGGCCGCCTCGGTCAGCTCTGCGACCGTCGGGTTTTGTCCGTCGCCGATGACATAACGGCCGCGGGCCGAGTCGTGCTCGAGAACGAGACGGAAGAAATTCGCTAGATCCGCGACGTGGACCGTCGACCAGTGCTGCCGTCCGCTCCCGAGCATGATCAGATTGCCGGCGTCGTCTCGGGGTGATCCGAGCAGCAGTCCCGGAATCCCTCCTCCGCCGTCACCGTAGGCAACGCTGGAAGCGATCACGACTCCGCGCATGTCCGGGGCGGCGAGCACCCGCCGCTCGATCGGCTCCTTCCACGCCACCAATGGAGGCGAATCGATTGGTGACTGCTCGCTGACCGCGATGTTGTTTCCGTAGATCCACAAGCCGCTGATCTGCAGGTAGGGCTTGCCCGTGCCGGCGAACGCCTGTATTGCCTCGTCGACCACCGCGGAATCAAGCTCCGCGCTCGTGGCGTCGCCGGGACTCGCTGTGTGGATCGCTGCGTCCGCATCGCGCAGGAAGCCGACCACTGAAGGTCGGTCGTAGAGGTCGACCACGGTCGCGGTGGCGCCGCGGTCAGCAACCGTATCGGCCTGGCCCGCATCGCGGACGAGCGCAGTCACCGAGTGACCGTGCGCTTGCAACTCCGTCAGAACGTGAGATCCGATGAATCCTGTTGCACCGGTGAGTCGCACTTTCATGGCTGAACGGCCTCCTGTCCTTGTTCGCTGATTGTCGGGGTGGATGCGTGGAGAGCTGCGGCTGCTGCGCCCCCGTGGCCGACCCTGCGGGCCAGCCCTGGCGCCCAGCGCCGAGCCATCCGATCAATCACTTGCTTGAGCATATGCGAATAGGGCGGATCTTGTCAAGCGTCCGCTTGAATTGTTCGCTGAGCCGGCCGATCTGGCGCTCCTCGGGTCAGCCGCAGCCTGCGGCGCCAAATGCTCCCGCGATTATCGGTACCAGCAGTTGCTCGATCTGCTTCTGGGACTTCTTCCTCAGCTCGTCCCCCACCGGTGCCAGCACCAACCAGTTGATCAATCCGGCCACACAGCGGGTGCGGAAGATCAACTCTTGATCCCTGGCACCCTGAACGTTTGCCTTGAGAACCCGAAGGACGTCGGCACGAACCCGCTCGAACCTGGCATCGAGCCGACCCCACCCCTCCGGAGGGTCAATACCGGTTCGCGCCACGATGCGCATAACGGCGAGCTCGCGACCACCTGCGCCCAGCGAGCCGATCAACGGGCCCGCAAAGGCTGCCGCCAATGCCTCGAGCGTGGAGTCGGGATCAAGCGCGCCCAGCGCCTCATCTTGAGCGTCGAGGTAGCGCTCCAGCGCGTGCTCGATTGCCGCGTCACACAGCGACTTGAGAGAGCCGAAGTGATAGCTCACCGCCGCCACGTTGGCGCCGGCGGCGTCGGTCAGGTCCCGAAGGGTCACCGCGTCCTCGCCGCGTTCCGCCAGCAGGTCGAGCGCGGCATCCATCAGCCGAGCGCGCGTCCGCAGGCCCGCCTCGCGACGCTGGTCTGGTCTGGCTGATTGCATCGCCAACTTATTCAATCAGATGCTTGACACGTCGTGTCTCTCGCCTGATCGGTTAGCGGAAGTCTCAAGGTGACGGCGACGCGAAGGCCGTTTCCAGCCACCGCGTCCACCGGGCTGATCAAGACGGTGGACGCCAGCCTCTGGCCAGCGTGGTCTGACCCACCTCGATCAGGTAGCCGTCGGGATCGCGGATGTAGCAGCGTGTCTCGGTCTCATGCTGCTTGGGCTGCGTCAGGAATTGGGCGCCCCGCGCGCTCCACTCGGCGTACACAGCTTGGATGTCCGCAACCCGGATGTTGAGGAAGCTGCTCACTCGATCTGGGTCGGGCTGCGTCTCCAGCGTGACGGTCGGCTTGTCATCCGTCGGACCTCCGCCGACGTTGATGATGATCCAGCTGTTGGCGAGCGCCACGTACGTCACCTGGTCATTCGCCTCGCCCGAGATGACCGCCTTGCCGCCCAGTACCTCGGTGTAGAAGCGGCGGGAACGCTCGACATCATCGGAAACGATGAAGTGGGCCAAGACCATCTGCTCGTCGATCGTGCTCATGCTGACCTCCGCTGTTGGCATTGACTCAATATTCGCGCCTTATACCGCGTATCGCGCCTGTCTGTGCCCTAGTCCGATGCCCGCTCGCTGCTCGGGCGCTGAGCGTTCGCCGCCTTGCTCAGGGTCACCGTGCCGACGATGACCGATTCGTGGGGTGCGCCGGCCGAGCGGCCCTGCCGGTTCAGGTAAGTGACTTCGAACCCCTCGCTCGATGCGCAGGAGGGCGTGAGCACGAACAGCCCAAGCGAGATGGTTCTGAGTGTTTCGTGGGCCCTGACGGTGCGTTGTAGCTCCCAACTGGTTTCGGGGCGGCCACCGGCCTTGCATCTGGCGAACCCGTCAATGGAGTAGTCGGCGGCCTCAGAGGTGACCGCGTAGGGAGCCGTGAACCCGACCTCGCCCTTGTAGCACGGGTAGAGCAGGAACGCGGCGATGCATGCTGCGCGGGGCTGGGGCAGGAGCGTCAGATCAATCGGCGCATGCAGGCTGCGTGTCGGGTTGGACCGTCTCTCCTGTTCGACAACGCGCCTGGGCAGTGGTGCGGGGTGCGTGCCGGGCGGCGCGTGGATCGTGATGCTGCCGAGGGGCGTCGGTTGTGGCAGGCCGCCCGCGAAGGCGACGTATTCGACCCTGAACTTCACAGCGCGGCCGCATCCCTCCGAGAGAATTCCCCCGACCGGTATGGTCATGAGCGCGCCGCGCGCGACGTCGGCGCGAGAGCCTTCTCCGGCGAGGCCGCGCCGGCAGACCCGCGCCGTCACCGAGTAGTCCTCGTCGGCATTCGTGACCGGGTAAGGCGCGCGGAAGCTGATCTGCGCGCTCGTGATCTCGCGGTTGTGGATGTGCAGATGTGCGTGCAGGGCCGCGTGCACGATGGGAGGCGCAGCCGGGCGTGGTGGCGGCACTTCCGAGAGTCCGCACGAGGCCAAGCGCAGGTTGCCGCGGTCGAGGCACAACCGTCCCGCGTAGCTGTAGGTGATCGCGGTCAGCGCTCCGTTCGGGCCGGCCGGTGAGCTGTAGTTGCCCGGTTCGTCTCTACCGTCGGTCTCGCTGGCGCTTCCCAGCGGCCTGCCGCTCGTGTAGCGCTGCACGATCAGATACGCGCCCAAGTCCGGGAGCACCGGCTCGGTGCGCGTCTTCGAGCCTTCGCGGTAGGTGACGCTCACCGCGTGCACTCCGAGCAGCCCGAAGGAGATCTCGCGGCGGTCGGCGGGCACCCCAGCGCCCTGGCCGGGACTGGTGGCCGCGCTGAGCTCAAGCCCCACGCTGTCGCCCGCATAGATGTCTCCCGGGCTCGCGCAGTTCCCGGCCATCCATCCGGCCGCGTTCGCGAGGACGTCTGGGAGCGCGTCTGTGGGCAGCGGGTGGAAGCGCCCGTCGTTGTGAAACGCGCCGTCGACGCCGAGCTGTCCGAGCTGGCCGTCATGGACGCGTCCGATCTGCACGCAGATGAGACCGCGTGTGGTGTGGATGATCCGCATTCCCCACGGCAGGCCGCCCGCCGGGTCTGCCGCTCGCAGGGGGAGCAACCGCGCGCCGCCCGCCACCGGGATGCCCTCGCCGGCGGTGGCGATCGGAGGACGTACCGTGCCCACCGGCGAGCCCGTGAGGATCGTTCCGGTCGCCGCGAGCGTGATCGCGGCGGTGGCGAGCACGAGCGCGAGCGCGACGAGTGCGACGCGCACGTGCGCGGATGCTCGGCGTCGCGGTGATGTACGCGTGAAGCCTGTGCCGAAGAGCGCCGGCAGCGGCCGCCGCCAGGCGCGTCGGCGCGCCCCAGCCAGCACCAGCTCCTGCCCGAACCTGTCCATCGCGTCCATCCTCAGGCCTCCTTCATTCTCGTGCGGAGCTCAGCCAGCCCGCGGCTCACACGCTTGCGCACGACCGACTCCGAGCACCTCAGGCGTCGGGCCAGCTCGTCGTATTCGGCTTCTTGGAGTACCCGTCCTTCGATCGCGCCGCGCTTCTCAGCTGACAGCCGCTCGAGCTCGAGCAGCGCGGCACCCCCGTCCGCCGCCGCCGCCCGCTGCTCCACGCGCTCGATGTCCTCGTCGCTGAACACGAGCGGCTCGAGGCCCAGGCGCCGGCGCGCCCGATCCTCGACCTGTCCGCGGCGGATCGAGTCCGCCAGCTTGTGGTGTGCGATCGTGAACAGCCACGCGAGCGCCGAGCTCCGCTGCGGGCTGTAACGCGGCAGGGCGGACAGCGCCGCCGCGAACGTCTCCGCGGTCAGGTCAGCGGCGAGCTCGCGGTCGCCCGTGCGCCGTAGGAAGAAGGCGAGCACGGCGTCCACCCGCCGTCCGTAGAAGAGCCCAAACGCCTCCGCGTCGCTCCTTCCGGCAACAAGCAGCGCCTCATCAGCAAGGTCTTCGTCGACGCCCACAACCAGTACATCGTGAAGGCCCGCAGTCTGTGACGCGGGCGCGAGGCCGTCTGGCGTGGCTCATGCGGCTCAGTACCCCCACCCCGCTCTGGGCAGAAGGGCTGGCGCTGGCGCACGATGGATGAGTCATGAGGGCCGCGGCGCCTACTCGAGCAGCAGCCGAACGATGCGGCTGGCGGTGTCTATGTCGGGCTCGATCTCGGCGACCGGATCAGCGTAGATGAACCCCTCGGTCACCTTGAGGCCCCGAGCCGACTCGTATCCGAGTCCCTTGTTGCCCCCGGTAATGCAGAAGTCGACCTCCATCTCAGCGAGAAGCATGCTTCCTCTGGGCGATCCCGAGGAGAGGCCCTACCGGACCTGCTGAGGGTCGATCCGGACCCGATGCCAGTTGATCCGAGGACAAGCCTAAGCCCGCCGATGCGCCGCTTAAGGATCAAGGCGATGCGCCGAGCGAATAGCGCCCCTCCCTGCAGGGACTCGGAAGGAGGAAGTCTCAGTGCAGGGCTTACTTCCCCCTTCCGTTTGGCGAGCCGCCCTAAGGCTCGCGTTGTTATTCCCGGATCGGAGCAGATGGCCATCAGCTTGACTGCCCGAGAGGGACGTCAACGTTTAGCTGATGTGTCGGCCAAACCGGGCAGGCCCGCGCCGCCTGGGTTGTCAGCACGCACATCGCCAAGACCCCTCCCACTATCAGGCGGTATCTTCAATACCTGGGGCGGGATTGGAATCCGCAACCTTCGGGAAAGGGGGCATCATGTCGACCACCATCCTGGACCCCGTCACCCTCGGCATGACGGGCCTGGAGGTCTCCCCGGTGGCCTTCGGCACCTGGCAGCTGGGGGGCGAGTGGGGCCAGTTCGACGAGGACGAGGGGATCGCCGCGATTCGCCGTGCTCGCGAGCTCGGCGTCAACCTGTTCGACACCGCCCAGGGCTATGGATTCGGCGCCTCGGAGCGACTCCTCGGCAGGGCGCTGCGAGACGACCTTGACAACCGGCGCGAGGAGGTCGTGATCGCGACCAAGGGTGGCCTGCGGATGACCGAGGAGGGTCTCGTCCGCGATGCCAGTCGCGCCTGGCTTCGCAGCGGAGTCGAGGACAGCTTGCGAGCGCTCAAAATCGACCACATCGACATCTATCAGGTGCACTGGCCCGACTCGAAGGTCCCCTTTTCCGAGACTGCCATGGCACTCCAGGAGCTCGTGGACGAAGGCAAGATCCGCCACGTCGGCGTCTCTAACTTCGATCCGGCCCAGATCGCCGAGTTCGCGCGGACACGCCCGGTCGAGACGGTGCAGCCGCCCTACCACCTGTTCCGGCGGGATATCGAGGCCGAGTTGCTTCCGTACGCACGCGAGCACAACATCGGGGTCCTCGTCTATGGGCCGCTTGCGCATGGGCTACTGACTGGAACCATGAGCTCCGACACTTCGTTCGCAGGCGACGACTGGCGCAGCGGGAGTCCCGCGTTCCAGGGGAATGCCTTCAGCCGGAACCTGGAGGTCGTCGATCAGCTGAGGCGATTCGCAGCCGATGAGCTGGGTTGCTCGGTTGCCCAGCTCGCCCTGGCATGGACGCTCGCGAATCCGGCGGTGAACGTCGCGATCGTAGGTGCTCGGCACCCGAATCACATCGAAGACAGCCTCGCCGCCCCCGAGCTCAGTCTGGGCCAGGCCGAGCTGGAGCAGATCGACCGCATCATGGCCGACGCGGTGCCCATCGGGGGCCCCTCCCCTGAGGCGATGCCGTCTGCCGAGTAGCGCAGGTGAAGCGCGATCCATTCGACGAAGGAGACAACTCATGACAGGCACGCAGCAGAGCTCCAATCGAACCACCGTGGCGGTGCTGGGAACCGGCAGCATGGGAGCCCCGATGGCCCGCAACCTGCTCGCCGCCGGCTTCCCGGTGTCGGTTTGGAACCGCACTGCTGCCAGAGCCGCACCCCTCGGCGACGACGGCGCTCGCCTCGCCTCCTCAGCCGCCGATGCCGCGAAGAATGCCGCGGTCGTAGTGACGATGCTCACGGATGGCGCGGCCGTCGAGGAGGCGATGAGTGGCCCCGCAGGAGCCCTCGAGGCGATGCGACCGGGCTCGGTATGGATTCAGATGGCCACGGTCGGTGTCGACTGGATCGGCCGGCTTATCGCCCTAGCGGCAGAGCATGGTGTCGAGCTCGTCGACGCACCGGTCTCCGGCAGCGACGGTCCCGCCCGCGAAGCCAAGCTGATCGTGCTCGCCTCCGGTCCGGATGAAGCACGCCCGCGAGTGCAGGCGATCTTTGACGCGATCGGTCGCGAGACCCTCTGGCTCGGGCCGACCGGACAGGGAACTCGGATGAAGCTGGTGCTGAACAACTGGCTCGTGGCGCAGGTCGAGGCGGTCGCCGAGACCGTTGCGCTGACCGAGGCGCTTGGGCTCGACCCGAACCTGTTCCCGGAGGCGATCGACGATGCTCCGCTGGGTTCTCCCTACGCGGTCGCGAAGGCGCGGGCGATGATCTCCGGCGACTTCAGGCCCGGCTTCGCGCTGCGGCTGGCTTTTAAGGACGCCGGTCTCGCGCTCGACGCAGCTAAGGAGCTGGGCCTCAGCCTTCCACTCACGGCCGCGCTTGCGCCCCGGTGGCGGCGGGCGATCGCCGACGGGCACGCAGATGACGACGTGAGCTCGGTGTTCGCGGAGTCAGCACCGGCGTAAAACCCGCTCGACGTGGCGCCGGCCGCGGATGCGCAGGCAGTCCAACCCCTCCTCGCGCAGCGTGCGACCTTGGCGAACTGCGATTGCGCGTTTCGAGGGCGGGTGTTGGGGTCGCGCGCTGCGGCTTGCTCAGGATTGACGCCGGCGTCCCTGAGGGCCCGTCGTTGGCGCAGCGGGTCCCAGCAGACGTCAAGCTCGACTTCAACGGCATGCAGGCGCTCCGCATCGGCCTCGAGCGCCCCCGCCGCCTGGGTCTCCTCGCGGTTGCGCAGCTCGTGTCCGTCTTTGACCAAGCGCTCGCTCCGCACAGCGACTCTCTCGTCGTTCATCGCTGAATGCCACGCCTCCATTAACTACGGTCAACGTCAACGCCAACCTCGCCGCAAGCGTGTGACCGACACGAGCCCGGCCGCACCGGCGACCGGCCGAGCCGCTGATCCGAGCGGATACGATTCGCTTCATGTCCCGTGCGGCAGCGCTCGTCGATGAGATTGCCAGCGAGCTTGCGACCTGGCCCGGCGTTCATATCGAGCGAATCTCGGAGAGTGCGGCGATCGTGCGTTACGAGCGTTTGGAGCTGGGCGTCCTCGATCGCGAGCGTGGTGTGGCAGAGTTGCGCTTCTCGGATCTGGAGCGCGACGAGTTGGTCGAGCACGGCGATGCGGAGCCATCCGATTCGATGCCCGAGGGTGTCAGCCATGGCATCCACGGGCCGGCGGACATCACTGCGGTGCTGGAGCTCTTTGACCGCCGCTACCGCGATTTGCGCGGCGAGGACGATCCGTACGGCACCCGGGACCCGGCTTGAGGCTGCCCGACGACGCGTGATCGATGAGCTCCTCGCCCGCGGCGTCTTTACAGCATGCGTTTGCTAAGCCTCCGGCTCGACGGCCGCAAATAGCAACGGATCGCCGCGCTCACCACGGAATGCTGTGGGGACTCGCGGCGCCGGGCGCGGAACGGCACCAGCTCGGGCAGCGGGCGCTGCGTAACGCCGCTGTGGGACTCTGCCGGCACCACCACCTACGAAGGGAGCCAGCATGTTGAGAGCGCTCGCACTCTCCGGCGCAGCGACGCTCGCCCTCTCGGGCACAGCCGTCGCGGCGACCGGCCAGCAGATCAGCGTCAATGGCACAGGCGGCGCGTCGGTGCCGTCCGGGGCCACCGACGCCCAGCAGCAAGCCTCTTACAACCAGGCACTCACGGCGGCGATAGGCGACGCCCAAACGAAGGCGCAGATGGTCGCGCAGCGGTTCTCGCTGACGCTCGGCCCGCTGCAGAGCTTCACCGAGCAGAGCGACGACTACCTCGGCTACTGCGGCGTCGGATTCCTCCCTGGAGTCGCGGCGACCGGCGTATCGGGCAGTGCGAATCCGCCGGCGGCTGCCGGCACCGCGAGTGGTCATCTGACGCCGATCCCCGCAAAGCCCAAGAGGCACAAGACCAGGAAGAAGGCGCGCAAGGCGCAGGAAAGCGACAACACCTGCCAGCTCGAGGCTGACGTGACGGTCATCTACTCGGCGAGCTGAGCGGCGGATTAGCAAGACTTTGGCGATGGCGCCTCACCATGCAGGCACCCGTGGTCTTGCTCGCCCCGTCCGGGCCATCTCGGCGAGCGTGGTCGCTGTCGTGGGCATCGCGTGTTCAGTCGGCCCGGCTGGAGCGGCGACCGCACGGGCCTCGGGCTCACGCTTTTCGATCCCCGCACCGGCGCGTCAGCTCATCGTTGTCTCGAGCCCGACATATGACCCGCCCGACTACCTGGCGAGCTTCCGGAGCTTCCAAAGGCGGAATGCTTCCGCGCCCTGGGAGCCCGTGTTCCCGGCCTGGCAGGCCGAGATCGGCTCCGGTGAGCTCCGCAACGTCCGTCGCGAGGGCGACCACGCGACCCCGACCGGGGTGTATCCGTTCGGCCTCACGATGTACGGGTACGAACCGAAGCCTGCCGGCCTGCACGAGCTCTATCACCGTCTCGTCTGCGGCGACTGGTGGGACGAGGACCCCTACAGCGGCCAGTACAACCGGTTCGTCCATGTGACCTGCGGCTCGACACCGCTTTTTGCAGCCTGGTCGGAGGCACTGTGGACGGAGACGACGGCTTATCCCTACTTCGCGGTGATCGACTACAACGACAACCCGACCATCTCAGGACCGCAAGCGCCGGGCTCGGGCATCTTCCTGCACGCCTGGGTGCAGAGCCCGACCGAGGGATGCGTGGCGCTGCATACCTCCGATCTCCTGCACGTGCTGCGCTGGCTGGAGCCTGCAGATCACCCATCGATCGAGATCGGCACCGATGGCGAGGTCGGCCACCTGCCGCCAGCACCGGACTAGCCGGCATCAACTCATTCGGGCTCAGATGGTCTTGGCTCAGCTCGATCGCTTCGTGCACTACTACAACAACGTGAGGCCGGACAGGGCCCTTGACGGACGAACGCCCCTCCAGGCCTACAGCGCCCGCCTGAAGGCAGGGCCGGCGGTCGGGGCAGATGCTTGTCGCCGTATGAAAGCAGGGCGGCGCAGGCCAATCCGCCTGAGAGCGGAAGCGAGACCCGGCCGACTCGGAGCGGGCGAGAGCTCTGCCCATTCGTGAAAGCGGCGGGTTGCGTCTGTGGTTCGGCAGGCACGCGGTGACTACCGCCAGGTGATCGCGACCTCAACGACCGCGGCCCTCACGGGAAGTAGCCGGGGTCAGCGGTCGTTCCAGCCGGCACCGGTCGCCGCGTACTCCTCGACCCGCGCCTGCATCAGCGCCTTCAGAAGCTCGGTCGGCAGCACGCGACTGTAAGGGAGCTTGATGAAGCCCTCGCCGGCCTCGTATCCAACGGCTTCAACCGCGGTCTTCTGGGTGGCGAAGAACGGTGGCGGGAATCGCAGCGAGCAGTGGCTCTTGAAGTTCTGAAGCATCCACAGGCTCGTCTTCTCGCCGCGTACGTACACGGGCAGATTCCACTTGAGTTCCTCTCGCGCCTCCGCGTCGGCATCGCGGCTCAGCTCCCTGACTGCCTCGAGGTGCGGCCGCTGGACGTCGTTGAGTTGGGCGAAGAAGTCATCGACGCTGGACCGCTTAGGCATCGGCATGGCGTCAGCGTACCCGCCGGCGGATCGCGCTGCCGGCGTTCTTCGTCCTGGGCCAACGCCTCTCGGCGGTCCACCTGGCACGTCGGAGCAGGGCAATTGCGGCGTACGGACCAGACACCTCTTGCCTGATCGAAGCGGAACTCGGCGGTGCTCAGTGCGCCCGGCGGCTGAGTGGAGACCTGTCGCGGACGGACCAACCGGGTCCGAGCGGATCTCGGAAGCCGCGTTGGCGGTGCTTTCTCCAAGGCGCGCCGAGCGCGTCCTTGTAGCAAGCGACTGCATCGGGGACGGTCAGCACCCCGATTTGCACCCCGCTCCGGAAAATCGCACGGATCATGAGGGCGCGGTTCGTGCCCTCGGCGAGGACAGTCGCGGTGTAGGACGCGCGGCAGCATCGATGGAGGTAGCCACAACCTGTTAATCACGCCGAGTCTCGATTACCGCAATCGGGGGAGGGGAAATCGACTGGAGCGCGCCGATGAGCGACTGGGGCCATCTCGATGAGATCGCCCAACGCCAATCACTCACACCGCAACGATCGGGAGCGACCGCGCTCCCAGAGGTGCCGTCAGATGAGACGCAGCCGATTTCAAGAGCCGTTGACGGTCACTCGCGTCGGACCCGACAGGTACTCGGCAACTCGTCTACGCGCCCGTCAGATGCTCGCAGCGGCGGCTTGCTTGTCCGGGCTCGTGTGCATGGCGACTCCTGGCGTCGGAGCAGCCCAGTCTCCCGCAACTCGATCTTGCAACACGGCTGCATTTACGGGGCGGGTTCGAGCGGCTCGCCCAGCTCTATGCCAAAGGCGAGCCGAACGAGCCTCGGGACGAGGTCCGCGGGGACATGTTGGCGCCCGAGGCCGGACGGGTTTCGCAGGTTCACCCGGTCCGAGCGGTCTCGAGGGCTTGCGTGGTCTGACTGGCGCCGCGGGATCCAAAGGCGAAGCCGGCCCTGTGGGCGCGGCAGGGCCAGTCGGATCTCAGGGTAAAGCCGGCTTCGCAGGCACAACGGGAACGGCAGGCGCAGCAGGGGCCGAGGGAGAAGACGGGCTTGCAGGAGCGGCGGGAGCTGTGGGAGAAGCCGGGCTTGCAGGCACCGCAGGCACAACGGGGGCTGCTGGATCGACCGGCGTAGCAGGCAGCACGGGTGCGGCTGGGTCCGCAGGGTCGACCGGCGTCGCCGGGAGCTCCGGTGCAGCAGGGTCCACCGGGTCGATAGGGCTCGCGGGCAGCAACGGCGCAGCCGGGTCTGGAGGTTCGGCCGGCGTCGCAGGGAGCACCGGTGCAGCTGGGTCCGCAGGGTCGACAGGCACCACAGGCGCCACGGGCTCCCCAGGGTCGACGGGTCCCGCAGGGTCGACAGGGGCCACGGGGCCTATTGGAATTGGGGCGCCCGGCGGGATAGGCCCGACGGGTCCTACTGGCTCGGAAGGCTCGAGCGGATCCTCGGCATACGCCGAGTTCTACGCCCTCATGCCGCCGGACAATGCGGCGACAGTGGGAGCAGGAATCCCGGTCCAGTTCCCTCAAAACGGCCCGACCACGGGCGCCGTCACCAGACGCGAAGGCACTAGCTCGACCGAATTTGTGTTGCCCAACGTTGGCACCTATCAGGTGGACTTCGCTGTGTCCGTAAACGAGCCAGGCCAGTTGGTGCTCGCGCTCAATTCCGGGAGTGGGATGGTCGAACTCGCCTACACCGTGTATGGGCGTGCGACTGGGACGAGCCAGATCTCTGGCGATGCGCTCGTCACGACCACGGAGGCAAACTCAGCGCTTGAGCTTCGCAATCCAGCTGGGAACACGCCGGCCCTCACGATTACGCCGGTTGCGGGCGGGACGCACCCCGCCGCTGCTTCCTTCGTCATCCACCAGCTGGGCTGAACCGTCGTTCAAGAGCACTCCCGCCGTCGAGCAAATCGCGCTTTCTGGGCCGGCTGACGCCCTCGCTGGCATTTCGGAAAGTGCAAGTGTCGGCTCGGGGGCGTGCCGGGTTACAGTCCTTGTTGGCACAGTTTGTGCCCGCGAATGAACATCGTTCGTCCACGATTCGTCCAACGAGAGGCTCGGCGTCTTGATCACAAAGACGCACCTGGCTTTCCGCTCGACGAGCGAAACCCAGCAAGGCGTTGCAAATGTCGTCGGCTCCGCGCGCCGTGCCGCGCTAAATCGGTCAAGTTCAATCGGCACGCGTGCAGTCTTCATCCCGACTTTCCATGCGCAAGCTGCTAAAGCTGTTAGTGAGTTCTTGCGTCAAACTAGGCTCAACTCGTCTGCGACGCGGCTCATATCCTCTCCGACGTGACGCGAACTGACCGGCCCCGCGGAGAACGATGGGGTTGCGCGCACCACTGAAGTGCAGAGAAGTAGAGCACGCTATGAGCGATCAGCTGATGAATGCATTCGATCCCGCCTACGGCGGTAAGCGACTCCGGGCTGCAGAGACTCCTGCGGTTTCCTCCGCTGTTACCGACTACTGGGCCGTCAGGTCGATCATGCACATGGCGCTCATGGGCATCTGCGCGCTTGAACGTTCGCGGGTGTTGGGGTGAGCCGGTACGGCATCCAACTGAAGGACGTCGTCCAACGGAGCAGCCTCCGCACGGTTGTGTTTAGCGCCGTGGCCGTCACGCTGCTGCTCGTTGCGACGGTGTTCGCCGTCCTCACGCTGGACATCGCCGCGCAGAACGGCGACGAACTGAAGGCTCGTCGCTCGGCCGAGGCGCTGCAAGCCGCAACCGCAAGTGAAGCTTCGGTGATCGATCTCGAGACCGGCCTTCGCGGATATATGCTCACGGGAAGGCGCAATTCTCTTGAGCCGTATCTTCAGGCGCGGGCGGCCCTTGAACCACAGCTTGCGCATCTGGTGGTCCTGAGCGGGGAAGATCCGACCCAGCAGGTACGTGCCCGTGGAATTGCCAAGGCCGTCGAATCGTACGAGCGCTCCTATGCCGCTCGACTAGCCGCCGGTAACGTGGTCCGCACGAGGGCCGAGACCCTGACCGTCACTTCTGATGGCAAGCGGCTCCTCGATCCGATACGTGCACGATATGCAGTGTTCGAGCACGCTGAGCTTCTCCGGTCAAGCGAGCGCAGCGCCGCGGCTGCCTCCCGCAGGCACGTGGTCCTTACCGCTGTGACGGGCTGTTTCATCGCCGTTGCCCTCCTGTTGCTTGCGCTCACCGCCTACCTGGCCCGAGCCGTTCTGATGCCCATGCGCCGCGCCGCCCAGGCCGCGGAACGCCTCAGTGAGGGCGATCTGGACTCCACCGTCCCTGAGGGGGGGCTCGGTGAGGTCCGGGCATTGGCTCGCGCGTTCAACTCGATGTCTGCGACCCTGCACGACCGAGAACTGGCGCTGCGAGTCACAACTGGCCAATTTCAGGGCATTCTGGACAATGCAAACGCCGCGATCTACATCAAGGACTCAGCTGGTCGCTACCTGCTCGTCAATCGCGAATTCGAACGCATTCGCGGAGTGAAGGCAGAAGATGTCCTCGGCAACACCGAGTATGAGTTCGGCGCAGCGGACTTTGCTGAGGAAACCGCGGCCCGCGATCACGCGGTGATAGAGGCTGGTGAACCTGTCGCCTTCGAACAGGTGCTTGCCCTACCGGACGGAGTTCACACCTATCTATCCGTGAAGTTCCCCATCCAGGTCGAGAGCGTAACCACCGTCGCGGGCATCTCGACCGACATCACCGCGCAACGGCATGCGTTGGCCCAGGCCGTGGAAACATCGCGCTTGCAGTCCGAGTTCGTGGCCAACATGAGCCATGAGATGCGCACACCGCTGGCCGTTGTCGTCGGGATGACCACTCTCTTGCATGACACGTCGCTGGATCCCGCGCAGCACGAGTATGCCGACGCCCTGGCGTCCTCGAGCGAGGCATTGATGTCGGTCATCAACGACGTTCTGGACTTCTCAAAGCTTGAGGCAGGCCAGCTCCAACTGGACCCCACCGATTTTGAGCTACGAGGCGCTGTGGAGGAGGCGTGTCTCATGCTCGCCGAGCAGGCGCACGTCACGGGCCTCGAGATCAGCCACTGGGTTGACGCTGGGGTGCCTACAACAGTCAATGGCGATCGGGCCCGCCTGCGCCAGATCCTCCTCAACCTCCTCTCGAACGCCATCAAGTTCACGCGCTCCGGGGAGGTTGTGGTGCGGGTTCTCGGCGGTGGTGGCGAGCTGGTCCGTTTCGAGGTCTCGGACACCGGGGTGGGCATCGGCGACGATCAGGCGGCGCACATATTCGACGCGTTCGTCCAGGCTGACCAATCCACGACCCGACAGTACGGCGGCACCGGCCTCGGACTGACAATTTCGCGTGAGCTCACGCATCGCATGGGCGGCGAGATCGGGGCCAAGCCGCGCGTAGGCGGGGGCAGTGTGTTTTGGTTCACCGCGAACCTGCCTGCTTCGGCGAGCACGGATAACGCAGTTCAAGCACGTCCGACGTTTGCGGGCCTCCGAGCGCTGATCGTCGACGACAATGCCACCAGCCGTGGCATCTTCGCGCACTATCTGATGGATTGGGGCGTTGCCTGCGAGAGTGTCGACAAGCCCGCCGCGGCGATCGAGGCGCTGGAGCGCGCATTCCGAGATGGGCAGCCGTTCGAATTGGCTCTGATCGATTTCGACGTTCCGCACATAAACGGCATGGAGCTCGTTCGCGCCATCCGCAAACGCGCCGCCCTGGACTCGCTGCGCATAGTGATCGTTGCTTCTTCTCCGCTCGAGCGCGAAGCGCTTGTCGGCGTTGAGGTCTCGGGTGTTTTGACAAAGCCCATTCGGCAAGCGCGCCTTCATGACGCTATCGCGGGACGCCGAGCACAGCCGGAGGCTGAATCGCAGACCACGCTTGTTGAGCCAGACGGACCGCTTCTCCTTATCGCCGAGGACAATGAGCTCCACCGCGCGATGGCCACGGCCCTACTGGCCAAGCACGGGCTGCGGACTGCCGTTGCCCGTAACGGTCGCGAGGCGGTGGAGATGGCTCTCGCCAACACCTACAGCGCCATTCTCATGGACGCCGCGATGCCCGTGCTTGACGGATATGAAGCGACTCGGCGTATCCGCGCTGCCGAGAACGGCCATCGCATCCCCATCATCGCGACGACCGCTCATTCGATGCCTGGTGACCGAGAGCGCTGCCTCGCCGCCGGCATGGACGACTATCTCAGCAAGCCCATTCAAGCGGAGCAACTCGAGACCGTCATCAAACGGTGGCTGCCCGACCGCCGGCCTGGCATTGGGCCCCGCAGAGCGATGAACGATGGAACATCGGGATCGGAGCGCGGTGACGGGGACGTGGCGGATGTGCTCAACCAGGCCACCATCATCGAGCTTCGAAAGACACTGAACCTTGAGATGCGCGAAGACCTGATCCGGACCTTCGTGACAGCACTGCCAAAAAGTGTGGCGGACATCGAGGACGCCGTCCACCGTGGGGACGAGGGCGAGCTCAGGCGCACGACGCGTCTACTCAGGCAAAGCAGCGCCACTGTCGGCGCGACCCGCCTGAGGCTTTGCTGTCAGCAAATAGAGCGCAGCGGCAGAAGGGACGACGCCGGTGTCAGCGAGGACCAGCTCGCCCAGTTACTCGCCACCGCGACTAGGACTCGCGACGCTCTGCGCGAGCAGCTGCTCTAACGACCAGCATCCGCTGGGTCGAAATTCTCCTCCCAGCGCACGCAGACGGCCCACCCTCGGCGGCCCCAACCTCGGGATCTGCTGCGGCGGCGATTTGGCACGGGACCTCTACGCCAAACCCCTCGCCTGCACCACGAGAGCAACCGCTTGTACCCGAGTCTTGGCACCCAGCTTCATGGTCGCGTTGCGAACGTGCGTGCGGATCGTTTCGGGTGATAGAACAAGCCGCTCGGCGATCGCATGCCCGTTGAGCCCGTCGGCGAGCAGGTCGATCACCTGTCCCTCGCGCGGGCTGAGCAGAGCGAGCGGCGACGCGTGCGCACTTTCGACGAGCAGCGAGGCGAGATCGGGATCGACATAGGTCCCGCCGGCGGCGACGCTGCGCAGCGCCTCGATGAGTCGCGGAACCGGCGAGCCCTTTAGGACGAACCCGCGCGCCCCGGCCAGCGCCGCCGCGTCGAGGCCCGCACTCCGGTCGGTGTAGCCCGTGTAGAGGACGATCGCAGCCGCTGGGTCCCGGTCCAGCAACTCCTTGACGAGCTCGAGCGAGCTCTCGCCGCCGAGATGTACGTCGAGCAGAACGACGTCGTAGCGACGTCGTGCCAGCAGCGAGCGGGCCTCCCCGAGCGCACCAGCAACGCCAGCGATCCGCAGTCCCTCGTGACGCAGGAGAAGCTCCACGGCCTTGCGCATCATGAGCTGATCCTCGACGACGATTACCTCGATCTGTGCGGCCATGCCACCTTATCGGTCATTCCAACTGGCGGAATTGAGCATGGAGGGATGAGCGGACCAATGATGGGGCTGAGGCCCCGCGGACGCTCTTACTCGATCGAGTAGATGCGCGCCGAGGCCGAGGTCGTCGCCGCCGATGAGTACCCGTGTGGCCCGACCGCCGCCGCGACGACTCGCTGGTATGCGCCAATCACGCTCCCGCCGGCAGCCAGGAGGGACGGCGACCTGGAATGATCGCCACATCAGTCTCTACGGACGCATCTTCGCCGCCGGCTACGAGAGCCTACTGGGACGTAGCGAGCGCGCTGGGCTGGCCGGCATGCGGGCGCAGCTGCTTGCCGGCGTTCGTGGCCGCACACTCGAGCTCGGCGCCGGTACCGGCCTGAACCTGCGCCACTACCCCCCTGATCAAGTCGTGCTGACCCTCACTGAGCCCGAGGCGCCCATGGCCGAGCGGCTCGAACGTCGCGTCGCCGCCTCACGCCCGGAAGCGAACGTCGTACTGGCACCCGCCGATCGGCTGCCGTTCAAGGACGCTAGCTTCGGCTCGGTTGTCTCAACGCTCGTGTTGTGTACGGTGCGCGACCAGGCCCAGGCGCTCGCTGAGGTCCGGCGCGTGCTTACCGGAGACGGAACCCTGTTGTTCCTCGAGCATGTCCGTAGCGATGATCGGCGCGTGGCACGTTGGCAGGATCGCGTCCAGCCGTTCTGGGAACCAATCGGTCACGGCTGCCACTGCAATCGCGACACACTTGCGGGAATCGAAGCCGCAGGCTTCATCGTCAAGGACGTGGAGCACACGCGGATGCCCAAGGCCCCCGTCTTCGTGCGACCCCTCATCGTCGGCCACGCCCAACTGGACTAATGCCCTCGGCAGCGCTGAACTGCGCGAGACGGGTGGATTGGCCGGCGGGGAGCACGGCCCAGCAGCAAACGAGCTACATCGCTACACGAACCTTGCCTGTACCAGCCGGAGCTAGCGTGGTTCGCGCCTCCAATCGCCTAGATCCGACGTCGAAGAACTCCCCGACCGCCCACCGCGGACGATCGAGGAGTTCAACGCTGTAAAGACGGGCGGCTTTGCCCATCTAAGAGGCGACGCTCAGAACGGCATATCTTCAGCTCCGGGCAGCTGGTTCTCCAGTTCACCTGGGTTGCAGTCATACGCCTTCAGGAACGAGCTCCCCAGCACGCAGCGGAACATGCTCTGGTTGGTCTCACTCGGCGCCCTCGAAAGACCCGCGTTCGGGAAGCTCAACGACACCATGTATCCGGGACCGGTCTGCCGCGCTTTCAGGCCCTGTTCGAGGGCGTAGCCGTCGTCGAGGAGCTCTGCCTCGCTGAATGCCGTCCCGATGAAATCGACGCCGATCGGGTCGCCGCCCGTCGAGCTGTTCTCGGCGCCGAACCCGGCCGGAACACTCAACACCGGGGTAGCCGGCTCGATCGGCGATCCCCACCAGCGGGCTACCGTTCGGGACCATGATCGCCGAGTCGCCGCCCGATTTGAGGATGCCGTCGATGACTTCTTGGTCTTCTTTCTTTCCTTTCGCGAGGTTTTCTTCATAGGTGGCCTTCGTCGTCGGGTTGGTGATTTTCACGGCCTCAGCGGCCAGTAATCCTCCCTGTCCGTATTTCAGGCCCTCAACCGGGTTTGCGCTGTTGCATTCGATGATTTCCTGGAGCGATTTGGCGCCTTTGCTGTGTTTCGTGAATCCTTTGGGAGTTGCCAGGAAAGCGTTCAGGTCCCTGTGGAATTCATACGGCATAGGTCATCCGGACTCGGGTTCGATCAGATCGCGAGCGGCCCGTGGTCTACAGTGGGTGTTGAGAGGCCGACCCGAGAGGAACCAGCCATGAGCCTGCCCGAGATCGTCAGCAGCGAGGAGTGGATTCGAGCTCGTGTCGCCCTGCTCGAACGAGAGAAGGTTCTGACCCGAGAGCGCGACGAGCTCGCCGCGGAGCGCCGCCGACTGCCCATGGTCGAGGTCATCAAGGACTACCGGTTCACCGTGGCCGACGGCAGCTCACGAACACTCCTCGACCTGTTCGAGGGTCGCCATCAGTTGATCGTCGATCACTACATGTTTGATCCCGACTGGGAGGACGGGTGCATGAGCTGCGCCGGCCGGGTCGACCAATACGGGAACACGGCCCACCTGCACGAGCGCGACACGACGATCGCCGCCGTGTCCCGGGCACCTATCGAGAAGATCGAGCGGTGGAAGCACAAAATGGGCTGGACGTTCCCCTGGTACTCGAGTTACGGCAGTGGGTTCAACTTCGACTACGGCGTGTCGTTCGACGACACCGTCGACGATCCCCAT
>Ga0182024_10001243_pt1 | contig 66206 bp, 54 predicted proteins | sample P32metaG_FD_120480 | JGI IMG/M metagenome (GOLD analysis project Ga0182024, IMG submission 120480) | Permafrost microbial communities from Stordalen Mire, Sweden - P3-2 metaG (Illumina Assembly) | ecosystem: Environmental > Terrestrial > Soil > Wetlands > Permafrost | place: Sweden: Stordalen... | reverse complement strand
CGTCGACCGGGTGCGGCATCTGCCGGTATTGCTGGTCATCACCTTTCGCCCGGAATTCCAGCCGCCCTGGGGCGGGCGCTCCCAGGTCGCGAGTGTGGCGCTCAATCGGCTTGGCGAACGCGATGGCGAGGCGCTGGTGCAAACTCTGGCCGGCAATACCGCGCTCGCCGCCGAGATCGTCGCCGAGATCGTCGAGCGCACCGACGGGGTGCCGCTCTTTGTCGAGGAATTGACCAAGGCGGTGCTGGAAAGCGCCGCACAGGGCGACCGGGTCGCCGCGGTGCTGGGCACGGCATCGCTGGCCGCGCAGGCGGTGCCGGCAACCTTGCATTCCTCGCTGATGGCGCGGCTCGACCGGCTCGGGCCGGCGGCCAAGGAGATCGCCCAGATCGGCGCGGTGCTCGGCCGCGAGTTTGCCTATGAACTGATCGAGCCGGTGGCGCAGCGGTCTTCCGCGGAATTGCTAGCCGCCTTAGACCAACTCGGCGAGGCCGGGCTGCTGTTCTGCCGCGGCACCCCTCCGCATTCCTCATATTTGTTCAAGCACGCGCTGGTGCAGGATGCCGCCTACTCGACCCTGCTCCGCGGCCGACGGCAGGAACTGCACGCGCGCGTCGCGGCGGCGCTGGAGCAACACTTCGCCGATCTCGTCGAGCGCCAGCCCGAACTGCTCGCCCATCACCTGACCACCGCCGGCAATACCGAGCGCGCGGTCGAGCAATGGCTGAAGGCCGGGCAGCATGCCGCGGCGCGATTGGCTTACCTCGAAGCGATTGCTCATCTCAAGCGAGGTCTCGGCGTGCTGGATTCGCTACCGGAGAGCCCCTCTCGCAACGGCCGCGAGATCGAATTGCAACTGGCATTGGGGCTCTGTCTGTTCACCGGCAAAGACACCGTCGAGTCAATGCAGCCTTATGCGCGGGCGCACGAGCTTGCCGAGAAAGGAGGCGCGCCGCAGCAACGTTTTGAGGGGCTCTATGGGGTTTGGCAGTCAACGATGACGTCGGGTGGAATAGCCGCCGCCAGCCCGCTCTCCGAGAGATTGCTGCGGATGGCCGAGCGGGAGGGAGATGATGAATTGCGGCTCCAGGCGCATCATAGCTGCTGGTCGACCTGGGCGTTTGGTGGGGATCCGGCAAAAACTCGCCAGCACGCCGATGCCGGGCGCCTGCTCTACGATCCGGAGAAGCACGCGTCCCATCGTCTCGTCTATGGCGGCCATGACCCCGGTGTCTGCGCCCGATCCAATGGCGCTCAGGCCGAATGGCTGCTCGGATATCCCGAGAAGGCGCTCGCCAGCATAACTGACGGTTTGGCTCTGGCCGAGCGGATCGCCCATCCATACACGCTGGGCGTTGCTCTCCATATTTCCTCGGTGGTTTACCTCAATCGCCGCGAGCCCGGGCGAGCCCTGCGCCAACTCGAAGCCGCCGAGGCGCTGGCCGAAGAGCAACGGATCTCGTTGCTCTTCGGACCTGGCATAATGCGCGGCGCGGCATTGGTCGGACAAGGCGCCGTCGACGAAGCCGTCGCCCACATCCGCGAGGGCATAGCGAACTGGACCCGGCTCGGGCGCACTTTCTTTTTGCCGTATGGTTTTGCATTCCTGGCCCAGGGTTTGAACCGTCAGGGCGATCAGGCGGAAGCTCTCGTCGCACTCCGAGAGGGTTTGGCAATAGCAGACGCCACCGGCCAGCATGTATGGGACGCGGAACTGCACCGCATTACGGGGACGGTGCGGCTCGCCGAAAACCAGCTCGATGAGGGCCAGGCCTCCCTTCAGCAAGCGATCCACATCGCCCAAGCCCAGCAAGCGAAATCGCTGGAATTGCGCGCCGCCCACGATCTCGCCCGGTTCTGGGGCGAGCAGGGCCGGCGTAGCGAGGCGCGCGAACTGCTCGCGCCGGTGTACGGCTGGTTCACCGAGGGCTTCGACACCGCCGACCTCAAAGAGGCGAAGGCGCTGCTCGACGAGCTGGCGTGAGCCGATCGTCACGTGTCCAGCAGCCAGGTGGGAACGTCCGCTTCCGCGGCGACCCGACGATCCGCCGGCGCGGTCAGGGATGGCTCATAAGGGTCGACTTGAGCCGACCGATCTCGTTAGGCGAACGGCCGGAATCGGCGCATCCTCGCCATTGGCGCCCGCGTCCGCTTAGGTCCGCTGTTCCACCCTGAAGGGCCATTCGTTGTTGCTGTCTCAGCCGGCCGGTCATGCCCCCACTGCGGACCTTCACGGCAGCCCCGGAGAACCGGCGCGATCTGCTGATCTTCTGCGACACGGCTATCGGTTTGCCTCTCGCGGCTCGCGCACACCAGGAGATGATGCCGGTGATTGGCTTCTCTGCAATCCAGTCAGCCGCCGTCTTTACCGCTGCGCCTACCTTCAACTTACGTAGTATAATCGCATCGACTCGCGACGATCGAGACGCGAGGAAAGAAACCATCAGCCGACCAGAGAGGATCCCATGAAAACAACTTACAAGGTAGCTGTCGCGCTCGTCGCTGGCGCGGCGATCGGAGGAGCAGCCATCCAGGGACTTCAGGCCCAGCCCAAGCCGCCAGCTTATGTTGTCATTCCTATTCTAAAAATAAACGACCCGGCCGCTTTCAAGGCCGGCGTCCTCGATAAAGCGAATGGAGCCGCTATGACGGCTGCCGGCGGTCATTACGTTATCCGCAGCCAGAACTTCACCAGCCTAGATGGAAATCCACCGGAACGCTTGATCATAATCGCTTTCGATAGCATCGAGAAAGCGCAAGCTTTTGAAAATACAGAGGCTCAGAAAGAAATTACTGCAGTTCGAATGAAAACAACGACCTCGCTCTCATTCATAGTTGAGGGATTTACAAACTGACCTTCGACTCGCTGACTGTCGAAAGCGGCATCTGCGCGCCTTAGAGGCCACCGCGGTTGGCGGCCTCTGTTTTCTTCCTGTATCGATGGGGGAGAGAAATGCGTCGTGCCGCTACAATCGCAGTGTGCTTGCTGCTGTTTGGTTGCGCGGCCCAGCGGCTCAAAACAGAGTACGATTCCTACCTTGGCCGCTCGGTAGCCGAATTGGCGCCACGTCTTGGCCCACCCGACAGGCAATTCGACACCGGAGGCGGCAACCGCGCTTTTCAGTGGACGGAAAGCAGTGAAGCGCCTGGCGCTATCGTGCCGATCGGCGGCGCGCTGATCGTCTCGCGCCCACACGATCAAGAATGTCTCGCGTCTGTCGTGGCCTCGCCAACAAGTCCCAAGCCGTCATCTCTAGGCGATTGGATCATCAGGCGGTGGCAATATAACGGCACCGGGTGCCATTAGCTGTTACAATCAAACTCACCCACTACCCGAAAGCGGTTAAGGCAGGGGCGCGTATAGATGCCCGAGAAACCTCCCAAGCTCCCCACTCAGGAAGAATTGGTGGAGTGGCTCCGCAGACACCCCCGCAATCCGGGTGAGCCGTTTGAGGAATGGTTCAACAGAGTAATCCGTGAGCGGAAAGAAGCTAAGGCCCGCAAAGATGCTGAGCGATTACAAGCTATGATGCGCGGGCCGCGAGTGCGGTATCGGTATTACGAGCCAACCGGCCCGAAGATCGTAATGCTGGTTCTGTTTGCTATCGCAATGGGTCATCGCTGTAATGCGTGGCTGCTCATCGAGCTAAAGGCGAGTTAGCGCGTGCACACGCTACCGATAGACAGTTCTATGCAAAGTGGAAAAGCTGCTTAAGATGCGTCACTTCTTAGACTTCATGATTATAATCACATTTGTGGTAGGGATTATTGCGACGATAGCGGGGGCTTATCCCGTTGTCCCAGGGGCGTCCACATATAGCGGCTGTCCCGTTTCCGAAGCCTGAATTTGGCCGTCGGTCCGGACTTTGCCAGAACCGTCTGGGCGCATTCCACCCGCTGTTTTTCTGCGACGTGGTGCACGCCTGAGCGCCGGGGTGCCCTGACGGGGATTGGCGCGGCCAATGATGTCCCAATAGGTCGCCGGCTGATGGTGTGAGGCCAGTCCGAGTATCGTTTCGAACGAGGCGTGCCGGTAGAAGCGGCGGTTGTACCGGAAGACGAACTCGTTGAGATACGTATCGATATGTTTGCGGCTCAGGCCCTGATACGTGCCCAAACCCCACCGCTTCACGAGCGAGAAGACCCGGTGAACCCACGGCAGCACGACATGCGCCGCCATCTTGCCGACCACGCGCGGGTCATGCCGATAGTCAGTGAGGCCGGGATAGGATGTCAATTCGCTTCCAACCACGACCCCCTTTTGGAGTGCGCCCCTGAGGGTGGACAGGCGACCTTGTGACGTAACGGACGCCAGGTCTCATATGCAAGGAGGCCACGAGTATTTTCCCCGAGGCTGCACCTGAAGAGAACAACTTGGGCAACCGTGGCCTCGATTAGCCGGTCATTCGGGGAATGCCGGATGAGTAGTTTCCGATCCTGTCGGTGCTTGGATGCGACCCCTAGTGTGCGATCCCAAATGCGAAAGGGCGCTATGCCCCGTTACCGTCTTTTTCGAGCACGATGGCACTCCAGCCGCGGGGCGCTAGATCCTATCGAGGGCAGTTGAGAGGCACGCGACTTGTTGGTTAGCCGCCATCTTAGTTGTCGCGACAGGAACAGTCATGATGGCCGTGATACTGATCGTCGAAGACGATGCGTTTACCCGCGATATGGCGGAGATCATGATTCAAGACTGGGGTCACCACACACTTTTGGCCAGCGACGTTGACGAGGCGCTTTCACTCCTGCGCTCTCCCCAACACATTGACGCACTTTTCACCGATATCTACCTCAAGACAGCGGTCCTAGGCGGGTGCGACCTGGCCCGCAAAGCAATCGAGCTTCGGCCCGAATTGCGTGTCCTCTACACGACCGGAAATACCGTTACCGACCAAATGAAAGCTCTGTTTGTTAAAGGCACGCGCTGCCTTGTTAAACCGTATGCCGAGCATCAGCTTCAGGCTTCCGTTGAAAACCTACTTGCTGCGTAATTTAAAGCTCGCGCAATCCATGAGGAAATAATGCCCATGTCGGATGTCACTCCAGCAAAAAAAGCCGTATCCGAGATTGCCGCGAGCGACATAGTTGAGACCGTACCTAGCGCACTCATCATTCTCGACAGAAATTTAAACATCACCTCCGCCAATCGCGCGTTCTACCAAACGTTCCGCACGAGCCGTGCCGAGACCGAGGGATGTCATATTTATGAACTCGGAAACCGGCAGTGGGATATCCCCGCACTTCGTAGCTTGCTTGAGAGTGTGATCCCGCATCGCGCATCGGTCGAAGGTTTCGAGGTTGAACACGACTTTCCGACCATTGGCCGGCGGACAATGCTGGTCAATGCCCGGAAGATTTTTCGCCCCGGTGACCATGACGGATATATCCTGCTCGCAATCGAAGATGTCAGCGAGGAGCGCGCCGCCCAAGCTGAGAGCAAGCGTAACTGGCAACTTACCCAAAGCATCGTCGATACGATCCGCGATCCCCTGGTCGTCCTCGAACACGACATGACGATTGTCACCGCGAGCAAGGCGTTTTTGACGATATTCGGGATTACCGAGGCGGAGACGCAGGGGCGGCGTGTTTCCGAACTTGGCCAGCACCAGTGGGACGTGCCGGCGCTGCGCCATTTGATGGAGAAGGTGCTCCCGGAAAACAAGCCGATCGAAAATTTTGAGATCGAGGATGATTTTCCGGGTCTCGGCCGCCGTGTCTTCAACTTGAATGCCCGGAAAATCTGGCAACCTGGAAACCATACCCATCGGATGCTTCTCGTCTTCGAGGACATCACCGACCGCAAGCAGCGCGAGCGTGACGCGCAGGTGTTGACGAACGAAATTTCTCACCGGATCAAGAACAATTTGCAGATCGTCGTCGGCTTGATCGCCTATGAAGCAAGATCAACGGCAGCCGAGTGCGTCCCAGGTTACAAAGCCATGCAGGCACGCATCGGAGCAATTGCTCAGCTTTACGATCTGATATCTCAATCCAGCCGTGGTCCCACCATCGCGGTGGACGCATATCTCAGGGAAATCGCCGAAACCATGTCGGCGAGCCTCCTTGGAAACACATCCGGCATCAAAATAGAGGTCAAGGCCGAAGCGTTGGATATCGATCCTGATCGTGCCGTACCCTTCGGCCTTCTCGTCAACGAGTTGGCGACGAACGCCATCAAACATGCTTTTCCTGATGGGACAGGACGTGTCGTGCTGAGTGTGGAACAGGTCGGCGACCAAATTGAGCTGACCGTCGCCGATGACGGTGTGGGCATGAAGGGTAAGGATGCGGCGAAGGTTCCGGAGAAACGTGGCGCCGACTACGTGGCCATCTTCGTGCGTCAGCTCGGCGGCACGATCGTCCCGTCAGGATCGGAAGGAGCTGGGACGATCGTCAGAATACGGCTTCCCTTGCTGCTGGTACCCCCAGCAGGTGCCGAACGCGTAGCTGCATAGCGCGCTTTGAGGCAGAGCGTTCAAATGCTCAGGGTTCTCATAGCAGAAGATCAGCTGATAATCGCAGAGCTGCTCGAAATTGTACTTACAGAGAGCGGTTACGAAGTTTGTGGTATCGCCCGTACTGTCGATGAGGCCGTGGCGCTTGGCGAATTGCATACGCCCGACCTCGCTGTTCTTGACGTTCAACTCGCGAAGGGCGGCTACAGCCCCGAGATCGGTCGGCGGTTAAACAGCCGAGGAAAATTCGGAGTCCTCTATACGACCGGAAAAGACGCCCGGACCAGCACGCTTACGCCAGCCGATGGTGAAGCCTTAATCGTAAAACCGTATAGCGCTGAGGACCTCGTGCGCGCGTTGGAAATCGTCCGGGAGATTGCGATCGGCGGGACCGCCGCGCCGCCATTTCCGCCGGGCTTTCGTTTGTTGTCGGCGGCCGCTCTCGTTTAGTTTGTTTTGACGGGGGAGTTGTTCACTGACCCATCCCCGTCATCGCACCGAGCGTAGCGCTTTGCCCGCGCCGGTCAGGCGATTCCTTCGGGGCACCTCAGCGGCCGTCCGGTGCGGGACGGTGGGCGCAGATGCGCCATCAGGGACAAGGCGAGCTTGAGCCTATTGCCGCCTAGTCGTGCCTCGACCGCGCCCCGAGAACGAAGCGGGGCCGTCCGACGAGCCTATTGTGAGCCTAAGCCGGTGGGGTGCTTCTCTGAGTCATTGAAAAATTGGCGCGCCCGAGAGGAGTCGAACCCCTAACCTCCTGATCCGTAGTCCGGCGGCCCAAGAGCGCCCTTGTCAAGTACACTCTGGAGCCTGTGGTTGTCGGTCTTCCACTTGATGCGGCAGCGTCAAGCGCGGATTTCCCTGATCCACCTTGACCCGCCGTCGCTCGCGCAGTAGTCCCGGGTATGTTGCGAGAACGCCTGCGATCTCGCGGCGTGCGGAAGAGACAGCGCCGAGCCTATAGTGAGCCTAGGAACATCGAGAATTCGCGTAAGTTGTTGAAAGAGCCCGTAGCTCAGCCGGTAGAGCAACTGACTTTTAATCAGTAGGTCTCGGGTTCGAATCCCGACGGGCTCACCAATTTTTTCAATAAGTCATGAGAAGATTGGAAAATTTTCAGCGATGAAGAGAGCGAGTTTCTAGCAAATTTTCTAGTCGTGGATAGTCCTAGGAGGTTGCCCATGGAGGCGGCATCGCTCATCGTGATGGCGGCGCCATGAAAGCGGTAGCGGCCTTTTGGGCCTTAATCGTTCTCGGCGTCCCGATCGCCCACGCTCAGATGGACGCGAACCACGATCCAGCGCTACTCATAAAGCTCTGGACTCATGAATATGAAAATTGCCGAGGCAGCTACCCGGATGATCCACGGCGCGACGCCGCCTGTGCTGCCATGCAGACCTACAGTGAGAAACTAAATGCGCTCGGTTTGTGCTTTGGTGATCTCAACCAAATCCACGCTAACTGGAGATGGCATAAGTGCGATTCCGATTCACCACGATAACCTCGTTGTAATCAAACTGCCCTACACGCGAACCCACGCCCGGCGCCGCACAGGGCTTCGCTCTCCAACTCCATCAGGCGTTGCGCGGCGAAGCCGATCATCTCGCGCAGGAATGTCGCGTCGGAGCCCTTCTCCAGAAGCGCGCGAAGGGCGATCTTGTCGTCGGTCATCGTGGTGATCCTCGGGTCAGAGTTGCGTGTCGCAACCCAACCCTACTCAGGATCGCCGCGGTGGCCGCCGATCCACAACCGAATGCCGGTCATCCTGCCGCCCGAGGCGTGGCCGGTGTGGCTCGGCGAGGAACCCGCCGATGGCGAACGTCTCAAGGCGCTGCTGGCGCCCTACCCAGCAGAGGGGATGGCGATGTGGCCGGTGGACAAGCGCGTCGGGAATGTTAGGAACAACGATCCGGGGTTGATTGAGGCTGTAGCGTAAAAGTACCTCGCGCCGAGGTCGTCCAGCACCTTCCGATCCGGCGCAACGCGTTCGCCACCTTTGCGGTCCCGCATCAGCTCGAAGACTTCTAATCTTGGATCACGTCGGCACGATCATAGCGGCTTCGTAACTATCGCTGGCGTGGTCCCGCCGCCCGGCCGGAGCATGGGTAGGTAACCAGCTTTGGAATATCGACCGGGCCGGGGAAAGGAAATTTCATCCCAGGAAGAACCAATGGCAACACCAGCGAGGTGGCTTCAGCTACTCCAGACGAGCCCTCATGATAACTGATACTCACGACCCGATGTAAGAGTTGCGAAACTTGCTTGACCTCAAATGGCTGCGTAATAATTGCTTTGTGGCTATCAATGTCAGATACCGTTGCCGTATTTTGGATCACTGTTTCGGGTAATAACTTTATGTACTCAACTCTTTCAAACTCCCATACACCTTTTTCCTGATCCCAAGGCACTACCCCTATCATGTGCGAAGCCGTATTGATGTTACACGATGCCCCATTGAGAGTCTTTTCTTCAGCGGAAATTGCGTCGCCAGGGTTGCATAGAGCTAAAATTATTGCGAATAGAAGTCCTGGGAAGAACGGGGGCTGCCGTTGCATTTGCTCAATCTCCGATCCCCGTTCCCGCCATTTGCAGCACCACGCGAACCGTCTTATCTTACTTTCGCAAATACGCTAATTTTAGTGGTAGGGCAACTTGGCTGCACCGACTAGATCGGGAGGGAAGCGGTTGGCGGGAATTCGGATCGTTAGGGCGATCACCCCACTGTTCGCCGCCATTCCTATTATCGCATTCTTCGCCGCGGCGGGACGATGCGAAGATCGCTCGGGGGACGCCACCTGGTGTAGGCCCCCCAGATCAACGAAAAGAATGGCAACGCGGAGCTCGCGCTCCAATGGGACCCTTGTACCAGCATATGAATTACGGCTTTCCGAAGTCGACGGCCAAGCTCGCCCAGCCGATGTCGCTCTCACTGTTTACGGACGGCCCTCCCATTACCATAAGCTACAGCGCCGTCCGGCCGGATTCTGTTCCGAAAGACACGAGCGGCGAGCCCGAACCGAGCGGCGGGAAAGCGAGCGTTTATGTTCAAACGGCGTTTAACGGCGAGTGGTGCACCTATTCCTACGAACTGGCGCGCGTCTGCGGCGGCAACAACCACTGCACGTACGAACGCTCGCAGTACGCCTTGGTCGCGCCCGGCCCATAGCTTTCTTGGGACTTTAAGGCGCGGGCCATAAATGCCCCCAGTCGGCATCCGAGATCCGTGTTGCCCTGAGCGCCGCCCTAAGGCTCGTCCCGCCCGCGCCAGCATGTACCGCGATGGGCCTGAAAACAGGTAGAAGCCGGGGGGCCAGCCCCAAGACAAAAGGCGGCCCGCACCCGGCTGCCCGTTCAGCTTGGCATACAGTTCGACGGTCGTGCCGCCCCCATGCTGGAGGAGGTCAATCAGCCCGGCGATAACGCCTGGGCCTAAGTAAACAGTGAAACCGGTTACAGGCGGGCTAACTCGTCCCCGCCCTTGTCCAAGGGGTACTTCCAAATGCGAACCGGTTGGGCCGGGTTCCTTGGTGTACTGGACCCTGGCATCCCACATTTCGACGCCCTCCATGTCGGTACACTTATTTTCCCAGACGACAGGTGGCAAGTCGGTGTCGCGGTCGGCCAACGCCTCGGTTGGGCCTTTTCCAGGGTGCTAAACGCTGCGGAATACTCGGTGAATAAAACGATATAGAAGTCCACGGTTGCCCTCCAAAATTAGTTCAAGGAACCCGTTGTCACGGCGGCGGTGATCTATGTATCCGATCTATTTCGCCGGGCGGGGTGTCGCTATCGAGGGGCGTGAAATGGCGGGGTGGCGGTTGGGCGTCCGGATTTCGACCCTTAGCGGCCAATTGCTGTAGAGATCATGAGCGGCTGGTTATGGCCCCACTGCGGCCATTGACCGACCTCGCCCGGAACAGCGAGATAGGGTGGTAACGGAAAATCTGCTATGCAGTTTATGCATATCTCTACTATGATGAGCGCAAGGCAGCACGGCGGGAAATCACCCGACGACGAAGCCGCCTACTGACAGGTCGAGGCTTCCATCACCCCCGCGCTAAACGGGGCGCTCAGAATCTGGGAGATTACGCTATGCCAGCCAGCCATGTGCTCGGGCGTAAGCTCGACGGTATCCCGTTCAGTGCCTACCACATTTTGATAATCGCCGTGCTCGCCCTCGTCGGCTTTATCGAGGGTTACGATTTGGTGATGACCGGCTCACTGCTGGTGTTGGCCAAAGAGCCGCTGCATCTGACCGGGCCGGACATCCGTTGGCTCGCTGTTGGCCCGACCTTGATGCTGTGCGTCGGCGGCTTCGCATCCTCGGCGGTATCCGACCACTGGAGCCGCAAGACGATCATGCTGATCGGCGTGGTCGCCACAACGTTCATGACGCTATTGGTCCCGTTGGTGCAAAATTCCGAGCAGTTGATCATCCTGCGTCTGCTGACCGGGCTTGGTGCTGGTGGGGCCGTCTCGGCAGCTTTCCCGATCGCGGCCGAGTTGATGCCGGCGCAGCACCGGCGCACTTATGGCGCGATCTACGAGGTGGCGCTGGCCGCTGCCTTTACGTTGGTGCCGTTCCTCGCCTTCTTGCTCTCCGATAACCCCTATGCCTTCCGATTGCTGGCTCTGCCGGGCGGGCTGTCGATAACCGTAGTGCCGGTGCTGGTCTATTTCGTACTCCCTGAAAGCCCGCGCTGGCATTTGCGCAAAGGCCAGGTTCAGACCGCAGTCGACATCGTCAATCGGATTATCAGGCGGAGCGGCAACCGCGTGCATCTGCTGACGGTTGCTGCACTCGGCGACACCTCGGAAGGTGCCCGCGAGCAGCTTCCGCCCTATTGGGCATTGTTCCGCCCAGGCCAGTTGCGCTGGACCGCGGTCGGCATCCTGGCCAGCGGCTGCGCTGGCACCGCCTATTTCCTGATTTCGGTTCTGCTGCCAAAGGCGCTGGTCGATCAAGGGGCTGCCGTCAGCCTGAGCTTCGGATTGAGTTCGCTGGTTTTCTTCGCGAGCATTCCGGGCAAAGCCTTCACGGGGTTCCTGATGGAGATTATCGGACGGCGCTGGACGATCGCCTACGCGCTCGCCGGATCGCTTCCCGGCCTCTGTCTGATGCTGGAAGCGCACCAGGCAGGGCAATATGCAACGGTCGTGATGGTGGCGGGAGCGCTGATCACCGGCTTCACCGTACTGTCCGCCTTCACGGCCACCCGGATCTACCTCTCAGAGCAGTTCCCGACGGCACTGCGTGGGCGCGGGCATATTTCGGCGAGTCGTTCGCGCGCCTCTTCGCGGGCGGCCTGGCGCCGTATCTGATGGAGCCGCACACCGGCTCGCCGACGATCTTCTTCGGCACGATCCTGGTGGTCGTGGCGATCGGGGCCTTCATCCCGCTCGGCCTCGGCCGCGAAACGATCGGCCAACTCGAAACAGTGACCGAGGGCGTGCCGGCGCTGGCCTGAGGGCCGGATGGTCCGGTAATCAGCCGGCTTCCGGCGGCGCTATTGGCCAGTGGAGCTGACTAATCACATCCATCAAGGAACCGCTCGCGTCGCCAGCCAGCTCTCGCCGCGCGAAATTGTTCAAAGCCGTTTCGTGGGCGATCATCGCCTGCGCCATATCGCGCTCGCCACTCGCCGCAGCGGCTGCGATCTCGCGGAATTTGCCGAGATAGAAGTCGGTGACCTCGGCAATCATCTCCATGTGCTGCCGCCAGGATTTTTCCTCGAAGCCTTGCGAGAATTCCGCAACCTTTCCGCTCATGTCTTCTTGCACGATACTGATGCCTAGCCGCATCAGGTATGGGCGCAGTTTCGCCTTCGTCTCGGTTTCGAGTTGTTGAAGGTTGGCCCATTTGTATCGGCGCATAGGGTCGGTTTCGAGTTCGAAGCACCGCCCGAAAAACGCCTCTCCCAGCACCTCACCCTGGTAGTAAAACTCATTGACCGCACTCAAATATTCCGCCCTGTCCATTATCATCTCCGCGCTGACCGACATCCCCAGGATTTCGAGCCGCTGCGTGGTCAGGACCCCTCCTACAGGTGCCTTCGACAACGGCTAATCGGGCTCCGTGTGCGCTGCAGGCAACTACCCCAGATACAGCGGCCCCTTGGCCAGCACCAAGCACCAAGAGCGAGCCAATCATCACTACGGCAGGGCCGACTACCCCGCCGGCACGACAAAACGGCAGTTTTGGGTCGCAAGCGGCCTCGGCTCCGTTTTCAGCACAGTGGCGCAGCGCCGCGCGGAGCCCTAGGAGCGCCCTGGACGGCCGCCGCCGCCGCTACGCCGATCGCCCCCGCGCCCACGTGCGGGCATGGGCCGCTAGTGGGCTAGGATTGTGGCGCTAAGCCGGCTTTCTAGCGGGGGAGCCAGGCTACTGATCGGGGATGGCAGACGCTTGGAACCCTGAGCTACAGGCGCTTTCAGGGTGAAAATTCAGTCCTTGGCCGTTACTCCCGTCGATGTCGAGGTAGCGCCGATTTCCGGCCGTTCGCGTGACCATGACTGAACCGCTGGAGTCGACCCATAGGAGACATTCTGCGCACTCCGTCACGCGGCAAAATCTATTGATATCCGAAGTCAAAAGCCCGCCAGCATTGGCAGCATTCGGGCGCCACATACCTGATCGAGGCGTACCGTTGCAATATCACGCAATGCCGCGCAGCATCTCCGAGAGCCGCTTTTAATCAGTAGGTCTCGGGTTCGAATCCCGACGGGCTCACCACTCGCTTTCGTCCCTTATGGGCAGCGGCAATCCAGGTAGACACCAGTGCCCTCCTCCGCCGCCGCCCGACCGCCCCAAGCCTTCAGCCTGAAGGCTTGGGGCGGCCGTGGGCCGGTGCCGGCTGCGGTGCTGCTCGCCATCACCGCGCTGGGCGCGATGCTCAGCTTCTACCGGATCGGCGCGCTTTCCTTTTGGACCGACGAAATATGCACGATGATGTTCATCAGCCACCCGCTGCGAGAGCTGATCCATATCTTGTGGCCGACGCAGATGAACATGGTTCTGTACTATTACTTAGTTTATTTTTGGCATCATATACTGCCGCATTCTTCAGACGGCGCGCTGCGGGCGATTTCCGCCGCCTTCTCGATCGCCGCCATCCCCGCGGTCTACTGTTTCGCGCGGACGATCAGCAGCGACAAAACCATTGCGACGGCGACGGGGTTCGGCGCGGCGCTGTTGTTGTCGCTGAACGGCTACCGCGTCCAATTCGCCCAGGAGCTGCGTTCCTACAGCCTTGCCCTGCTGCTCGTCACGCTGTCGAGCCTGTTCCTCGTTAAGGCGATCCAGAAGCCGCAATCGGCGAAATTCTGGGTTGCCTACGTGCTCGCCAGCACGGCCGGAGTCTATGCGCACCTCTTCGTCGGCTTTGTGATCCTCGCGCACGCGATCTCGCTGCTTGCCCCGCTCGCCAAACACCCTCGAGGCTTTCCCCTCAAACGGGCGATCGTCAGCTACCTGGCGATCGCGCTGCTCATTTCCCCGCTCGTCGTGGCGACGCGCCTGACCGGGACGGCCACCATTGCCTGGGTCACGGCACCAACTCTTGCCGACATCGTCGAAACCGGGGTCTTGCTGACGGGGGACCAGGGCAACGAGCTGCTGATCCTGTTCTTGCTGGCGATCGGTATCGGGATAGCCGCAAGCCGTAAAAACCCCGAACCGAATATCGAGGGATACGGCACGGTCTACCTTTCGATTGTTTGTCTGGTCTTACCGATGACTCTCACGTTGATCTTGTCCTATGCCTACAGGCCGATTTTCGTAAATCGCTATTTTGTGTTCTTGCAGCCTTTTCTTGTGACACTGGCCTCCTATGGGATTGCCAAGCTCGTGGTCGACAGCTCGACCATCCTGAAGCTCGCCGGGGCGGCCCTGTTCACCGGGCTCATGGTGTTGTCGGCCGTCGGGGTCGCCAATCAGTTCAACGGCCGGGAGAAGGAGGATTGGCGAGGGGTGACCAGGTTTCTCAGGGCCGAGTGCGCGGGGCCGGAAGATTTGCGTCTCTACGCGCCGGTTTGGACACGCTTCTACCCGGGCTATTACGACTATGGCCTCGATCCCGGCGAAGCAGCCGCCGGGAGGGTTCCCGAGGATCCAGACGCGGAACAACTGGCCAGGCTTGCCTCGCGGAGCTACCGGGAGGTCTGCCTCGTCGCCAGCCCGTTGGGCGACCGCTCGGCCAGCGACGCGGTCCGCTCGGTCATTCGGGCGAGCTACCCGAACGTGACCGTGTCCCGGTTCGCCGGCGAGATGGAGGTGGACGTCTATACCAGGTGATGCGGCGCCGGGCCCGGTTGGAACCGGCCCACAAGGCAATCACCATGCCGTTTGCGGACGGTAGCGCTGGTTCATCAGCCGCAGGCGGCGGGCCATCACGCGCATCACCATCAGCGCGAATTCGGGAGCGGCGGCGACGAGCTCGGTGAACTGGGCGGGATCAACCCTGATCAGCTCGGCATAGGTGCCCGCGATCACCGAGGCGCTGCGCGGCGTGCCCTGATCGACGATCGCCATTTCACCGACGATGCAACCGGCCTGGACGGTCTCGTAGACGGCGCTGCCGCTCATGATTCGCAGCATGCCGCGCGCGACGATGTAGAGCGCGTCGGCATCGTCGCCTTCGTGAAAAAGAAAATCCCCTGGCCGCAACGAGGTTTTGGCATCCAGGCCGCGCTGATTTGCGATCGTCGAGAAATCGCAGTCCGTGAGCATTGGGGGCACCCCTCCGATGCCGCCATCCGAGGGCGAGAGGCTTAACGCACGGTTAAATTAACCACGCTTTGGGCAACCGCCCTCCCCTAGCGCTTGCCGACCGGGACCGGGATGCCGGCGATCTTCACCGAGACCGAGCCGAGATGGTTGCGGCTGGTGAAGTAGAGCGTCTTCCAGTCGGCACCGCCAAAGGCGATGTTGGTGGTGGCCGGCGCGCCGTGGACGACGCGGCCCAGTTTCTTGCCGGTCTTGTCCATGACCCAGATGCCACCCGCGCCGCCGCAATAGACGTTACCCTCGACATCGACCTTCATCCCGTCCGGCACCCCCGGCTCGTCGCCGCGCAGATCGGCGAAGACGCGGTCCGACGCCCGCGCGATCGTGCCGTTCGGCATCACGTCGAAAGCGCGGATATGGCCGCGCCGCGTGTCGTTGATGTAGAGCACCGACTCGTCGGGCGAGAAGGCAAGGCCGTTCGGCAGAGTGAAATCGTCGACCAGCAGCGAAGAGGTGCCGAGGTCGGCGCTCAGCCGGTACACGCCCGAGTAGGGCAGATCCCATTGCTGCGGCGGGTTGGGGCTGGTCCATGGGTCGGTGAAGTAGATCGCGCCGTCGGACTTCACCACGACGTCGTTGGGCCGGTTCAACTGGTGCCCCTGGAAGCTGTTGGCGATGACGGTGAGGCTGCCGTCGAGCTCGAGCCGGGTGACGCGGCGGCTGTCATGCTCGCAGGCGACGAGCCGGCCCTGCAGGTCGCGGGTCAGGCCGTTGGCGCGGTTGGTGCCATCGAGGAACAGCGACGCGGCCTTGCTGCCGGGGTCGTATTTCATCCGCTTGTTGTTGTGGATGTCGCTGAACAGCAGGTAGCCGCCCTCGCGCCACCACAGCGGCCCCTCGGCCGGTCCCTGGGCGCCGCCGAACCCGCTGGCGAGGTCGTGGATGGTTTCCGACGCGTCGACGATCCGGTCGAGCGCCGGGTCGAGGCGTTCGATGCGCTTGTCAGCCATGGCGGTTCCTCCTCATCGTTGCGCCTATCGGGCCACCCCGGCCCGCCACGGTCAAGGCGGTAGGCATGGCGAGGGTCATCGAATTCGCGAAGGGCGGCGTTCGCGGCTTCCTGCACCGGCCGAAGGAACCCGGCGGGCCCTGCCTGGTGCTGACCCACGGCGCCGGCGGCAATTGCACGATGCCGCTGCTGGTCGCGGCAGGCGAGGCCTTTGCCGCTGCCGGAACGACCGTGCTGCGCTGCGACCTGCCGTTCCGGCAGCGGCGGCCGACCGGGCCGCCCTCCCCCTCTGGCGCTGCGGCCGACCGGGCTGGGCTGCGCGAGGCGGTGGCCGCCCTGCGCGAAAGGGTTTCCGGGCCGGTCTTTCTCGGCGGCCAGTCCTATGGCGGACGCCAGGCGACGCTGTTGCTCGCCGACGAGCCCGGCGTCGCGAATGCACTGCTGCTGTTCTCCTATCCGCTGCACCCGCCCGGAAAGCCCGAGCGGCTGCGCAGCGAACACTTCCCGCGCCTGCGCGTGCCAGCGCTCTTCGTCCAGGGCACGGTCGACCCGTTCGGCTCGATCGATGAGCTGCGCGCGGCGATCGCCGCAATCCCCTCGCCGACGCGGATCATCGCGATCGACAAGGCCGGGCACGATCTCCGCCGTGGCCGTTTCGACCTTGCCGGCATGGCGGCGGCATTGCAGGCGCTGATCCCGAGTTGAGCGGGGTGGTTCTATCCGCGGCCGACCTGGGTTAGTCTAAAGGGGCTTAGCTGGAGTTGTTGCGGATGGCGGACGGCGGTACCGGATTCATCGAAGCGCTGCAGTCGCGGATCGGCGACACGCTCGATGCGTGCACGCGGTGCGGCAAATGCGTCGAGGCGTGCCCGATGGTCGAGCCGGCGGGCCTCGACCCGGCCAACGCGGTCGCGATCGTCGAGGGGGTCATGGATTTGCTCGACGGCGGCGCCGGCACCGCCGATGCCGAGCGCTGGGCGCAAGTCTGCACCAATAGCGGCAAATGCATCCCCGCCTGCGACTACGGGGTCAACCCGCGCTTCATGGTCAACATGGCGCGGATCGCCAGCATGGCGAAGAAGGGCGAGGCCGAGGTCCGGCGCAGCGCCCAGCAATATTTCAACGCGATGAGCCGCAGCACGCGCACCATCTCGCGGCTGCAACTGCCGCCCGAGGTGCTAGAACGCATCGCCCCGCCGCTGCGCGCCGCCGACGAATACGAGACGCCCGACATCGTCTTCTACACCGGCTGCAACGTCATCAAGACGCCGCACATCGCGCTATTGGTGCTGGAAGTGCTCGACCGGCTCGGCGTCACCTACGAGGTGATGGGCGGCACGGCGGCCTGTTGCGGCATCCAGCAATTCAAGCGCGGCGACATGAAGGTCGCCGGCCGGGTCGGGTTCAACACGATCGACCGGCTCGCCCGCCCCGGCGCGTCGAAGGTGCTGTCGTGGTGCCCGAGCTGCCAGATCCAGATTGGGGAGGTGGCACTGCCGGCCTACCAGACGGCGAACGGGACGATGCCGTTCGACCTGAGCCCGATCACCGAATTCTTCGTCGAGCGGCTGGACGATCTACGGCCGTTTTTCGTCAACCGCGTCGAGAAGCGCGTCGCGCTGCAGGAGCGCTCGGCGGTGCCGGGAATCATGGGGGCGGTGAAGACGCTGCTGCGCGCGATCCCCGGCGTCGAGGTCGTCGAGCTCGACGTGCCGATCCTGAGCACCCAGGCCAACCACCTCTCGGTGCTGCCGAAGTTCAAGGCGGAGCTGCGCGAGCGCGAGTTCGCGGCCGCCGCGGAGGCCGGGGTCACGACCTTCGCCTCGATCTTCCATGCCTGCCACCGCGAGCTCGTCACCTATCAGCCGCAGGTGACATTCGAGCTGATCAATTTCATGGAGCTGATCGGCGAGGCGATGGGGATCCACATCCCCGACCTCTACAAGCGCCTCAAGCTGATGGGCGACATCGACCAGATCATCGCCGACGCGTCGGACCTGATTGCGACGTACCAGCTCGACCTCGACACGGTGCGCAGCGAGATCGCCGCCGATATGCTCAAGGCCGGCTAGGCCGGCGGGACTAGCTCCACGGCGTTTCGGCGGCGGCGTTACGGCCGGAGACGCGGCCAAAGGCCAGGCATTCGCCGATATTGCCGGTGCCCTGGTACAGATAGCTGTAGATCGAGCCCAATTCGCCGGCGCTGTAGAGCCGGGGGATCGGAGTGCCGTCGGGCCGCACGATCTGCCCCTTCTCGTTGCGGCGCGGGCCGCCTTGGGTGTTGAGCATCGAGGGCGACAGCTCGACCGCGTAGAACGGCCCGGTGGCAACGGGCTCCAGCATCAAGGTCCGGCCGAATTCCGGATCGTGCCCGCCGTCGCAGGAGCGGTTCCACCGGCCGACGGTGTCTGCGAGCGCGGCGGAATCGAGCCCCAGCACCCCGGCGAGACTGGCGAGGCTGTCGGCGGTCTTGATCCAGCCTTTCGCCAGCTCGGCGCTGTTGTCCTCACTCCAGGGGTAGCGCTCGACGATCTGGGTCCAGCCGTGGCTCGGATGCGCGTCGTAGAGGGGCCCGGCGGTGAACAGCGTGTGGTCGCAGATCATGAACATCGGGCACGGCGTCGAGAGCGGTAGCCAACGGCCGTTGACCGGGATCTTGCCGTGCCTTGTCTTGTATTTTTCGTCGCAGAAGCGCCGCCCGTCCGGGCCGACGACGATCATCCCGCCCGGCATCTTCTTGCTGTAGTGCAGCGCCTGCATCGAGAACGAGGTCCGCACTTCCGGCACCTTCAGCGCCATCGACGGGCCGGCGTAGTTGTTCATGTGCCAGAGAGCCGCGCCTACCGACATTGCCATGGTGATGCCGTCGCCCTCGTTGTAAGGGCTGCCCGAGGTGTAGCAATAGGGGATGTCAGGCAGGTAGTTGCGGATCATCTCCTGGTTGTTCTCGAAGCCGCCGCAGGTCAGCACCACCGCCTGGCGCGCCTTGACGTAAACCGGTCTACCGGCACGCTCCGCTCGCACGCCGAGGATTTCCCTTGTCGTATCGTGCTGGATCAGGTCCCGGCCGGGGGTTTCGTAGAGGATCGGGATGGGCCGCTGTTTGACCAGGCGCTCGAACAGCTTCCAGGTGAACGAATAGCCGTAGGTCGGGCCGTCATGGAACTTGTGGACGCAATCGGCGCCCGGCAGATCGGGAAACTCGATCCCGACCGGCGGATGCTGATGCTCCTGCGGATCGCCGCCGAGGCCCGCGAGCCAATCGTTGTTGCGGCACATCTCCTCGGCCCACACCTTCACCATCGGCTCGGGCACGGTAAAGGGGCCGCAGAGCGCGGTCAGATAGGCGGCGGCCTGTTCGGCATCCGACGTATTGAGATAGCCCTGGCCGGCGACGCGGGTGTTGCCGCCTTCCTGGCCCTCCGGCGCTTTTTCGAGGATGACGACCTTGGCGCCGAGATCGTGCGCGGTGACGGAAGCGGCCATGCCCGCCGCCCCGAAGCCGACGACCACGACATCGGCTTCCACATCCCATTCCTGCCGCACCGATCGAGGCTCCCGCCGGCCTACAGTTCGGCGTTCTGCGCGGTGAAGATCGAGCCGTAGCCCTGCTTCGACCAGTCGGGCGGCACCGGGCAGGGGGTCGGGTCGAGATGCGCGACCGTTGCCGCCTGGCCGCGCACAATGTCGCCGGTGTAGCGGCACGGGGTCGGGGTCGGCATCCAGGTGAAGGCGTCGGCCGAGCTGTAGACGAACAGCGCCAGCGGCCGCACCCGGTTGGTGGCGTTGCCGCGCGAACCGTGCACCGTCCGGCAATTGATCGCGATGACGGTCCCGGCCGTGCCGGTCAAATCCTCGGCATGGTCCATGTCGATCCCGGCATGGTCCGACTTGCGGATCGCGCCGCTCCACCCGCCCTTGTCGTCGCGATGGACGAAGATCGGCCCCTGATGGCTGCCGGGGATACAGGTCAGGGGCCCCTGCTCCACGGGCACGTCGTCGAGATAGATGCCGAGGGTCACCGGGCTGTAATTGGTGTGCGGCCAGGCCGGGATGTCCTGGTGCCAATCGACGATCTCGCCCGAGCCCGGGTATTTGTAATTGAGCTTGCTGGAATGAAACTTGACGTCGGGGCCGACGAGGTCGGCGGCGATGTCGGCCAGCGGCGACTCGCTGCAGATGCGCCAGAAATCGGGGTGCCGGTCGACCAGCGCGCGCAGCCGGCGGACATGCGGATGATCCGGCCGGTGCTCCGGGCCGATGTCGAATTCCTCGTTCGAGGCGGCGACCGTACGGCTCTTGTCGATGAATTCCTGCGAGCGGGCGCGCAGTAGCTCCAGCCATTCGGCGGGGATCAGATCCTCGGCGGCGAGGAAGCCGCGCGCGAAATACTGCTCGCGCTGTGCCTGGGTCAGAACGCGCGGCTGGTGCGCTAGGATGTCTTCGGGCGTCATGGGATAAGTTTAGGCTCCCGCGGCGCGCGATGACCAGCCATGAGCGAAGCGGGATTGCCATACCAAGGGCAATTGGCTAGATAGGCGCATCTACGCCTAAATACTGCGTCGCAGGTGACCCCGATGCCTTCGTCTTCCCGGCTGCCGTGGCCCCTGATCGCCGCCGCGTCGGCGATCCTGCTGATCACAATGGGCGCGCGGCAGACCATCGGCCTGTTCATCGCGCCGCTCGACAGCGCGACCGGGCTCGGGATCGTCGCGATCAGCCTGGCGGTCGCGATCGGGCAATTCGTCTGGGGGTTGGCGCAGCCGGTGTTCGGCGCGTTCGCCGACAAGTTCGGCGCCGGCAAAGTCATTGCCTTTGGCGGGATCATGCTGGCGGCAGGCACGGCGCTGACGACACTCGTGCACTCGGAATCGGCGCTGATCGTAACGCTCGGCCTGGTCAGCGCGTTCGGCGCGGGAGCCGGCAGCCTGTCGATCCTGATCGGCTCAGTGATGCAGCGGCTCAGCGGCGAGCGCCGCTCGATGGCGGCCGGGATCATCAATGCCGGCGGCTCGCTCGGGCAGTTCGTCTTCGCCCCGATCGTACAGATGGCGATCCTCGGGTTCGGCTGGGTCGCGGCGATGCTCGGTGTCGCCACGGCGACCTTGCTGACCCTGCCGCTTGCCTTGTTGATGCGGCGCCGCAAGGCCACGCCCGCGATGCAAGCCGCGGCGCGAGCCGAACCTGGGATGTCGCTCGGCCAGCAATTGAAGGCCGCCGCCGCCGAGCGCAGCTATTGGTGGCTGCACCTCGGCTTTTTCACCTGCGGCTTCCACGTCGCCTTCCTGGTGACGCACCTGCCGGGCGAGGTGCGGCTGTGCGGGTTGTCGCCGGTGGTCTCGGCCAATTCGCTGGCGATCATCGGTCTCGCCAATGTGGCCGGGAGCCTCGGGGTCGGTTGGCTCGGTACCCGGTTCCGGCTGAAATACCTGCTGTTCTGGGTCTATTTCGTCCGCGCCCTCTCGATCCTCGTCTTCATGATGGCGCCGAAGACGGCGACGACCTTCTACATCTTCGCGCTGGCGCTCGGGGTGTCGTGGCTGGCGACATTGCCGCCGACCGCCGGGATCGTCGGCAAGCTGTTCGGGACGCGTTACCTCGCGACCCTGATCGGACTGACGCTCTTCACCCACCAGCTCGGCGCGTTCTACGGCGCCTGGCTCGGCGGCATCGCGGTCGCGCATTTCGGCAACTACGACTGGATGTGGTACGCCGACGCGGCACTGGCGGTTTTCGCGGCGCTGATCAACCTGCCGATCCGCGAGGCGCCGGTGGTGCGCGTGCTCGCAGCCGCCTGACGCTGGACGGTTCCGCCGCAAGCGACCATCATCCCGCCGCGACACGATCCGGGGAAAGCGATGGCCACAGCACAGGACACGATCGAGGCCGATTTCATCGTCGTCGGCGCCGGCTCGGCGGGCTGCACCATCGCGGCGCGGCTCAGCGAGGACCCGGCGACCCGGGTGGTGCTGCTCGAAGCCGGCGGCGAGGACACCAACCGCTGGATCCATATCCCCCTCGGCTTCGGCAAGACCTTCGCGGACCCCTCGGTCAACTGGTGCTACGAGACCGAGCCCGATGCCGGCGCCGCCAACCGCAAAGTGTTCTGGCCGCGCGGCAAGGTGCTGGGGGGTTCATCTTCGATCAACGGCATGGTCTACATCCGCGGCCAGGCCGAGGATTTCGACCATTGGCGCCAGCTCGGCAACACCGGCTGGTCGTTCGACGATTTGCTGCCCTATTTCAGGCGCGCCGAGCACCAGGTGCGCGGCGGTGACGAATTCCACGGCAGCGGCGGACCGCTCGCGGTTTCCGACGTCGAGAAGCACCCGATCGCCGAAGCCTTTATCGACAGCGCGATGGCGCTCGGCTTCCCGCGCAACGACGATTTCAACGGCGCGCGGCAGGACGGCGTCGGCTATCACCAGACGACGACGCGCAACGGCAAGCGCTGCTCGACCGCGGTCGGCTACCTCAACCCGGCGCGCGGCCGCGCGAATCTGCAGATCGTCACCCACGCGCATTCGGAAAAGATCGTCGTCGAAGGCAAGCGCGCGGTCGCCGTCCAATTCCGCCAGGGCGGCGCGCTCAAGACCGCCCGCGCCAGCCGCGAGATCATCCTCTGCGGCGGCGCGATCGGCTCGCCGCAATTGCTGATGCTGTCGGGTATCGGCCCGGCGGCGCATCTCGCCGGGCACGGCATCGCGGTGGTGCAGGACCTGCCGGGGGTCGGACAGAATTTGCAGGACCACTACTCGGCGCCGATCAAGCTCAAGTCGACGCTGCCGGTGACGGTCAACGACGTGATGCTGAGCAACGTGAAGAAGCTCAAGGTCGGGATGCAGTACTACATCTTCAAAAAGGGCCCGCTGGCGATGATCTCTTCGCCCGCGGCGCTCTTCGCCAAGACCCGGGCCGAGCTCGCCACCCCCGACATCAAATGCTCGATCTCGCCGTTCAGTGCCGACCGGCCGCAGGACGGTCTGCACAAATTCTCGGGCTTCACGATGATCGCTTATCAACTCCGCCCGGAAAGCCGCGGCGAGATCAGGCTGAAAAGCGCCAACCCCGCCGATCCGCCGGCGATGATCCCCAATTATCTCAGCGACCCGGTCGACCAGCAGACCATCGTCGACGGGCTGAAGCTGTGCCGGCGCATCCTCGCCCACCCGTCGCTGGCGCGCTTCATCGCCGAGGAGTTCCAGCCCGGGCCCAAGGTCGCGAGCGACATCCAGCTCCTGGATTATGCGCGCCAGCGCGGCGGCACGGTCTATCACCCGACCAGCACCTGCAAGATGGGGGTCGATGCGATGGCGGTGGTCGATCCCGAACTACGGGTAAGCGGGATCGAGGGGCTGCGCGTCGCCGACGCCTCGGTGATGCCGACCGTGATCTCGGGCAACACCAACGCGGCGACGATCATGATCGGCGAGAAGCTCGCCGACATGATGCGCCAACGCGCGCGAATGGCGGCGTGAGCGAGCGCGACGGCGCCGCGCGCTATCGCGCCAATCTGCAGGGCGAGATCGACAGCGCCGGGCTTTATCGCGCCCTGTCCGAAACCGAGGCCGACCCCAAGGTCAGCGAGGTCTATCGCCGCCTTTCCGCGGTCGAGGAAGCGCATGCCGAGTTCTGGCGCGGCCAGCTCGCGCGGATCGGCGCCAAGGCCGGCGCCATGCGGCCCGACTGGCGCACCCGGTCGCTGGTCTGGCTGGCGCGCCGCTTCGGCCCGCAATTCATCCTGCCGACCTTGAGCACGTTGGAGCAGCGCGATGTCGGCAGCTATGACAGCCAGCCCGAGGCGGTCGCCGGCGGCCTGCCGTCGGCCGAGCGCTCGCACAACCGGGTGGTCCAGGCGTTGGCGTCGTCGTTCCCGGACGGGGCGGCGGGAGCGACGCTGGCCGAGATCGAGGGCCGCCACCGTTCCGGCGGCAACGCGCTACGCGCCGCGGTGCTCGGCGCCAATGACGGCCTTGTCTCCAATCTGAGCCTGGTGATGGGGGTCGCCGGCGCCGAGGTCGCCGGCAGCACCATCCTTCTCACCGGTATCGCCGGGCTGATCGCCGGCGCCTGCTCGATGGCGATCGGCGAATGGCTCTCGGTCACCAGCTCACGCGAATTGAGCCAGCAGCAAATCGACATCGAGGCCGACGAGCTGGCGCACGCGCCCGAGGAGGAAAAGGAAGAGCTAGTGCTAATCTACCAGGCGAAAGGCCTCGGCGAGGCGCAGGCGCGCGCCCTCGCCGACCGGCTGATGTCCAACAAGGACACCGCGCTCGACACGCTGGCGCGGGAGGAGTTGGGGATCGACCCCGATGCGCTCGGCGGCTCGCCCTGGGCCGCGGCGGCTTCGTCGTTCTCGCTTTTCGCGCTCGGCGCGATCTTCCCGGTGGCACCGTTCTTCTGGCTCACCGGTAACGTCGCGGTTGCCGCAAGCGTGGCGCTGGGCGGCCTGGCGCTGATCGCGATCGGCGCCGGCACGTCGCTCTTCACCGGGAGGTCGTTTGCCTTCTCCGCCGCGCGGCAGCTGTTGGGCGGCCTCGCCGCGGCCGCGATCACCTACGGCATCGGCCGGCTGATCGGAGTGGCGGTGACGGGATAATCAGATCAGCTGCAGGAAGATCAGGATCATCCCGACGACCGACACCACCCAGGCCACGGTCCGCAACCACGGAATACCGGCGAGATAGATCAGCCAACAGGCGACCCGGCCCCAGAGGAACAGCTCGGCGCCGAGCAGGGTCGTCGCATTGGCCTTGCCGGCGATCTGGGCGATCAGCACCAAGGCGATGAACAGCGGCAGGCTCTCGAGCATGTTCAGGTGCGCACGCTGGGCGCGGGCGGCTAAGCCCTGCAATGCCGGCAGATCGTCGCGGTTGCCTGCCAAAATCTTGAGGCCGACTTGCGAGTTCGCCGCCATCGCGGCGACCACGACCTCGACGAACGTCAGCGCCACCGACCACAGCAGGAACCTCAGATCGGGTGTCATGTCGGCATACCCCTCTGTCTGGTTTGCGCCGGCAATCGAGTTCGCGTCGTCGGCAAGGTCGAAAGAGTGGCTATTTCTTAGGCATGGATCAACCGCAGCGTTGGAAATCGCCCGTCCGACGCGGAACGACCGATCTCAATCCGGCGTTCACTAAACGCTTCTCGAAACTGCAAAGAGCGTGCGGATGAGGACCGGTGAGCCGTCCGACCTGCCTGCCCGGGAGATTGGCCTGTTTCTCGACGTTGACGGAACCCTGCTCGACCTTGCTCCACGACCGGAAGCGGTCGAAGTCGCCGCAAGCCTGGTGGACGACCTCGCCGCCGTGGAGCTTGCGCTGAGTGGAGCGCTGGCCCTCGTCAGCGGCCGCCCGATCGCCGAGCTCGACCGGCTGTTCGCCCCGTTGCGCCTCTGCGCCAGCGGGGTTCACGGCGCCGAGATCCGTCGCTCGCAGGGCGGGGCCGTTGTCGGCCTGGCGGCAGGACAACTGGGCGAAAAGGCGTGGTGTGTGCTGGAACACCTGCTCGCCGACTTTCCCGGCAGCTACGCGGAAAACAAAGGCGCCAGCTTCGCGGTCCACTATCCCGATCCCGGCACCGACATCGCCCAGCTACGCCAGGCGTTGTCGCGGCTGGCCGATCGCATCGCGCCGGCGGACAGGAAGCTGAAGCTGCTTGCCGGGCACGCGGTATTCGAAGTTCAGCTTGACGGCTTCGACAAGGGCCGCGCGATCGCCCGGTTCATGGCGGAAGAACCGTTTCTCGGCCGCAGGCCGGTCTTTATCGGCGACGACGAGATCGATCGCGCCGGGTTCGACGCGGCCTTGGCGCTGGGCGGTCTCGCCTATTCGGTCGGCGCGGCGCTGCCGCGTCTGAGTGGCACGTTTGCCGGGCCCGGCGCGGTTCGCGCCTGGCTGCACGGTCTCGGCCGATGAATGCACCAACCCCACGCGAGGAAACCCGGCCCGAAGGCAAGATCGCCCGGCCCGAACGGCGACCGCGGCGGTCGCGCAAGGGAGTGCTGACGGCGGCGCTGGCGCGGGCAAAAACCCCACCCGCTGTTAGCAGCGCCGGGGCACTCGAGGAGCAGGCGCTCGATCTCGCGCTGATCGGCAACTGCCGCATCGCGGCGCTGGTCAATCCGACCGGGCGCATCGTCTGGTGGTGCTTCCCGCGCTTCGATTCCGACCCGGTCTTCTCCCGTCTGCTGGCTGGCGACGAGGAGAAGGGTTTTTGCGACGTGGTTCTGACCGACATGGTGCAATCCAAATCGGCCTATGTCCGCAACACGGCGATCGTCGAGACCGTGCTCGAGGACAAGCACGGCGGGCGCATCCGCATCACCGATTTCGCGCCGCGCTTTCCGATGTACGAGCGGATTTTTCGCCCGCCGCAGATCGTCCGCCGGATCGAGCCGCTCGCGGGGCTGCCGCGCATCCAGATCCGCGTCCGCCCCACCCACGCCTATGGACGGCCGACGACTGGGCATTCGATTGGCTCGAACCACATCCGCTACCGCGGCGGCGACGAGGTGCTGCGGCTCAGCACCGACGCGCCGCTTTCCTACATCGCGCAGGAGACCGTCTTTCCGCTGTCCCAGCCGCTGGCGCTGGTGTTCGGGCCCGACGAGCCGTTCGAAGGCGCGATCGAGCAGACCGCGCACGAATTCGAGGAGCACACCTGCAATTACTGGCAAGGTTGGGTGCGCTCGCTCTCCCTACCCTTCGAGTGGCAGAGCGCGGTGATCCGCGCCGCGATCACGCTGCAGCTGTGCAGTTTCGAGGAAACCGGCGGGATCGTCGCCGCGCACACCACCTCGATCCCCGAGGCGCCGAACAGCGGGCGCAATTGGGATTACCGCTATTGCTGGCTGCGTGACGCGTATTTCGTCGTCCAGGCGCTCAACCAGCTGAGCACGACCCGGACGATGGAGGACTACCTCAATTACGTGACTACCGTGGCGGCGGAGCTCAACGAGCCGCTGGGCCCGGTCCATTCGATCGTACCCGGCGAGCAGCTCGACGAGGTCGTGGCGAAAGGATTGTCCGGCTTTCTCGGCATGGGCCCGGTGCGGATCGGCAATAACGCCTCCTTGCAGGTCCAGCACGATGTCTACGGCAGCGTCGTACTGGCGGCGACGCAGATGTTCGTCGACGAGCGGCTGCCGCGAATGGGCGACGAAACCCTGTTCAAGCGGCTTGAACGCATCGGCGAACTCGCCTTCGACACCGCCCTGAAACCCGACGCCGGAATCTGGGAATACCGCGGACGCAAGCGCATCCATACCTATTCGGCCACCTTGTGCTGGGCCGCCTGCGACCGGCTCGGGCAGATCGCCGCCAATCTCGGGCTTGCGTCGCGTGGACGCTACTGGTCCCGCAAGGCCAACAGGCTGCGCAAGGAAATCCTCAGGCGCGCGTGGAGCGAGGAAAAGGGCGCCTTCGTCGGCGCCCTCGACGACCCCGAATTGGACGCGAGCGTGCTGCGCATCGCCGAGATCGGTCTTATCGCGCCGCGCGACCCACGGTTCGTCTCGACCTGCGATGTGATCGGCAAACGGTTGCTACGCAATGGCCGGATCATGCGCTACACCGCCGACGACGATTTCGGCGCCCCCGAGACCGCGTTTCTTGCCTGCAACTTCTGGTACATCGAGGCGCTGGTGGCGATCGGCCGCCGCGACGAGGCCCGCGAGTTCTTCACTGGCCTGCTCGATCACCGCAACTCGTTCGGGCTGCTTTCCGAGGACATCCATCCGCAGACCGGGGCGCTGTGGGGCAACTTCCCACAGACCTATTCGATGGCGGGCATCATCAACTCGGCCACCCGCTTATCCGAGAAATGGGAGGACGTCTGGTGCCGCGTCTCGTCGTAGTCTCGAACCGGGTCGCCGTGCCCGACCCCGAGGGCCCGCGCCAGGCAGGCGGTCTTGCCGTCGCGGTCAACGCCGCGCTGAAGCATCGCGAAGGCATCTGGTTCGGCTGGAGCGGCGAGATCAGCGAGAACGACGCTGGAACCCAGCCCAAAATCGTCCACCGCCGGGAGCGAAGCTTTGTCACGATCGATCTGTCGCAGACCGATTACCAGGAATACTACAACGGCTTCGCCAACCGCGTGCTGTGGCCGATCCTGCACTACCGGGTCGACCTCGCCGAATTCACCGCGGTCGAACTCGGCGGCTATCTGCGGGTCAATGCCCGTTTTGCCGAGGCCCTCTCGCGGTTTATCCGGCCCGACGATTGGATCTGGGTACACGACTATCACCTGGTGCCGCTGGCCAAGGAACTGCGCGCCCGCGGCCACGACAACCCGATCGGGTTCTTCCTCCACATCCCCTGTCCGCCGCCCGACATCCTGCTGGCGATGCCCCAGCATGCCGACACCCTGGGCGCGCTCGGCTACTACGATCTGGTCGGGCTGCAGACCGAGCGCGACGCCGACAATCTGCGCCATTACCTCGAGATGCAAGGCGGCGTCCTGGGGCGCAACCGGAGCTATATCGACATCGAGGGAAGGCGGGTGCAGGTGCGCTCGTTCCCGGTCGCCATCGCCACGCGCGTCTTCGCCCGCACGGCCCGCAGCGCGTTGCGTTCCGATTTTGCCGCGGAGATGCGCGACAGCCTCAACAGCCGCAAGCTGATCCTCGGCGTCGACCGGCTCGATTACTCCAAGGGGATTCCCCACCGCATCCAGGGGTTCGGGCAGTTTCTCGACACCTATCCGCAATGGCGGCAACACGTCACCTATCTTCAGGTGACGCCGAAATCGCGCTCCGAAGTGCCCGAATACGCCGACATCAATCAGACCGTGAACACGCTGGTCGGTCAGATCAACGGCCGCTACGGCACGCCGGCCTGGACACCGATCCGCTACGTCAACCGCGCCTATTCACGCGCCTCGCTGGCGGCCCTTTACCGTATGGCCGCCGTCGGCCTGGTGACGCCGCTGCGTGACGGGATGAACCTGGTCGCCAAGGAGTACGTCGCGGCGCAGGACGCGGAGAATCCAGGCGTTCTGGTGCTATCGCAATTCGCCGGCGCCGCCGAGGAATTGGACGGCGCGATCCTGGTCAACCCGCACGAGCCCGAGGCGATGGCGGCGGCGATCGACACGGCACTCAACATGCCGCTGGCCGAGCGCCAGGCACGGCATCGAGGGATGTACCGCCACCTCCTCGCCAACGACATCGACGGGTGGGCGAACTCGTTCCTCGCGGCGCTGTCGGAGAGCCGGCAGCCCGCCACCCTCTTCGACAACCTCCGCCAGCTCTTTCAGGCGCGCGGCTAGACCCCCAACCGGTAGAACCTCGACGCCGTGCCGGCGAAGAGATCGGCCTTCTCCGAGACCGAGGCGCCGCTCGCCAGACGCTTGAAGGCGTTGAACAGCACCGGATAGCCGCACGCCCCCTTGTCGACCGGGAAGTTGCTCTCGAACATGCAGCGATTGGCGCCGAAATCCTCGATGCAGGCCTCGACATAGGGGCGCCAGGCGTCGGCCATCTTGCCTGAGGACGGCGGCAGCGGCGCGAGGTGAAAATCGAAGGCGTTGACGATCATCGCCAGCCCGCCGAGCTTCACATAGACGTTCGGGCACCTCGACAACGCCTTGACGGCGGCGCGCCACGCGGGAAACACCGCGTCGCGCTTGTAGGGCCCGACCCCGAGCGGGCCGCCGAAATGGTTGAGCACGATCTTCACCTCGGGGCATTCGCGGGCGACCTCGGTCAGCAGCTTGATCTGCGGGTGGTAGATCCACGCCTCGAAGGTCAAATCATGCGCCGGCAGCCGCTTGAGGCCGCGCCGGAAGTTGGGGTCTTCCATCAGACCGGGCGGCGGCACGTAGGACGAGGCGCCGACGATCGCGGGGTCGTTCGCCGCGATGTGGCGAATGCCGCGAAAGCGGCCGCCGGCGGCCGCGATCTGCCCTTCGAGCACGGCATCGACATTCGCCAGTCGCAGATCGGCGAAGCTGACGATGCCGGCGCAGATCTTGGTCTTGCCGCGGCGCCGGTCGCCCTCCTCGGCGATGGCGCGGACAAATTCGCTCTCACCGATCGGCCGCATCTCCTCCGGCCCGCTGGTGCGATAGCCGGAGCCGCACTGGATGAAGACCGTGGCGACGATGTTATGGCCGGAATTCACATCGGCCAGGAGGTCGTCGAGCAGATAGCGGCTGCCCGGGTGATCCCATAGATGATGGTGAGGGTCGACGATCGGCAGCTCGGGCTCGAGGATCTCCTCGGTGAGCTTGCCGAGCCATTCGGGGTTGGGCAGCGGGCGGGGATAGGCGCGGGCTTCGGCAGAGGGATTGGGGGGCATGGCGGTCTCCCTGGGGTGACGGGCTGATTTGACAGCGCCGGGCGCTGGCGGCACGGTTCCGCAAATCCGCAGAGGAATCAATCAGTCGGAAGCCTCTTCCATGGCGCGCTTGGCTGCACGCGCAAGGAAGCCGGATCGAGTGAGGCCACGGCTCTCGGCGTAACGGTCGATCTTCGAGAGGACGTCTTCAGGCAAGGTGACATTCACGCGCACCGCTCGCCTCGCCGGGGACTTCCGCGAAATTATGGCGATCAAACTTCTCCGATAAGCGGGATCAGCCATCGCAACGTCCAGGGTGGATGGATCCGGGATCGCCTCTCCATCCGCGATCATACCCTCAATATGAAAAGCGAGTGCCTCTTCGGCCATTTCGCGCGCTTCATCGAGCGTACGGCCGGCCGTGGCGAGGCCCGGGAAGTCCGGGAATGACACTCCATAGTCACTGCCGGCATCTTTGTGGATCAAGGCGATATAATTTGGCATGGAAGCTACCCCAGTCTCAGGCCGGCTTGCCGTTCGATGCTCCGCAGTGTCCCTCTCGGGATATCGCGCTCAGGATGCACAACGGTGACGCGGCCCGGTTTGGTCGGATGTTTGAACTGGACGTGACTGCCTTTCTGAGCGACCTGCCGCCAGCCATCCGCTCTCAGTGCGGCAATCACGTCACGGCTATTCATTGATGTGTATAAATACGCATAATGGGCGGCCCTATCAAGTGGACTAGCGGGCAAGTAGTCTCGTTCCGAGACCGAGGCCTACCAAGGAGCGCTCGACCATGCCCGACCCGTATGCCCGCTACACCCGCCTCAAATTCGACCGGCCGCATCCGAAGGTGCTGCGAGTGACGATGGATAACGGGCGGATGAACACCGCCGACGAGGCAATGCACGCCGAATTGGCCGATATCTGGCGCGATATCGACCGCGACGACAGCGTTCACGTCGCGATCCTGGCGGGGGCGGGGAAGGTGTTCTCGGCCGGCGGCGATTTCAACATGATCCGAAGCGCCACCGAGGATTTCAACGCCCGCGCGCGCCAGTGGAAAGAGGCGCGCGAGATGGTCTACGGGGTCATCAACTGCAACAAGCCGGTGGTGAGCGCCATGCGCGGGGTCGCGGTCGGCGCCGGCCTCGTCTGCGGCATCCTCGCCGACGTGTCGATCGCGACCAAGGATTGCCGCATCATCGACGGGCATACGCGATTGGGGGTCGCCGCGGGCGACCATGCCGCGATCGTCTGGCCGCTGCTCTGCGGCCTCGCCAAGGCGAAATACTATCTGCTGACCTGCGACCAGATATTGGGGGAGGAGGCCGAACGTATCGGCTTGATAACATTCGCGGTCGACGACGATCAGCTCGAGACGAAATCGGTCGAGGTCGCGACCAGGCTCGCCGAGGGCGCACAGAGCGCGATCCGCTGGACCAAGAATTCGCTCAACAACTGGCTGCGCGCGATGGGGCCGACCTTCGACGCCTCGCTGGCGCTGGAGTTCTTCGGGTTCGGCGGGCCGGAGGTGAAGGAAGGCCTCGCCTCGCACTTGGAAAAGCGCAAGCCCAATTTCCCGCCGGCGCCGCCGATCTAGTTTTGCTTCGCTTCCCGGCGAAAGCCGGGATCCACCTTTCAGCCTTTCGAGCAATCGATGAGTGAGCCCCGGCTTTTGCCGGGAAGCGGAGAGAGGCTTGACACCTCGCGGTTGACCCCGCCGATCGATAGGCGGAACCTTGGCGCAGCAGATTGGGAGGAAGGCGATGAAAGTCGGAATGGCGCTCAACATGCTGTGCCAGGACGGCCGCTCGGACGCTTCGGTCGTCGCTGAGCATCTGGCGATGGGCGACCTCGCCGAACCTTTGGGGTTCGACTCGTTGTTCGCGCTCGAGCACCACTTCACCGGCTATGCGATGTCGCCGGCGCCGACCCAGCTGCTCTCTTACTACGCCGGGCGCACCAAGCGGATCGCGCTCGGCACCGCGGTCATCGTGCTGCCGCGGCACGACCCGGTGCGCGTCGCCGAGCAGATCGCGCTCCTTGACATCCTCTGCGGCGGACGCTGCGTGTTTGGCTTCGGCCGCGGCGCGGCGAGCGTCGAGTACGAAGGGTTCCGCATCCCGATGGGCGAGGCGCGGCCGCGCTTTGTCGAGGCGGCGCAGATCATCGTCAAGGCGCTGTCGAACGACAGCTTCGAGCACCAGGGCGAGTTCTTCCAGATCCCGCGCACCGCGATCCGCCCGCGCCCGATTTCGCATCCCGAACGCCGTTTCCACGCCTCGGCGGTCAGCCCGGAATCGGCCGAGATCATGGCCAAGCTCGGCTTCGGCATTTTGATGGTGATGCAGAACGAGTGGGCCAAGGCCGCGGAAGACATCGCCACCTACCGCCGGATCGCGACTGAAGCCGGCCACGCACCGCGCCCGCCGATCATCCTCACCAATGTCTGCTGCGCCGAGAGCCGCAGCGAGGCGCAGGAACGTGCGGTTAAGTATCTCGGCCAAAAATGGCAGTCGATCGACGACCACTACCATTTCTCGGACGGCCACCTGTCGACCGTCAAAGGCTACGAGAGCTACGGCAAGATGGCGCGCACCTACGCCAAGATCAACGAGAGCGCCGAGACCCGCGCCAAGGCGACCGATTTCTATGTCTCGATCCAGATCGTCGGCACGCCCAAGGATTGCCTCGAAAAGATCGCCGAATTACAGCGCTGCACCGGCATGGACCACCTCGTCACCGAATTCTCGTTCGGCGCGATGCCGCACGAGGAGGCGGAGGTGAACATGCGCCTCTTCGCCGAGCGGGTGATGCCGGTGCTGCAGCGCGACCCGGCCTTCGTCGCGCCGGCCGAGGGGCTGATTGCGGTGGCCCCGACGACGACCGAACGACTCTTCGCGCCGGCGTAGAGCTAGGCAAACGCCTGCTTGAATGCGGCCCAGACCGCGCGCTGGGCGTTCATCGCGTCGTCGACCGCCGGCATCATGCCGAAGAAGGCGTGGATCATCCCGGCATATTCGTGCCGCTCGACCGGCACACCCGCCACCTTGAGCCGCTCGCTATATGCGAGCCCCTCGTCGTGCAGCACGTCGCATTCGGCGGCGATGACGATGGCCGGCGCGACCCCGTTCAGGTCCGGCGCCAGCACCGGCGACGCGCGCCAATCGGTGGCGTCATCCGCCGTGCGCAGATAGTGGTCGCGGAACCATCGCATCGCGTCCGCGGTGAGGATGCCGCAGCCGGCTGCGAATTTCTTGTAGCTCGCGCTGCCCATGCGGAAATCGGCGACCGGATAGACCAGCGATTGCAGACGCAGCTGCGGCCCGCCCTTGTCGCGGGCGATGATCGCGACGACCGCGGCGAGGTTGGCGCCCGCGCTGTCGCCGTGGACGCCGAGGCGCGCCGGGTCGGCGCCGAGGCTCGCGGCGTTGGCATGCACCCATTCGAGCGCCGCGAAGGAATCGTCGACCGCCGCCGGGAAGCGATGCTCGGGCCCCATCCGGTAGTCGACCGAGACGACCACCGCCTCGGCCCCGCCGCACAAATTGCGCGCGACGAGGTCGTGGCTGTCGAGGCTGCCGATCACGTGCCCGCCGCCGTGGTAGTAGACGATCGCCGGGCGGATACCGTCAGCGTTCGGCCAGTAGATCCGCAGCGGAATCGCGCCCGCCGGCCCCGGCATCGAGCGGTTCTCGACCCGCGCCACCGGCAGCGGCTCGGCCTTGCGCGAGGCGGCCATCTGCTCCATCTGCACCCGCGCCTCTTGCGGCGTCATCGCCTCGATCGGCTTCAAGTCCAGCGTGGCCATCACCTCGAGGACCTTCTGGATCTGCGGATGCAGGTTCGGCATGGCTCTCTCCAAAGCGAAATTGGCGCTACATTAGGACGCAGCAGGCCGGGGAGAAAGGCATGAGCAAAGCCGGCAACGCCGCGGACTACTTTGTCGCCCGCCATGTGCGCGAGGGACGCGGCGACCGCGTCGCGTTCACGGACCCGTGGCGCAGCCTCACCTTTGCCGAGCTCGACAAGGCCTCGGCGCGATTTGCCGCCGGGCTCCAGCGGGCTGGGATCGAGCGCGAGCGGCGCATCGCGTTGGTCATGCTCGACACGGTCGATTTCCCCATCGCGTTCTGGGGCGCACTTAGGGCCGGGGTGATCCCGATCCCGATCAACACGCTGCTGCCCGCCGACATCACCGGCTACATCCTGCGGGACAGCCGGGCCGCGGCGCTCTTTGTCTCGGCGCCGCTGCTGGAACCGCTGAAGCCGACAGCTCGCCGGGTCGGACGGGTCGTTGTCGGCAACCCGGACGGAAACAGCGGCGGCTTTGGGGATTTCCTCGCCGGCAATGCAGCTATCTCCGTTGCGCCGATGGAAGAATGCTCGCCCGACGAAGTCGCGTTCTGGCTCTACTCATCGGGCTCGACCGGCGCGCCCAAAGGTGTGCGCCACATCCATTCGAGCCTCAAGGCGACGGCGGACACCTATGCGGCGAGCGTGCTGAAGCTAGGGCCAGACGATGTCGTGTTCTCGGCGGCGAAGCTGTTCTTCGCCTATGGGCTCGGAAATTCGATGACCTTTCCGCTTGCGGCGGGTGCTTCCGCCGTGCTGCTGCCCGACCGCCCGACCCCGGACGCGGTGCTGGACGTGATGCGCCGGCATCGCCCGACGCTATTCGCCGGGGTGCCGACCCTCTATGCCTCGCTGCTGGCGCACCCCGAGCTGGGGCCGGGCGCCGGCTCCGACCGCCTGCGCACCTGCATCTCGGCCGGCGAGCCGCTGCCCGAGCATGTCGGGCTGCGCTGGCGCGACAAGACCGGCTGCGACATCCTCGACGGCATCGGCTCGACCGAGATGCTGCACATCTTCCTGTCGAACCGGCCGGACGACATCCGCTATGGCAGCACCGGCAAGCCGGTGCCGGGCTACGAGCTGCGCATCCTCGACGAGGCGGGCAACGAGGCCGAGGACGGCGAAGCCGGCGAGCTGGTGGTGCGCGGGCCCAGCGCCGCCGAGGGCTACTGGAACCAGCGCGCCAAGTCGCGCCTGACGTTTCGCGGCGAGTGGACCCATACCGGCGACACCTATACGCGCGACGTCGAGGGCTATTACCGCTATTGCGGACGGCAGGACGACATGCTCAAGGTCGGCGGCATTTGGGTGTCGCCGTTCGAGGTCGAGGAGGCGCTGATCGGGCACCCGGCGGTGCTGGAGGCGGCGGTCGTCGGTCATCCCGACGCGGATGGCCTCATCAAGCCGAAGGCGTTTGTCGTGCTTCAGGACGCGGCGAAGGACCAAGCCCGCGACGCGTTGAGCGCGACCCTGCAAAATGCGGTCAAGGAGCGCATCGGCGTGTGGAAATACCCGCGCTGGATCGAGTTCGCCGAGACGCTGCCGAAGACCGCGACCGGCAAGATCCAGCGGTACAAGTTGCGGGATGGGTCGGTATGACGGCCGCCTCCTTCTTCCGCTCCCCGGCGGAAGCCGGGGTCCACTTTTCGGCGCCAGGGACAGTTGACGGGTGGGTCCCGGCTTTCGCCGGGACGCGTGAAAGAGAGCCCACTCCATGACGGTGATCGACTTCCGCACCGACCCCTCGCGCTACCGCCATTGGCGGCTCTCCTGCGACGGCGCGATCGCCACCCTGACGCTCGATGTCGATCCCGCGGGCGGGCTCTATCCCGGCACCGAGCTGAAGCTCAATTCCTACGATCTCGGCGTCGATATCGAGCTTGCCGACGCGGTGCAGCGCTTGCGCTTCGAGCACCCGGAGGTGCGCGCGGTCGTCATCCGCTCGGGCAAGGACAACGTGTTCTGCGCCGGCGCCAATATCGGCGCGCTCGCTAGATCGGCACATGGCGACAAGGTCAATTTCTGCAAGTTCACCAACGAGACGCGGCTGGCGATCGAGGACGCGTCGGAGAATTCGGGCCAGCGCTACCTCGCGGCTGTGAGCGGCGCGGCGGCCGGTGGCGGCTACGAACTGGCGGCCGCCTGCGACTGGATCACCCTGATCGACGACCGCCGGTCGGCGGTGTCGCTGCCCGAGGTGCCGCTGCTCGCGGTGTTGCCCGGCACCGGCGGTCTCACCCGCCTCACCGACAAGCGCAAGGTGCGGCGCGACCGCGCCGATTTGTTCTGCACCGCCGAGGAAGGCGCGCGCGGCCAGCGCGCGGTCGACTGGCGCCTAGTCGACGAGATCGCGCCGCCGTCTTCGTGGGATAAGCGGATCGCCGAGCGCGCCGCGGCGTTGGTCGCGACCTCCGACCGGCCGGCGGACGGCAAGGGCATCGCGTTGCCGCCGCTGGAGCGCGATATGAGCGACGCCGCAATCGCCTATCCGCACGTGCGCGTCGCGCTCGATCGGCCGAGGCGGCGCGCCGAGATAACGGTGCTTGGGCCGCAAACGCCGCCCGCCACGGCGGCGGACACTCGCAGCGCCGGGTTCTGGCCGCTGGCGGTGGCGCGAGAGCTCGACGACGCGATCCTGCATTTGCGCGCAAACGAGCCGGAGTTGGGCATCATCGTCTTCCGCAGCGAGGGCGACCCGAGCGCCATGGCCGCGATGGATACGCTGCTCGATGAAGGCGCGGACGATTGGTTCGTCCGCGAAATCCGGCTCTACTGGAAACGCGTGCTGAAGCGCATCGACATGACCTCGCGCAGCCTCTTCACGCTGATCGAGCCGGGGAGCTGCTTCGCCGGCATGCTCGCGGAACTGATATTCGCCGCCGACCGCGCCTTGATGTTTTCGGGCACCCGGGCCCGCGACAATCGCGGTCCCGCGACACTAGCCTTGTCGGCGCTCAATTTCGGCGCCTTTCCGATGGGGAATGGCCTGTCCCGCCTCGCCACCCGCTTCCTCGGCGAACACGCCAGCCTCGAGCAGGCACGAAAGGCGATTTGCGACCCGCTCTCCGCGGAGGTCGCGGAGCGATTGGGCCTCGTCACCGCGGCCTATGACGAGGTCGATTGGGACGACGAAGTGCGGCTGATGTTGGAAGAGCGCGCCAGCTTCTCGGCCGACGCGCTGACCGGGCTCGAGGCCAATCTGCGCTTCGCCGGCCCGGAGACGATGGAGACCCGCATCTTCGGCCGGCTGACGGCGTGGCAGAACTGGATCTTCCAGCGCGCGAACGCCGTCGGCGACGACGGCGCGCTCAAATCCTACGGCACCGGCAAACGTCCCAGTTTCGACCCGAAACGGGTGTAGCCTGCCGGCGAAGGAGAACCGCGAATGCCGAATGACATGGCGGTCGATTACGACGGGCTGATCCCCAACAATGTCGGGCTCAACGCCGACCCGCGGCTGCGGCGGGCGCTGGAGCAGTGGCATCCCTCCTATCTCGGCTGGTGGATGGATCGCGGCCCGGACGGGTTCCAGTCGGCCGAAATCTATCTGCGCACCGCGGTAGGGGTCGACCAGGAGGGCTGGGCCAAGTTCGGCTACGTGCGCATGCCGGATTATCGCTGGGGCATATTGTTGGCACCGCAAGTCGAAGGCCGCACCATCCCGTTCGGCGCCCACAAGGGCGAACGCGCCTGGCAGGAGGTGCCCGGCGAATACCGCGCGATGCTGCGCCGCCTCATCACCGTGCAGGGCGACACCGAGCCTGCCTCGGTCGAGCAGCAGCGCCGGCTCGGGGCCACCGCGCCCTCGCTTTATGATCTGCGCAATCTGTTCCAGGTCAATGTCGAGGAGGCTCGGCACCTCTGGGCGATGGTCTACCTGCTGCAGAAATATTTCGGGCGCGACGGGCGCGAGGAAGCGGAAGACCTGCTGCGCCGCCGCTCGGGCGACCGCGACAGCCCGCGGCTCTTGGGCGCCTTCAACGAGCGCACCCCCGATTGGCTCGCCTTCTTCATGTTCACCTTCTTCACCGACCGCGACGGCAAGATGCAGCTGCACGCGCTGGCGCAATCGGGGTTCGACCCCTTGTCGCGCACCTGCCGCTTCATGCTGACCGAGGAAGCGCACCACATGTTCATCGGCCAGTCCGGGATCGGCCGGGTGCTGGAGGCGACCTGCGCGGCGATGAAAAGCGCCGGGATCGACGACCCGCATGACATCGCGCGGGTGCGGGCCCTCGGGGTCATCGACCTGCCGACGATGCAAAAGCGGGCGAACATGCATTTCTCGCTGACCCTCGATCTCTTCGGCAGCGAACTCTCCACCAACGCCGCCAACGCCTTCCAGGGCGGGCTGAAGGGCCGTTATCTCGAAGACCAGATCGACGACGATCACGCCTTGCTGGCCGCGACCTATCCGGTGCTGCGGCTGAAGGACGGCGAGATCGTGCGCGAGGAAGTGCCGGCCCTGTCGGCGCTCAACATGCGGCTGCGCGACGATTTCGTCGCCGACGCCCAGTCGGCGGTGGAGCGCTGGTGGAACCGCATCATCGCCCGCGCCGGCATCGACTATCGGATCACCCTGCCGCATGTCGCGTTCAACCGCCGCATCGGCGAGTTCGCCGTGATCGAAGCGGACACGGAGGGCAAGCTGCTGAGCACCGCGGAATGGGCACGGCGCCGCGACGAATTCCTGCCATCGGCGGCGGACGACGAATTTGTCGCCAGCCTGATGAAGCCGGTGCGCGAGAAGGGAAAATTCGCCTCGTGGATCGCTCCGCCACGCACCGGCATCGACAACAAGCCCGGCGATTTCGAGTACGTGAAGCTGGCGTGAGCCGGCCGATGGCCGACCTCGCGCCGGGTGAAACCTATCTCTCCGGCACGCCAGCGCTGGCCGCGCATGCCGGGACGCAGCCAGATCTGTTCCTGCGCTGGAACCGCATCCCGCAAGCCGCGACCTCCGTCGACATCGCCGTGTTCCTGCATGGGTTCTCGCAATCGGGCGGCGCGATGCCGTTGGCCGAAAAAATCGAGCGCAGCGGATTGATCCTCGGCGGTCGCGCGCGGCCGACCTTGGCGATGCTGCCGCGCGGCAACTGGATCAGGCACTACTACTACGACTTCCCGGGGCTGCTCGACGGCGGGATCGATCTGTTGATCGCCTATGGGCTGCACCGCCTGTCCCAGATGCGCGGCTCGCCGACGGCGCTCGACCGCTTCATCCTCGCCGCGCATTCGGGCGGCGGCATGCCGGCGATCGACGTCATCGCCGGCGCCCAGGCGCAGCCCGACGAGCTTTACGTCTTCGACGGGCTCTATGGCCGCGATCCGGCGCAGGGCGATCCGCTGCAAGGGATCGAGACCTTCGACCACTGGCTCGGCGAGCGGTTCGCGCAGAAGCCGGGCCGCTCGGGCGCGCTGCGCGTAGCGTTCATCGAAAGCCAGACCGGACCGTTCTCGCGCGCGGTGGCAAAGCTGGTCGCCACGCATATCAAGGCGGCCGAGCCGGGGCTGCGCCCTGCCCTCGCCCGCCGCTACCGGGTCGAGGCCGCCGGGGTGCAGCACTCCCAGGTGGCGCGAGTCGCGCTCCCCGAACTGCTCGCCGACCCCGGCGCCGAGATCGACTGGTACGCGCCGCCGCGGGTTTAGACCTTCAGCATCTCGGCGCCCTCGGCCGCTTCGAGCTCGCAGGCGTTCACCGTCATCCCGAGCATCGTGTAGTAGCCGATCGCCGTGGTGAGCTGGATCAGCTGATCGTCGCCGAGGCGCGCCTGCATCTTCTTGAACAGGGCCGCGTCGACGCGGTGCTTGCGCAGCAGCTGGCGAGTGAGCTCGATCACGTCGGCATCCTCCGCAGGAACGCCGCCCGAATGGTTCTCGCGGATCGCGGCGATCGTCGACTCCGGCACGCCCAGGCGCCGGGCGCCGCCGGTCTGCGCGCCCCACACGTACATCGCCTCGAACTCGCGGGCGACGGTCATCGCCGCCAGCACCCGCACCTTCATGTCGAGTTCGCCCTCGAAGCGGACATAGGCGCCGAGATGCGCGACCCGGCCGGCGACCTCGGGCGAATGCATGAACATGTGGAATGGACCCTGGACCGCGCCGCGGCTGGCGACGATCGAGTCGAAGGTCGCATGGTGCTTGGCCGCGACCTGTTCCTTGCCGGTGATGTGGGGAAGCCGTGCCATTGTCTGTTCCTCCCATTGATGAGGGGCTAGCGCCCCGGGCATTTCGGCACCGTATCGATAAACCGCGTCCAGATCTCGCTCGCCCCGATCAGCGAGACGCCGATGTAGCCGTGCAAGCGCAAAGTCCCGTCGTCGCGCAGCTTCATCGTCGCATGCCAGGTCTTGCCGCTGTCGGGATCGTAGACGCTGCCATCCTCCCAGTCATTGGGCTCGTCGGCCTTGAATCCCTTCATGAACACCAGACCACACAGTGAGTGAGTGCGGAGCGCCGGATCGGGGTTCTTGAGGTCGAGCCCTTGCGGGTTGGGATCGTCAGGCTTGATCCGGAACCAGGCGATTCTGCCGCAGAGCGCGTCGCCGTCGGGGCAGGGAAACACCTCGATGATCCCGGATTTCTTCTCGGTCAGCCAGTAGCCCTCGGGAGAGGGAGGCATCGGGGAGGCGCCGAGCACGAGCACCGCACCCAGCGACAAGATGATCGGCTTCAAGACCTTATGCATGGCAGCGCGGAACCTAGAGCATGATCTTGCCGGATGGAAACGTCCGCGTTGCGCTCATGCGGTGATCCGCCAGGCGGGCGCGCCGGCAATTCGGTTGCGGCCGGCGCCGATCGGCATAACCTATGCATATATCCAAGCGAATGCGGGCGGCACCGGCGCGGCAGCGCGGCGGTGACGCCATCCTATGAACGGCCATTGCCATGCAAGCTTTGTTCATCGGCCAAGCCTATATCGACATCACCTTCGTCGCCGACACCCTGCCCACCGGCGACGAGAAGACGGTGGCGCGCGATTTTGCCGTATCCTTTGGTGGAAACGCGGTCACCGCTGCCTTTTGTTGCGCCAAACTGGGGATCAAGCCCGATCTGTTGGCGTCGGTCGCCGACGATTGGCTCGGCCGCATGTTCATCGACATGGCGGCGCGGTACGGCATCTCGGTGCATCACCGCAAGGTGGCTCAATCATCGCTCTCTTTCGTGATGCCGAAGGACGGCCAGCGCGCCATCGTCCGCTGCCGCGACGACGACTACAAGCATCCGCACCCGCCGCTGCACTTGACCGGCTGCCGCGCTCTGCACGTCGACGGGCACCAGGCGGACGCCGCGATCGATTACGCCCGCTCGTGCCGCGAGGCAGGCATCCTCACGTCGCTCGACGGCGGAGGCCTGCGCTCCAACACGCACGAGCTACTCGAATTCATCGATGTCGCGGTGGTCGCCGAGCGGCTCTGCGAGCAAATGCACATGGCGCCCGGCGAAATGCTGCTCTATCTGCGCTCGCGCGGCTGCCGAGTCGGCGGCGTGACGATGGGGCCGCTCGGCATGCTCTACTATCAGGGTGACGGCGAAGCGCGCATCATGCCGGCGCTCGACGTGCCGGCCCAGCGAATCGTCGATACCAACGGCGCCGGCGACATCTTCCATGGCGCCTATATGTACTCGTTCCTCGCCAATCCTTTTGGCCTATGGGACGACCATTTTCGCTTTGCCCGCGCCGCATCCGCCTATGCGATCCAGCATCTCGGGAATGAAGCGAGCCTGCCTACCGTGTTGGATATAAACGAGACTCACGCGCGCTTCGACGAACGCCGCGAGCGGCCGAAGCTGAGGCTGGCGGAATGAGCAGGTCTGGCCGCAACGGCTCGACCCACGCAAGATGTGAGCGCGCGGGCATGATGTGGTTTGATGCGTGCGGGGGATTGCCGTGTCCACTCCCGATCGGGTGCGGCGGCAGGGGGAATTGGCCAAGTGGACGGCGATCCGGGAACGCGCCCCGAGGGCGCGGCAAGCAGCAAGCGTGACCTAGCGGATTCCGCCTTGCCCGACATGCTGACCAGCGAAGAAGACATCGAGCAATTCAAGGAGTCGGTGCTGGCCAAGCTGACCCTGTCGGTCGGCAAGGATGTCTCGACGGCAACCCCGCGCGACTGGTTCGTCGCCACCACCCTGTCGCTGCGTGACCGGGTGATCCATCGCTGGCTTGCGGCCGACCGCGAAGACCTGGCGCGCGGCCGCAAGCGCATCTACTACCTGTCGCTGGAGTTCCTGATCGGGCGCCTTCTCAACGATGTCGCCGGCAATCTGCAGCTTGCCGACACGGTGCATCGCGCGCTCGGCGATCTCGGGGTCGATTTCGACCGCGTGCGCTTCGCCGAACCCGATGCGGCATTGGGCAATGGCGGCCTCGGCCGGCTGGCGGCGTGCTTTCTCGAAAGCATGGCGAGCCTCGGCATTCCCGCGTGCGGCTATGGCATTCGCTACGACCACGGGCTGTTCCGCCAAATCGTCCACGACGGCTGGCAGCAGGAATACCCCGAGGAATGGCTGTCCTTCGCCAACCCGTGGGAGTTCGAGCGGCCCGAGATCACCTATGACGTCAATTTCGGCGGCTGGGTCGAGACCGTGCCCGGGCGCGGCGGTCACACCCGCTTCGTCTGGCACCCGGAAGAGACGATCGAGGCGGTCGCCTACGATACTCCCGTCGTCGGCTGGCGCGGCGCGCACGTCAACCCGCTGCGCCTGTGGTCGGCGCGCGCGGTGGACCCGCTGCGACTCGACGTGTTCAACCGGGGCGACCATGCCGGCGCGCTAATCGAGCAGAACCGCGCCGAGACCCTATCGAAAGTTCTCTACCCGAGTGACGAGTCCACGGCCGGCCGCGAACTGCGCCTGCGTCAGGAATTCTTCTTCGTCTCCGCCTCGCTGCAGGATCTGGTGCAGCGGCATCGCCGCGCCTACGGCTCGCTGCATACCCTTGCCGAGCGGGCGGCGATCCAGCTCAACGACACGCATCCCTCGATCGCCGTTCCCGAATTGATGCGCATACTCGTCGATCTTCACAACATCCGGTGGGACGAGGCGTGGAAGATTACGGTCGACACCTGCCATTACACCAACCACACGCTGATGCCCGAGGCGCTCGAAAGCTGGTCGGTGACGCTGTTCGAGCGGCTTCTGCCGCGGCATCTGCAGATCATCTACCTGATCAATGCCCGCCATCTCGAAGCGGCGGCGAAGACCCGTCCGCTTGATGCCGATGCGCTGGCATCGGTGTCGCTGATCGACGAGCGGGGCGGAAGGCACGTCAAGATGGGCCACCTCGCCTTTATCGGCAGCAGCCGCACCAACGGCGTCTCGGCGATGCACACGGGGCTGTTGCGCCAGACGGTATTCCGCGATCTGCAGAGCCTATATCCCGAGCGCATCGTCAACGTCACCAACGGCATCACCTTTCGCCGCTGGCTCTACCAAGCCAATCCGCGGCTGACGAAGCTATTGTCGCAGGCCTGCGGCGCCGATGTCCGCGACAATCCGGCGGCGATCGGGCGTTTCGCCGCGGTGGCCGACGACAGCGCGCTGCACGAACGGCTGCGGGCGGTGAAGCGCGCCAACCGGCTGACGCTCGCCCGGCTGATCCACGACCGGCTTGAGCTGCGCGTTGACCCCGGCGCGCTGTTCGACGTGCAGATCAAACGCATCCACGAATACAAGCGCCAGCTACTGAACCTGCTGGAGACGGTGGCGCTCTACAACGCGATGCGCGCCGACCCGACCCGCGACTGGGTGCCGCGGGTCAAAATCTTCGCTGGCAAGGCCGCGGCCAGCTACACCGTGGCGAAGCTCATCATCAAGCTCGCCCACGATATCGCCGAGGTGATCAACCGCGACCCCGCCGTGCGCGACCTGCTCAAGATCGTGTTCCTGGCGAACTACAATGTCAGCCTTGCCGAGACGATTATCCCCGCGGCCGATTTGTCGGAGCAGATCTCGACCGCCGGGATGGAGGCGTCGGGCACCGGCAACATGAAGCTGTCGCTCAATGGCGCCTTGACGATCGGCACCCTCGACGGGGCCAATATCGAGATCCGCGACAGTGTCGGCGCCGACAACATCTTCATATTCGGGCTGCGCGCCGACGAAGTCGCCGAACTACGACACAAGGACCGGGAGGACGGCCGCCGCATCGCCCCGTCGCCGGCGCTCGCCGAGGTGCTCGAGATGATCGAGGGCGGCGTCTTCTCGCCGGGCGAGCCGGAACGCTTCGCCCTACTGACCCAGTCGTTGCGACGCGGCGACCACTACATGATCGTGGCCGATTTCGACTCCTACTGGCGCGCGCAGCGCCAGGTCGATGCCTTGTGGCGCCAGTCCGACGATTGGGCGCGGATGTGCATCCGCAATATCGCCGGCATGGGCTGGTTTTCCGCCGACCGGGCCATCGGCGACTACGCCAAATCGGTCTGGCACGCGCGGTTCTGAGGAGCCGCGCGGGCGACGGGGGCTAGTTCAGCCCTTGACCCCGCCCATTGTCAGCCCCGCCGTCATGCGGCCGCGGAACAGGTAGTAGATCACCACTGGCGGCACCGCATAGACGATCGCCGTCGCCATCATGTAGTTCCATGGCGACTCGTCGCTGTTGAGGAACTGCGCGAGCGCGACCGGCACGGTCATGCTGCGTTTGTTCGACAGCAGCAGGAACTGGTAAAGGTATTCGTTCCAGGCGAGGAGGAGGGCATAGGTCCCGACCGCGACCAGGGCGGGAGCCATCAGCGGCAGATAGATCTTGAAGTAGACCTGGAGCGGCGACGCGCCATCGATCCGCGCAGCCTCGTCGAGCTCGAGCGGGATGCTCCGCCCGTATTGCTGGAAAATAAAGATCGCGTACGGGGTAGCGAAGGTCACCTCGACCGCGATGATCGACCAGACATTGTTGCCCAGCCCGTAGCTCTGCATCATCCGGTAGAACGGGATCGCCAGGAACGACGCCGGGACCAGATAGGTCAACAGTGCGGCATTGGTCAGCAACCAGCCGTGGCGGATGCGCATGCGGCCGATCGAATAGCTCACCATCGACCCGATGCCGAGCGTCAGGAACACGGTCCAGAAACCGATATAGATGCTGTTCGCGTACTGGTGCCAGAAGTACTCGAGGTACCAGTACCCCTCGGTGAACACGATCCAGAAGCTGTAGGCCGAGGGATCGGCCGGGAAGATGTTGGTCGAGAACACGTCGTTGTGCGACTCGAGCGCGACCATGACCATGTTGTAGATCGGCGCCAGCGTCCACACGACGAGGACGAGGCCGAGCAGCATCGCCGCCGCCTCGACCCACCTGCGCCGCCGGCGGTAGTTCGGTGAGCGCCGCGACTCCGCGGTTACCGCGGTCATAGCTGCACGTCCGATGTGCGCAGCTTGTGCATCAGCGTAATCACCAGCGGGATCATCAGCGGCAAGGCCGACAGCACCGCGGCGACACCGAGCTGCGGCCGGGCGATCTCGAAGGCGTCACGGATGCCGAGCGTGGCCAACACATGCGTCGACAGCGCCGGGCCGCCGCCGGAAATGAAGTACGCAGTGTTGAAATCGCCCAGTGTAAAGATCGTCGAGAGCAGCGTGCACACCAGATAGAGGTTAGCGAGCAGCGGGAAGCTGACATGGATGAACCGGCGGATACCGGTCGCGCCATCGACCTCGGCCGCCTCATAGAGTTCCTGCGGGATCGCCATCCGCCCGGCGAGCAAGATCACCGTCCAGAACGGCATGTTCTTCCAAATATAGGTCACGATCACCGAGCCGAGCGCCAGCCAGCGCGAGGTGTCGAGCCAACCCGGGCCGTCGACGTGAAATGCGTCCCAGATGACGTTGTTGACCAGGCCCCATTCGGTATTGAGCATCCAATGGATCGAGATGAAGGTGGGGAGCGCCGGCACCGCCCAGGGCAGGACGTAGATCATCAACAGCCCTTTGACCCACCAGCCCTTGCGCATAAAGAAGCCGGACAGCAGCAGCGCCAGGAACATCTTCACGTTCACGCCGATCGCCAAATAGAGGATCGTGTTGACGATCGTCTGCTGATAGATCGGGTCGTGCAGCAGCTCGATATAAAGGCTCGGCGAATGGCCAAGCCACAGCCCGTAGACCACGGGGAAGCAGACAAACGCGATGAACACCCCGACATAGGGGATACAGAACGCAATCGCCCAGGCGTATTCCGAACCCTGGAGGCTGCCGCGCAGACCGCTTAGAAACGAGCGCCGCCGTGCTGCGGGGCGGCCGACGTCGATTACCGATGCCGATGCCATGTGCGCCTCTCAGGTCTGCGCGATCGGGTACTTGCCGAGGATCGCTTCTATCTTCTTGAACGCCGCGTCGGTCGCCTGCTCCGGCGTCATGCCGTTGCGGATGACGTCCGCCTCGGCCGCGCCCCAGACCTGCTGAGCGTTGACCTCCGCCCAGCCCGGATTGAACACCGGATAGTTCGCAACGGTGTCGCTCAACATGCCTTCGGCCGCGTACGCCTTGACCTGCGGATCGCCGCTCGTCCAGAACGGATCGCTCTTGACGATCGACGGCATCGTCGGCAGCCAGCGGCCCAGTCCCTCCTTGAGGAAGCCGTTCGATACCTCCGGCTTGATCAGATAGGTCATGAATTCCTTGGCGACGTCGATGGCCTTCGCGCCCTTGGGAATGAAGGCGCCGCCAATGCCGAGCTCCGCGGTCATCGGGGTGCCGTCGTTCTTGTTCCCCAGGCCCAACGTGGCGACCTGAGACCGCTCGTCCTTGTCCTTGATCGCGACCTCGGTCGAGATCGTGCCGTCGAGATCCATCACGAACAGCTTGGAGTGGAAGGCGTTGTTGTCGTCGGCGTCGTTCCAGCTCAGCGCGCCGGACGGCACATAGCCGTCCTTATAGGCCTTGGTGATATAGATCAGCGACTTGATCACCGCCTCCTTGATCTGGGGATCGTCGAGGTGCGCCTTGCCGTCCTTCGTCACGATGCCGTTGCCGCCATTAGCAATTAGGAAATGGTGGAACATATTGTTGCCGTCGGCTGGCCCCGTGGTGGTGCACTGTAAGCCCATCGAGTAGACGTTGCGCATGCCGGTGTCACGCAGCTTCGCCTGCATCGGCTTGAAGAAATCCCAGAACGCATCCCAGGTCTTTGGCGCATCGGAGAGTTTGAAGCCGGCCTTCTCGACCAGCGGCGTCCACACATGGAACGGCAAGACCGCGGTCTTGAACGGGATCAGATAGCCGGCGCGCTTCTTGGTGACACTGTTGTAGTACTGCGTCCCGAGATAGACCGTCGGGTGATAATTCGCCTTCTGCGTATCAATGACGTCGCTTGCATCGACGATCTTGTCGTCCCATGCGTTTTGCGGAACGACCACCTGGTCGTTGATGTCGTGCGAGATCAGGTCCGGCACGTCGCCGCTGGTGATCGCTGACACGATCTTCTGCATCAGCGGCGCGAAGGGAATGAGGCTGAAGTCGATCGTGTTGCCGCTCGCCTTCTGGTACTCGTCGACGATCCTCTTGAAAGCGGCGTCTTCCTCGGGAACAAAGCCCTGGGTCCACCAAACGGTTGCGGTCTTGGCCGCGGCATTGGCGATGAACGGCCGCGCGAGCGTGCCCGCGGCCGCAACGGCAAGCGAGCTCCGCAGGACCGAACGTCTGGTGAATATCGTCATCGCTATTTCCTTCCCGTTCCCGGCATCAGAATCGTTCGCCGGCGCGTCGTTGTTCCCGCCGTTTGGGGAAATATTTCCCCGCGGCGACGCGGAATATATGACAGCGCCTCCAACGGCTCAATTGTTATCGCCGCTTCGTCCGCGGCAATGCGGCGCAGGCCAAGCAATGCGATCCGCCCCGTCAAGCCGTTACGTCGATTCAATCGGGTATTTCGCGAAGATCTGCTCCACCCACTTGAAGGCCTTCTCCGTGGCGGCTTGCGGGGTCATCCCGTTCCTGAGGACGTCGGCCCAGGCGGCGCCAAAGACGTGCTGGTTGCGAACTTCGGCCCAGGCCGGGTTGTAGACGAAGAAGTCGGGCACGGTCGGCCCGAGCAACGCCTGCTCGACATAGGCCTTGCGATGAGGATCCTCGCTCCACCACGAGTCGTTTTTGACGATCGACGGAAATGCGGGAACGTTCCGACCGAGTCCAATCTTGAGGTAGTCGTTGGTAATCTTGGGTTGGATCAGATATTTCATGAAGTCTTTCGCCACCTCGATGTTCTTCGCGCCCTTCGGGATCATGCCGCCGAAATTGGTGACCTGGGCCGGAACCGGCTTGCCGTCATTATCGAGCGGCAGACCCTGGACGACGATATCGTCGTAATCCTGCTTGTTCTTGATGATCGCAACCTCGGTCGAGATCGTGCCGTCGAGATCCATGACCAGCTGCTTCGCATGGAAGGCGTTGTTGTCGTCCGCATCGTTCCAGTTGATCGCGCTCTGCGGCACGAAGCCTTCCTTGTAGGCCTTGCATGGAACCTCGATCGCCTTGATCACCGCTTCTTTGACCTTTGGGTCGTCTAGGTGCAGCTTGCCGTCCTTGCTGACCAGGTTGCCGCCGCCATAGGCGAGCAGCCAATAACCGAAAAAGTTGTTGGGATCGTTACCCTGGGTCGTCAGTTGGAAGCCGAGCCCATAGACATTGCGCATGCCCTGCTCGCGCAGCTTCTTTTGTACATCCTTGAAGAAATCGTAATAGGCCTCCCAAGTCTTCGGAATGTCCTCCATCTTGTAGCCGGCCTTTTCTACCAGCGATCGCCAAATATGATTCGGCAGCGACGCCGTCTGGTACGGGGCCAGGTAATAGCTGCGTTTCTTCGTGATGCTGTTGTAGCAGTTTGCCGACAGCAGCGCGGCCTCGGTGTATTCCGCCTTCTGCGTCTCGACGACATCGCTCATATCGACGAGCTTGTCGTCCCACGCCCAAACCGCCGACATCTCGACCGGACTGTTCTGGAACAGGTCGGGGACTTCGCCGCTGGTGATGGCGGCGATGGTCTTCTCCCGCATCGGGGCGTAGGGGGCGATCGTATAATCGATTTTATTGCCGCTCGCCTTTTCGTAATCGTCGACGATCTTCTTGAAGGCGATGTCCTCTTCCTGGGCAAACCCCTGGATCCACCACACCGTGGCCGTCTTGGCCTCAGCCCTAGCGACGAACGGGCGCCCCAGCGCACCAATAGTGGCGACGGCTGCAGAACTGCGCAGCAGCGAGCGGCGGGTCAGACGCATCCTAGGCTTTCTCCCTCGTAAACCCGCAGTTTTGCGGATTTGGCTTTGATTGTAATTTTGTTGTCAGGAAAGACCGGTTCGCAGGGGGAGTCAATCCTTCTATCCGCTCTGCCCCGGCGCAAGGCTACCCGCCCTGCCCGCCGCCCTCGGCGGCAGGCAGGCTTATCGGAAAGAGAGCCGTGTCGCCGCTATCTACGTCGTTTCGATCGGGTACTTGGCGAAGATCGCCTCAGCCTGCTTGAACGCCTTATCCGCCGCCGCTTCCGGGCTCATCCCGTTCTGGATGATGTCCGCCCAGGCGATCGGGAAGACGTGGGTGTTCTGGATTTCGGAATAGGCCGGGTTGAACGCCCAGTAAGCTGGGATCGTCTCACCCAGCACCGCCTGTTCCGTATAGGCCTTGCGGTGCGGATCGGCGAGCCACCAGGGATCGTTTTTGACGATCGACGGCATGACCGGGACATTACGGCCGAGCCCGACCTTCAAATACTCGCCGACCACGTCGGGCTGGATGAAGAATTTGAGAAAATCCTTGGCGACCTCGATGTTTTTCGCGCCCTTCGGGATCAGCTTGCTGGTCACGGTAAGCTGGCTCGGGATCGGCTTCCCGTCGTTGCTCAGCGGCAGACCCATCGTGACGATATCGTCGTAGTCCTCCTTGGTCTTGATGATCGCGACCTCGGTCGAGATCGTGCCGTCGAGGTCCATGATGATCTGCTTTGAGTGGAACGCGTTGTTGTCGTCGGCGTCGTTCCAGTTGAGCGCGCCGGAAGGTACGTAGCCATCCTTGAAGGCCTTGGTCGGATAGGTCAGCGCCTTGGTCGCCGCTTCCCTGACCTGGGGGTCGCCGGAATGCAGTTTGCCATCCTTGGTGACGATGTCCTTGCCGCCGTAGGCGGCCAGGAAATAGTGGAAGACGTTGTTGGGATCGACGCCGTTGGTCGTGACCTGTAGCCCGAGGCTGTAGACGCTGCGCATGCCTTGGGCGCGCAGCTTCTCCTGCATCGGCTTGAAGAAGTCCCAGAACGCGTCCCACGTCTTGGGCGCATCGGCGAGCTTGAAACCGGCCTTCTCGACCAGCGAGTTCCAGATGTGGAACGGCAGGGTCGCGCCGAGATACGGCACGCCGTAGTAGGTCCGCTGCTTCGTGACGCTGTTGTAGAACCTCGCTGAGAGCAGCGCCGCGTCGCTATATTGCGCCTTCTGGGTTTCGACGACGTCGCTGACATCGACGAGCTTGTCCTGCCAGGCGTAAAGCGCGCCGATCTCGGCCTGATTGGCCGTCACGATATCCGGAACGTCGCCACCAGTGATCGCCGAAATGATCTTCTGGCGCTCCGGCGCGAACGGGATGATGCTCAAATCGATCGTGTTGCCGCTCGCCTTCTCATAGGCGGCGACAACTTCCTTGGTCGCGACATCCTCCTCCTGGGCAAAGCCCTGCGTCCACCATACCGTGGCGGTTTTGGCTTCGGCTTTGGCGATGTACGGGCGCCCTAACGCGCCCACTGTGGCGATTGCAGCAGAGCTGCGCAGTACCGACCGGCGGGTCAGCCGCATGACGTGTCTCCTTCCCTGTTCAACGTCCCGGCGTTTGCCGGGCAGCCCGATTTTTGTTGGGCCGTAGCGGAAGCAAAGACCCCGCGCCAGCGGCGAGTCAACCCCTCCTTGGGTGCTATCCAGAGCGGTGGAGCTCCTTCTTCTAGCCCTTCACGCTCGCGATTGTGAGGCTAGCGACGACGTAGCGGCGCAGGGCGAATAGGAGCGCGACGGGCGGCAGCATATAGAGGATGCCGGCCGCCATCATCGCGTTCCACGGCGCATCGACGTCCTCGAACAATTGGCCCTGGGTCATCGAAACAGTCATGTTGCGAACCGAGAGCAGCACGGCCTGGTACAGATAGTCGTTCCAGGCGAGCAGCAGCGCGTAGATCGCCACGACCGCCAGCGCCGGCGTCATCAATGGCAGATAAATCCGCAGATAGATTTGCGGGACGGATGCGCCATCGACGCGGGCCGCGTCGTCGAACTCGAACGGTACCAGGTTCGAGTAAAGCTGCAGGATGAGGACGGCGAACGGGGTGGCGAAAGTCACTTGCGCGGCGATGACGGCCCAGAGGTTATCGGAGAGCCCGTAGGTGTGCATGATCGCGTAATACGGGACGATCAGCAATGACGCGGGGATCGCATAGGTGAGCAGTGCCGCATTGGTCAGCAGTGACGCCTTGCTCAACCGCATCCGGCCGACCGCGAAGCTCGCCAGCGACCCCACCAGCACCGTCAGGGCCATCGTGAACAAACCGATGTAAAGGCTGTTGCCCAATTGGTGCCAGAAATCCTCGAGATATCGCGCCTCTTGCGTCACGACGTCGCGAAACCCATCAAGCGAAGGGTCCGAAGGCCAGATATTGCCGTCGAACTCGATTTCGCCTTCCTCCGGATCGAGCGCGACCAGAAACATGTTGTAGACGGGCAGGAGCGACCAGATCAGGAGCGCAATACCGAGGCCGATAGATCCCGCCTCGACGACCGTGCGGCGCAGCCGGTAGCGCCGACGCGCCGGCCGGCCCGGCAATGCCGCGGCGCTCATAGCTGCACCTCGTTGGTCTGGAGCCTGCGCATCAGCACGATCGCGACTGGGATCAGGACGGGAAGCGCCGACATCACGGCGGCCATGCCGAGCGCCGGCTTTGCGGTCTCAAAGGCGTAGTGATAGCCGAGTGTCGCCAGCACTTCCGTCGACAGCGCGGGCGCCCCGCCCGAGACAAGGTAGACGGTCGTGAAGTCGCCGAGCATCCACAGCGTGGAGACCAGCGTACAAATGAGATAGAGGTTCGCCAGGAGCGGAAAAGTCACGTGCGCGAAGCGGCGCACGCCGGTCGCCCCGTCGACCTCGGCGGCATCGTAGACATCGCGCGGGATCGTCATTCGGGCGGCGATGAAGATTACGGTCCAGAACGGCAGCCATTTCCAAATATAGGCGGCGACGTTCCATCCGAACGCGAGCCCGCGGTCATTGAACCAGATCGGGCCGTCGATCCCGAACAGCGCCGATAACAGACCGTCGAGCAAGCCGCGCTGATCGATCAGCATCCAGTGGAACGAGACGCACGCCTGTGCCGTCGCGATCAGCCAGGGCAGAATAAAGGGAACCAGCAATGCCTTGATCCACCAGCGCCGGCGCAAGAAGAAGCCGGAAAGAAGCAAGGCCAAAAACATCTTCACATTCACGCCGACCGCGACGAAAAGCACGGTGTTGACGACCGTCGAGAGGTAGAGCGGGTCCGACATCAGCTCGGCGTAGAGCGCGGGTCTGCCGGCCATCCACAACGCGTAACCGAAGGGGTAGACCACAAACGCTAAAAACAGCGCCGCGTAGGGCAGGACAAACGCGATCGCCCACCGCAACTCCGGACCGCGCAGGCGACGCCGCCCGAGCGAGCCGCCCGGCCCTTTGGCAGTTGCGGGGTATCGTGCCGTGAGCACCGGTTGCGTGCTGCTCATCGCCGATCATCGCGAGTTTGCGTCGCGCTCGCAATCGACGTTACCGAGGCGGTTCCGCGTCAGCTCCGCAAATGACAGGCGACCCAATGTCCGGGTTCGCTTTGTTTCAGCTCCGGTTTCTCGGCGCTGCAGAGCGGAAACTGGGCGATCGGGCAGCGCGTGTGGAAGTGACAGCCCGACGGCGGGTGGATCGGGTTCGGGATGTCGCCTTCGAGGCGGATGCGCTTGCGGCGCACGGTCGGGTCGGGCGTCGGCACCGCCGAAAGCAGCGCCTCGGTGTAAGGGTGCCGCGGGTTCCGGTAGAGCTCCTCGGCCGGGGCGAGCTCGACGATGCGGCCGAGATACATCACCGCGACGCGGGTGCTGATGTGCTGCACCACCGCCAGATCGTGAGCGATGAACAGGTAAGCCAGCTTCAGCTCGTCCTGAAGGTCGGCCAACAGGTTGATGATCTGCGCCTGGATCGAGACGTCGAGCGCCGACACCGGCTCGTCGCAGACGATCAGCTTCGGCGAGACGGCAAGCGCACGGGCAATGCCGATGCGCTGGCGCTGGCCGCCCGAGAATTCATGCGGATAGCGCCGCATGTGATCGGCGTTGAGGCCGACCTGCTTCAAGAGCTCGGCGATGCGATCGTCGAACTCGGCGCGGGTCGGGGCGAGCTTGTGGATGGTCAATGCCTCGCCGATGATCGCGCCGACCGTCATCCGCGGGTTCAGCGAGGCGTAGGGATCCTGGAAGATGATCTGCATGTCGCGGCGCAGCGCGCCCAGCGCCTTGCCCGCCATCGCGGTGACGCTGTTGCCCTCGAGCCAGATCTCGCCCGAGGTCGGCTCGATCAGGCGCAACACGCAGCGCCCCGTGGTCGACTTGCCGCAACCGCTTTCGCCGACCAGCCCGAGGGTTTCGCCGCCCTCGATCTCAAAGCTGATGCCGTCGACCGCATGCACCACTTCGCGGGTTCCGGCCAGCATCGCGTTCCGGGCCGGAAAATTCTTGACCAGGTTGCTGACCCGCAGCAGCGGTTCGGTCATCGCTTGGCGCTCATCCGGTCAATAGAGGATGCAGGCGACCTTGTGCTCGCCCTCGATCGTGCGCAGTTCCGGGATGGCCCTGATACAGGCGGCGGTAGCGAAACTGCAGCGCGGCGCGAAGCGGCAGCCGGGCGGCGGGTCCAACAGGCTCGGCACGGTGCCGGGAATCGCCTCGAGCCGCCGCTTCCTGCCGCTGGTCGGATCGAGCCGCGGGATCGAGCGGATGAGACCCTGGGTATAGGGATGCAGCGGCCGGGCGAAGAGCTCGGCGACCGGCGCCTCTTCGACCACGCGGCCGGCATACATCACCGCGACCCGCTGCGCCGTCTCGGCAACGACCCCCATCGCATGGGTGATGAGGAGGATCGCCATGCCGAAGCGGGACTTCATCTCGCCCAGAAGATCGAGGATCTGCGCCTGGATTGTCACGTCGAGCGCGGTCGTCGGCTCGTCGGCGATCAACAGCTCGGGGCTGCAGGCGAGCGCCATCGCGATCATCACCCGCTGGCGCATGCCCCCGGAAAGCTGATGCGGGTAGTCGCGCACCCGCCGTTCGGGAGCCGGCACATGGACGAGGCGAAGCATCTCGATCGCCCGGTCCATCGCCTCGCGCCGGTTGACGCGCTGATGCAGCGCGATGACCTCGGCGATCTGATCGCCGACGGTGTAGACCGGGTTCAGCGAGGTCATCGGCTCCTGGAAGACGATGGCGATCTCCTTGCTGCGGATGTGCTGCATCTCGCTCGCGCCGAGCGGGACGAGATCGCGACCCTTCCACAGGATGCGGCCAGCGACGATCTTGCCGGGCGGCATCGCGATCAGTTTCAGCACGGTCATCGCGGTGACCGTCTTGCCGCAACCGCTCTCGCCGACGATGCTCAGGGTCTCGCCGCGCGCGACCGTCAGATCGACGCCGTCGACCGCGCGTACCATGCCGTCATCGGTCTTGAAATGCGTCTTGAGGCCCTGGATTTCGAGCAGTGCTTCGGCCACCAACATGCTCCGGCGGTCAGATGACGCGGCGCGGGTCGAGCGCGTCGCGCAGCCCGTCGCCGATATAGTTGATCGCCATCACCGCGAAGAAGATCGCCCCGCCGGCGAACATCGCCCAGTGCGGCGCGGTGTCGAGATAATCCTTGGCATCGAAAAGGATGCGCCCCCAGCTCGGGACGTCGGGCGGAAAGCCGAGGCCGAGAAACGACAAGGTCGATTCGAGGATGATCGCGTTGGCGACCTCGATCGTGCCGGCGACGATCACCGGACCGATCGCGTTGGGCAGGATGTGGTGGACGACTTGCCGCAAGGTCGAGGCGCCGAGCGCGCGGGCCGCCTCGACGAACTCCTTCTCGCGCAGCGAAAAGAATTGCGCGCGCACCAACCGGGCGATTGACATCCAGCGAAACCCGCCGATCACGGCGACGATGAGAATGAAGGTGCCAAGCTCCTGCCCCACCAGGTGCCGCAGCGAGGTCTGAAACAGATAGATGATGAGCAGCAGCACCGGCAGCTGCGGCAATGACAGGAACAAATCGCACAGCCACATCAGGGCCATGTCGATGCCGCCGCGCGCGGTGCCGGCGACGGCGCCGATAAAGACCCCGACCAGCACCGCGACGAGCATGGCGGCGACGCCGACCGCCATCGAGATCCGGCCGCCGTAAAGCAGGCGAGCGAGAAGGTCTTGGCCCAGATCGTCGGTGCCGAGCGGGTGCGCGAGGCTTGGCCCGTGCATCTGCGCGCTGAAATCGATCGCGTTGATCGGTACCGGCCAGATCCAAGGTCCGAACACCAGGGCCAGGACCAGCGTCAGCAGCACTCCGGCGCTGATCAGCGCGAGACGATGACGGCGGAACCGGCGCCACGCCTCGCGCCCGAGCGACGCGCTCCGCGCCCGCACCACGACGGGTCCGACCGCGATCTCAGCGGTAGGAGATGCGGGGGTCGAGCCAGCCATAGAGCAGGTCCGCGATGAGATTGAACAGGATGACCAGGCAAGCGAAGACGAAGGTCACCCCCATGATCACCGGCGTGTCGTTGGCGAGGATCGCGGCGATCAGCAGCGAGCCGATGCCGGGGACGCGAAAGATCTGCTCGGTGATGATGGCGCCGCCGAAGATGATCGGCATGTTCAAGGCGACGAGGGTCACCACCGGGATGAGCGCGTTGCGCACGATATGCTTCAAGACGACGCTGCGCTCCGGGAGCCCCTTGGAACGCGCGGTCGTGACATAATCGAGGCGCGCGACATCGAGCACCGACGCACGCACGAAGCGGGTCAGTGCCGCTCCCTGGAACAGGCCGAGCACCGCGACCGGCATGATCGCCTGCCGGATATAGGCCCACCACAAGGCGAGGCCGCTGCCCCCGATATCGGTGCGGTAGACAAAGGGCAGCCAGTGGAGCCCGACACTAAAAACCAGGATGAACACCAGGCCGGTGAAGAATGTCGGCACCGAGAACCCGACCAGGGCCAGGGTGCTGGCGACCTGATCGAAGACCGAATAGGGCCGGACACCGGCGTAGACGCCGACCGGTATCGCGATCGCCAGCGCCAACACCTGGGAGGAGCCGATGACGATGAGCGTCGTCGGCAGACGCTGCATGATCAGCGTGCTGACGTTGATCCGGCTGGCGAAAGAGAAGCCCCAATCGCCCTGCAGCATCGCGGCGAGCCAGTGCAGGTAGCGAAGCGGCAGCGGATCGTCGAGACCGAACTTGGCGCGCAATGATGCGGCGACCGAGGGCGGGATCGAGGGGTCGGTCGCGAGGTCCGAGAACGGGTCGCCCGGAGCCAGCGCCAAGACCCCGAACAATACGATGCTGATGCCGAGAATGCTCGGCACCGCCATCAACAAGCGCCGGACGAGATAGCGGAGCACTAGCGCGTGGGGTGCCGCGAGCGGGCGGCTCCGCCCGGTCGGCCGGGATCAGGCATCGGCATACCAGTTCTGTAAATCGCCGATATAGCTGTCCCAGCCGGAGAGCAACACGTGCAGCTTGCTCGCCACCGCGGCCACGCTCGGCCGGTAGACGACCGGGATGATCACCACGTTCTTGATCACCAGATCGTTCATCTTGATGAACAATGCCGCGCGCTTGACTGGATCGGTCTCGTGCTCGGAGGCATCGTAGAGCGCGTCGTAATCCTTGTTCTGCCAGCGGGTAATGTTGCGGCCCTGCCATTTGTTGTCCTTGCTGGCGACTTCCGTCGACAGGAACTGGCGCATGAAGTCGTGCGGATCGGGCTGCGTCATCGTCGTCGTGAACATCTGGATGTCCGTGTAGAACTTTGTGTAGGTGTCCGGGTTGCCGACATCGGACGAAAAGAACACCGAGGCCGGGACGGTCTTCAGCTCGACCTCGATGCCGGCCTTCTGGCAAGCCTGCTTGACGATTTCCTGGTTCTTCTGGCGCGGCGCGTTGATCGAGGTCTGATAGACGAGCTTGAGCCTGACGCCGTTCTTCTCGCGGATGCCGTCGCCGCCGGGCTTCCAGCCGCCCTTTTCGAGCAGCTCGATCGCCTTCGCGACGTCGAACGCATAGGACGTGTCCGTCGAGACGAACTGCTTCGGATTGTTGATGAAATTTGCGGTCGCGGTGCCAGTGCGGCCGTAGATGTATTTTTCGACCGACAGCTTGTCGACCAAGAGGTTGAGCGCCGCGCGTACCGCCGGATCGCCCAGGAAGGGATGGGTGGTCTTGACGCTCGACCGCTCGCCGTCGACCTCCTTCCATGGGTCGGTGTTGTTGAGCTCGATGTGCTCGATATTGCCGCTGGCGAAGATGACGACGTGGCCCTTGCCGCTCTCCTCGAGACGCTTCAGGAGCTCGTCCTCGACCTGCATGTTCCAGGCGAAGTCGTATTCGCCGGTCTGCAGCACCGCGCGCGCCGCCGACACGGCATCGCCGCCGCCCTTCATCTCGATCGCGTCGAAATAGGGCCGGTTCGGCATATAATAGTTCGGGTTGATCTTGCCGCGGACGAGGTCGCCCGGCTTGAAATCGACGAACAGATACGGGCCGGTGCCGACCGGGGTGAGGTTGGTCGGGGCTTCGCGCGAGTTGCCGCCCTTGTACTGCTCGAACAGGTGCTTCGGGATGATCATCCCGCGCGGTCCGACAAAGGCATCGGCCCAGAACGGCATCGGCTTCTGAAAATCGATCTTGATCGTGAGATCGTCGATCTTGGAAACCTTGATGTCCTTGTAGGTGCCGATTGTCGTCGCCGCGGTGCCCGGGTCGGCGGCGTACTCCCAGTTGAAGACGCAATCGTCGGCGGTGAACGGCTGGCCGTCATGCCATTTGACGCCCGGCTTCAATTTCCACACGACCCAGTTGACGTCCTTGTCGAGCGTGCCGCTCTCGACGCTGGGCACTTCGGCGGCGAGGATCGGCGCCAGATTGCCGTCGGGATCCCAACCGGCGAGCGGCTCGTAGAAAATGCGCGAGCCGTCCTGGTCCTTGGTGCCGACCGCGAAATGCGGGTTGAGCAGGGTCGGGCCCTGCCACCATAAGAGCTTCAGGGTGCCACCGCCGCCGGCCTTGGTCGGCGCGTACTTGAAGTCCGCCGCGGCCATCGCGACGCCGCTGTGAAGGAGCATCTGAGTGACAAAGGGGGCGCTAAGCCCGAGCGCCGCCATCTCGCGTAGAAAGACCCGTCGCGAGCGCCCGCCGGAGCGCACTTCCTCGATCCGCTGGCGCAATTGCCGTTCGTTCATCACCAACGCTCCCTGTCTTTGCAAACCCCAAATGCCCACAAAAGCGGCAAGGTGATCAGTACCCCCTTTTGCCGCCGCTTGGGAGTCCGCAGCAGCCGCGGCCGGCACATTGGCGGACTTCTCCCCAAGCGTCGAAACAGCAGGTAGCAAGACCGATGCCGAGCGCCAGACGCGCGGGCGCGCCGGTTCTGCGGCGCTCGCTTTTGAAAAGGCTCAGCTTGGGTTGTCAACCACGCCGCCGAGCTCGAGCTGCCGCCTCGAAGCCGGCTGGGCTATAGATAGTTTCCGAAGGTGTGAGGCCGTCCCATGCTCGTCTAGCATTTCCGGCCGCGGCAACGCCCTCGAATCTCGAACGGGAATCCCAGGTTTCCGCTTGCAGCGCAGCAACGATCTGTAGCGCTGCGTGCCGATGGGGCATCAGACGGCGCGAGGAGCGACGGTGGCAAACTCGGTCGCCAATGCCTTGGGGCTCGCCGGGGCGCGCGAAGGCCCGGACCGCGCATGCCCGACGTAAATACGATTGTCGCCCCAACCGACGCCGACGCTCGCCGTCGACCCCGAAAGCGCTTCTGGTGGTTGCTTCTGGCGGGCATTCTGGTCTGCCTGGCCGGTATCGGCTTGTGGCTGTTCCTCAGAGAGCTGCTTAAGCCCGCGCCGGCGCCGGCTGCGCCGCCGATACCGGTGGTCGTCGCGGTGGCGCAGTCGGGCGACGTGCCGGTTTATCTCGCCGGGCTCGGCACGGTTCAGGCCTATAACACCGTGACCATCCACGCTCGCGTCAACGGGACTCTGGAAAAAGTCGTCTTCGTCGAGGGGCAGGACGTGAAGGCCGGCGATCTGCTCGCCCAGATCGACCCGCGTCCCTTCCAAGCACAGCTCGACCAGGTCGTCGCCACCAAGGCGCACGACGAAGCGCTCCTCGCCAACGCCAAGCTCGATCTGCTGCGCTACCAAAAGCTGGCCGCGGAAAACTCGATCGCAACCCAGCTGCGCGATACGCAGATCGCGCTGGTCGCGCAGGACGCCGCGACGGTCAACAACGATCAGGCGCAAATCGAGTACGCCACGGTTCAGCTCGGCTACACCGCAATCACCTCGCCGATCTCCGGCCGTACCGGCGTGCGGATGATCGACGCCGGCAACATCGTGCAAACGACCGACGCCGGCGGGCTGGTGGTGGTGACGCAGATCGAGCCGATCTCGGTGCTTTTCACCCTGCCGGAGGATGAGTTCGGCGCGGTCAACCGGCAGATAGCGCTGGGGCCTCTCACGGTCAGCGTGTCGAGCCGGGCCGACAACAAGATACTGGGCCTGGGAACGCTGCTGCTGATCAACAATCAGATCAACCAGACGACCGGCACGATCCAGCTGAAGGCGACGTTCCCAAACAAGGATCATGCGCTTTGGCCCGGTCAGTTCATCGACGCGCAGTTGCTGCTCGAGACGCGGCATAACGCCATCACCGTACCCGCCGCCGCCGTGCAGCGCGGTCCCCAAGGCCTCTACGCCTATGTCGTCAAGCCCGACAATACGGCCCAGATGGTGCCGATCAAGGTGTCGGACGCCAATGCCGGCGGCCCCATGGCGCTGATCGAGTCCGGACTTTCCGTCGGCGACCAAGTCGTCGTCGATGGCCAACTGAAGCTCCGCCCTGGCGCGATCGTCAAGGCGACCGCCGCGGCACCGCCCGCCGCGCCCGCGGCACCGGTGTCCCAATGAGCATTTCCGAACCGTTCATCCGCCGCCCGATCGGAACGACACTCTTGGCGGCGGGATTGCTGGCGGTTGGCGTGGTCGCTTTTCCGATGCTGCCGATCGCGCCGCTGCCGCAGGTCGATTTTCCGACCATCCAGGTCTCCGGGGCGCTGCCGGGGGCCAGCGCCGAGACCATGGCGGCGAGCGTGACGACCCCGCTCGAGCGGCAGTTCTCGCTGATCGCCGGGGTGACCGAGCTGACCTCGACGAGTTCGCTCGGATCGAGCTCGATCACGGTGCAGTTCGCTCTCGATCGCGACATCGACTCCGCAGCCGCCGACATCCAGTCGGCGATCAACGCCGCCGGAGGGCAGTTGCCCTCCAACCTCCCGAGCCCGCCGAGCTACCGCAAGGTCAACCCGGCGGACTCGCCGATCCTGATCCTGGCACTGACCTCGGCCTCGCTGCCGCTCACGGTGGTCGACGATTCCGCCGCCAATGTCCTGGCCCAGCAGCTTTCGCAGATCAGCGGGGTTGCCCAGGTCACGATCAATGGCCAGCAGAAGCCCGCGGTACGGATTCAGCTCGACCCCGCGAAGATCGCTTCGCTCGGTCTCAGTCTGGAGGACGTCCGGGCACAGATCGTGGCCGCCACCGCCGAAGCACCAAAAGGCACCTTTGACGGCGCGCAGCAGAGCTTCGCGGTCTACGACAACGATCAGATCCTCACCGCTTCGCCGTGGAACGAGGTCATCGTCGCCTATCGCAACGGCGCGCCGGTGCGTATCCGCGACATTGGCCGGGCGGTGGACGCGGCGGAGAACACCAAGCTCGCCGCCTGGGCGAACGGCACGCCGTGCATCCTGCTGGCGGTCTTCAAGCAGCCCGGAGCCAACGTGATCGATACGGTCAATCAGGTGCGGGCGGCGCTGCCGCGTCTCCAGGCGACGATCCCCTCGGCGATCGACGTGACGATCCTGTCCGACCGTACCCAGACGATACGCGCCTCGGTCGCCGGCGTGGAGACCACCCTGATGATCACCATCGTCCTGGTCGTCTCGGTAATCTTCCTATTTTTGCGTAACCTTTGGGCGACGATCATCCCGGCGATCACCGTGCCGCTATCGCTGGCCGGGACGTTCGCGGTGATGTTCCTCCTCGGGTACAGCCTCGACAATTTATCGCTGATGGCGCTGACCATCGCCGTCGGCTTCGTGGTCGACGATGCGATCGTCATGCTGGAGAACATCGTCCGCCATATCGAGCACGGCCTGCCGCCGCTCGAGGCGGCGCTTAAGGGAGCCGGAGAGATTGGCTTTACCATCGTCTCGATCAGCCTGTCGCTGGTTGCCGTGTTCATCCCGCTGCTGCTGATGAGCGGCATCGTCGGCCGGCTGTTTCGGGAGTTTGCCGTTACCGTGACGGTGGCGATCCTGGTCTCGGGATGCATCGCGCTGACCCTGACGCCGATGATGTGCTCACGCTTCCTCAAAAGCAGCCAGGAGGCCCGTCACGGCCGCGTCTACCTGTTTTGCGAACGGATGTTCGATCAGCTACTGGCGGGCTACGAATGGGGGCTGAAACGCGTGCTGAAGTTTCAGCTGCTGACGCTCTGCGTGTTTCTCGGCACGCTGATCGTTACCGTGATCCTCTACGTTCTGATCCCAAAAGGCTTCTTCCCCGAACAGGACACGGGAATGATCTCGGGCAGCGCCGAGGGAGCGCAGGACATCTCCTCGGCGGCGATGTGGGGCCATCTCGCCGCACTGGCCAAGATCGTCGCCGAGGATCCGGACGTTGCCAGCGTCGGCTACACCGCGGGCGCCTCGGCCTTCAACACCGGCAATTTCTACATCACCTTGAAGCCCCAGGGGCAGCGCACGGCGAGCGCTGACCAGATCATCGCTCGACTGCGCCCCAAACTAGCGACCGTCACCGGCGCCAACCTCTATCTCCAGGTACCGCAGGACATCAAGGTCGGCGGTCGACTCGGCCGGACCCAGTACCAATACACGCTACAGGACGCCGATCTCAACGAGCTCGATGTCTGGGCGCCCAAGCTGGTGGCTAAGCTCCAAGGATTGAAGCAGCTCGCCGACGTCACCAGCGATCAGCAGGCGAATGCCGCCACGGCGACCTTGACCATCGATCGCGACCGCGCGGCGCGGTTCGGCATCCAGCCGACGCTGATCGACGCGACGATCTACGACGCAATTGGCCAGCGTCAGGTGGCGCAGTATTTCACCCAGCTCAACAGCTATCACGTCGTACTGGAAGTCACCCCGGCGCTGCAGACCGATCCGCGTCTGTTCGACAAGCTCTATCTCACCTCGCCCGTCACCGGACAGCAGGTGCCGCTATCGTATTTCGTGCGCGTCGACATGACAAAGACGGCATATCTCGCCATCAATCACCAGAGCCAGTTTCCGGCGGTGACAATAAGCTTCAATCTGGCGGGAGGCGCGGCGCTCGGCGACGCGGTGACGGCAGTTCAGCAGGCCGAGGTCGAACTCGGCGTTCCCTCGACGCTGACCGGGTCGTTCCAGGGCACGGCTCAGGCGTTCCAGGCGTCGCTGGCGACAACGCCCTATCTGATCGCCGCCGCGCTTTTGGTCGTCTACCTGATCCTCGGCGTACTCTACGAGAGCTTCATTCACCCGCTGACCATTCTTTCGACGCTCCCCTCGGCGGGCGTCGGCGCACTGCTGATGCTGATCCTGTTCGGCTACGACCTCAGCGTCATCGCGCTGATCGGCATCATCATGCTGATCGGTATCGTCAAGAAGAACGGCATCATGATGGTGGATTTCGCGCTGACCGCCCAGCGCGAGCGAAACTTGCCGCCCGAGGAAGCGATCTACCAGGCCTGCGTGTTGCGCTTCCGCCCGATCATGATGACGACGATGTGCGCGATCCTGGGCGGTTTGCCATTGATGCTGGCCGGCGGCACCGGCTCCGAGCTGCGCCAACCGCTCGGCTTTGCCATGGTGGGCGGCCTGTTATTGAGCCAGGCCCTGACCTTGTTCACCACGCCGGTGGTCTATCTCTACCTCGATCGGCTGAGCCATTGGCGCAAGCAGGCACAACCCGGCGCCGCGGTTTCGTCAATGCCCGGATAATGCGGCTCGTTCTGAACGGGCCCCGACTGCCTGTTGCCCGTCCTTGGCCTCGGCGCAGAGTCGTGCGGCGACGTTGCACACCGTGCCGATCGCGGTGTAGCCGGAGCGCTCGGCGAAGCCGATCTGGCCCAAGGTCGGAGGCTACCGTGGTTTTGTTGAGACGAGATCGGCAGCACTACTCAGACGGACGAGTATGCTCCTTGAGTGCTGCGCGGATAGCGACCCCATCATGCCAAAACTGGCCGGGGTCGGTTACGGTAGAGCATGTCAATTGTTCCGCAGCCAAAACAGGCGCGACAAAACGAGTTCCGCTGCTCTTGTTGAGCTAATCCGATATGTCTCTACTAGCGGATGCGGACGGACGGGGTGGCTCCCTGGGGGGCGGCGGTCCCTCCGTGCGGGAACAGATGGAGCGCGTTCGTCAACTACCCGGCGCGTCGGGCGGCTATTTTTTCAGAGCGGCCGTGTCTTCGGCCCGGCCGCCGACGGACTACACGGCACGAGCGATACCGTACTGCAACGGCGTGGCGACACCGCTCGAAGACGCACGCATTCTGTGGCAACGATAACCCGAAAAAGAGGATTGCGAAGGCGGACATCAAGGTCGCCGTGGGTCGGCTTGAGCCGATAGAGCGTCGGCACGGGGAAGGTCCGTTGTCGGCGCTTTGCGGCGGGTGGCCGCGAGAGCTTTGGTTGGGCCCGACCCCGCTGTCACTCGTGAGCCGAGGACTAACCTTGTTGTCCCCTTAAACCGCTCCGATGGGCCTGGAGCGGCCTAGTTCCGCCCAAGCTGATTAGAGGCTGACGCGACGTCGCTCGATAGGTCGTGGGGCGTCAGCAGCACGGCCCCGGCCATCGTGCCAAAATCGATCCGGGTTCCGGGAATCAGACGGATCGTCTCGGCCGGCGTCACTTCTCGTACAGTGCCGTCGACCCGCACCGCCTCCCATGTCGAGCGAGAGAGATTGCGCAACATCGGCATCGACGGGTCGCTCGGGTGCGCCATCACCTGGGCTACGATCCCGTCCGCGCCGGCCGCGACCAGGCAGGGGATGTCCCCGCCGGTCAGGCCCGCGCCAAGGGTGAGGCGGACTCGGCTCGCGCCGATCGCGAGCCAGCGGTCGCCCTCCAGAAGCGGCGCGTCTGGCAACGGTTGGACCAGCGGTGCCCGGTAGGCCGGCATCGACCCGAACGGCCACAGGAACTCGTGCTCGGGGGAGACCTCGCGTCCCTTCAGGATCATTGCGGCGAGGATCACCAGAGAGGCGATGCACATGACGATCTGCCACAACGGACCGAGGATCAGGTTGCCGACGATATTATTGGGCAGCAGCCCGGGAATGAGGGCGGGCGCGTCCCAGAGATCGTGCAGCGTACCCGCCAGGAACAGACCCAACATCAGCGCGCCGACGACGCGCTTCGGTTTGTGGTGGTGCAGCGCCGCCAGCCCGACGTAATAGCCAAATATCGCGGAAAAGGCGATGTGGCTGTAAATATTTAACAAGAACCGCGGTGGGCCGACGTCCGCGCCGTATTTCGGCATATACTCCAGCATCGTCTCGACGAAGGCGAAGGCGGTCGCCGAGGCGGCGGCGAGGATGATGCCGTCGAGCGGCTCGCGCACCCCGTATTTGCGCTGCCGCGCCGGCCGGAGGCGACGCCCGATGAACCAGATGAGCACTACCGGCAGCGCCTTTGCGGGCTCCTCGGTGAGCGCAGGTGCGATCGGGAACGGCAAAATTGCGTTTTCGTGTCCGACCAGATTGAGGAAGAAGCAATCGAAAACAAAGATCAGTAACGCCACCAGCAGCACATACACGAGCGGCATTTTCTTGCCGCACCAGAGATAGATCAGATAAAGGCTGGCCAGCCCGATAAACCCCGTCAGAATATAGAGAAAGGGCGTCAGGCCGTTTTTGAAGTTGATGACCAGGAACATCGCGACGCCGAAGAGCGCGGTGGTGATGCCCGGCCCGAGGAAACCGCGGCGGCGCAGATCGCGCCATGACAGGAACGGCAACAATTCGCCGTAGCTAATGTCCAGCGGATCGGCGGCAACTCGGCCGACTTGCGATGTCACGCGTCAGTTCTCCGGAACGTGCTGCGCCGAAGCCGGTGCTTCGTGCGGCACGGCTGATGGCTAGCCAACTCTCCGGGAGGCTACCTTTGCGCGCGCCCTGGGGCAATCGCCGATCCCAGAAATCGCGTGCAGGTAGGGTGACCAGATCCTAGCTACGGCGGGGTGACCCCTAACCTAGAAAACACGTCGCTGCTTCGCCTTCTGTTCCCAGTCGGCTCTCGCGGTTGCATCGCGGTCCCGCAAACGGCCGGAATCGGCGGATTGTGTTGAAAAAGTCCCGCGTGCGCCGCTCCAGACCGATTTCGCGCAACAATGATTCAATCGGTGCTGGTCTCTTGAATCATTGATGCGCCCTACCCCTACATCGCGAACGAATATTGCCGACGAATTTTGATTGCGGAGTTTTTCAACATTGGGTAATGGGCGATGGCTCCTCACCGGAGACCGATAGTATCGGCTCCATCATCGGAAGAGGAGAGCGCACATGGAGTATTTTGCTGGCTTGGATG
>Ga0182024_10001242_pt1 | contig 66209 bp, 54 predicted proteins | sample P32metaG_FD_120480 | JGI IMG/M metagenome (GOLD analysis project Ga0182024, IMG submission 120480) | Permafrost microbial communities from Stordalen Mire, Sweden - P3-2 metaG (Illumina Assembly) | ecosystem: Environmental > Terrestrial > Soil > Wetlands > Permafrost | place: Sweden: Stordalen... | reverse complement strand
GTCTCCATGGCAGGTTACCCCACCGGAGCTGGCTCACCGATGCGAAATCGAGCAGGACTCCATGACATTGAGCATTGGATCAATTTTTGAAGACCGTACACCAACCTAGCAGGAACGCTCCTTAGGTGATCATAGCAGACGGCGCCACCAGGGCTTAGTCGTTACCGACACTGCCTTGGTCGACCCGGTCCAGAACGAGCTGGACCCGACGACCGGAGCCATCGACCGGTACCTTGCTCATGTAAACCCCGTAAACCTGCCCCAGCGTCGCAATGATGTTGTATGTGCCGGATTCAAGGGACTCGAAGCGAAATCTTCCCTCGTTGTCTGTCGCGACGGTGACCTTCTTGCCTGATTCCGCGTTGATGGCAGTTACTTGTACGTTCGGGGCAGGCGTCAGGTTGGTGTTATCAATGACGCCAGACAATGCTGGCGGTCTGTCTTGCGCCCAAGCGGTGGCGAGACTGAACGCACCAGCGATGGCCCAGCCGATTCGCCGCCGAAAATGCAGGGCCTTTAGCCGCAGCCCAACCTGACAATCTTCGGTCAGCACGGTCCCGTCCGCGCGGCGGTACAAGCGGGCACAGAGGTTTGCATTGGTCTCTTTAATCAACGCTTCCGCGTCGCGCCGCGTCATCGCCGACAAGTTGAAGACGTTCTTTTTGCACTCGCCGCAGAACCGGACGCGGTCGGTGCCTTCCATTCGCTCCCAATCGGCGGAGCAGGGCGACGCGATTTTGATCTGGTCCAGCATTTGTCGAGCCTAACTTAGCTTCTCACAAAGTCATTTTCGATACCAGCGGTTACTCTCAGGCTTGAACAACAGGTACAAAGCCCACACCCGCAACCCTGCCACCAGGATTGAAACTAGAAAAGTCGAAGCAAACGCGACCGACCCTCCGACGCGGAGAATGGTGATCAACAGATTGCCGATAGCCCACACGAGCGCCAGCGCCAAGCCGATCCTGGCCCACGCTTGCCGCTGCCAGATGCACACCAAGAGCACGATTTCAAGCACCTGGAAGCCGATGCTCCTGGCAAAATACGAAGCCGGCAGGCGGCTGAACACGCCGGGCCTCAGCATATAACCGGCTACCGACAGCATGCTCATGCCCAGCGCGATCAGCAGCAGCAGCGCAGCCACGCGGACGATCGATGGGCGTTCGCCGGTTGGCGCGGCGGTGGCAATAATGGGCACCGCGACGGGCGCGGTCGCGGCGGGGACAGGGCGTCCGCACTTCGGGCAGACGGCTTGGGACGGATCGAGAACGCCAGCGCAATAGGAGCAGTACATTATTTTGTCGCGTAATCGTAAGGAGGCTTGCCGTCGGCAGGGATTCGCGTGGTCCACTTTCTGCCGGCGAGGCGTTTTTCATAGGCGTCGCGAGCGGCTTTCAGCTCGGCGGGATTCTGGAAGAGCTCTAAGCCGGCTACGGCCAGCGTGCGGGCGGCGACCACCATTCCTTTTCGGCCGATGCTGGTTCCCGCGCAAGCCGCGGCTTGCCAGGTGTGCGCGGAGACGCCGGGAACGAAGGTCGCGGTGGTGAATTGCGCGGTGGGGACGACCCAGCTGACGTCACCGGCGTCGGTGGAGGCAGAGCCGGAGCCTTCAGTCAGCTCGGTCTTCACTTTTTCGGGTCCGGGAGACCGGACGGCGCCCATCAGCGTCTTTTGCAAATCGACGGCGAAGGCTTTTTCGTCGGGCGTATACTCGTAACCGCCGGCTTTCTGCATGGCTCGGCCGAGCACTTCGGCCAGCGCGTCGTTGGGCAGAACGTTGGCGTAGTTGGTGCCCTGCTCGAACTCCATGCGAGTGCCGGATGCGAGTGCGCCGGCGCGCGCGCAATCCATGATGCGCAGCCAGATGCCGTCGAGGACGTTTGCGTCGGGATTACGGGCGACCAGGTTCGCTTCGGCGAACGCTGGGACGATATTGGGCGCGCTGCCTCCGTTGGTGATGATGTAGTGGATGCGCGTTTCCTGAGGGACGTGCTCGCGCAGAAATTCGACGGACTGGAGAAAGATCATCACGCCATCGAGCGCGGAGCGTCCGCGATCCGGGGCGGCGGCGGCGTGCGAGGCGATGCCGTAATACTTGAATCGGCCACCGTTGTTGGCGAGCGACGAATTAAGGCTGACGCGGTTCGAATCGCCGGGATGCCAGGCGAGGACGGCGTCGACATCCTTGAACATGCCGGCGTGGATCATATAGATTTTCCCGCCGCCGCCTTCTTCCGCAGGCGTGCCGTAGTAGCGGAGGGTTCCTTTGATGCCCTTCGCCTGCATCTCCTCTTTCATCGCGACGGCGGCGAGAGCGGATGCGGAGCCGAGCAGATTGTGCCCGCAGCCGTGCCCTGGGGCGCCATCCTTAACCGGTGTGAGCGTCGGCACGTCCTTTTGCGACAGGCCGGGCAGGGCGTCGAATTCGCCCATGATGACGATGACGGGCTTGCCGCTGCCGAAGGTCGCGCTGAAGGCGGTCGGCATTTGCGCGACGCCGGCTTCGATTTGAAAGCCGTTCGCCTTTAGTTCCTGCTGGAGCAGGGCGGAGCTTTTCGTTTCATGGAAGCCGAGCTCGGCGGCTTCCCAGATCTGGCGGGAAACGACGCCAAAGCGGTCGGCATGAGCGGCAACGCGGGCGAGCACGGGGTCGGAGTCGGCGGCGGAAAGAAGGGCCGTGGTCGCGATCAGGAGAATAGTTCGATTAAGCATGGTTCACCTTAACTGAGACTTCTCAGGGTATCGCAAAAGTCAGAAAGGGAGGAGCCCCATGCGTCAGCTTGGGGCTTATGCGGGCAGGGAGATAGCCCCAAGCTGACGCATGGGGCTTGACACATCTCGCGAAAGCCGATTGCTAATCGGCCGCAGGCTGCCAGCCTGCACCACAACATTAATACGGACGTTTGCCGGTCCAGTTGCCGGGTGGGTCGTAATTGCAGACCCAGACTTCGCGCTTGAAATCGCGGGCGACGCCGCAGCCGACCTGTTTGGTCGACGCCCAGACGATTTGCGTGTAGTGGCCGCAGACCTTGCGGCAGGTGTTGGAGGCGTAATCGTAGTCCTGAGATTCGGAGTCCCATGTATAGACCACGTGAACGGGGGATGTGCGTGCACCGACGATTTCGAACAGGTTCTCGCCGTACGCGGAAGCCGGGCGATGAGCGAATCGTTTTGATGCGAGGAGTCTGTTGGCCCACCCTTGGGCCAAATCCGCGAGTCTGTCGGACCAAGTCAATGGGGGAATATTGACGCGCGCGCGGACGGAGTTGTGCGCGGCGAGCATATCGGCGGATTGCCCAACGCAGTTTGCCGCGAGCGTCACAAAAACGGCGCTACAAAGCCTCATAGCAACCGCGAGTTTCGTTGCACTCGTAGTCGTCGGCGAGCTTTGCGTCGGGGCCGATGCATTGCTGCGATTTGTGGCACCAGAAGAGCCGGTCGCCGGAGTGGGGGATGTTACTTTCCGACAACACGAACATGCCTTTCCAGCGCAGCCACTGGCAGCGATCTTCTTCGATGCGGGCGGAACTGGCGAACTCCATCTCTATGCCTTCTGCGCTGCGGCGAGAAGCGCGCGCTTTACCGCGACCTTTGCCAGTTGCACTTTGTATCCGTTCTGGCTAAGTGGCTGCGCGCCTTGAACGGCTTCTGTCGCTGCATGCTCCGCGGTCGCTTCGTCGATGGATTTTCCGACGAGAGACTTTTCGGCCGCCGATGCGGCCCAGGGAGTCGGCGCGACGTGGCCCATCACGATGCGGGCGCTGGCCACTTTGCCGCCGCTCATTTTCACGGCGACCGAGGCCGCTGCCAGGGGCCAGTCGAGCGCTTCTTTTTGCCGGACCTCATAGGTCGCGTTCTTCATCGACGCCGAGGCCGAGGGAATCACGATTTCGGTGACGATCTCGTTGGTGTGTAGATCGATTTCCCGGTCGTTCTCCATTTTGGGGATCACAAAGAATTTGTCGACCGCAACGGTTCGCGTGCCCGACGGCGAAGCGAGTTTCACGTGCGCGCCGAGCGCCGCCAGCGCCGGTCCGAGGCTGGAAGCACTGACGAAATAAGCCGGTGCGCCGCCGAAGATCGCGTGATAACGATTCTCGCCATTGGTCACCAGGCTCTTGCCATCTTGCATCCCGAATAACCCGTGGCCGTTGCGGAAATACCAGCATCTTGGTCGCTGGCAGAGATCGCCCGCGACCGTTCCCATGTTGCGAATCTGCGGGCTGGATACGCCGAGAGCCGCTGTGACCAGGGAAGGGAACTCGGTGCGGACCAACTGGTTTAAAGAAAGCTCATCCAGCGTGACGGTCGCGCCGATCCGCACACCGGCAGACGTTTTCGAGATGCCGCTGAGTTCGGAAATGCCCTTGATATTCACCACGCGCTTGGGCGAGGTGACGAAATCCTTCATCATGCTGATGAGGTCGGTGCCGCCGGCCAGAACCTGCGCATCACTCCAGCTTGCGCCGAGCATCGCGGTCGCGTCCTTCACCGTTTTGGGGCTGGTGTATTCGAAGCGTTCCATTTATGCGTTCCTCCCGTTGTTCAGGGCGGCGAGTACCCGATTGGGCGTCAGCGGCAAGTGCCCGACGCGCACGCCGATGGCATTCGCGACCGCGTTCGATATGGCCGCCATGCCGCCGATGGCCGGCGGTTCGCCGAGGCCGATGATGCCTCGCTTGTCGTGTTCCGGCGAGATATCCATGTGCACCAGAATTTCGCCGATGTCGCCGATGCCCGAAAGTTTGTAAAACTCCATGTCGGCGTTCAGCACGCGGCCGGTCTGCTGATCCATCACGCGTTCTTCGAACAGAGCCGAGCAGGTGCTCATGATGCACGCGCCCAGCACCTGGCTTTCGGCGGTGCGCGGATTCACGATCAATCCGCAATCCTGCACCGCGACCATGCGATTCATTTTCACGATGCCGGTCTCAATGTCGACACTGACGTCGGCCATCTGCACGCCGGAAACGCCCTGGTTGATCAGCCCTTCCTTCGGGGCGTTGCGCGAAAGATTCTCGCCCATCTCCGAAATGGTCTGCGTGCCGAGCTTGGCGCAGGCCTGCTTCCAGCTCATGCCCTTGTCGGGATTTCCTATCTGCCGAATGCGTCCATCGACAGCTTCGAGCTGGTCGGCCGGAACACCCATGATGGGCGAGAGCAGATCGAAAATCTTCCCGAGCGCGTTGACCGCGGCTTTGCGCGTCGATACCGAAACGCCGCCGATGGTTGTCGATCCGCCCGATCCTCCGGACGGCGGGAAATTCGTGTCGCCGAGGCCGATGGAAACCTGTCCGATTTCGAGCCCGAACGTTTCGGCCGCCACCATCGCGATCATGGTCCGGGTTGCGGTGCCCAGATCCTGGCTGCCGAGGTCGACCGAAACGCTGCCGTCGGATTGAATCGTGATGCGGCACTGGCTGTCATGGCCCAGTCCGCCCCAGAAATTCACGCCGATGCCGAGGCCGCGCTTGATGGGACCATTCGTCGTGTCGGGACGAGGATGGCCGTATTTCGACCATTCGATCATCTCGGCGGCTTTCTCAAGCTGCGATTTGTAGACCTCGGGTTTGTTGGTCAGGTCGACGTTCTTCAGGAAAAATTGCAGCGAATCCATGCCGCACTTCGCCGCCAGATCGTCCAGCGCGGAGCAGGAGACCAGCGAGATCTGCGGATGATTCGGAGCGCGCCAGGCTCGGGCGCCTCCGGCGTTCAGCGAGACGCCGATGTGGTTAATGCGCCGGTTTTTCACCTTGCGGTAGACGTAGGGGAAGAGGTCGGCATTCAAGCCGGCGGGCGCGAATCCGCCGGTAGCCCAGGTTTTCGATTCCCAGACCGTGAACGTTCCGTCCCTCTTCGCGCCCACCTTCACTTTCGCGTAAACCGACGGACGGACGCCCGCGATGGTCAGCTCCGTTTCGCGGTCGAGGAACATTTTTACGGGCTTGCCGTTGCTGGCCTTTGACAACTGCGCGGCTTCGATGTCCCACAGATCGGCGGGGAACTTGCTGCCGAAACCTCCGCCCATGTAATCCATATGGACGTGGAATTGGTTGGCGGGAACTTTCAGGACCGTACCGTATTGCGCGGCGATGCCGGAAACATTCTGCGTCGACGGCCAGACCTCGACGTGGCCCCCATTCCATTGCACGATGGTTCCGTGCGATTCCAGGCAGCAGTGGGTGATCACGGGTGTTCCGTATTCGCCCTCGACAATCACGTCGGCGTCCTTGAAGGCCTGATCGGGATCGCCTTCCACCTGCTCGCCGGCTGGTTTGGCGCGGGCTCCCGCGGCCGAAAGATCCTGCTCCTTCACGAGGTGCGGAAGGACTTCGTATTTTACGACGACGGCGCGGGCCGCGTCGCGCGCGATTTCCTCATTGATTGCGGCAACCGAGGCGATTTCCGCGCCCGCCCACTGCACTTCGTCGCCGGCCTTTTTTATTGCACGAACGGCGGTAACTCCCGCCATCTTCTCCGCCGGCGACAAATCGATGCTAACCACGCGTGCATGGGCGTGCGGCGAAGTGACCAAGGTCGCCCACAGCATGTCCTTCGGATGCACGTCGGAGTTGTATTTCGCGCGTCCACTCGATTTTACGGGACCGTCCAGGCGCTTAATGGGCTGGCCCATCACGCGCCGCTTGTCCATTGGCGGCCAACTGTAATTAGGCATTTTTTCCTCCCATGTTCTTCGCCGCCTGCAACACGGCCTTGCGAACGCCGACGTACGTTCCACAACGGCACAAATTGCCGCCGAGTCCGGTTTTCACCTGTTCATAGGTCGGATTCGGGTTGCGATCCAGAAATCCTTTGGACGCCATCACGAAGCCAGGCGTGCAGTAGCCGCACTGTTGCGCGTCGTGATCCCAGAAAGCTTGCGACACCGGATGCAGCTTGCCTTCCGGCGCGAGGCCCTCGATGGTCTCGATCTTTTTGCCCTGCGCGTCGACGGCGAGAATGGTGCAGCTGTACATCACCTTTTTGTCGACGATCACCGTGCAAGCGCCGCAGGTGCCTCGATCGCACACGCGCTTGGCGCCGGTCAAATCGAGCTGGTTGCGCAAGGTATCAAGCAGCGTGGTGCGCGGCTCGACCGTGGCTTTATAGGCACGGCCGTTGATGTCGAGAGTGATGGCTACCGCGTCAGGTCCGCTGACAGGAGTCGCCGGAGCGGCTTGCACTTCTTCCTCGACTAGGATGCCGGTGGAGAGCACGCCCGTGCCCGCGCCGAGGCCCTGTAAAAATCCGCGCCGCGAAAACGCGCTCTTGCGCTTCTTCTTAGAGTCATCTAAAGGATTGCTCACTGCGTGACCGTCCTTTCGTTTGCTTGAAAAAACGAGTCTATCAAATTGGGCGTGTCAACGCCCCGGGCGGACAGTGAGGTCGGCGTGGTCCGCGAGTTTCCGTTGGAGACGATCGAAGGTATAAAAGACCTCGGCACCCTCCTCTAACGCGATCGCGACATGAATCACGTCCATTCCCCGTGTTCCGAGCTGTCGCGTAAAGCGCCGCGAGAGGAGCAGAGCGCGTTCATAGGAGGAGGCCGATACAGAACCGATTACGCGGAACGCTCCATTCCTGACGTCGCGTTGAAAGTCCGCCAACGACCGATCCGCTTGCGCCGAGCTGATCTCTTTGCGAAATACTCGCAGCTCGATGGCGTTCACGAACTCGGCTTCGCCGAAGGGCGTCAAAACGAAGAGATCCGGCCCCTTCACGAATAGCGCGAACGCGTCCTCGGAATTCGCATCGGGAGTGTACAGGGAGACAAGGAAACTGGTGTCCGCGTACGCCATCACGCTAGCGGTCCCGGTCCCACCGGATCAATTCGGCGCCGCTCACCTTCAGTACCTTATCGCCGTAGATCTTCTTCATCCGGCCCAGGAAGTCGGGAATGTGGCGGGGTTTGTCCGATGCTCCAGCCGGCGCGAGGGTCGCCACCACGCGGTTCCTCTTGGTAATCTCAATCGCCTCTCCCTCGGCGAGCATCTTTTCCACCTTCGGGAAGTCGTAGCGCAGATCGCGAACCGAGGCTCTCTTCATGTGATACATTTTAGCATCACAAAAAAGTTCTTGAAATCTGACTACGGCGATAGTAGGATGGTTGTGTCAGATAGTTATGCCACTCCCGAAACTCACCAAACTTGAATTGCAGATCATGGAAACGTTCTGGAACCGGGGCGCCTGCTCCGTAAGGGAGATTCAGGAAGCGTTTCCGGCCGCCGCGAGACCGGCTTACACCACCGTGCAAACGACGGTCTACCGGCTGGAGAAGAAAAAAGCGCTGCGCTGCGTGAAGCGGATCAGCAATGCGAACATCTTCGAAGCCGCCATTTCCCGCAACGATGCGCAGAGGCGGCTGATCGACGAACTGCTCTCGCTGTTCGGCGGACACGCCAAGCCGGTGATGGCGCACCTGGTGGAATCCGGCAAGCTGACGCTCGAAGACGTGAAAGAAGCGGAGAAGGATCTGCGGAGGCTCGCAAGAAAGGACACGGGCCAATGACCGACGTTTTGAATCACCTTTGGCAGTCGAGTCTCTTCGCGGTTGCGGCGGGTTTGCTGACCCTGGTACTCAGGCGAAATTCGGCGCGCACGCGCTACTGGCTGTGGTTCGCGGCATCGGTGAAGTTTCTCATCCCGTTCTCTCTGCTGGTCGACGCCGGGAGCCGCGTCGAGTGGCGGACCGCACGGGCCATCGCGCAGCCGGCGGTTTCCGTCTCGATGAAACAGGTTTTTACGGCGCCGGCGATGATGCTCGGCGTACCAGAGGTCGCGCGGCACGAAGGGAATTACTGGCCTGTTGTGCTCGGCGTCGTTTGGTTCTGCGGATTTGCGACGGCCCTGTTTTCCTGGACGCGGCAATGGCGGCGGATACGGATCGCCATGCGCGCGGCGAAGCCATACAATGTGCCGCTGCCGATACGAACGATGTTGTCGCCGGAGCTGCTGGAGCCGGGAATTTTCGGCGTCGTGCGGCCGGTCCTGCTGCTCCCGGAAGGAATTGCGGAGCGGCTGAGGCCCGATCAAATGGACGCGATCTTCGCCCACGAACTCTGCCACGTCCGCAGTCGCGACAATCTGGCCGCGGCGGTTCATATGCTCGTGGAAGCGATGGTCTGGTTCCATCCGCTGGTCTGGTGGATTGGAAAGCGGCTCGTCGACGAAAGGGAGCGCGCCTGCGACGAGGAAGTTCTGCGGCTGGGTAGCGAGCCCGAGGTTTATGCCGAGAGCATTCTAAAGGTCTGCGAGTTTTATCTGGAGTCGCCGCTCGATTGCGTGGCGGGCATCACCGGCTCGGATCTGCGGAAGCGGATTCGGAATATCATGACGAATCGCGCGGCCCAAAAGCTGAATAGCGGGATGAAATTCCTGCTGGCCGCCACCGCTATGTTGGCGGTCCTGTTACCCGTCGGAATCGGGCTGCTGAACGCGCCGCTCAGCCGGGCACAGGCGCCTGGACCACAGTTCGACGTCGCGTCTGTGAAGCTGTTTAAGGAAGGATCGCGGCCTGAAAACCGGAAGATCACAGCCGCGCATGGCAGCCTCATGATGGAGCAGCAAACGCTGAGCGATTGCATCACGTGGGCTTACAACCTGACGGCGGCAAGCCAGATCACGGGTCCGGAGTGGCTCAATTCTGAGAAATACGATATCGCGGCCAAGGCTGACGAATCGGCTACGCAGGACCAACTCCGGGTGATGTTGCAGTCGCTGCTGGCGGAGCGATTCAAATTGACAATTCGCCATACGACGGAACAGCGTCCGCTCTACGTCTTAGTAGTGGGAAGAGGCGGCCCCAAGCTGCGTGAGGTTCAGCAGGAGCCGGTCAGAGGGTTTCACGTCGATCAGGATGGCAGCGTGCTGAGTTATCACATGGTAACCAACATGGCTCGCCTGGCGGAGGTTCTTCCTAGCTTCCTCGACCATCCGTTACTCGACAAGACCGGGCTTAAAGGGGTATACGATTTCACCCTGAGAGTCGAGGTGGATCCGCAATTTCGGATGCCGGAAAGGGGACAGGTGTTTCACGGATTCGGAATGACCCCGGGGATCTTCGGGGCCGTGGAAGCGCTCGGCCTTAAACTGGCATCGGAAAAAGGACCAGTGGACGTCCTTGTAGTAGACCACGTGGAGCGCCCATCCAGCAACGATCAGGCTTCCTTCAGGAACGCCATGTGGTCGCCGCAGGCTTTTGACGTGGCATCTATCAAACCGGCGCCGCCCAACGCGACTGAGAGATCGCTCTCTCCGAAGCCCGGAGGAAGACTCACCACATCGAACGCTACGGTGAAGCAGCTTGTGAGTCTTGCATACCAGCTCATGCCGTTGCAGATTTCGGGCGGCCCGGACTGGGTGGGGTCGGATGGCTTCGATATCGAAGCCAAGCCAGCGAATTCCAACCCCGAATCGGAAGCAATTTCGGCTGATGATACAGAAGCTTTTGGCCGACCGGTTCCAGCTGAAGTTTCACACGGAGACGAAGCAACTACCGATTTATGAACTCGTCGTCGGGAAACGCGGAGCTAAGCTGGCCGAAGACAAGAGCGAAAGCCCCGAGGTCGGTATGAGGAACCTGCGCGGCGAATTGCAAGGGGAAAAGGCCACTATGCCGATGCTCGCGGCCTCGTTGACGAGAGTTTTGCAGCGGAACGTTGTGGATGAGACCGGGCTCAAAGGAGCTTACAGCTTCACCCTCCGCTTCCTGCCGGATCAGGTCCGTTCGCGGCCCGATGACAGCACAGCACCTGACACCGACGGCGCTTCCATTTTCACCGCCCTTCAGGAGCAACTCGGCCTCAGTCTTAGGGCCAGCAAGGGACCGGTCGAAGTCTTCGTGATCGACCGCGCCGAGAAGCCTTCGGGGAATTGAGGTCAGCCATGATGAACCACCTTTGGCAATCGACGCTCTGCGCCGCCGTGGCGTGGCTGCTGACGCTGGCGCTTAGAAAGAATCGCGCCGCCGTGCGCTATTGGATCTGGCTGGCCGCCTCAGTGAAATTCCTGATTCCTTTCTCGCTCCTGGTGAGCGCAGGCAACCAATTCGAGTGGCGAGCGGCGCCCTCCATCGCGCCATCTCAATTCTCCTTCGTGATGGACCAGATGACCCAGCCGTTCGCGTCGCCTGCGTTGTCGTCTCCCGTGCCGATTCCGGCAACACCCCCGAATTTCGTTCCGATTCTGTTCACTGTCTGGTTCGGAGGCATCGCGATTGGCGTTTTTGTCTGGATCCGTTCCTGGCTGCGGGTCCACGCCGCGTTGCGGGCGGCCAGACCATTGGGCGTCCGGTTGCCGATTCCCGTGCTGTCCTCGGCCACTCGTCTCGAACCTGGGGTGTTTGGGATCGTCAGGCCCGTCCTGCTGTTACCGGAGGGTATCGCGGACCACCTGTCGCCGGAGCAACTGGAAGCGGTTCTTGCGCACGAACTGTGCCACGTCCGACGCCTCGACAATCTAACCGCGGCGGTTCATATGGTGGTGGAAACCGTCTTCTGGTTCCATCCTCTGGTGTGGTGGATCGGAAAACGGTTAGCCGACGAACGGGAGCGTGCCTGCGACGAGGAAGTTTTGCAGCTCGGCAGCGAACCTTACGTATACGCCGAGAGCATCCTCAGGGTATGCAAGTTCTACTTGCAATCGCCGCTCGATTGCGTGTCGGGCATCACGGGATCGGATCTGCGCAAGCGAATTCGCGGAATCATGACGAATCGCGTCTCCCAAAAATTGACCGCCGGGAGGAAGCTGCTGCTGGCCGCCGCCGGACTGGCCGACCGGTTCAAGCTGAAATTCCACATCGAGACCAAAGAGATGCCCGTCTACTCGCTGGTCGTCGCGAAGAACGGCCTCAAGATCAAGGAGGCGAACGACGACGGTAACGGAACGCAAATCGATGGAGATCCGCAACACCCGCTCAGCGCACGAAATATTTCCATGGCCGGGTTTGCTGGCACCCTGTCGCGGCTGCAGGAGTTGGACCGCCCTGTTATTGACGCAACAGGCCTTAAGGGCATTTTCAATTTCACCCTGGACTATTCGCCCGGCGACGCCGCTCCCTCCGACAACACAGGCCCATCGATTTTCACGGCACTGACTGAGCAACTGGGCCTCAAATTGGAAGCGGGCAAGGGCCCGGTGGACGTCTATGTTGTAGATCACGTCGAAAGGCCGTCCGACAACAATCAGGCTTTTTTCCGGAAAGCGATGTACTCGCCGCAGACCTTTGAAGTGGCGTCGGTAAAACCGGCCGGCCCCGGCGACGGCGGGATGAAGAGCGTCGAGGGAAGGGGATTTTTTGGGCTGGAGCACAGGCGATTAGACGTCCGCCTGAACCTGTATGGCCTCATCGTCAACGCTTACAGCCTGAGAGGCTGTCCTCCCATTGGTGAGAACGGGGGATGCAACCTGCTCTCCGGCGGTCCGGACTGGCTGCGCAAGGACCAGTTCGAGATCGCCGCTAAGGTGCCGGACAATGCTCCCGACTATACGTCAACCCAGTTCGTGAACCAGCATGCGCCGCAGGTGCAACTGATGCTTCAGGCGTTGTTAGCGGAACGGTTCGCTCTGAAAGTCCATCGCGAGACGAAGGAACTTCCCGTCTTCGCGCTGACCATCGGCAAAAAAGGACCCAAGCTCAAAAAGTCCGACGGTAGCAAAGAACCCAAGCTGTTCTTTCGCGCCGTGTCCGCCCCGGACGGCACCAGGATGATTCGTCTGACGGTCGAGAACGGCTCCATGCAGGAACTGGTCGAGCTCTACTCCAAGTTCCTGGACCGCCCGCTCATCGATAAAACAGGCCTCCAAGATCGCTACGACTTCACGGTCGAATACGAAGCAAACCCCGAAGCCCCCGGCCCCTTCTGGGCAACTTATCGGCCCCGCGCTGTTCAAGGCTTTTGAGGAACAAGCGGGGCTCAAACTGGAAGCGACGAAGGGTTCGGTTGAGATCCTGGTGATCGATCACGCGGAGAAGCCGTCGGCGAATTGATTGAAGGCGCATCTAGGTTCGCGTCTGATGTGGCGCGAGCTTTACGCATGGCGGTTCGGATCGCGCGGAACCGGTCGGCTGTCGAGGAGCCCCATGCGTCAGCTTGGGGCTGGGTCGAGCCCCGAGCTAGCCCCAAGCTGACGCATGGGGCTCACCAGCGGGTGATAAGCGATGCTTTTCCGCAACCTATGCAATCACTTTGCTGCTGCGATCACGTCCAGGGCCATGGTTGCATCCAATGACGGCAGGCCTTCGAACAGCAGCATGGTTCCGGCAGCCCGGTCGAAAAACTCCCGCTGCATCGCGCGCACCTTTTCCTCCACAGGACGCGTCAGCGGATAGGCGCTGGCCCAGAACACGTCTTTATAAGTGACGCCCAAAGGCTCCAGTGCCTTGCGCAATCGCTCGAAGGCCAGCCGCAGGTCGGCGTCCGTGTCCCGGAAAGCCATTTGCGTTCCGGTGAGCACGATTTTTGGTGTATCGATCTGCGCCGCGCCGTTCGCGATCACCACGGGCTGGGCGGGGGGAGCGTCGAGTCTCGCCACCGATTCGCAGACGTCCTGCGGCTCGAAACCCAGCCGTTGCGATTGCACAAAGTTGACCACCGCACCAGGAAGCGCGGCCGATACCTTCGATTTCACGTTCGTCAGGTCGTCGAGCGAGCTTAAGAAACACGTCGCCTTTAACGCTCCCGCCAATGGGTGCAACTGCTTCACCGGCTGTGCCGAGTAGAATGCAACGCCACTCGGATTCATCGTCTTTTTCTCGACGGCGATGCTCTCGATCACCACTTGCGCGCCCTCCATCGGCAACGCGCCGACCTCGACGGTCGACACGGCGGGCAGCGCCAGTTTGTGTTCGGTAAACGTCTCGCTCACGATGGTGGACACGCGTCTCATGTCGCCCGAGCCGGCCACGAACGCGCGCAATTTTACGATGGTCGCGCCGTGGTTGTCGCGCAGCAGCGCTTTCAACGCATCGCGCACCTGTTGCGAGAGCAGTCCTTTATTGGAGAGCGGGGAGACTTGAAAAATCAGCCGGTCCGTCTCCGCCGCGACGGCGCTGGGAGGGTCCTTTAACAGGGGAAGCGTCTGCGTGACCGGTTCCTCGGTTTTCTTCTTATTCTTTTGCGCCGGCGCATGGACGGCAAGGGCGCACAGAAGAATGAGAACGAACGCGCCGCGGAAGTTCATTTGCTCCATTGTCCGGCGAACTGCTCCAGCGCGATTCGTACCAGCTGGCTGCGCGTCCGCACTCCGGTTTTGTGAAACAGCTGTTGCAAGGCGGCTTTGACCGAGCTTTCTGAAATATCCAGGCGCGCGCCGATCTCCTTATTGCTGAGGCCTTCGAACACGCCGCGCAGGACCGCCCGTTCGCGCTCGGTGAAATCCTTGCTAGCCGGGCGACTCTCGGGCTGCGACGCCACCTGCACGATTTCCCGCAGGCAGCGCTGGTCCACCCACGTCTCGCCGCCGTGGATCCGCCGGATCGCCTCGGCCAGCAGGGCGGGGGAGCTGTGTTTCAGAAATATTCCCGAGGCGCCTTCATTTAATATTTGAACCGATTCCGACGGCGTGATGCCCGCGGTCACCATCAACACGCGCGGCGCGAGGCCCAGGGAGCGGACCCGATCGAGAAAGTCGGGAGCGCGCTGCGGGCCCAGATCGTAATCGAGAAGAACCAGGTCCACGGCGCGGCTGCGAAGAATTTCGACGGCCTGCTCGACGGTCGGGCAATCGGCCACCATCTCGAAATCAGGCTCGGCGTCGAGCAGCCTGCTCAAGCTCTCCCGGAACAGAGTGTGGTCGTCCAGCAATAGCAGGCGTATGTTGTGCATTCTTTTTCTGATCGCCCGTTTCGGCGACGACCGTCAACGAAATTGTAAAACAGCAGCCCGCCGCGCGCGGAACGTGCATCAGATCGCCCCGGAATCCGCGCACCAGGGCGCGCGAGACGTAGAGGCCCAATCCGGTGGATTCCGCACCCGGCTGGAACGGCTGGAACAGGCGCTCCGGCGCGGCCACTCCGGTGCCGGTATCCTCCACGCGCACGTGCACGCGGCCCGATTCCACTGAGGCGGCGATGGTCAGGACCTTCACTTCCGACGATTCCATGGCGCGGGCGCTGTTCTTCGTCAAATTGAGAAACACCTGCAACAGCGTGTGACGATCCGCCCACACCAGGGGCAGGGAAGCGGGAAGGCTCCATCGCAACTCGATGCCGGAATCGCGCAGCGGAGGCTCGACGACGATATGTAGCTCGTCAAGAAGTGCGAGCAGATCGATGCCGTCGGCCGCTTCCGTGGCTGTCTGGCGCAGCTCCAGGGACGCGATTCGTTCGAGGCCGGAGACCAGGGTCGCCAGCGCGCGGTAATCCTCGCTGCCCGCCAGCGCGGCGTTCCGGCCCAGGTTCGCATTTACAACTCCGATGGCGCCGCACAGGTTGCGGATCTCATGGCACACCGTGGCCACCACGATGCGCGACCCGGCCATGAACTGCTGGAGGCTGGATTCTTCGCGGTTGCGCAAATCCTCCGACACATCTACCACCACCGCGGCCAGGCGGGGCCCGGAGCGTGTGCGATAGGTCGAGAACCAGATGTTGGCCAGAAAGACTTCGCCCGTGTACCGGCGCCCGGGGCATTCCATCTCCGTGCGAAAAAGCTGCGTACCGGAAGAAAACGGCGGAACGCTGGCCAGCGCCGGCAGATAGTTCCCGATGCGCGAGCCCGGCAGCTTTCCCGGTTCCACATCGAGCAGATGATGCGCCGATTCGTTCGCCAGCAGCACCACGCCCTGCGCGTCCAACGTGAAAATCGCCGCCGGGCTGCTCTCCACCAGGACGCGTAACTGCTCCTCGGCGTCGCGCCGCAACTCCATTTCGTTTTCCAGGTCGGCGACATGCTTCTGCGTCAACGCGCGATTCTTGTTGGACTCGTAGACGAACAATCCCGCGCCGAAAAATGCCGCGAACACAAGAATTTCGCGCGGAATGCTTTCCCAAATCACGAACGGAAACGGATCGAATGCCTCCACCAGGAACGTACAAAGCGCCGCGGCGACGCCGATCTGCCAGCGGTTGAGCGAAACGCCCACCATGAGCATCGGAAACAGATACAGAAAGCCCAGCGAAACGTTCGTTTCGACGCGCCAGTCCACCACCGCAATCAGCGCGATCAGCGCGACCGCTCGGGCGAGCATGACGCCGGGCCGGCCTTGAAAAAAGTAGCTCAACACGCCTGCTTCATGTTATCAAACGCCATTCTGACTGGAAGATATCAGTCAGTACCTATCGGACGATAGGGCATCACTGAATCTTTTGTAAATCTGATGGATTTTTAACAGCTTTCTTATCACCGATGTCTTAACATGAAGTAAGCCCTCGTAGAGCCCTCATTCGCAATCATGATCCACCGAATTCTTAGTAAATCGGTCGTCCTCCTGGGATTGCTGTGCCTGATGGGAACGTCGGCCTCCGCGCAACAGGCCTTGACCTGGCAGCAGGTGCAGCAGAAGTTCGAAGCGGCAAACCCCACTTTGCGCGCCGGTCAGTTGAACATCGACGAATCGAAAGCCAACGAAATCACGGCCTTTCTCCGGCCCAATCCGGATTTGACCGTCAGCCTGGATCAATTCGATCCCTTCACGCCCAATCCGTACCGCCCCTTCACCAGCCTCCAGCCCGGAATCGCCGCCAGCTACCTTTACGAACGCATGAATAAGCGCCCCCTGCGCAGGGAGAGCGCCGAAAAAGCCACCGCCATCGCGCAATCCACCCAGGAAGACCTGCGGCGTACGCTGACCTACACGCTACGAAACGCCTTCGTCCAGACGCTCCAAGCCAAGGCTGTCCTCGCGTTGGCCAAGGAAAATCTCGAATATTACGACAAGCTACTGGACGTGAATCGCATCCGTTTCAAAGCCGGCGACATCGCCGAGGTGGACATGGACCGCCTGGAATTGCAGCGCATTCAATACCTGTCCGACATTCAGAACGCGACGGTGAGCCTGCGCACCGCGAAAATCATGCTGCTGCAATTGTTGAACGACCGCACGGCGGTGGACAGCTTCGACATTACCGGCCCCTTCGAATTTACCGACAAAATCGACACCTTAGACAATTTTCATACCATCGCGCTTGCCACTCGTCCCGATCTGCGCGCCGCCGTGCAGGCGCTCGATAAAGCGCAGACCGATCATAAGCTCGCCGAAGCCAACGGTTCCACCGATCCGACCTTCGGTATCGATTTCGGCCGCCAGAACGGCGACCCTCTGTACGTCGGTTTGAGCATGACGATTCCGGTGCGCATCTTCGACCGCAATCAGGGCGAGAAACTGCGCACACAGCTCGACATCACCCGCAACGAACATCTTCGCGACGCCTCCCAGGCGCAAGTCTTCAGCGATGTCGACTCCGCCTACGTCACGCTCATGGGTTCGCTCGGCCTATTACAGCCCTATAAATCAAGCTATCTCGCTCGCGCGCTGAAAGTCCGCGACACCATTTCGTTTTCCTACCAGCACGGCGCGGCGTCGCTGCTCGATTTTCTGAACGCGCAGAGCGATTACCGAAGCATTCAACTGAATTATCTGAATCTGGTGGGTTCCTTCCTGACTGCCGCAAGCCAATTGAATCTCGCCGTGGGGAAAGAGGTAATCCAATGAGACGAGCAATGACGCGCGCGTTTGCGGCGACTGCCTTTTTAGCCCTCCTGCTCGCCGCGTGCGGCAAGAAAGAGGAGCCGGCCAATGCCGCGGCCGAAGGGCCTCCTCCGGCAAGAGTCGAGAAGGAAGGGGACGCGAACCTCGTCAAGGTCGATCATCCCGACCAGTTCCCCTTAGCGACTGCCGGCAAGCACAGCGCGGCTCCGGAGCTGAACGTCACCGGCGTCGTGAATCCCGACATCGCGCGCACCGTGCCCGTCATTTCTCTCGCCTCCGGCCGCGTGGTCGAAATCAACGCCCGCATCGGCGACGAGGTGAAAAAGGGCCAGTTGCTGTTCAAGGTCCGCAGCTCCGATATTTCCAGCGCATTTTCCGATTACCGTAAGGCCGTTGTGAACGAGCAGCTCACCAAGGTTCAGCTCGACCGTTCCAAAATTCTTTACGAAAAAGGAGCCATCGCCCAAAAGGATCTTGAAGTCGCGCAGAACGCCGAAGAAAACGCGCGCGTCGACGTCGAAACCACCACCGAGCACCTCCACGTGCTGGGCAGCGACACCAATCATCCCACCGGAATCGTCGACGTATTCGCGCCGGTTTCGGGTGTGATCATCGAACAGAACATCACCATCGCCGGCGGCGTGAAGACGCTCGACAATTCGCCGAATCTGTTCACCATCGCCGATCTTTCGGTCGTCTGGATCGTCTGCGACGTTTTTGAAAACGACATGCCCACGATTCGAATGGGCGAATATGCGGATATTCATCTGGCCGCCTATCCCGACCGCGTGCTGAAAGGCCGCATCAGCAACATCGGCCCCGTTCTCGATCCGAATATCCGCACCGCGAAGGTCCGCCTGGAGGTCCCCAATCCCGGCCTGATGCGCGTGGGCATGTTTGTCACCGCGACCTTCCATGGAGCCTCGCAAGAAACGCGCGCGACGGTTCCCGCCAGCGCCGTGCTGCATCTCCACGATCGCGATTGGATCTACGTTCCGGCCGACAACGGGCGTTTCCGCAGGCTCGAAGTGGTCGGCGGCCTCATGCTGCCCGGCAACCTCCAGGAAATCGTCTCCGGTTTGAAACCCGGGGATCAGGTGGTCTCGAATGCACTGGTTCTTCAGAATACGGTGGAACAGCAGTAGATGATCAACGCGCTCGTCGACTTTGCTCTCAACAACCGGGTTCTCATCCTGGCGATGGCGGTGCTCCTGTTCATCTGGGGCATTATCTCCTTCAAAAGCCTGCCTGTCGAAGCCTATCCCGACGTCGCCAATAACTACGTGCAGGTGATCACGCAGTGGCCCGGCCGCGCGGCGGAAGAAGTCGAGCAACAGGTCACCGTACCCCTCGAAATCGTCATGAACGGCATTCCCCACCTGGCTTCGCTCCGTTCGACGTCGCTGTTCGGCCTGTCCAGCGTCACCATGGTTTTCGACGACGAATCGGAGAACGATTGGAATCGCGCCAAAGTGCTGGAGCGTCTCGCCCAGGTCACGTTGCCGACGGGCGTGCAGCCGCAGATGGGAACCGACTGGAGCCCTGTCGGCCAGATCTATTTCTACACGCTGCACAGCACCAACCCCAGATACGACGTGATGGATCTGAAGTCCCTCGAAGACTGGTTCATCGAAAAACAGTTCAAGTCCGTGCCCAACGTCGTCGATGTTTCGAGCCTTGGCGGCATCACCCGCGAATATCAGGTTCGCCTCGATCCGAACAAGATGATCGCGTACGGTCTGACGCTCACACAGGTCGAACAGTCGCTCACCAACAATAACGTCAACGCCGGCGGCAGCTTTATCGAGTCGGGATTGCAGCAGGTGAACGTCCGCGCCGTAGGCCTGGTGAAAACGGTGAACGACATTCAGGAGACCGTCGTCACCACCAAAGGCGGCACTGCGATTCGGATTAAAGACATCGCCGTCGTCGCGCAGGGTCCCAAAATCCGCCTCGGCAGAAACGGCAAAGCCATTCACAAAGTGGACGGCCACATCCTGGATAACGACGACGTCATCGAAGGAATCGTGCTGTTGAAAAAAGGCGCCGAAGGCGACTCGACTCTTGAAGCGATCCACGAAAAAGTGAAGCAGCTTAACGGTACGGATGGCCATCCGGCGTTGCTTCCGCCGGGCGTGACCGTCGTCCCGTTTCTCGACCGCAGCGACCTGGTGCATCTCACCACCCACACCGTCATGCACAACCTGACTGAGGGAATTATTCTCGTCGCGGTCGTGCTGTTCGTCTTCCTTGGAAACGTGCGCGGCGCCTTCATCGTCTCGTTGACCATTCCCTTCGCGCTGTTGTTCGCGGCCACCTGCCTCAAGCTGAAAGGAATCCCGGCGAATCTTCTGTCGCTCGGCGCGCTCGATTTCGGCATGGTGGTCGAAGGTGCGGTGGTGATGGTGGAAAATATCATCCGGCATCTCGGCCGTAGGGACGCCGCGGGCAAGCCTCCTCGCCAGCAGATTTCCGAGGCCGCGCACGAAGTCCAGCGGCCGGTATTCTATTCCATCGGAATCATCATCACCGCTTACATTCCCATCTTTACTCTCCAGCGCGTCGAAGGGCGCCTGTTCAAGCCCATGGCCTGGACGGTGGCGTTCGCGCTCGCCGGTGGCTTGATCTTCTCCATGTTGCTGGCGCCGGTGCTCTCCAGTTTCCTCTTCCCGAAGGGCACCAAGGAATGGCACAACCCTCTCATGACGTTGATTACCAACGTCTATCGATATACTCTCGATCGGGCCATTCGCTGGCGCTACGTGACCGTCGGCATCGGCCTGCTCTGCCTGGCCGGGACTCTCTGGCTGGCCACCCATGTCGGAAGCGAATTCCTTCCCCATCTGGATGAGGGTGCCGTCTGGGTCCGCGGAACGCTCGCGCCCAGCACCGGACCAACCGAGGGAATGCGTCTCGCCAATCAGGTCCGCGTCATTCTGGCGTCGTTTCCCGAAGTGACCAAGTCCACCAGTCAGGTGGGCCGGCCCGATGACGGCACCGATACCACCGGTTTCTCCAACACCGAATACTTCGTCGATTTGAAACCCAGGGAAGAATGGCGTCCCGTGTTTCATCAGGATAAAGAGACCCTCATCAGCGCCATGAGCCGCGAGCTGGATAAAATCCCCGGCGTCATCTGGAACTTCTCGCAGCCCATCGCCGACAACATGGAAGAAGCCGTCAGCGGCGTAAAAGGCGAGCTGGCCATCAAGATTTACGGCGACGATTTGAAGACTCTTGAGGAACGCGGCGATAAGATCGTCGACGTCATGCGGACCATTCCCGGCGTGCAGGATGTCGGCATGTTCCGGGTGCTCGGGCAGCCCAATCTCAACCTCGTCGTCGATCGGAAAAAAGCCGCGCGCTATCAGATCAACGTCGCCGACGTGCAGGATGCCATTCAAACCGCGGTCGGAGGGAACGCAGTGGGACAGGTCCTCGAAGGCGACCAGCGTTACGATCTGGTGATCCGCTATCTCGCACCTTATCGCGACACCAAGGAGGCGATTCAGAATATCCGCCTGGTTGCTCCGTCGGGCGAGCGCGTCTCCCTGGCCCAATTATGCCGGGTGGAGGTCGCCGACGGCGCGTCTCAAATCTACCGCGAGGGCAGCTCCCGCTATGTCGCCATTAAGTATCGCGTGCGCGGCCGGGATTTGGGCGGCGCGGTGGAGCAGGCCATCACCACGGTGGAGCGCGATGTCAAACTTCCGGTGGGCTACAGTCTCACCTGGGCTGGAGAATATGAGAGCGCCCAGCGCGCCCAAAAGCGCCTGGCGATCATCATTCCCCTGACGCTCCTGTTGATCTTCTTCATCCTATACCTGATGTTTTCCTCGATGAAGTGGTCGCTCCTGGTGATTGCGAATGTGGCCATGGCACCGGTGGGCGGAGTGCTGGCGCTGTACCTCACCGGAACGAACTTCAGCGTGTCCTCCGGCGTGGGGTTCCTGGCGCTGTTCGGTGTGTCGGTTCAAACGGGCGTCATCATGGTGGAGTACATCAATCAATTGCGTTCGCGCGGACTCTCCGTGCTGGAAGCGGCGCAAAGGGGAGCCATCGAGCGCCTCCGTCCCATCCTCATGACCATGCTGGTAGCGTCGCTGGGCCTCTTGCCCGCAGCCACCTCGCACGGCATCGGCTCCGATTCCCAGCGCCCCTTCGCCATCGTGATTGTCGGCGGCCTGATGGGCGCCCTGGTGATGAGCGTGTATCTCCTGCCTTCGCTCTACGTCTGGATCGCCGGAGATCACGACGTGCTCCCGATGCCCGAATCCACCTCAGTGGAAGCCGACTAAACTGTCCCTGTCCGCGTTTGGTCGCCAACGATCGAGCCCGGGGGACTGACTACCTTTTTCGCCTCCCACCGTTTGGCTTAATGCAGAGAGCCTCGCGGCGAAAAAGGCTGTCTGTCCCCGGTGCCTCCATCCTTACCGTCGCCCAACTCGCTGGCCAAGGCACGCAACTGTTACCTGCGCTACCATCGATCTCAAATGGACACTCTCAGTCGACGCTCCGTCTTGGCCATGGCCGCCGCTTCGCCTCTTGCCTTTGGTGCGAAGAAAATTCCCGTCGGTCTCGAACTTTACTCCGTCCGCAACGAACTCAAACAGGATCTCAACGGCACCGTCCGCGCCGTCGCCAAAATGGGCTACGAAGTAGTCGAGTTCTTCTCTCCCTACTACGCCTGGTCCACCGAGCAGACCAAGGACATGCGCAAGCTTCTCGACGACCTCGGCATAAAGTGCCTCTCCACCCACAACGACGCGAAGAATTTCACGACCGAGAATCTTTCGAAAACCGCCGACATGAATAAGATCCTCGGCGCGAAATACGCCGTGATGGCCAGCGCCGGACGCCCGCAAGGAGTGCCCGGCTGGACTGCGGTGGCGGAAACCCTGAATCGTGCCGCCGACGCCTGGAAATCCTCCGGCCTGCGGCCCGGATATCACAACCATCAGACCGAGTTTATGGTCCTCGAGGGCGATAAAACACGCCCCATCGACGTCATCGCCGCCAACACGCATAAAGACGTGATGCTCCAGTTCGACGTCGGCACTTGCGTCGAAGCCGGATCCGATCCCGTCGCCTGGGTCAAACAGAACCCCGGCCGCATCCGGTCGATGCACTGCAAGGACTGGGCCGCGGGCCCGGACAAAGGCTACAAGGTCTTGTTCGGCGAAGGAGACGTTCCCTGGAAACCGATCTTCCAAGCCGCCGAAAAAACCGGAGGCATCGAGTATTACCTGATCGAGCAGGAAGGCAGCGCGCTCCCCGCCATGGAGACCGCGGAAAAGTGCCTGGCGAATTTCAGGAAGGTCCACGCATGATTCCCGCGCTGCTCCTTCTTCTCGCCGCCGACTATCCTGAAGCGACGATTTCCAACGGAACCGTCACTGCGAAATTGATGCTGCCCGACGTCGAAAAAGGCTCCTACAGGGGAACCAGATTCGATTGGTCCGGCATCATCGCCAGCCTGACCTATAAGAATCACGAATACTTCGGCCAGTGGTACCCCAAGCACGATCCGAAAATTCACGACGCCATCACTGGGCCGGTCGAGGAATTCTTGTCCAACGATGCAGGCTTGGGGTATGCCGACGCGAAGGTCGGAGAAGCGTTCGTTCGCATCGGGGTCGGGGCGGTGCGCAAACCGGAGGAAAAAGCCTACCGGCGGTTCGAAACCTATGAAATCATTGACCCAGGCAAGCGCACACTGCGTAAGGGAAAAGACTGGATCGAGTTCGCGCACCAGATAAACGCAGCAGGTTACGGCTACGATTATCGCAAAACGATTCGACTCGAAAAATCCGGGTTCACGATCGTGCATGTGCTCAAAAACACCGGAGCAAAGCCCATCGATACAGTGGTTTACAACCACAATTTCTTTGTCATCGATAACGAAGTCGTCGGTCCGGATATGGCCGTCAAATTCGCCTGGACTCCGAAACCCGACAAGCCGTTCGCAAACGGGGGCGAAATTCAGGGCGATGAGGTCCGTTATACGAAGGAGTTGCAAACCGGCCAGACGGTCGCCGCCGATTTGAGCGGATTCGGGCCCTTCGATATGCGTATCGAGAATCACAAAAGCCTTGCTGGTGTTCGAATTACGGGGGATCAGCCGCTCACCAAGCTGTACTTCTGGTCCATCCGCACGGTCGCCTGCCCGGAGCCGTATATCCACGTCGCGGTCGCGCCAAGACAGCAGATGAAGTGGCAGATCCGGTACGCCTTGTACACACTATAAGTACCCTAAAGCTTTTGGTACCCCCCGACGATGTACCTTCCATGAAGTGCATCCTCTCTCTTGCCCTGGTTTGCGCCGCGACGGCGTTCTCCGCTTCGCGCGCCGAAACAACGACTTACGTGGACGGCAACCTCACCGGCGTTTCTCCCAACACCGGCGGCACGCTGCTGTTTTCCGATGAAAAGGCGATGTATTTCCGCACCGGACTGGCCACGGTTTCGGTTCCTTACTCCGCGATCACGCGCTCGGAATTGGGCGCGACGCGCGAGATCTCCCACGGCGCCCCGATTTACAAAATCTGGGCCCGCCACAAGAAGACCGAGACCCAGTTCCTGACGGTCGAGTTCAAAAGCGAAGAGGGCGAGGCCAAGACCATGACGCTCGAATTGGCGCAGGCCTCCGCTCCAGAAGTGCTCGCCACGATTCAGGATCACCGGGGTAAGAGGGATACCGCGGAAGTAGCCTCGGCGAAGCCGGAAACTGCTCCGATTCCCGCTCCTCCTCCTGCGCCCGAAGCGGCTCCCGAGAAGCTGGCGAAGCCCGCGCCTGCGACCGTCGCCAAGAGTGGACCAACCACCAATCCTCACGACAAGGGCGCGGTGGCTTCACCTCCCACCAAGCCCGGCAGCGACTGGTGGGGCGACGATATCTGGAAGACCACCCGCAACGCCAGCACCTGGACGAAGCCCGTGGGAACCAACGCTCCCGAAGAGTAGGGAATCGCATTGAGGTCCGACGTGGCGTACGCACTCGTGCGTGCCGCGTCGAGACTCGTCTCGATGCATGCCGCTAACGCATTCCATTTCGCTGAGTCTGATACTCTGAAGACAGAACTCGCCCGATGCGCCTCCGCACAGCTTTAGCCGTGGCATTTTTAGGATTGGCCGCCTGGAGCGTGCTCCGCGCGCAGAAGCCTTTTAAAGAATGGCCCGCGATTGAGTACGTGGATTTTCCGCTGCCCGACGATTACCAGACCAAGCACGAGTGGACCCGCGCCCGGCTGCGGTATCACGACATCTATGGGTATCCGGACCAATGCTGCCGGCTCTACGGCCGCACTTTTCCCGGGTACTGGACGATGGATTTTCCCCGCTCGGATCGGCATTTGATGGCCGGTGTGCGCAGGTTGACGCGGATCGACACCAAGTCGGTGGAGCAGGTGATTACGCTCGACGGCTCGGACGATGTGTTCAACTGGCCGGTGCTCTACGGCGTCGAAGTGGGGCACTGGGCTTTGACCGACCAGGAAGCCGCCCAACTGCGCGAATATCTGCTGCGCGGAGGCTTCTTTATGTGCGACGACTTCCATGGCTCCGAGGTATTCCAGAACAGGGATATGCCGGAGCCGCTGAACGAATGGGCGACGTTCAAAGCGAGCATGGATAAAGTGTTTCCGGACCGGGTGATTGAGGAGATTCCGAACGGCGATCCGATTTTTCATACCCTATTCGATCTGGACGAGCGGTTCCAGGTGCCGGGTTCGGATAATTATTGGCGGTATCACATCACTTATGAGAAGGGTGAAACAGGCAAGGTTCCGCACTGGCGCTGCATTCGCGACGACAAGGGCCGGGTGATGGTGGCGATCTGCCACAACATGGACCTGGGGGACGGTTGGGAAAACTCGGACGACCCAAAATATGAAGAAAGGTGGTCGTCTCTGGCGTACCGGGTGGGAATGAATTATTTTGTGTACGATTTGACGCATTAATGCAGGATCCGGGGAGGAGTCTTCGAACCTTAGTGTTGCTGCTGGTGGCCACGGTAACCACCTGGGGAGTATTGCGGGCACAGCGGCAACAGATCGTCCTGCCACGACCGTTTCGCGAGTATCCAGGGTACGAGTACAACAACTTCCCTATACCTGACGACTACCTGGACAAGCACGAGTGGACACGCGCGCGGTTGCATTATTCTTCGCCGTTTAACGTTCATGGCGTCTATCCTCCCGACAATAGAAATCGCTGGACCGTGGATTATCCGCGCTCCGACCGCCACCTGCTGGAAGGCGTGCGCCGCCTGACGCGCATCGACACCAAGTCCGTCGAGCAGCCGGTCGACCTCGACGGCGAAGACGACGTATACAACTGGCCGTTTATGTACGCGGTGGAAGTCGGTTACTGGGACCTTTCCGACGCCGAAGCCAAGCAGCTGCGCGAGTATCTTCTGCGCGGCGGATTTTTCATGTGCGACGATTTTCATGGCACCGTGGAGTGGGAAAACTTCATGGCAGGCATGAAGAAAGTGTTTCCCGACCGCCCGGTTGTCGATTTGGATAACAAAGATCCGATCTTCCACGTCTTATATGATCTGGAGAATCGTTTTCAGGTTCCGGGAATGCAATACGTTGTTTATCCTCCGCATCATTTGTACGAGTACGACGGCTACGTTGCCCGCTGGGAAGGGATCTACGATGACAAGGGCCGGGTGATGGTGGCAATCTGTCACAATATGGACCTGGGCGATGCGTGGGAAAATTCGGACGATCCGACGTATCCGGAGCGGTTCGCGTCGCTGGCGTATAGAATTGCCATGAACTATTTCGTTTACGACTTGTCGCACTAATGTTTGAATTTTTCTTCAAGTATCCGGCTTCGGTTTTTTCGAAAGGCACGCTTGTGCTCGCCGGAGGATGGCCGTTATGGCTGCTGGGAATCGCGATTCTGGCGGCGGGCGGGGCGCTGGCCTGGTTCATCGGCCGGTCGACGACGGCTCGCGTGAAGGGCGGCCGGTCGGCGGTGGTGTGGCTGTTGCAAACGCTGCTCGCCAGCCTGCTGCTGCTGATGATCTGGCATCCGGCGCTGAGCGTCGCCACGCTGCGTCCGCAGCAGAACATTGTCGCGGTGGTGGTGGACGATTCCTCCAGCATGGCTGTCGACGACGCCGGCAGCGGGTCGCGCAAAAACGCCGCGGTCAACTTATTGAACAGCGGACTCGTCAAACAGTTGCAGGAGAAGTTTCAAGTCCGGCTTTATAAATTGGGCGACCATCTGGAGCGCCTGCCTGCCTACGACAAAGGGGGTCTGGATACGCTGACCGCAGCGGGCACGGCCACGCACATCGGCGACAGTCTGAAACAGGTTCTGGCCGACGCCGCGAGTCTGCCGATCGGCGCCGTGGTGCTGCTCAGCGACGGCGCGGACAACTCCGGTGGGATAGACCTGGAAACGATTTCCGAAGTCCGCCGGCAGAGGATTCCAGTGCACACCATCGGGTTCGGGCGCGAGAAAATGGCCCGCGATGTGGAGATGACCGGCGTGGAGACGCCTGCGCGCGCGCTGCCGGATTCGAGATTGTCGGCCACGGTGACGTTCCATCAGCACGGATATGCGGGGCAGAAGGCGAAGATCCTTATCAAGGACGGCGGAAAGGTTTTAGCATCTCACGACATCACTTATAAGGCGGATGGCGTGGAGCAGACCGAGAATATTCTCTTTAACGCGGGGCCGGTGGGGGTGAAGGCGATCGAAGTCGGGATCGATCCTGTTTCGGGCGAGGAGAATCAGCGCAACAACAAGCTGACGCGGCTGGTGAACGTGGATAACCGGACGCCTCGGATCCTTTATATGGAAGGCGAGCCGCGCTGGGAGTTCAAATTTCTTCGTCGCGCCGTGGAGGACGACAAGAGCATTCATTTAGCCACGATTCTTCGCACCACGCAAAACAAAATTTATGTGCAGGACGACCATGGCGACGCGCCGAAGTCCATCAAGGACGGCTTCCCGATCCGCATCGATGACCTGTTCGAGTTCGACGGACTGATTCTGGGCAGCGTGGACGCGCCCTATTTCACGGCCACGCAGCAGCAGATGATCAAGGATTTTGTGGACCGTCGCGGCGGAGGTTTGTTGTTTCTGGGCGGCCGCGAGGCGCTGGCCGACGGGGGCTATGCGCGCAGTGTTCTAAACGACGTGCTGCCGGTGAAACTTCCGGACCGGAAGAACACCTTCGTGCGCGATCCCGCGACCGCCGAGCTCACCAAGGAAGGACTCAACAGCCTGATCACACGCCTGGAAGAAGATCCGCAGAAGAATGTCGAGCGCTGGAAAAAACTTCCCTACATGATGAATTTTCAGGACGCCGGACAGCCGAAGCCGGGCGCGGTGGTGCTGGTGGACGCGGTGCCGACGTCGGTGGGCCGGCTGCCTTTGTTGACGATTCAGAATTACGGACGCGGACGGACGGCGGTTTTCGCCACCGCCGGCAGCTGGCGCTGGCAGATGCTGCAACCGGTGGCGGATAAGAGCCACGAGATGTTCTATTCTCAGTTGTTGCGCTGGCTGGTGAACGAAACGCCCCGGCGGCTGATGGTTTCGACGCCTCGGCAGATGTTGAACGATGAATCGTCGCTGAAGCTGCGGGCCGATGTTCGCGACAAGGCGTTTTTGGCGGCCGCCGATGCGACGGTGGAGGCTCATATCCTGGGCGACGGCGTATCCGAGACGGTTTCCATGCGTCCCGATGCCCTGGACGCGGGCGTCTACACGGCCGACTGGACCGTGCCCAAGCCCGGCTCCTATGTAGTCGAAGTGACCGCCCACCGCGGCACGGAGGATCTGGGACGCGATGTGCTCTCCTTCAAGCGAGACGACGGCGTCGCGGAGAATTTCCATGTGGAGCAGAATCGCGAACTGCTGGAAAAACTGTCTTCTGAAACCGGAGGCGGGTATTACAAGCCGGAGGACGCGAAAAAGTTGGGGAAAGATATCAGCTATTCCGAGGCTGGAATCACGGTGCGGGAGACGCGGGACCTGTGGGATATGCCGGTGATTTTTCTGCTGCTGCTGATGCTGCGGTCGGGTGAGTGGCTGCTGCGGCGCAAGTGGGGTGTGATATGAAGGGGCCAGGGGCCAGGGGCCAGGCGCTAGTATTGCTGACGCTCGCGGCGGCGTTCCTGCGGGCCGATACGTTTTATCTGACGGTCGCCGGTCTTGGCGGCGAGCCGGAGTACGACCAGCGCTTCAGCGGCTGGGCCAAGGATCTGGACAAGCTGCTGCATGAAGTGGAGCCGCACGCCAAAATCAAGACGTTGTATGGAGCCGATGCCACCAAGGCCAACGTGGAAGCGTATCTGCGCGAGGTCGCGAAGCAAGCCAAGCCGGACGATTCGCTGGTACTGATGATGATCGGTCACGGAACCTACGACGAGTTCGACTACAAATTTAATCTGCCCGGTCCGGATTTGACGGCATCGGAACTGGCAGGACTGCTGGACAAAATTCCAGCGCATGAATTGATCGTCAACATGACCAGCGCCAGCGGCGGGTCGCTTCAGACGCTGGAAAAACCGAAGCGCGTGGTGATCACGGCGACAAAAACGGGTACCGAGAAGAACGCGACGGTGTTCGCCCGATACTGGATTGAGGGGATGCGCGATCCGGCGGCGGATACGGATAAGAACGAGATCGTGACGGCGCTGGAGGTGTTCCGCTACGCCGAAGAAAAGACCGCCAAATTTTACGAGACGCAAAAACGCCTGGCGACCGAGCACGCCCTCATCGAAGACGCCGGCAAGGGCGAGGGCGTGAAGATTCCCTCGGCCGAAAATGGTGAAGGATTGACGGCGCAACGTTTCGCGCTGCTGCATCTGGGCGCGACCGCCGCGCAGATTCGCGATCCTGCGAAGCTGGTGCTGCTCAAGAAGAAAGAGGAGCTGGAAGCGTCGATCGACGATCTGAAATATCGCAAAGCGTCGATGGCGGTGCAGGAGTATCGCCAGCAATTGCAGGTTTTTATTTTGGAACTGGCGAGGACACAGGCGGAGCTCGATAAATAAAGTGTCACGTAGATACGCCATTCTCGCGTCCATCGCCGTTCCGCTGCTGGCGCAGGTGCCGGCGGCGGTCGAGCCGTGCGAACAACTGCGTCATCATGGCGACCCTCGAGCGACGGCTTGCTATCAGAATCTGACCCACGCGAAAGATCTTGCGGTTCAGGCCGAGGGGTATTGGGGAATCGGAAATTACAAGACCGCCAACGATCTGTTTCGCGACGCGGTGAAGGCCAAGCCGAAGGATCCCGCGCCGCTGGTGCGGTGGGGTTATTTGTATCTGGACCACTGGCAGCCCAGCATCGCCTCGGATTGTTTTTCCGATGCCGCGACGCTCGATGAAAAATATGCGCCGGCCTTCGTCGGCCTGGCGCAAGTGGCCGCCGACGGATATTCGGCGAAGGCAATTGAATTTGCGCGGCGCGCGCTCGGCCTCGACCCGCGGTTGTATCACGCGCAGGAGGTGCTGGCGAGGGTCGCGCTCGAGGACAACAACGAAGCTAAGGCCGCGGAGGAAGCGAAGAAGGCTCTCGACATCACGCCCGACGCATTGGACGCGATGGCGATACTCGCCACCATCGATTGGCTGGCCGATAAAAAAGATTCGCCCTGGCTCCAGAAGATTCTCAAGATCAATCCAACCTACGGCGAAGCGTACGATATCGCGGGCCATTATTTCGTCATCAACCGCCGGTACGAGGAAGGGATCGCGTATTATCGCAAAGCGCTGGAGCTTTCTCCCAATTTGCAGAAGGCGCGTAGCGCACTGGGTTTGAACCTGATGCGTCTGGGGCGCGAGGACGAAGCGCGGGCGCTGATGGAACAGGCCTGGAACGCGGGGTATCAGAGTGACGAAACGAAGAACACTCTGATGCTGATGGACAAGTATAAAGATTTCGATACCTTCCGGACGCCGACCACAGTACTTCGTTTGGGCAAGAAGGAATCGGCACTCCTCCGACCGTATTTCCAGGCCGAGCTCGACCGCGCTCTGGCCACTTACGAGAAAAAATATAAGTACAAGCTCCCCGGTCCGGTGCAGCTCGAAGTTTATCCGAATCATCCGGACTTCGAGGTTCGCACCATGGGCATGCCCGGTTTGGGCGCGCTGGGCGTGACCTTCGATTCCGTCGTCGCGATGGATTCGCCCGATTCACGCAAGCCCGGCACCTTCCACTGGGACAGCACGCTGTGGCATGAGCTGAGCCACGTCTACGTTCTCAACATGACCAAGAGCCGCGTGCCCCGCTGGTTCACCGAAGGACTCGCGGTTTATGAAGAGACCGCGGCGTCGCCCGACTGGGGCGACCGTCTGGACCCCGACGCGATCGAGGCGATCCGGACGAAAAAGTTGCTCTCGATTTCCGACATCGACCGCGGATTCATTCATCCGGCGTATCCGGCGCAAGTGGTGGTGTCCTATTTCCAGGCCGGGAAGATCTGCAATTTTATCGAACAGAAATGGGGCTACGACAAGCTGATCGCCATGGTTCACGATTACGCGGAGTTGAAGCCCACGTCTGAAGTGATCGAGCTGGAATTCAAGATGAAGCCCGAGGAGTTCGACCGCCAGTTCATATCTTGGATCGAGGCGCAGACCAAGCGCACCGTCGACGGCTTCGACGAGTGGAAAAAAACCATCAAGAAAATTTCCGACTTCGCCAAGGAAAAGCAGTGGGACGACGTGATCCGCGAAGGCGTGCGCATCCGGGATCTCTATGCCGAGTACGTCGAAGCCGCCAGCGTTTACGAATTTCTGGCCGACGCCTATCTGGCGAAGGGCGACAAAGAGAAAGAAATGGCCGAGTTGGCGCGCTACAGCAAGATCGGCGGGCGAAATCCGGTGACGCTGAAGCAGCTGGCCCAACTTCAGGCCGACGCCGGGCAGAAGCGCGAGGCCGCGGCGACTCTCGAACGGCTTAATCTGATTTATCCGAAAGACGAAGACTTGCACAAGCGGCTCGGCGGGCTCTATCTCGACTTAAACAATCCAACCGCGGCGGTGCGCGAATACGCGGCGCTGGTCGCGATGCCTCCCATCGATGCGGCGGGCGCGCATTATGAACTGGCGCGCGCTCTGAAGCTGGCGAATCGTATCGAGGAGGCGAAAGACGAAGTGCTGTCCTCGCTTGAAGCCGCGCCGAATTACAAGCCGGCCCAAAAGTTACTGCTTGAACTGAACGTGAAACAATAGAAAAATTCAATAATGTCCACCACTCCACTTACCTCTCCCGACTCCGCCGAGTTGCAAACACGCATCGACCGCTTTCAGAAGGTTCATGCCGACATCCTGACTGAAGTCCGCAAAGTGATTGTCGGCCAGGAAGAAGTGATCGAGCAGGTTCTTATCGCCCTCTTCGTCGGCGGGCACTGCCTGATCACGGGACTGCCCGGCACCGCGAAAACGCTGCTGGTGCGCACGCTTTCCGACGCCCTGGGCCTGAACTTCCGCCGCATCCAGTTCACGCCCGATCTGATGCCGTCCGACATCACCGGCACCGACATCATTGAGGAGGATTCCGTCACCGGGCATCGCACCTGGACCTTCGTGCCAGGCCCGATTTTTGCCAACGTCTTGCTGGCCGACGAAATCAACCGCACGCCTCCGAAGACCCAGTCGGCGCTGCTCGAAGCCATGCAGGAGCGCTCCTGCACGGTGCGCGGCACCCAGCACACCATCAGCGCGCCTTTCTTCGTGCTGGCCACCCAGAACCCGATTGAGCTGGAAGGCACCTATCCTCTGCCCGAAGCGCAGCTCGACCGTTTCATCTTCAACACGCTGCTCGATTATCTGTCCGCCAACGACGAATTGAAGGTGCTGGACCTGACCACCACCACCCATCTGGCCACGGTCGTACCGGTGACCAACGCCGACGAGATCATCGATTTTCAACAGGTCGTGCGCATGGTGCCCATCGCCGATTCGGTGGCTCGCTACGCAGTCAACCTGGTGCGCGCCACGCGCTCCAGCGATCCGACCGCGCCGGACTTCGTGAAGAAGTACGTGAACTTCGGCGCCAGCGTGCGCGCTGCGCAGTTTCTGGTCCTCTCGGCAAAGGCTCGGGCGCTGGTGCATAAGCGCTACCACGTGACCTATGAAGACGTCATATCGCTGATGCGGCCCATTCTGCGGCATCGCGTGCTTCTGAATTTCCAAGCCGAATCGGATCGACTGTCGACCGACGACATTTTGCTGAAGCTGCTGGAGGCGATGCCGGCGCCCAAGGCGTAAGCGGATGTTGCAGCGATTCTTAGATCCGAAAGTGCTCGGCGGCATCTCCGGGCTCGATCTGGTGGCCAAAACCGTGGTCGACGGTTTCGTCGCGGGCCTGCACCGGTCGCCCGATTTCGGATTCAGCCAGGAGTTCGCCGAATACCGCGCCTATACGCCGGGCGACGATCTGCGCCACGTCGATTGGAACGTCTACGCGCGCACCGAGAAGATGTTTTTGAAGCGCTACCGGGGCGAGACCAATTGCCAGGTGACCATCCTTCTGGACATGAGCCGGTCGATGAAATTCGGCTCGCACGCGACGGAAAAGATCGAATATGCGCGATTCCTGGCCGCCTGCCTGGCGTATCTTGCGCATGGCCAGAGGGACGCGGCGGGGATCATCATCTTTGACGACGATGTCCGCAACTTCGTAGCGCCGTCCACCAGGCAAGGGCAGCTCGCCCGAATTCTTCACGCCATCGACAGCGCGAAAACCGGCGTGCGCACGGATTTTGCGCATCCCTTCCGGCACGTGCTGGAGTTCCACCGCCGCCGAGGCATCGTCGCGGCCATTTCGGATTTTTGGGAATCACCGGAAAAGATCATCCATACCGTGGCGCCGCTGCGGTTTCGCGGCACGGAGCTGATTCTGTTTCATCTGCTCGATCCGGAAGAGCTGCACCCGAAGCTGAAGCATCCGGTGCTGCTGGAGGATCTGGAAACCGGCGAGACGCTGGAAGTCTCGCCCGATTACGTCGCTCACGAGTATCCGGCAAAGATTCAGGCGCACATCGAAGACATCAAGACGCGCGCGCAATCCGCCGGGATCGATTATTTTCTCATCGACACCAGCCGCCCTCTTGACGACGCGCTGCGAGAATATCTGGCGATACGCAAGGGGAAATTGTAGATGGGTTTCCTGGCTCCCTGGTTCCTCGCCGGAGCGCTCGCCGTCGGACTGCCGATCTGGATTCATCTGCTGAAGCGGCACAAAACGGACCCTCGCCTGTTTCCTTCGCTGATGTTTTTCGAAAAGCGCGAGATGAGCTCGGTCAAGCACCGCCGCCTGGAATATATCCTGCTGTTCGCGTTGCGCACACTGATGCTGCTTCTCATTGCCCTGCTGTTCGCCAATCCGTTCATCAAGCGCGACCCGTCGTCGATCGGCGGCAATAAGGTTTTGGTGATCGCGGTCGATCATTCCTTCAGCATGCGCGCCGCGGATCACTTGTCGAAGGCCAAGGACGAAGCGCGATCGCTGATCGCAGGACTGAAACCGGGCGATCAGGCGCAGGTGCTCGCGCTCGGCGGCACCGTGCAGGCGTTGACGCAGCTTATTTCCGACCCCGCCGAACTACGCGTAGCGGTTGAATCCATTCAACCGGGCGATAGCCGAGCCTCTTTCGGAGAACTGGCGCGCTACATCCGGACGCTTTCCGAATCAACCCACCTGCCACTCGAAGTGCACCTGGTCAGCGATCTCCAGAAAACCGCGCTGCCGCCGGGATTCGCCGACCTGCGCCTGGACCCATCCACCACGCTCGTGTTTCACCAGATCGGAAGGCCCGCGACGAATCTGGCGGTTGAAAACGTAGTCGCGCCGGCCCGCATCTTCGATCCCAAGAAGGTTCGCGTGCAGGCGACCATTGCCAGTTTCGCCTCGCTCGAAGATAAAGTCGAGACGTCGAAAAAGAACGTGTACTTGGTCCTGAACAATAAGGTTCTGCAAACTAAGACCGTCGATCTTCCCACCGGTGGAAGGGCGCAAGTGGAATTTCTGGGCCTCGACGCCCCCTACGGATTCAGCCGCGGCGAAGTGCGCGTCGAGGGAGGCGATGCGCTGCCCGCCGACGACCGTTTCTACTTCGCCGTCGAGCGCACCGATCCGCGCAAAATTCTGTTTGTCGACGACGGCCGCCAGGGATACTCTCAGCTCTATTACCGCGCGGCGCTCGATTCCTCCGGAGATTCCGCGTTTCAAACGGAAGTCGTGCGGCCGGAAATCGCCGCCAACCAGGAGCTCTCTCATTACGCGTTCGTCGTGCTCAACAACATCGGCACGGTTTCCGCGACGTTCGAAGGGGCGCTGAAAAAATACGTCAACGCGGGCGGCTCCGTCCTGATCGTATTGGGACCGGCGTCGGCGGCGCAGCCGAAAGTGCCTCTCACCGACGACACCATCGAAGCGTCGGCGTACGCGGGCCGCGAAGGCGATCGATTCTTTAACGTTTCCGAGATCGACGCCGGACACCCGGCGCTGCGCAATGTCGAGCGCTTCTCCGGCGTGAAATTTTATCAGGCCATTCACGTGACGCCGTCGAAATCGCGCGTGCTGGCAAGGCTCAACGATCAGACGCCTCTGCTGCTGGAACGGCAGTTGGGCGAAGGCAAAGTGCTGGTGTTCACCGCGCTGTTCGACAACTCCACCAACGACCTGCCGCTGCACGCCTCCTGGGTTCCATTTGTGGAGCGGTCCGCTTCCTACCTCGCCGGAAGCGGAGCGGAGCAGCCGGTCAACCTGGTGGTGGATTCTTACGTCGAATTGAGAACGGCGGACAGCAAGTCGGCCGCGGCCGAGGTGCTGGACCCGGATGGCAAGCGGCTGCTGTCGCTCGAAGAGGCGACGATCGCGAAAAACTTCGCCGTGAACAAGGAAGGGTTTTTCGAGCTGAAAACGGCCAGCGGCAGGCACACGCTGCTGGCGGTGCACGCCGACCGGCGGGAATCGGACCTGTCGGTGATTCCTCAGGAGACGCTCGATTTGTGGAGAGCGACGGGCAGTGACCAAACCGCCTCTGGCGCGTCTGGTGCAGGGAATGAGCACGATAAGAAGCCCTGGCCTCTGTGGCCGTGGCTCTTATTGTTATTGTTGATAGTAGCGATGGCCGAATCGTGGGTAGCGGACCGGCATCTTCGCCCCGTGGCCGATAGTCCGGAGAGTCAAAGGCCAGAGAGCCAAAGGAAGGATGCGGCATGAACACGCGCGATCAGTTGAACCAATACCTGCGTGGGCTGGAAACCAGGCTGCGCTGGCTGACTGTATCGAAGGGCGTCGCCATCGCCTTCTTGGTCGCGCTGGCGGCGACGCTCGTGTTGGTGTGGTTCACCAACGCGCTGGCGTTTTCTTCCACCAGCATCACCGTCGCGCGCGTGGTGCTGTTCCTCGCTCTGGCCGTCGCATTGGGATTTGCGCTGGTGCTGCCGCTGCTGCGTCTGAATCAAAAACGAACGGCCGACCGCGCCGAATCGACGTTTCCGGAATTCAATCAGCGCCTGCTGACCTATATTGAACGCGGCGAAGCTCGTGATCCGATGCTGGAACTGCTCGCCAAGGACGCGGCTTCCGTCGCCAACAAAACCGAACCGGAGAGAGTCGCGCCGCGCACCAATATTCTGGCATTCGCGACCGCCGGAGGCGCCGCGGGAGCCTTGCTCCTATGGCTGATTCTGGCCGCTCCCGGATTCCTCGGCTATGGATCGTCACTGTTGTGGGCCGGTCTTCCGAAGGGCATCAATGGCGTGAATTTTTACGACATCCAGGTCGAACCCGGAAACAAACTGGTGCGCCGCAAAGCCGACCAGATGATCACTGCGACGCTTGCCGGGTTCCAGGCTCCGCAAGTCCGTCTGTTCGCGCGGTATAAGAGCACTTCGAAATGGGAAGAAGCGGCGATGATCCCGCGGTCCAGCGGGACCGCCTTCGAATTTCTGTTCGCCGCGCTGCCGGAGCCGGTGGAATATTACGTCGAAGCGGCCGGCGTCAAATCCAAAACCTTCAAGCTGGACGTCGCCGACCTTCCGGGCATCAAGAATATCAAGGTGACGTATCACTATCCCGCGTGGCTCGGCCTGAAGGACGTCGTCGAAGATCCGGGAGGCGATCTGCGCGCCGTTGCCGGCACGGTGGCCGAGTTGACTATCGAAACCGACCGGCCCCTCAAGAGCGGCGAGATCCTGATGGACGATGGTTCGCGGATCGCTCTTCAATCTGAAGCCGGGAATTTCGTCTCGGCGAAGGTTCCCGTCGAGAAGGACGGCATGTATCACTTCGCGGCCACTGAGCACGGCGAAAGCGTCCGCCTCAGCGAAGACTACTTTATTGAAGCGCGCCAGGATCAGGCGCCGACCGTGAAGATCGTCACCCCCCGAGGCGACGCCAAGGTGAGCCCCATTGAAGAGGTTACGGTCACCGTCGAAGCCTCCGACGATTTCGCCCTGCACTCGATGGAGCTGCACTATTCGGTCAACGGCGCGCCAGAGAAAACCGTCAACATGCTGGCGGCCAAAGGCGTGAAGGACGCGAGCGGCAAGACCGTAATCTCCCTCGAGGATTACAAGCTCGAACCGGGCGATGTGGTCAGCGTCTACGCCACGGCCAGCGACGCCCGCAACACCGCCCGGACCGACATCGCCTTCATTGAAACGCAGCCGTTCGAAAAGAACTATACGCAATCCCAGCAGCAGGGAGGCATGCCCGGCATGCCGGCCGACGACCAGGATCAGACCGAAATTTCCAAGCGCCAGAAAGAGATCATCGCCGCCACCTGGAACGAGATTCGCGGAGGCGCCAAGGATAAGGTCAACTCGGCCGAGAACGCGAAGTTCCTGGCCGGGATTCAGACCAAGTTGAAGGAGCAGGCGAAGTCGCTCGCGGAGCGCGCCCGCAGCCGCGAGCTGGCCGGGGCGAATCAGGAGTTTCAGTCCTTCGTGAAGGATCTGGACGAGGCAGTGAAGCAGATGGACCCGGCGTCCAACAAGCTGGGCGCGCAGGCCTGGAAGGACGCTCTGGAGCCGGAGCAAAAGGCGTTGCAACATCTGCTCCGCGCGGAGTCGACGTTCCGCGATATTCAGGTCGCCTTCGGCGGCGGTGGCCGTGGGGGCGGCGGAGGGCAGAACGCCGGCCGCGATCTGGCCAACCTGTTCGACCTGGAACTGGACACCGAAAAAAATCAGTACGAGAGTGGCACGCAGGCGTCCACCAGCCAACAGGCGAAAGAGAAAGCTGTCGATGAGGCGTTGCAAAAACTGGAGCAGCTCGCCCAGCGCCAGAAGCAACTCGCCGAGCAGCAGGCAAAATCCAAACAGCAGACCTTCGAACAACGCTGGCAGCAGGAAATGCTGCGGCGCGAAGCGGAGGAGCTGAAGAAGCAGATGGAGCAGCTCTCGCGCGACGGATCGCAGCAGCAGGCCAGCAGCCAGCAGCAGCAACAGGGGCAGCCCAACTCCGGAGGCCAGGGCCAGCCGAGCCAGGGGGGCCAGCAGTCGTCGAACCAGCCGCAACAGGCCGGATCTTCAAGCGCGCAGCAAAATCCCCAGAACGGGAAGCAGCAGCAACAGCAGCAAACCGGGAAATCGCAGCAGCAACAACAGCAGAGGAGCCTGGGCCAGCGGAACAACACTAACGATCAGCGTCTGCAACAGGCGCTGGACCGCATTTCGCAAGCTACCGACGCCATGCGCGACGCGCAGCGCGCCGCGCAGCAAAGCGGGCAACAGCAGCAGGGCGGATCTCAGCAGCAACAAGGCGGCCAGCCGTCGCAACCGAAGGGCGGCCAGCAAGCCGGACAAGCGGAAGCCAGCGCCCGTCGCGCCGCGGAGAGTTTGGCCGACGCGAAATCGCTGCTCAGCGGCATGCGCCGGCAGGAATCGTCCTCGCAGATAGGCGAGCTGGAACAGCGTGCGGAAAAACTCGCCGGCGAACAGCGCGACCTGGAAAATCGCATGCGTCGCGAGTTTTACCCGCAGGGCTCGCAGACCAAGTCGGCTGAACAATCGCGCCAGGCGGCGGAGCAGATGGCTGCGGAAAAAGAGAAGATGGCGGCGGAGCTCGACAACCTGGAATCGGGCATGAAGAAAGCCGCGCAGGATCTGGCGCATACGCAACCCGAAGCTTCGGCGCGGGTGCGCGAGGGACTTTCGGAGATTCAGCAGAATACGGCCAAGGACCGCATGACTGCCGCGGCCACGTGGCTGCGGCGCGGACAAGGTCCTCTCATGGTGCCTCGCGAGGCTCCCGTCACGCAGGCACTCGATAAGATGACCGAGGATCTGAAACAGGCGCAGAGCGCGCTGAAGAACGGTGGGCAAGGGCAGGGAAATAACGATCTGGAACGTTCCCTCGCGCGTGTCGAGCGCATGCGCGGCCAGATGGAACGCATGGCCGGAAATCAGAACGGCCAGCAGCAAGGCGGTCAGCAACAGGGTGGACAGCAGCAAGGCAGCCAACAAGACGGCGGGCAGCAGCAGGGCGGCAATCAGCCTGGAGGCCAGCAGGCCGGGGGACGCCAGCAGCAGACCGGCGGCGGTTACGGCAGCCCCGGCGGCTATGCACCGCGCGGCGGCCGCCAGTATGGCGGACCCTACGGACGCTTCGGCCCCGAAGGCATGTACGATGCGCCGCTCGATCGCCCTGTCGATCCGAACGAAGCCGCCCGCCTCGCCGCGCGCGACCTCAACGACATGCGCCAGTTGTTCAAGGACAACCCGGATATCCAGAAGGAAATCGGCGAGGTCGAGCACGAGCTGCAGAAACTCACCATTGGCGATATCGCCTCGCCCGAGCTACAGCAGCGGCTGAATCGCGAAGTTCTTCCCACTCTCGAGGCTCTCGAAGTGAAACTGCGCCGCCAAGTGGAAGAGCAGGGCGGGGGACAGGTCAAGAGCGGAGCCACCGACAAAGTTCCAGCCGGGTTCTCCGACGCCGTCGCCGAATATTTCCGCAAGCTGAGCAAAGGCAATTAGGTGTGGGGCAGGGCCATGCCCTGCCGCCCGCTATCAGCCGGCGTTCTAAAGCACCGCCGCCGACCCGCCCAGCGCAGGCGGCATTTCCGGCCCAGGATACATCGGCATCGACCGCAACCTCTCTCCCGTCGCCGCGAAAATGGCATTCGCAATCGCCGGCGCCAGCGTCATGATCGGAGTCTCCCCCGCGCCCGCGGGCGGCAGATCCTTGCGATCCACCAGCACGATCTCGATCTTCGGCACATCGCGGAACCGGGGCACGCGATAACGCGCAAAATGCGGATTCAGAATTTTTCCGTTCTCGAACTGGATCGCCTCAAACAGCGCGCCGCCCAATCCCATGATCACCGCGCCCTCATTCTGATTCCTCAACTGATCCGGATTCACGACCGCCCCGCACTCATACGCCTGCACCACGCGCACGACGCGAGCGGGCTTGCCCGGCTCCACGCGCACCTCCGCGCAGGTGGCGACGTAACTGCCCTTTTCGAATCCGCCCGCGATCCCGAAATTCCCTTTGCCCCATCCGAACTTTCCGGCCGCGGCCTCGAACACGGCGCGCAAACGATCGTCTTTCAAATTGCGCAGCCGGAACTCCAGAGGCTCGATACCCGCCAGCGCAGCCAGCTCATCCATGTGGCATTCGCGCGCGAAGTGATTCGCCGTTCCCGCGAGTCCTCGATAGGACCCCGACCGCAGAGGCGCGTCCACCGGATGAAATTCAATCTTCTTATTCGGAACATCGTACAGCGTGTTAAGCGCCGACGTTCCCGAGTTGTAATTATGAAACTCCCAAGCTGTCAGCCGGCCGTTCTTATCTATCGCGCTGCGCACGTCGATCACGCCTGCCGGCCGGAAATATGCCCAGGTAAATTCCTCTTCGCGCGTCCACACGAGCTTCACCGGCTTGCCCGCGGCTTTCGCCAGGCGTGCCGCCTCGATGGCCGCCTCGCCCGTGTGCTTCCCTCCGTATCCGGAGCCCGTGTCCGGCATAATCACGCGGATGTTCTCTTCCGGAATATGAAAACTCTGCGCCAGTTCGCTGCGCACACCGAAAGGCCGTTGGGTCCCAGTCCACACTGTGAGCTTGTCTGCCGTCCAAGCCGCGACCGCCGCGCGCGGCTCCAGCGGCGCGTGCGCAATGTACGCGACCGTGTAGGTCCGCTCCAGCTTCTTGTCGGCCTCGGCCATCGCCTTCTCGACTGAGCCCGTCTCCGTTCCGCCCCGTCCGCCGCCGCCCCGGCCGCCACCAGTGCGAGTTTGCCGCAAATCCGAGAACAGCGTCTTCGACGAAGTCTGCGGCGGCGCATTCCATTCGGCCTTCAGTGCCGCCAGCGCGCTCGATGCCGCCGACGTCGTAGGCGCGACCACCCCAACAAAACTCCCATCCTCGACTACAGTGACGCCAGCCATTCCCTTGGCCGCGCTCGCGTCGAGCGACACAAGCTTGCCGTTGAACCGCTCCGGCCGCAAAATCCGACCGTGTAGCATCCCCGGCAGCTTCACATCCGGCGTATATTGATGTTTCCCGGTGACGATATCCCGCCCATGGACCTTGTGCGGCGATGTTCCGAGCACCGTCCAGTGCGCCGTCGGCCTCATCACGCCGGCCGTCGCGGCGCCGCTCTGCGACACGTCGATTTTCGAAAAGTCGATCGACTTCCATTCGCCCGCGGGAAGCAACTGCCTGGCAGCCGCAGCCGCTTTGCGCAGTTGCGGAATCATCTGCGGCGTGGTCATGCTGCCGAACGTCCCCATGTCGAATGGAGTTCGCGCCGTGTCGCCCATCACCATCTCAATCGCCGACATCGGCGCGCCCAACTCTTCGGCCACCGCCTGCGTCAGCGACGTGCGCGCATTCTGGCCGACCTCGACTTTGCCCGTGTAGGCCGTCACCGCGCCGTTGCGGTCGATATGCAGCCACGCGCTGATTTCCTTGGGCGCGCTCTGCCCGCCGCGACGTCCGCCGCCCGATTCCTGCGCCTCCGCCGTTGCCAGGAAGGACGCAACGACAATCCCTCCGCCCAGCGATTTGAAAAATCCCCGCCGGTCAAGAGGGAAATTATAAGCGGGCCCGGCCAGCAGTTCGTAGCGTTCCGGTTCATAGGGTGTCATACATGCACCTTCTTCGCAGCCATTTTCACAGCGGTGACAATGCGAGGATACGTTCCGCAGCGGCAGACATTTCCCTGCATTGCCTGCATAATCGCGGCGTCATCGGGATTGGCAGTTTTTCTCAGCAGAGCGACGCCTGAAAGGATCATCCCCGCGGTGCAGTAACCGCACTGCATCGCCTCGACCTCAAGAAACGCTTCCTGCAACGGATGAAGCCGGCCGTGCTCTTCGAGTCCCTCAATCGTGGTGATCTTGCGCCCGCCCAACGCAGCCACTCGTGTCTGGCACGACCTCGCCGGAGCTCCGTCGATCAGTACGGTGCACGCCCCACACTGCCCTTCGCCGCATCCGTATTTGGTGCCCGTCAGGTCCAGTTCATCGCGCAGGACAGTGAGCAGCGTGCGTTCCGGCTCCGCGTCCACCTGATGCCGCGTCCCATTGACAACGATTTCCATCGGGATGTCCTCCCGATCTCCATCTTACTTCTTGTGGGGCAGCCTCACAGGCTGCAGCCGTCTCTCAGGCGGCTCTGTTACTGATAAACCCCCGCCGCCTTAAAATCCCCCGCCTTCACGATCGATACCTCCGCCGGATCGATGTACTTCCGAAACGCCGCGTTAATCTCGCCCGGCGTCAGCGCCTGAATCTTCTGCTCCAGTTGCTCGTCCCATTTCATCGTCCGCCCCTGCTGTTCATGCTGGGCGAGAAGATTCATCAGCGCCGCATCCTGCGACCGCGCCACCATCCGCGACGCCAGATACGCCTTCTTCGCCTCCGCCACTTCCGCGGCAGTAAAGCCTTCCTTTAGAGTTTTCCGGAGCTCGTCCATGTAACTGAACTCCACCTTCGGCCCATTCACCGGATTCAAACTCACCGTAGCCGTCAGCATCGCCGAATCGCCCTCGGCTGGAATCGCAACGCGAGCATTCGCCCCGTAGCTGAGCCCCTCGCGATTCCGGATGCGATCCGAAACGTGCGATGTGATCGGTCCGCCGAACATATATCCCGCCAGCAGCATCGCCGGATAATCCGGATCGGTCTCCGCCATCTTAAACCGCACGCCAGCCTCGAACTGCGCGTTGGCCTTGTCCGGCGTCTCGATCTTCCTGTTGATCGCCTCGGCCTTCTTGTACTTGGCCTCGATACGCGCGTAGGTCATGGACGTCTTCCAATCGCCCAGCAGCGTCCCCGCGATCTTCTGCACCTCGCCCGCGTCCACGGGACCCACCACCGCCAGCACGCCGAAGCTCGCGCCATAGAACTGATCGTGGAATCGCTTCACATCGGCCAGCGTCAGCTTCCGCAGCTCCGCAATCTGCTCCTCGCGCGTCGGGTTATACATCACGTCGCCCTTCGAATAGGGACTCAACTGGCGCTGCAACGTCTCCGTCGCCAGTTGAGTCGGCTCGGTCGGCGGATTCTCAAGTGCCTTGATCCTCTGCGTCTTCATCTGCTCGAACTCGGCCTCCGGATACGCAGGCTCCCGCAACATCTCCACCGCCAGCTTCATCGCCGCCTCGAAATTCTTCACCGGCACGGTGATGTTCGCATTCGCGCTCGAAATTCCTCCGCCCGCGCCACCACCTCCGCCGCGACCTCCGCGTCCGCCTGCGCCGCCGCCTCCTCCGCCCGAAACCTGGATACTGGCGTCCAGCTTGCGCATCTCTTCAGAGAGTTGCTGCCGCGTGTGACTCTTCGTTCCTCCGCGCGTAATCAGCGCGCCCGCGAACTGCGCCGCCGCATTCTGATCTTTCAGGGAAGTCTCGTTCCCGAACCGCAGTTCGATGGCCGCGTCGACCATGTCGCCCTCGGTCTTCTTCGACAAGACGACCGCCTTCATCCCATCGAGAAGCGCCGCCCTCTTTACGCGACTCTCGATATTCGCCGGCGTCGGATCGAACACTTCGCCATGCGCGACGGTAACCTTGCTCTTATAATTCGCCAGCAATTTATCCAACGCCGGCGTCTCCGGAACCACCGTGCGATCCGGCGCCGGATCCGGCACGTAATAACCCACCGTCCGGTTCGATTCTTTAAAAAACGCCGCGGCGACGCGTTGCACATCGGAAGGACTGACATCTTCCAGGCGATCGTGTTGCAGGAACATCAACCTCCAGTCCCCCTGCGCGATGGCATTGTTCAGCGCACCCGTCGCAATCGACTGCGGATCGCTCAAGCTCCGTTCCAGCCCGCGCAGCAGCCCCGACCGCACCCGCTCGACCTCTTCCTTCGTTGGCGCCCTCTTCGCGATCTCCGCAATCGCGTCCTCGAGTGCCTTCTTCGCCCCGTCCAGAGATTGATCCTTATTCAAATTCGCCGTCAAAAACGCGAGGCCGGGATCATGCAAGAGCGACGCCTGCATGCTGGCCGATTCGGCGATCTTCGCATCCACAAGGGCCTTCGCCAGCCGACCTTCGCCGCCACCACCGCCGCCGCCACCGCGACCGCCTCGCCCACCTCCGCCCGCGCCTCCATTCATGATCCCCGCGAGTACCTGCAACGCCGCCGAATCCGGATGCCCCGCCGCCGGGATGTGATACGCCACCAATACCTCCGGCCCCTGCCCGACGCGCTTCAGTTCCACGAACCGCTCGCCATCCTGCGCCGGCTCGACCGTATACGTCTGCTCCAGTGGCGCCGCCGGCCGCGCCAGCTTGCCGAGCGTGTCGGCCACAAATCCCAGCGTTTTCGCCTCATCCAATCGACCCGTAATCACCAGCACCGCGTTGTCGGGCCGGTAATATTTGTGATAGAACGCGGCGAGCCTGTCCACCGGAACCTTTTCGATATCTTCCTTGGACCCGATGGTCGACTTCCCGTAGTTGTGCCACAAAAACGCCGTCGCCTCTACGCGCTCCCGCATCACCCGGTCCGGCGAATTCTCGCCGCGTTCGAACTCATTGCGCACCACCGTCATCTCGGTATCCAGAATCTGCTTGGTGAACTTCACCTTGGTCATCCGGTCCGCTTCGAGGCCGAGCGCCCACTTCAGATTCTCGTCCGTCGCCGTTACCGTCTCGTAGTAATTAGTGCGGTCGTACGATGTCGTGCCGTTCCAGTTCGCGCCTCGCGCGACGATCTCGTTCTTGATCTGCCGTCCGTTGGTCGTCTCGATAAAATCCATGTGCTCCAGCAGGTGAGCCATCCCCGTTTCGCCGTACCCCTCGTGCCGCGACCCGACGAGATACGTCACGTTAATCGTCACCTTGGGGCTCGCCGGGTCCGGATACAGCAGGACTTTCAGCCCGTTCGGGAAGTCGTATTCGGTGATACCTCCCATCGAGGCCTTCGCCACCACTCCCGGCGGCAGCGTCTGCGCGAAAACACCGGTCACCAGCGCGGCAAATACAAGTAAACGTTTCATAAGAGGATATTGTACAGGCGTCCACGGCCGTGGTACGGTTACTTCGGGAGCCCTTCTATGAACCGCCGTGAATTCTTAATCGCCAGTAGCGCGCCGTTAGCGTTCGCCGCGCCCGCGATGACACCCGCAACCGTCCTGTTCGGGGAAAACACCGTCGCTCTCGATAAAACGCGCACCGTCGACGACAATCTCTGGGTCCTTGCAAAGGATCTCCCGCGCATCAACCAATTCGAGGTCAAACCCCAAGGCGCCTGCCGCGCCGACGTCTGCATCCCTCTCTCGAAAACTCTCAAGAACGGAGACTGGTTCAACCTCACCGGCTTCGCCCACAAGATCGGCGAAATGGTCGTCGCCGACCAGAACGTCTACAGCTTCGGCGAAATTCCCGTCCTCCGTGGCTCTTTCTACAACTCACGCATCGCCCCCGATTTCGCCGTCCCCGACCGCCAGGGAAAAATCGTCCATCTCTCCGACTTCCGAGGCAAGAAGGCGCTGGTAATCACCTGGGCCAGTTGGTGAGGCTGCCGACTCGATCTGCCAGGCTGGCAGAAACTTTACACCGAATTACACGATCAAGGAGCCAAGAATTTCGAAATCATCGCCGCCGCCGAGGACACTGGAGGCGAAGCCGCAGCCGGCAAATGGTACGACGCAGCGAAAGCGACTTTCACCACGCTCGTCGACACCAAGCACACCGTCAGCACGGCATACCAGTTCATCAACGTCCCGATGGGCATCTGGATCGACGAAAAGGGACGTGTCGTGCGCCCGGCCGAACCCGCCTGGACCACCGACTCCAAACTGAACATAGGGGCGAAAAGCATCGTCACCGAAGGGGCGGCCTATCTGACCGCGTTGCGCGACTGGGTCGCCAACGGCGATAGCAGCAAATTCGTCTTGTCGGACGAAGAATTCGCGAGACGCGTAAAACCCCGCTCGTCAGCCGAAATGGAAGCCGACGCGAGCTTCAAACTAGCGGTCTATTTCCACGAAAAGGGAAACACCGACCTGGCTCAGAAGTATTGGGCCAAAGCGCAGTCGCTCAATCCCGACGACTGGAATTACCACCGGCAAGACTGGAGCTTCACGCCGAACGAAGCCGGCAAGAAGTGGCTGGAAAAATTCCAAAAACTCGACGGCTCCTACTACCCCAAACTAGACATCAAGCCCTAACCATAAACCCCGCTATCATTTTTCCTTGATATCCGTACCGATACAAGGTACGGTATCCTGGTGATCAGGACGTTCCGGCACCGGGGTTTGAAGCGCTTCTACCAAGGGGACGCAAGCAAGGTCCGAGCCGATCAGGCGCGCCGGATCGCGGACGTGTTGGGTCACTTGGATAGAGCGAAGCATCCGTCGGACCTCGATTTGCCGGGCTACCGCCTTCACTCCCTCAAGGGAGGACTGAAGGGCGTATGGAGCATCACGATATCGGGAAACTGGCGAGTCGTTTTCCGCTTCGTGGACGGTGACGCATTCGATGTTGATTTGACAGACTACCATTAGAAGGGAACCGAGCATGCCCATGAAAAACCCGCCGCACCCCGGTCACTCCATCAAGGACGCGTGTCTTGACGCAGTGGGTCTCAGCGTCACCGACGGGGCCAAAGTCCTGGGTGTAGCCCGCCACACGCTGTCCCGCGTAATCAACGGCCAGGCTGGAATATCGCCCGACATGGCGATCCGCCTGGAAAAGGCCGGATGGTCGAACGCCGACCACTGGCTGCGAGTGCAAGCCGCATTCGACCTTGCACAAGCCCGCCTTCATGAGGACGAGATAAAGGTCACGCGTTACGATCCGCAACCCGCGTTGTAATCGCCCTCCGCCTCTCTCGAGTGAATTGTTTTTCTTAGCGAGCTCAGCGCCTTGGCGTGAAATCTTCTTCAACAACCCCCGACTTTTCAGCCACCTCCCACTTCCACTCACTCCGTTCCCACTCCCCCCAATGCTACGACCAATCCGGGGAAAAGGGGAAGTAAGACTTGCGCCGGGGATCGACTGGGCATTAGACTTGCCCAATGCGCTTCCCGATCATCGCCTTCACGGCGATCGCCATGCTGTGGGCCGAAACGCCCGCACCCCGTAAAATCGCGTATGGCCGCGTCTATCCGCAGCAGGGCCAGCTGGCGCTTTTCGTTGCCTCCGCCGACGGAACCGGCGAGCGTCCCCTCCTGGCATCGCCAGACTCAGATTACGACCCCGTCTGGTCTCCCGACGGCGCATCGATCGTCTTCACGTCCGACCGTAATGGCGCGGGAGATCTCTACCGCGTCAATCCCGACGGCAGCGGGCTCACGCAGCTCACTACGGACCCGGCCTACGACGACCAGGCCGCCTTCTCTCCCGACAGCAAGCAGCTCGTGTTCGTCAGCACGCGCCACGGCGGGATGGCGAAGCTCTGGACCATGGACCTGGCGACGCTCCGCGCCAGAGCCCTGACAACCGGAAAGGAAGCGGATTTTCGTCCCTCCTGGTCGCCCGATGGAAAGTGGATCGCGTTCTCCTCGGTGCGCGGCAACCCCATGCCCTTCGCTCACGGCCGCTGGGAGCGGCTGCAACTCGCCGACATCTACATCGTACGCGTCGACGGCTCAGGACTGAAGAAGGTCACGAGCGCGGAGTTTTGCGGCAGCCCGAAATGGATGCCCGACAGCCGGCATGTCGTTGCTTATTGCATGACCGCCGAACAGACGCTGGCAAACCGGCGACCGAGTCCCGACCCTGGAAACGATACCCGGCTCGTATCCATCGATACAACCACGGGAACCTGCGCCGATGTCGCCGCCGGACCCGGCGTCAAAATCAACCCGTCCCCGTTGGCTGGCGCCGAGATCGGCTACATCAAGAAAGATACGGCCGATCCGGGCATCTACTACGCCAGCGGCAAGCGAGGCCCTCGCGGCACAATCCGCACCGCCTCCTGGTCGCCCGACGGCTCGCAGGTCGTCTTTTACAAGCGGAATGTCACGCCGCGGCCGGCGTGGCGCAGCTCCTTCAGCCGCAATCCGAACTATCAATTATTTCAGAGCGGAACTCAAGCCGCGTTCAGCCCCTCCGGCAGGGAATACGTCACCGTCGGTGGAACTTCTTCCGGAACGCACGGCGCCGCTCTCAATGTGACCACGGTGGCCACGGGCGTCTCGAAAGTCGTCTTCCAGGACAATAACCGAAACGTCCTGGCCGGTTCGTGGTCGCCCGATGGGAACCGGATCATCTTCGGCGTCGGCGGATTCCAAGCGTTCTTCGACGCCTTCCACTCGCTCTTTCTGAAACCGATCGATCGCGTCGAGGACGGCGCTCAAGTGGCGATGGTCAACGCCGACGGCACCGGCTTCCGCGAACTCACCGCGGGCCTGGCCAATAACGCGTTCCCGTCGTTCGGCCCCGATGGAAAACGGTTCGTGTACCGGACGTTCGAAAAGGACGGCTACGGCCTCCGGATTATGAACCTGGAAACGAAAGCCGTCTCCACGCTGACCGCGGAATACGACAACTTCCCCCTGTGGTCTCCTCGTGGCGACCTGATCATGTTCTCGCGGCAGGTGGATGGCGCGTACGAAGTCCACACCATCAAGCCCGACGGGACGGGCCTGAAGCGTCTGACGTTCACCCATGGCAACGACGCGCACATGGCCTGGTCGCCGGACGGCGAGTACATCGTCTTCACCAGCTCGCGCATGGGATTCAAGGATGAAGTGGTTTACACCGACGCACCGCAACCCTATGGCGAAATCTTCGTGATGCGCTTCGACGGCACGCACGTCGAGCAGCTCACCGACGACCAATGGGAGGACGGTACTCCCGCGTGGCAGCCTCTGCCCGTGGGGCAGGGCCATGCCCTGCCAAAATAGGCCTGCTAGAATCGTTAACTACGATCATGAAAAAGTACTTTTTCCCGCTCCTCGGCGCGATCCTGCTCGTCGCTCTCACCCTCGCCGCCGATCCCTCGACCTTCAATCCTCAACTCTGGTCCGGTCTGCGCTACCGCATGATCGGCCCCTTGCGCGGAGGCCGCGTTACCACCGTCACCGGCGTGCCCTCGGAACCCAATACGTTTTATATGGGGTCCACCGGTGGAGGCGTCTGGAAGACGACCGACGCCGGCCACACCTGGTCGAACATTTCCGACGGCTTCTTCTCCGTCGCGTCCATGGGCGCGGTAGAAGTTTCTCAATCCGACCCGAACGTGATCTTCGCCGGCACAGGCAGCTCGAAAATCCGCAGCAATGTGTCCATCGGCCACGGCATTTATAAATCCACCGACGCCGGAAAAACCTGGAAATTCTCCGGCCTCCGCGACGTCGGCCAAATCTCGACGATTCGTATTCACCCGGCGAATCCGCAGATCGCCTACGTGGCCGCGCTTGGCAATCCCTTCACCGGTAATCCCGAAAGAGGCGTTTACCGCACCACCGACGGCGGAACAACGTGGCGCAAGGTCCTCTATTTGTCCGACGTCATCGGTGCAGCCGACCTCGAACTCCAGCCCGGCACTCCCACCACGATCTTCGCTTGCATGTGGTTCGGCCAGCGCAAGCCCTGGACTATCTTGAGCGGCGCGAAAGAAGGCGGCATCTATAAAAGCACCGACGGCGGAGACACCTGGAACAAGCTGACGAGCGGCCTTCCCGGCGAACTATTCGGCCGCGCCAACGTGGCCATCTCCAATTCGAAGCCGAATCGCATCTACGCGCTCATCGAAGCCAAGCCCGGCTCTGGCCTCTATCGCTCGGAAGACGCGGGCGGGAGCTGGGCGCTGATCAACAACTCCGGCACACTCATCACGCGTCCTTTTTACTACGACACTCTCGGCGTCGATCCCAACAACTCCGACGTCGTCTGGATCGGCAACGAAGGCTGGTTCAAATCCACTGACGGAGGCAAGTCTTTCCGCACCTCTCCCGTCCCTCACGGTGACAATCACGATGTCTGGATCAATCCTAAAAACTCCGACTACATGATCCAGTCCAACGACGGCGGCGCCAACGTGTCTCTTGACGGAGGACGCACCTGGAGCACGCAAACCAACCAGCCGACGGCCGAGATTTATCAGGTCGCGGTCGATAATGCGTATCCCTACAAGGTCTACGGCGCGCAGCAGGACAATACGACGGTGATCGCTCCCAGCCTGCCCCTGGGCGACGGCGAACAGTTCCGCATCGGCCCCGGCTGCGAAACAGGTCCCATCATTCCCGACATTTCGAATCCCGAGATCGTCTACGGCAGTTGCAAAGGCCAGTTCAGCCGCCGCAACATGACCACGACCAACGAAATGCGCTACTGGATCGGCGCCGAATCGCTCTACGGCAACGGTGGAGAAACGCTGACGTACCGATTCCAGCGCGTCTCGCCCATGGAGGTTTCGCCGCACGATCCGCGCGTGGTGTACTACGGCTCGCAATACGTTCATCGCACGCGCGACGGCGGCAAGACCTGGACCCGCCTCAGCCCCGACCTCACCTTGCACCCGCCAGGTACCCAAGAGGCCAGCGGAGAACCCATCACTCGCGACGCGACCGGCGAGGAGATGTACAGCACTCTCTATTCGATCCGCGAATCGCCCGTACAGAAAGGCGTAATCTGGACCGGCTCCAACGATGGCCTGGTTTTCGTTTCCCGCAACGACGGCGAGAGTTGGTCGAACGTTACGCCTCCGCAACAGGCCCAAGGCGGACGCGTGCAAAACATCGAGCCCAGCCCCCATCGCCCCGGCACCGCCTACGTAGCTCTCTATCGATATTTACTAGGCGACTTCGCGCCCTACATTTATCGCACCGACGACTACGGCAAGACATGGACACGATTAACCGACGGCAAAAACGGCATCGCCGCGGATGAGCCCACGCGCGTAGTCCGCGAGGATCCCGACCGGGCCGGCCTCCTCTACGCAGGCACTGAATTCGGCATGTACATGTCCTGGGACAACGGCGCCCACTGGCAGAGTTTTCAATTGAATCTCCCCGCTACTCCAGTAACTGATATAAAGGTCGCGCACAAAGACCTGGTCCTTTCAACGCAGGGCCGGTCGTTCTGGATTCTCGACAACCTCACGCCCTTGCATCAATTGAAAGACGGCAGCGGCGCACAGAACATCCTTTTCGCTCCGCGCGAAGCTGTTAGAACCCCCGGCGCGCAGGCGCTCGAAGGACTCACGCGCACCGAAACCATCCGTTACCCCGCGACGGGCGCGCAGATCGATTATTATTTGGCCGCGCCTTCCGAAGTAACTCTGGAAATCCTGGACGCAGGAGGAAAACCAATCCGTAAATTCTCGTCCGCAGCTGCGGTAGATGCCGCTCCAACCGATGAAGAAGAGGGCGGGGGAGGCGGACGCCGAGGCCGCGGCGCAGTGTTGCCCTTAGAAGCAAAACCCGGCATGCATAGATTCACCTGGGACCTTCGCTACCCTGGCCCCTGGCAAAGCGCGACCCGTCCGGAAGGTCCCAACGGCCCCGCCGCCGTCCCCGGAAAATATCAAGTACGCATCAGCACTGGAACCTGGACCGCGACACAGCCCTTCACGCTAATCGAAGACCCGCGCATCACCAAAGACGGCGTCACCACATCCGATTTGCAGGAGCAATTCGACCACAACATGAAAGTCCGCGACCTGGTGAGCGACCTGAATAAACTGGTCGCGAAACTCCGCGCCAACCCCAAAGCCGCGGAGCTTGCGTCCCACGTGATCACGCCGACGATCCGGTACAGCAAACCCGAGCTGCAAACGCACATCACCTATCTCTACACGCTGACTAACGGAGCCGACCAAAAACCCGGCCGCGACGCGCTGGAGCGCTACGAGATCCTGCGCAAAGAACTGGACCAGCGGATCGCCGAGGTCAATAAATCGCTGGGCTCCCAATGAGTACTGTGGGGCAGTGCCATGCGCTGCCATGAGATCTTCCGCTCCCTGCCGCCACTAGAAAAAAGTGGAATTCTACAAACGACGGCTCCCTCACTGGCACCCTCCCTATGCCGACTTCTTCGTCACTTGGCGCCTCCACGGTTCCTTACCGAGGTCCCACTCGGCACAATATGACTCAGCTGGCGAGGCATTCGTCGCCATCGACGAAGAACTGGATTCTGCCACAACCGGCCCACTCTGGTTAAGAGAGCGCGAGGTCGCCGAATGCGTAAGCCAAGTCCTCCTCTCCGGCATGACTCAGTGGCACCTCTACGACCTCCACGCCTGGGTCATCATGTCGAACCACGTCCACGTTCTTCTGAGCCCTCTGGTACCCGTCCATAAAGCCATCATGAATGTGAAGAGCGCAAGCGCCCGTGCGGCAAACAAGATCCTGAATCGCACTGGGAAACATTTCTGGCAGGATGAATCGTTCGATCATTGGGTGCGAAACGATCGGGAGAGAAACGCAATCGTTCGCTACATTGTATTGAATCCGGTCAAGGCGGGACTGGTCGTCGATCCCGAGGACTGGCCCTGGTCGAGCGCAACACCGCAGCGCATGGCGCTGCCCCACATCACACCTTAAATCTGAGGCCCTGTGCTTGTGGGGCAGCGCCATGCGCTGCCATGAAAACCTATCGCCTAGCCTCCAACACCAAATTAAACGGCGTCTCCGCCGCCCTCCGAATCTTCGTGAACCCTCCCTCGGCGATCACTTTCTTGAGGCGTGCTTCGCCAGCTTGCGCGCCCAGCGCTAAACCGACTTCCTGGGACTTCGATGCAGGACAGCACAAGAACGTCGAGGCCGAATAAAATACCCGGCCGATGGGGTTCAAATTATCTTCCACCTTGTCGCCGGCGAACGGTTCCACCACCATCCACGACCCATCCTCAGCCAGTGTCGAATGGACGTGCTTCGACGCGCCTGCCGGATCGCCCATGTCGTGCAAGCAATCGAAAAACGCCACCATCGCGTAGTCCTTGCCCGGATAATCCTTCGCGCTCGCGACCTCGAAGGTGGTGCGATCGCCGACCCCCGCTTCGGCGGCCGCCTTGCGCGCATACTCGATTGAAGGCCCGTGATAGTCGTAGCCGTAAAAATGGCTCTTCGGAAACGCCTGCGCCATCAGGATGGTCGCCGCTCCGTGTCCGCAACCGACGTCGGCCGCGCGCGCGCCCGCTTCCAGCTTCGCCTTCACGCCGTCCAGAGCCGGAATCCACTCCGTCATCAGGTGGCGCATGTAGCCGGGCCGGAAAAACCGCTCGGTGCCGCGGAAGAGGCATTCGTGGTGCTCGTGCCAGCCCACTCCTTCCCCGGTGCGGAACGCTTCCAGAATGCGATGCTCGCTCCTCATCATCGCCACCGCGACCTCAATCGCACCAAGGAAATAAACCGGACTACCCTCGTGCGCCAGCGCCGCCGCTTTTTCCTCCGTCATCGAAAACTTTTGAGTCGCCGCGTCGTACTCCACAAATTGCGATGCCGCCTGCGCGCACAACCATTCGCGAACATATCGTTCATTCGTGTTGGTGGCGGCGGCAAGTTCGCCAGGCGACATCGATCCGCCCGTTGCCAGCGCTTTATACAGACCGAGCTTCTCTCCGATCAGCATCGGTCCGATGCTGGCCATCGCGCCCAGGTCGCCGACCAGCTTACCCATGAACGCCATCAGTTTATCCATATCCATTACGAAATCCTCCTATTGTGGAGAGATACTATCATAAAAATCATGCGCACTGTATCCCTCCTCCTGTTGAGCGCCCTCGCCTATTCACAGACACCCGCCGGCCGGCCACCCCTCAAAGAACGCGCCGCCGCGGGCGACCCGGACGCGCAATTCTCGCTCGGCAAGAACTATGAAGCGGGCCGCAGCGGACTGAAGCAGGATTACGCCGAAGCGGCCAACTGGTATCGCAAGTCGGCCGAGCAGGGGAACGTCTATGCGCAAGCCAGTCTCGGCATTCTGTATCATTCGGGCAAAGGCCTGCCGCACGATGACGTACAATCGGAGATGTGGTTCGTGATCTCATCCGGCCACGCGCCGCCAAACGACCGCGACACAATCATCGAGATGCGTGATTCCGTAGCCGCGCACCTCACTCCGCAACAGTTGGCCGAAGCGCAAAGGCTCGCTCGGGAGTGGAAACCCAGGAAGTAACCTTGACAAGGCTTCAGGCGTTACTGTAATGTCAATCCTGAATCGTTTCAAACCCGTAGGAGTTGGAATGCGAACATCCCGTTTCGTGATCGCAATGGCGCTCGGTTGCGCTATGAGCTGCGCTGTGACTTTTGGAGCTGACTGGCCCACCGACGGCGGCAACCCCCAGCGCACCGCCTGGCAGAAAGACGAAAAGATCCTCAATAAGGACAACGTCAAGAACCTCAAGATCGTCTGGAAGATTCAGCTCGACAACAAGCCGATCGAAATGCACTCGCTGTTCCCTCCGCTGATTGTCGACAAGGTGAATACGCCCAGCGGTCCCAAGCAAATCGCCATCGTCGCGGGCGTCTCCGATAACATTTACGCCATCGATGTCGCGACGGCTGAAATCATCTGGCGGAAGCATTTCGAGTATCCCACTCCGGCGCGCCGCGGCCGCCCCACCGATCCCTTGTGTCCGGCGGGCCTGACCGCGACGCCTGTCATTGGCCCTCCGAACGCAAACGGCAGCAGAACGGTCTATGCGATGGCCGGCGACGGCGAGGTTCATTCTCTCAACGTGGCCGACGGGGAGGATATGGCATCGCCTTTCCAGTTCGGCTACCCAAACGGCAAGTCGTACGCGCTGAACCTGTGGGACGGGGTGCTGTTCACCACGACCGCTCAAGGCTGCGCCGGCAATCCCAACCAGATGTGGAGCGTCAAGATCAGCGATCCGTCGCACAAAGTGATGACCTACAGCCCGAAAAGCGGAGGGTTGTGGGGCCGCACCGGCGCGGCGATCGACGAAAGCGGAGTGGCCTGGGCGCCCACCGGGGATGGCCGTTATGATCCTGCAACGCAAACCTATGGCAACGGTTTAGTCGGCGCAAAAGTGGTCGGAAATGAGCTGAAACTCCAGGATTATTACATCCCGAAAAACTGGGCCTGGCTGCAAAGTCGCGACCTGGACATGCAGGTCACACCGGCGATTTTCAAGTACAAAGGCAAGGAATTAATGATCGCGGCGAGCAAGGAATGCCGTATTTATCTTCTGGATACAAAAGCGGCTGGTGGCGACGATCATCAGACGCCGCTCGACCGGACGCCATTAATTTGCAACGAAGAAGTGAACTTCGCGTCGGCAGGAATCTGGGGCAGTATGGCCAGTTGGGAGGACGCGCAAGGCACGCGATGGATTTTGAGCCCGTTCTGGGGTCCGTCGCATCCCGATTTCAAGGTTCCTGTGTCCTACGGACCAGTGACGCACGGCGCAGTCGTGGCTTTCAAACTTGAAGAAAAGAATGGAAAATATAAACTGACTCCGGCCTGGATGTCGCGCGACATGGATCAGGCGGAACCGCCTGTGATCGCCAACGGAGTGGTCTACGCCTTCGGCAGCGGGGAGAATACGGAGCAGGCTTATCCCGACAGGGGGTTGGATGACAACTCGCCGGAGCGTATCCACGACTCGACCCATGCCGTTTTCTATGCGCTGGACGCGGAGACGGGCAAGGAACTATATTCCAGCGGCGACCAGATTAAATCCTTTGTTCATTTTGGTGGATTATCGGTAGCCAACGGGCGCGTTTACTTGGGGACCTACGATAGCATCCTCTATTGCTTCGGATTGGAGGGAAAATGAGCCCTAAAGCCGTAGCATTATTTGTCCTTTTTGCGTCTGTGGCCCTCGCTCAGTTTGGACGCGGCGGCGGAGACTGGATGGCGGTTGGAGGCGATGCGCAGCGCACGGCTTCGGTTCGCACCGACGCGCACATTACAGTGGAAGCGGTGCAGGGCGGCGTGATGCAGTCGCTCTGGAAGATCAAGCTGAACGGCGTGCCGACACCTCCGGTAGTCGCGTCGCGGTTGATCACATACAAAGGTTTCAAGGACCTGCTGTACGTCGGCACAAGCGCCGACAACGTGGTTTCGATCGATCACACGGTGGGCAAGATTTTCTGGGAAACGCATCTACCGTACGATTCGTTGCTGGTGCCGGTGAAGAACGGCACGGCGACCTGTCCGGCGGGCATGACTGCGGCGGTTTCGCTGGCCGCTCCGTTGGTTCCTCCTCCTCCGCCCGCGCCTCGAGGCGGTCGCGGGCCGGGTGGGCCTCCGGGAGCAGCGGGGCCCGGACGCGGCGGGAACATGAATCCGGCGACGGTGCCGACGCTGCCTCGTCCGCGACGGACTCCGGGCACGGTGTATGCGCTGTCGAGCGACGGGTTGATTCACGTCCTGAATCAGCACACAGGTCAGGACATCATTGCGGCGGCGCGGTTTATTCGCGGGAACGCCAAGGCTCACGATGTCATCCAGGTTGGAAATGTCGTTTACGCGGTGACCGGCGACGGTTGCGGCGGCACTCCGAACGGGGTGTGGGCGATCAACCTGGAAGACAACGGAGTGAACGAGTGGAAGACCAGTGATGCGTCCGTGCTCGGCCTCGCTTTTGCGACCGATGGGACGGTGTTTGCGACGACTACCAAGGGAATCGCGGCGCTAGAGGCGAAGACGCTGAAGGTGAAGCAGCAGCGTGACGGCGAGTATGCCACCACGCCCATGGTCATCAAAGTGAAGGATAAGGAATATGTGGTGGCGTCGAACGTCCACGGACACGTTTTCCTGCTGGATCCGGTGAGCCTGGAACTGGTCGTGAACGTTCCGGGCAACGGCGCATCGATCGGAAGCTCTTTCGCGAGTTGGGAAGAGGTGGAGAGCAAGACGCGGTGGATCCTGGCGGTGAAGAACAGCGCCGTTGTCGCGTTCAAGGTAGTCGAGAAAGATGGATCGATTGCGCTGGAACAAAGCTGGGCTTCAAAAGAGATGGTGTCGCCTGCGCCTCCGATTGTGGTGAACGGTGTGGTGTTCGCGCTGTCATCGGGGTCGCGAACTACCCCCGCTGTGTTGTACGCGCTTGACGGGATGACGGGCAAGGAGTTGTGGTCGAGCGGGAAGGCGATTGCTGGGTACTCGACTTCGGGGATCTCTTCGGGGGCAAGTAAAGTGTTTGTCGGGACGCATGATGGGACGTTGTATGCGTTTGGGTACTCGCTGCCGAGAGAATAGCGACCTGGAGTTTTGTGGCGTACGCACTCGTGCGTGCAGCGTCGAGACTCATCTCGACGCTGGCGGGCATCGACACGAGTGTCGATGCCGCACGCCGCGGGCGTGCGCCACATGAAGGGGATAAAATTAAAGGTGATGACTCGGCTCATTATTCTGGCGGCGGTTTGGGCGGGTGCCGCTCTTGCGGACATTCCGGCTGGGGCGGGGAAAGACGCTACGGTGAAGTATTGCGCCACTTGCCATTCGGCCGAGCAGGCGGTTTCGCTGCGCCAGGGGCAGGAGGAGTGGGCGGGCACCATCGAAAAAATGGTCGGGATGGGCGCGAAGGTTCCCGACGATAGTTACGATCCGATTCTCTCTTATCTGACCAGGCATTTCGGAGCGGATGCGCCGTTGCCGATTAAAGTGAATAAGGCGTCGGCGGTGGATCTGGAGTCGCTGCTGCTGCTGAAGAGGTCGGAAGCGGCGGCGATTCTGCAATACCGTGCGGACCACGGCGATTTCAAAACGATCGACGATTTGCGCAAGGTCCCGGGCGTGGATTTTAAGAAGATCGAAGCGAAGAAGGATTTGCTGGTTTTTTGAAGTATTCACTTTTGGCGGTTGTGTTCCTCGCAGCATGCTCGTCTCCCGTGCACGTGGTGGGGACTGCGGTCGCTATCGATGCGCCTTTGGGGTTGCCTCCGGTTCCGATTCCGGCTGACAACCCTCCGACTCAGGAGTCCATCGCACTTGGCCGCAAATTGTTTTTTGATGCGCGGCTGTCGGCCGACGACACGGTCTCGTGCGCGAGTTGCCATGTTCCGAAGTTGAGCTTTTCCGACGGCATGGCGACGGCAAAGGGCATCCGAGGGCAGCTCGGAAAAAGGAACGCGCCCACGGTGGTGAATGCGGCATACTATCCGGTGTTGTTCCTGGACGGGCGCGCGGCGAGCCTGGAGGAGCAAGTGGGCGGGCCGATCGCGAATCCTATCGAGATGGGGCAGACGCATGAAGTGACCGTCGCGAAGATTGCGAAGATTCCGGAGTACAAGCAGGAATTCGAAAAAGTATTCGGGTCGGGCGCGATAACGATCACGAAGATGGAGATGGTGATCGCCAGCTACGAACGGACGATGTTGAGCGGCGATTCGCCGTTCGACCGGTATATTTATAAAGACGACAAGAGCGCGTTGAGCGCGGAGGCGATTCGAGGGTTGGCGATTTTTACGGATAAGAAGAAGGGGAACTGCTCTACTTGCCACGTCATCGGTGAGACTTCCTCGCTATTCAGCGACGGAAACTTTCATAACATCGGCGCGGGGATTAACGCGAGCGGCGAGATTACGGATCTGGGGCGCTATGAGCAGACTCACAACGACGCCGATAAAGGCGCGTTTCGCACGCCGGGTTTGCGGAACGTGGCGCTGACGGCTCCTTACATGCACGACGGGAGTTTGAAGACGCTGAAAGATGTGGTGGATTTTTACGCGGGCGGAGGGACGTCGAATCCGCAACTGGATTCGGCGATTCATGAGTTGAAGTTGAGCGGGCAGGAGAGGGCGGATCTGGTGGCGTTTCTGGAGTCGTTGACGGGGAGCGCAAAAAATAAAATGGCCGCCGATGAACGCAGATGAACGCGGATAGCACAATGAAAATCGTGAGTGTTGGGTTGGCTTGCCTGATCGGCTGCGCCGCGCCAAAGGGTGTTCCTACACCGGCCTACTATAAAGCCGATCCTGCGACGGCGGGCGTGGTGATGGGCAAGATATTGTTTACGGGCAAGGCGGTTCCTTCGAAACAAGTCGACATGGAGGAGGATCCGCAGTGCAACAAGCTGCATCAGACGGCGGTGCTCGATCAACCGGTGGCGGTGAATAAGAATGGGACGCTGGCCAACGTTTTTGTCTATATCAAAGGCGGGCTGGAGGGGAAGCACTTTTTGCCTCCTTCGACCCCGGCCGTCATGGATCAAAAAGGGTGCTGGTTTGAGCCGCGCGTATTGGGGATTCAAACAGGGCAGCAGTTTGAAGTGACCAATTCCGATCCGATGACGCACAATATTCATCCCCGGGCGCATGTGAATCGCGAATGGAACCAGAGCCAGGCGGAAGGGACGCCGCCGTTGCAGAGGAAGTTTTCGCAACGCGAGATCATGATTCGCGTGAAGTGCAATATCCACGGCTGGATGCACGCGTGGATCGGCGTGGTGGACAATCCGTATTTCGCGGTGACCGGGAGCGACGGAACATTTGAGTTGAAAAATGTCCCGCCCGGGGAATATACAATCGAAGCCTGGCAGGAAGAGCTGGGCGTTCAGGAGCAGCACGTGACCGTTGCTCCGTCGGGCAAGGTTGAAGTTGCGTTCACATTCAAGGGAGAGTAGATGAGATATTTGCTGATTGCCGCGGTGCTGTTGTCTGGTTGCTCCCGTATGGTGGAGAAGGAAAAACCGTCGGGGTACAGGATTTACATTACGAATGAGATCTCGGGCGATTTGAGCGTGATCGATTCGACGACGATGGATGTGGTCGCGACAATTCCTCTGGGGAAAAGGCCGCGCGGCATTCATGCTAGTCCCGATGGACGGACGATTTATGTCGCGCTCAGCGGTTCGCCGCCCGCGCCTCCGGGAGTGGATGAGAGCACGCTGCCGCCTCCAGACCGCAGCGCGGATGGGATCGGCGTGTTCGACGTCGCGACGAACAAAATGGTGAAAATCCTGAAGGGCGGGCCGGATCCGGAAAATTTCGACGTCTCCTTCGACGGGAAGACCATTTATGTTTCGAACGAAGACGCGAGCGGCGTGAGTTTTATCGACATCGCGTCGGGGACTCTGACGAAGACCATCAAGACCGGCGAGGAGCCGGAGGGCGTGAAGCTGACGCCCGATGGGAAGCTGATTTATTCGACGGCGGAGGGCGACGGGACGGTTGCGGTGATCGATCCTACGGCCGAAACGCTGGTGACCACCTTTAAAGTCGGGCATCGGCCGCGCAACGTGGTGTTCATGCCGGACGGGAAGCACGCGTACGTGAATGCGGAGAACGACGGGGCGATCGTGTTCCTGGACACGGTCAAGAATGAGAAAATCAGGCCGATTGAGCTGGGAACGCCGGGCGAGATCAAGCCGATGGGACTGGCGCTGTCGCTGGATTCGTCGAAGTTGTATGTGACTTCGGGGCGCGGGCACAAGGTATTCGTGGTGGATACGGCGACGAATCAGCCGACCGGGTCGTTTGAAGTGGGGCAGAGGCCTTGGGGGCTGGCATTGTCGCCCGACGGGAAGACGCTATTCACCGCGAATGGGCCATCGAACGATGTTTCGGTTGTGGACCTGGCGGCGCAGACGGTGACCAAGAAGATAAAGACCACGGGCGGCCCTTGGGGCGTGCTGGTGGTGGGGAAGTAGCCTCCAGTCTATCCGCTCCCTGACGGTCGCGGCTCAGCGACGTTGCGCCGCCATGCGTGAGCATGCGGGCAGACGGGAAAACGTACGGTCAAAACACCCGGCGGCCGCTGAAGTACGTTTCGAGTACTTCGATTTTCCCGTCGGTGTGGCGGAACTTCACTACATCCGCACGCGAGCCGGGTTGCAGGCCGCGAATCCTTCCTCCTAACCGACCGGCGCGGGCGGCGTTGGTGGTGGCCATGGTGATGGCCTCGGCCAGCGTGAGGCCGGCGATTTTCATGAGATTTTCCACGCCGCGGTCCATGCGCAGGCTGGAACCGGCCAGGCGCGTGCCGCCCAGCATGCGGACGCTCTGGTCTGCGTGCAGCTCGACTTCGACTTCTCCCAGCAGGTAACGTCCGGGCTGGCACATGGCCGGCATGACGGCATCGGTGATCAGGACGCTGCGCTCCACGCCCTTGGCTCGCAGAGCGACTTTCAAAAATGCCTGGCCGATGTGAATCCCGTCGACGATCATGCTGGCGTTCAGGCGATCCTCGGCGAGCTGCTCCCAAATATAATTCGGATGGCGCGACATGACGGCGTGCGCGCCGTTGCCGATATGCGTGGAAAGGGTTGCGCCGGCGCTCACCGCGTCCTGGATCTGCTCGCGCGTCGCCTTGGTGTGGCCGATGCTGAGGACCACGCCGTCGCGAGAAAGCATTTCTATGTAGCGGGTGGCCTCCGGCCACTCCGGGGACAGGGTTACTAAACGCACGTGGCCCTGCGCAGCGTCCTGCCAGCGCTTGTACTCGTCAATATCGGGCGGACGCACCCATCTCTGCGGATGCGCGCCGCGGGGACCGTCTTCGGGGGAGATGTGCGGACCCTCGACGTGAAACGCCTCCATCGCCGAACCTTCTTCAAGAGCCTCTCGCGCGGCGGCCAGATTACGGAGGGCGCCGACCATCTTCTCGGGGTCGCCGGTGATGACGGTCGGGAAGCAGCGCGAGACGCCGGTCGAGAACATCACGCGCAGGGAGCGGGCGATGTTCTCGACGGGCGCATCGGGCGCGTTATAATCGACTCCGGCGAAGCCGTTGACTTGAATGTCGATGAAGCCAGGCGCGATGTAGACGTCGTCGGGCACTTCTTCTGAAAACGCGGGGTCCAGATTCTGGATCACGTCGTCGAATTCCAAGGTGATGCGGTCGCCCGAAATCGCGTCCCGCCCGCTACATTTTATGCGTGTCATGGTTTATGCACAGAATACCCACAATTAGGTCTCTGTAAGTGTACAAGAACTATGGCGGAAACACCTGAGGAAATCCACAGATTACCGCTTCCTCCATGCCCCGATTCCTGGTACAAACGATCTAGATTTCTGCGCGGGATCGGGCTTGTGTGTCAGTCTCGGGGGAGGTGGCCGTAGGTCAGGTCCCTGCGCGGAGTCGTTTTGTAAAGTCGCCCTCCGACCGAAGCGCGTGGGGCGCCCCTTCCTGCACAGGAATGCTGGCGCCCTCCGCTCGAAAATCTTGCCCTGGCAATCCCCTCCATTGCTGTCGGGGTTCCAATCAGCTTGTGGAACCCCGACAGTTATGGAGGGGATGTCTTTCTAGCTGACCGCTACCGCCTGCGGCACAGGCGTCAGCCAGTTGAATTTGTCCGGCGACTTTCCTTCGACGATTCCGAAAAACTCCTTTTGCAGTTTTTCCGTGATCGGGCCGCGTTTGCCTTTGCCCACCAGGATCCGGTCGACCGAACGAACCGGCGTAATCTCCACCGCGGTGCCGCAGAAGAAAATTTCGTCGGCGATGTAGAGAGCCTCGCGCGGGATCAGGCCTTCGACGATTTCGATGCCGAGCGACTTGGCGAGCGTCACCACCGTATCGCGGGTGATGCCGGGGAGGACGCTTGCGCCGAGCGGAGGCGTCAGCATTTTGCCGTCGCGAATGACGAAGATGTTCTCGCCCGAGCCTTCGCTGACGTAACCCGAGGCGTCGAGCGCGATGCCTTCGCTGTAGCCGTTGGCCTCGGCTTCCATGCGGATCAGCTGCGAGTTCATGTAATTGCCGCCGGCTTTGGCGAGCGCGGGCAGCGTATTCGGGGCCAGGCGCGCCCAGCTGGAGACGCAGACATCGACGCCGCCAACGATGGCTTCCTCGCCGAGATACTTGCCCCATTCCCACGCCGCGATGTACGTTTCAATGGGATTGTCCTTGGTGGGCATGACGCCCATGTTTCCGTAACCGCGAATCACGAGAGGCCGCAGATAGCAGGACTTTAGCTTGTTGACGCCGACCACGTCGAGCATGGCCCCGCACAGCTCGTCCTGCGAGTAGGGAAGTTCGACGCGGTAGATTTTTGCCGAGTCGTGAAGGCGCCGCACGTGCTCGCGGAGCCGGAAGATGGCCGGGCCGGATTCGGTCGCGTAGCATCGAATACCCTCGAACCACGAGCTGCCGTAGCTGGTGACGTGCGCCAACACGTGGATCTTCGCATCGTTCCAGGCGATCATTCGGCCGTTGTGCCAGATCTTGTCGGTAGGGGTGATCATGCTAAATTATATCTTGATTTTCGATTCGATTCTATTCGACTTCGATGGCGTGCTGGCCGACACCGAACCCATCCACTACGATTGCTGGCTGGAGATCCTGGCGCCGTACGGGATCCGGCCGACCTGGGACTACTATCAAAGGGAGTGCATCGGCATTTCCGACCGGCTGATGGTGGAGCGCATTTCGACTCCAGAGTTATTCGACCAAATCTGGCCGCAATATGCGCTGAAACAAGCGCTATTTCGCCATAAATTGACGTTGAAATCGCCGTTCTTGTTCGAGACGACGCGTTTGATTGAGGATCTTGCCCCGCGCTATAAACTGGCCGTCGTGTCTTCCAGCGGACGGACGGAAGTGGAGCCGCCGATCATGCGCGCGGGGCTGCGAGACCATTTTCTGGCTTTGGTGTGCGGGAAAGAGGCGGGGAATTTGAAGCCTGCGCCCGATCCTTATCTTCGCGCGGCGGAATTACTCGGCGCGAAGAAGCCGCTGGTGGTGGAGGATTCGGCGGCGGGCGAGGAGTCGGGCAGGGCAGCGGGGTTCGAAGTGCTGCGGGTGACGTCGGCGGACGCGGTGCCGGGGGAGTTGCGGAAAATTCTCGGAGAGTGAATGCTAGTCGGCTAGGTCTCTGACGCGTGCTTGTGGCTGCGGCTCATCATGTGATGCAGGGCGAACGGGATTTCGTCGGGATGGGAGGCGCACCAGGCGACGATTTCCTCGAGCTTCATGGAATCGTCGGCGATAGCGCTGATCTGCATCAACTCGGTTTCGATGGTCTCGGCGTCTCGCATAAAGAAACCTCTAGCATGGCACGGCGAGTTACAAGGGGGCAATGTCGGCCATGACCCTAGAATCTCGCGAGCGTTTCTGAGTACTTCCGGCGCGTGTTGTGTCGCGCAAAAGGCCATTTTAGCAGCCTCAAAGCCCAATAACCTCGGATCCGTGGAGCCCATCGACTCCCGACTCACGCAATCGGAAGATTGGCTAGAACATGGGCGTTTCGGAAAGTTCGGTGAAGAATCTCGTGCAGCATTTATTCAGTAAGGCTGGCGTAAGGACGCGCAGCCAGCTTGTACGCGCCGCCCTCGAAGGCTTGCTGGGGCCAGCGCATGAAATGACGAAACCCGAGTCGAATGAGATTTCCACACTGACCCGTCAGGCGTCCCTGGAACACCAAGCGGGCCCCGACTGCCCGGAAACCGTACGAATACTATCTTGATTGCGGGGCAGGAGAGGAGGACCTTCGGTTGGGCTTCTTTCGCCGGTTGTGATTCGGGCGAGCTCGGCCCAGATGGCGGCCTTTCTAGCTTCCGATAACGCATATTATGTCTACTTTTAAGGTAGTGGCTCAGTTTGAAATTTCCTAAGGTTGACATCTTTTCCCCTGTTGCCATACTGGAAGCATCATGCCTGACCGCTCAAAAACAAGGCCGCGCGATCCGAACGAACTCGCACACCGGATATTCCTAGAATCCATCGGAGAGGCTGAAAAGACAGAACCTCCCCCGGCTCCCGAGAAGAACCCTCACGCGGTCGCGTTGGGGCGTATGGGGGGGTTAAAAGGCGGAGCTGCACGGGCAGCTGCGTTGACGCCAAACAAACGCTCTCAGATCGCGGCGAAGGCCGCGAAGTCACGCTGGAACAAAAAGCCTTAAAGGAAAAGATCTTCGATAAAGATCTCACCAGCTTTGGTAGCAGCCCCTTTTGCAAATGCCTCCAGTAATTCCGCTTGAACATTTGGCTGTGCTGCCTGACTCGGCGCAACCGGCCAACTCCTAACCGGATACTGCGGTTCGGCAATGTGAGGTATTCCGTACTCGTCAATATATCTCGCTGTAATGTAAGCCACTTACGGTTCTCCCTTTGGAGACACCAGTGCGAGAGACGGAATTGTGTGCTACTATCGGCTTGGAAATTTCCATAGGACTCCGTCTCACATACGGTGTCGAGATTCTGGCCGCCGGTTCGTAGCCGAGCGGCCAGAATCATTTTATCACGGAATTCCAAACTGAAAAACTTTTTCTGTAAAGGTACTAAGAAACTATATAGGTACTGTTTTCTGCTGTTTGTAATTGACACCATGCTTGAGCGGTGTATAATTAACTTATGAACAAGCTTGATAACGCGATGCGGGCAAGAGTGGTTGCGGCACTGGTTGAAGGCAATTCGATCCGCGCGATTTCCCGCATGACCGATGTCGCCCGCAACACCGTTTCCAAGCTGCTCGTTGATCTTGGGGTCGTGTGTTCCGAGTACTTGAACAACAACCTTGTAAACCTTCCGTGCAAACGAGTTCAGTGCGATGAGATTTGGTCGTTTGTCGCGGCAAAGCAGAAGAACGTGACCCCCGAGCTTCGCGCACGCAATCCGTACGCCGGCGACGTTTGGACATGGGTTGCGATGGACGCCGATACCAAGCTCGTCTGCTCCTGGTGGGTGGGTTCGCGCGATTGGTTCACGGCGAAATCGTTTATTGACGATCTCGCGGGCCGTCTCGCGAATCGCGTGCAACTGACCACGGACGGAAACCGCATGTACCTGTTCGCGATCAACGCAGCTTTTCACGGCGATATAGATTACGGTATCTTGATGAAAAAGTATGGCGGATCGTCGGCAGCCGATGAACGCCAGAACCGCAATTCCCCGGCTGACTGCGTTGGATGCGAAAAGAAGCCCACGATTGGCACGCCTGATCCAGCCCACATCAGCACCAGCTATATCGAGCGCCAGAACCTCACCATGCGCATGTCGATGCGCCGCTTCACTCGCCTTACCAATGCGTTTTCTAAGAAGATCGAGAATCACATCGCCTCTCTTGCGATTCACTACATACACTACAACTTCGTTAGAATCCATCAGTCCCTCCGTGTGACTCCGGCGATGGCGGCGGGAATTGCTGACCATCTTTGGTCGATTGAGAATATCGTTGAACTCCTAGCAGGATGCTGAAAAAGATACTTCGTTAGCGCGTGACCATCGGAGACAAAATCACGTCTTTACGTTTTAACCCCTATGCGCGGAAAAGACACTCAGCAAAGTGCGATGTTCAGTTACGTT
>Ga0182024_10001241_pt1 | contig 66231 bp, 55 predicted proteins | sample P32metaG_FD_120480 | JGI IMG/M metagenome (GOLD analysis project Ga0182024, IMG submission 120480) | Permafrost microbial communities from Stordalen Mire, Sweden - P3-2 metaG (Illumina Assembly) | ecosystem: Environmental > Terrestrial > Soil > Wetlands > Permafrost | place: Sweden: Stordalen... | reverse complement strand
GTTTGTAGCTCCTTCGCCGTTTCAGGTGTTCACGGCGGAGAACATGGCTGACTCGCTCAGGGCCTTTCAGTCGAAGTCGCGATAAAAACGAAGTCTTGCGCGCCGTGGAACATAGCCATTTGGTCATCTTGCAAAACGCTGCTGAACCGATGCATGTTTGCACCGAATTCTCTGCAAAGTCATCTCAAGCAAAGCAAACAACATCCAACAAATCCGCTTGACATGCTGACAGCCAAGCCGACGCCCCAAAATTGTTCTACGTAGAACAATTTGTGTTCCACAGATGTTCCCCGGGAAACAATGGCTGATCACCAGCTATGCAGCCAGCCGTCGTCCTGGCCGATCCTTACTTCGGTGCCAAGCAGCTCGGAGAGGACCGGAGCGGTGAGGAGTTCTGCGCGCGGCCCGTCGTTGACGATGCGGCCCTGGCGCATGAGTATGACTCGTTCGATCTCAGGGGGGATGTCGTTGAGGTGGTGGGTTACGAGGATGAGGCCGGTGCCTTGATTCATCAGGTTGCGCATGGTTTCGCGGAGGTTGCGCTGGGCGGCGAGGTCGAGTGCGTTGGAGGGTTCGTCGAGCAGGAGTTGGCGGGGGCGGTGGACGAGGGCGCGGGCGATGAGTATGCGGCGTTTTTCTCCAGCGGACATTTCGCCGATGGACTGGGTGGCGAGATGGGTTGCGTCGACTCGCTGGAGGGCTTCAGCGGCGCGGAGGCGCATCTCTTCGGTGACGATGAGGTTGGGCCATAGGGTGCTGGCGCTGAAGAATCCGGCGAGGACGGCGTCGTTGCCGGTGGTGCGTCCGGTGGTGCTGCCGGCGGAGTCAGGTGTACGGTTAGCGAGGGACTGGAGGCCGGGCAGGTTGTCGGAGACTACTCCGAAGTGCTGGCGGAGCTGGGTGAGGTCCCAGCGGGGGCGGCCGAAGATGTTTACTTCCATGCCGGGGACGACGATTGGGTAGACTTCGCAGGTCATGGTGCGGATCAGGGTGGATTTGCCGCATCCGTTGGCGCCGAGGATGGCTACGTGTTCGCCGACGTTGATGGTGAGGTTGATGTCGTGGAGGACGACGCGGTCGCCGAGGGCGACGTTGACGTTGGACATTCTTAAGAACGGCTGGTGAGTGGGAGCTTCGGCGCTGGTGGTCATCTCGTTTAGAGTAAGCGAGTGTGGAGAGCTGGTGTGAGTGTGGAGTGTGAAGTGTGAAGTGCGAAAAGCAGATCCTTCGCTCCGCTCAGGGTGACAATACTATTGGAAGATTTGAGGCGAGAGTTTCGCGATGAGTGATGTTTCTGGGTTTTTGATTCCGGCGGGGTTTCGGTTTGCTGCTGCTACGGCGGGGCTGAAGGCTAGTGGGCGGCCGGATCTGGCTGTGATTGTGGCCGGTAGTGAGGGAGACGGCGGGGCGAGTGCTGCGGCGCTGTTTACGGCCAATCGGGTCACGGCTGCTCCGTTGACGGTGGATAAGGAGCACTTGAAGGCGACGGGCGGGCGGGTGCGCGTGGTGGTGATTAATGCCGGAAACGCCAACTGCGCGGCGGGGCAAGCGGGGCTGGATGCTGCTTATGCGACATGTGCGGCGGCCGCGGCGGAGTTTGGGTGCCGGCCGAAGGAGGTGTTTCCTTCTTCGACGGGGATTATTGGGGTTCCGCTGCCGGTGGAGAAACTGGTGGCGGCGATGCCTGCATTGAAGGCCGATCTGGGGCCGGAGTCGGGGCAGTCGGATCATTTTCAGCAGGTGGCGCAGGCGATTCTGACGACTGATCTGGTGGAGAAGACGGCGTTCGCGCGAGTGGTGGTGAGGCCGGGCGAGGCTGACGGCGGGGAAGTGCGGATTGCGGGGTTGGGGAAGGGCTCGGGGATGATTCACCCTCGACTTGTGCCGGCTGCTCCGCACGCGACGATGCTGATGTACATTTTGACGGATGCGCAGATTGAGCCTGCGGTGCTGCAGGGGATGCTGAATCGAGCGGTTGAGGTGAGTTTCAACCGGATCTCGGTGGATGGGGATACCTCGACGAACGATACGGTGCTGCTGCTGGCTTCTGGGGCGAGCGGGGTGCGGTTTGCGGCGGATGATCTCGAATTTGCGACGGCGCTGACGCAGGTGGCTACTTCGCTGGCCAGGCAGGTGGTGGCTGACGGCGAGGGCGTGGAGCATGTGGTGGAGCTGCGGGTGAATGGCGCGGCTAGCGATGCCGATGCGGTGACGGTGGCGAAGGCGATTGCGCATTCTCCGCTGGTGAAGACGGCGTGGGCGGGGAGCGATCCTAACTGGGGCAGGTTGATGGCGGCGATTGGTAACTCGGGAGTGGAGATCGATCCGGAAAAGATCGATATCTGGTTTGGTGCTCTGCGGATCTGCCGGAATGGCGGGCGCGCTGCCGAGATGGATGCGGCCGCGGCGCATGAGTATCTGAAGCAGCCGGAGTTTTCGATCACGATTGATCTGCGTCAGGGGGCGGGGCATTGCGTCTTCTGGACTACGGATCTGACGCATGGGTATGTGAGCATCAATGCGGATTATTCTACTTAGCTGACGAGCTATGGAGGAGTTATGCGGCACTTAAGGGCGAGGTGGGCTCTGGCGCTGACTTGTATGCTTTCTTTCACTCTAACGGCGGCGATGCTGGATGCGGCCGCTTTTGCCCAGGATGTGCTTGAGGTCAGCGCGGGCGACCTGATGGCTCACAGGGTTGAGATGAAGAGCACGCTGGTGTATCCGGCGATTGCCAAGGCTGCGCGGATATCGGGGACTGTGGTGGTGCAGGTTGAGGTGGGTGTCTCTGGAGCTGTGGCGTCGACGAAGGTGATCAGTGGCCCTTCTATGCTGCAGCAGGCGGCGCTTGACTATGTGACGCAGTGGACTTTCAAGCCATTTGTGAAGGATGGTGCGGCGGTGGCGGCGCGTGGACAGATATCGGTGATTTTTGCGCTGGGCGAATCTGTCGCTGGGTCAGGGCCGCAGAGCGATCCGCCGCAAGTAGCGGTGACGCAGACTGTGGACGCGGCTGAGGAGGCGACGGCGAAGCAGTACTTCGAATTATTCACTGCATGCGTGGCCGGAATTAAAGCAAACAAGCATGATGCGGAGACCGCCTTGACATGCAGGCATGCGGCGGATGCGGCGGCGCAGTTTGCGCCGGATCGACGGTTCATCGAGAAGCGTTCTGCGGATGTGTATGCGGCTACTGCGCTGGGTAACTCGGGAGATTTTGTTGCCGCGCTGCGTTATGCGGATAAGGCTGTTGATGTGGTGAAGCTTGGGCACGATGACAACGCGGGCAGCAGTGCGGCATACGCGACGCGAGGATCCATCGAGGCGTTCTTGAATAACTGGGGCGCGGCCGACGCGGACATGACGATAGGTGAGGATTTTGAGCGCAAGGGAATCGCCTGGGCGGACAAGGAAAAAATAGCTTCGATGAGGGCGGAATACAGGCGAGTTCTGGCTAAAGATCTGCGGGTGCATGCGGCTATTCTGCAGCGCATGAACCGGATGGCTGATGCGCAGGCGAAGTTGGAAGAGGCTTCGAGGTATTAGAGTGCGTATCATATTACGGAACGAGTACCGGAATGTGAGTTGCCTGTTGTGCGTCAATTCGTGCACATTGAGAGTGGGAGTATTTGCGGATTTGCCATTTTGCTGTGAGCGCGAGTGTGCGGGCTGAATGTCGATCTGCAGGCTTGAGGTTGTGCTGTCAGGTACAGCCGAAGGGACTCCCGGGATTCTACAATCGAGTAATTGAGGATGTGTACTTATGCCTACCAAGGTGAAGGAACCGGTTGAAGCGGCAACCAATGGCGCGAGTCACGCCTCGCCGCTGATCAGCAACGACAAGCTCAGACAGCTCTACTCGACGATGCTTAAATGCCGCACACTGGAAGAGCGGGCGCGTGTGCTCTTCAAACAGAGCAAGTTCACCGGTAATTATTACGCCGCTGTGGGCCAGGAAGCGGCGGCTGTTGGGACCGCGATTGATCTGAGGGTTGAGGATACGATTGGGCCTTCGCATCGTGACTTCATTACCGGATTTATCAAGGGCGCGCCGCTGGACAAGATGCTTTGCCATCTTTATGCGCGCGCGAACAGTCCGGACAAGGGCCGTTCTTCGCCGGCGCATTTTGGGTACGCTCCGCTGAATGTGATTACGCCGGCATCGACCATTGCCGCGCAGTTGAATATTGCGACGGGCGTTGCATTGGCGAACAAGATGAAGAAGAACGACAACATCGCTGTGGCGTATTCGGGCGATGGTTCGACTTCGCTGGGATTCTGGCATGAGGCGTTGAACTTTGCCGGAGTGCATGATCTGCCGATCGTGTTTGTTTGCCAGAACAATCTCTGGGCCGAGTCGGTGAATCTGCAGTTTCAGACCAAGGTTCCCGATATCAGCGTGAAGGCGCAGGCATATGGTTTCCCTGGTATCACTGTGGATGGCAATGACGTGGTTGCCGTGTATCGCGTGGCGCAAGAGGCGATTGCGCGGGCGCGGCGTGGGCAGGGTCCGACGCTGATTGAGTGCAAGACTTATCGCTGGTATGGACACTCGGAGATTGATCCTGCGAAGTATCGCGATCCTGAGGAAGTGGAGCGCTGGAAGGCGAAGGATCCGATTGCGGGGATGGAGAAGTATCTGACCGGCAAGGGTCTGTTTTCGGCGGAGTGGAAGCAGGAGATTCTGGACGGCTTTAACAAGGAGCTGGATGCGGCGATCGAGATTGCGGATAAGTCTCCGCTGCCGGAGGGTGTTGAGGCGTTGGATCATGTGTTCTCGTTTGATATTCGGGATCGGGTTTTGAACCCTAAGAGTTATTCGCCGAGTTATTGATGCGTTGTTGCGCGGATCTCGGAGAGATGATCTAAGCTTAAGAAAGCCCCCGTGAACCTGACCGAAGAAGAAGCACGAAAGATAGCCCATTCGATTGCATTCGGTCATGCTTATTGGGAACATGCGACCAACCTGGCTGAGTCCGGGGAGTTGATGACTGAGAGCAGCTTCGAGGCCCTGATTCTGGAGACGCTTCTGAATCCGGAGAAGAGCAGGTGCTTGATTGCGAATCGAGTCGCCTTCTGGAATGCGACTGAGGGTTTCCTGGTGATCTTCAATCCGGCAGACCCTGATTTAGGTACGGCCTATTGGCCGGGAAAGGGAGTCGATGGATACAAGAAGTTACGCTAACCCGATCCCCATGCCGCACGAGGTTTCCGGGACGGCTGGCTATGTTACGCAAATTTCATTGCCTGGAACACAGACTCTGCTTGTCCATCAGTTGTTCAACGAGTCACTGAATGGCATACGAGGGATCCAATTCGAAACGCATATCGGGATGAGCGAACCGGCATTGAGGAAGCTCTTCGACGAGGTGGATGCCTGGATTGAGGCGTGCGAATACAATGCAGACGGCGTGATCGTCATTCGCGACGCTAAGGGCTTGCCGATAGGCAGCTTCGATCGAGCATATTCAGCCTCTGAAATCAGGGCGCTGCGTAACATGGCGGAAGTTGTGATGCTCGATCTTGGGCAAGAGGAGTTTTTCACGCGAACGGGCTTCTCACTGGAAGAAGCAAAGCAGCTGTTGGATCGATTGAATTCGGTGCTTCTCGATCCGTTGCATTTAGATCAGGCATCTCAATCAGTCGCACACTGAAAAGGAATCGAATCGACATGGCACTTGTGACTTATATCAGCGCGATTACTGAGGCGCTGCGGGAAGAGATGTTGCGCGATGAGAAGGTCTTCATCATCGGCGAGGATGTGGGTGTTGAGGGTGGCGTCTTCAAGGCGACTAAGGGCTTGTATGAGGAGTTTGGCGCGGAGCGGGTGATCGATTCGCCGCTGGCTGAGGGCGTTATCGTTTCAGCCGCGATTGGCGCGGCGATGGCTGGTTTGCGACCGGTGCCGGAGATTCAGTTCTCGGATTTCATTACACCTGCGATGGATGCGTTGACGCAGCAGGCTGCGAAACTGCGGTATCGCTCTGGCGGTACGCAGACCTGCCCTTTGACACTGCGCGTCTGCTATGGCGGCGGCGTGGGTGGCGGCCTCTATCACTCGCAGACGAATACGACCTGGTTTGCGCATGAGCCGGGGCTGGTGGTGGTTGCTCCCGGAACTGTTGCCGATGCCAAGGGTATGTTGAAGGCGGCGATCCGGCAGGATGATCCGGTGATCTATTTCGAGCACAAGAAGCTGTATCGCTCGATCAAGGAAGATCTGCCTGATGGTGACGACTTTGTTACAGATCTGTTCAAGGCCGCGGTGCGCCGGCCGGGTACAGACCTGACGCTGGTGACTTATGGCTGGACGTTGCAGCTATCGTTGCAGGCGGCGGAGAAGATTCACGCGGAGACAGGCGCGGAGATCGAAGTAGTGGATCTGCGGGTTTTGAATCCGCTGGATAAAGACACGTTTCTTGAGTCGCTTGCGAAGACAGGACGCATGCTGATTGTGCATGAAGATCATCGCACGCTGGGCATTGGCGCGGAGATTGCAGCGATCGCGGCTGAACAGGCTTTCGATTGCCTGGACGCGCCGATCGTGCGGCTGACGGCGCCGGATGTACCGGCGATTCCGTTTTCTGCGCCGCTTGAGAAGTTCTACTTGCCTTCGGTCGACAAGATTGTTGATGCGGCCACCAAGTTACTGAACTACTGATAGGTAATACTGTTCAATCTTGAACGCCTCTTCTTCGGGAGGGGCGTTTGTTTCGTTGACCTTGCTTAGGTAGCTTCAGTAGAGTCAAGGATATGCGAATATTCCGCGATTGGCAGCGCGCCATTCTTCTCCGCTGGGTTGTGTTGATGGCGGGTGCGGTATTAGTTCCGCTTGCAGTGCCGATGGTTGCGCAGACTGCGGCGGCTCCGCAAACGAATACGACACGCATTACGGACCGGGGCTACAGGCCGCCGGTTGCTCCATGCGCCAGGGTCGAGCTTGGGTCGCCATATATTCCGTTGGATAGCTGGATGTACACGTCGCTGACGCGGCTTTATTCGCTTGGCTATCTGGACACGGCTTTTCTTGGTCTGCGTCCGTGGACGCGATCGAGCGTGATTCACATGCTGGAGGAGACGGCGGCGCAGCTTGAGGATGCTCCTGAAGGCCCGGCGACGGATGAGGCGCAGGATCTTTACGAAACGCTGTGGCATGAGCTAAATGTCGACGCGGAAGGGCCTTGCTTTGGGCATCGCGGGCAGTTTCGATTGGAGTCGGGGTACACGGTGGCGCGGGGGATCACTGGTACTCCGCTGCATGACAGCTATCACCTGGGTGAGACGATTACGAACGACTATGGCCGGCCTTATGAGAACGGATTCGACAGTTACTCGGGTGTGAGCGGTTATGCTACGGCGGGAATTTTTACGCTGTACGCGCGCGGAGAGTTTCAGTATGCGCCTTCGGCAACGGGTTATTCGCAAGGGCTGTTTCAGGAGCTTTCAACGCTGGATAACATTCCATTCGCGACGAACCCCAGGCAGGCTACGATCCCGCTGGGGCCAATCGGTTCACAGACTAATATGCGGCTGATGGAAGGATATGTTTCGGCGCATGTGATAGGTCACGAGATTTCGTTTGGCAAGATGGATGAGTGGATGGGGCCGGCGAAGGGCGGGGGGTATGGCTACTCCAACAATGCGGAGAATATCTATTCATTCAGGATCAACCGCGTGGAGCCTTTGCGTATTCCGCTGCTCTCGCGAGTTACTGGACCGTTCCGCTATGACTTTATGGTGGGATCGTTGAAGGGGCACACTTTCTACAACGATCCGTGGGTTCATGCTGAGAAGATCAGTTTTAAACCGACGCCGAATGTCGAGATAGGTTTTGAGCGCACGGTGATCTGGGGCGGCAAGGGGCATGTGCCGATCACGATTCACTCGTTCCTGAAGAGCTTTTTCAGTTTTCAGAATGTGACCAACGCGGTGAAGACTTCGCGCAATGATCCGGGCGCGCGCTTTGGTGCGTTTGATGCGAACTACCGTCTGCCGTACCTGCGGAACTGGCTTACTTTTATTCTCGACTCCGAGGCGCATGATGATGTGTCGCCGATTTCTGCGCCGCGTCGCGCGGCCTTTCGAACGGGGCTTTATTTGTCTCATGTGCCGGGTGTGCCGAAGCTGGATCTGCGAGTGGAAACGGCGATGGACGATCAGTCGACGACGCGCAGCCTTCATGGGCAGTTCACTTACTACGAGGGCGAGCAGCCGCAGGGCTACACGAACAAGGGACAGATTTTTGGCGACTGGATGGGACGCGAGGCCAAGGGCGGGCAGGCGTGGGTGACCTATCATCTAAGCGGCAACGAGTGGATTCAGGCGAGCTGGAGAGGGCAGAAGGCGGCGAAGGATTTCATTGCGGGCGGGACGACGATCAATGATTTTAGCGCGCAGGTTGTGAAACGGATCGGGCATGATTTTGAAGTAAATGGGAATTTTAGTTATGAGGGCTATCTGGCGCCTATCTATCTCAGTGGAAAGCAGACGGTAACTACTACCAGCGTTCAACTTACGTGGTATCCGACGCGGAAGGTTAGTTTCTAGATAGCGAGTTAGCGCTTCGCGTTTGCAAGTTAGCGGAATCTGTGTGGGATGGTGAATGGCGGATCGATTGGAGAGTGCGTCGGCGGCGAGCGCGATTTTTGATTTGCATGCGCTGGCGAGGGGCTTGCCTGCGGACGCCGACACGATGCTGGTGGATAAGCGGCTTACGGATGAGGTTGCTGCGAGTTCTCGAATATTTCGAATCTACAAAACGGTTCCGCCGCACTTTCATCGGACTTGCGATGAGTATCTGCTGGTGATTTCAGGGAGGGCGAGAGTGGTTGTGGCCGGTGGGCCGGAGACTACGCTGGGGCCGGGTGAGTTGTTGTTTTTCCGGCGCGGGGTGGTGCATGGCTTTCCTGAGATTCTGGAGCATCCGCTGGTGGTGTTTTCGGTGGATACGCCGCGGCGCGATCCTGCGGATGTGACGTTTGTGGATGCTGGGGCAGGGACGCTGGAGAGCTTTATTCGGACGGTGTATTAGACCTAACTTACGTTATCCCACCCTTGTCGCAAAGGGCGCGACAAGGATGGGGCACCCCGGATTACTTAATTCTTGAAATGAAATGTCCGTCTACCTGTGTCTAGCTCATCTGGATGCCGGCTGAGGTGTAGATCTGCTTGATGTATTGCATGTCGCGCAGGCCTTCTTCGCCGGGGGATTGCGGGGTCTTGTTGTTGAGGATGCAGTTGGAGAAATGGTCGGCTTCTTTGGTGAAGTGGATGGGGTCTTTCTCCGGGTTAGGCTGGTTGAGCGATACGTCTTTGCTGTCGGGGCCGGTGTATTCGGCGGTCAGGCGAAGGCCGTCGTAGATGAAGGCGGGGTTTACTTCGAGCCAGCCTTTGGAGCCGTAGACGCGGTAGTAGCCGTCCATTGGTGCGCCGTAGGTGGTGTTGCAGGTGGCTACGATGCCTGAGGGGAACTTGGTGGTCCAGACTACGTTCTCTTCTACTGTCTTGAAGCGCGGGTCGTTGGGGTTGGTGTAGGCGTAAGCTGAGATGCTGGCGGGTTCTTCGCCGGTGAGGTAGCGGGTGGCGTTGAGGGAGTAGATGCCGACGTCCATGAGTGGGCCTCCGCCGGCGAGCGGCTTGTCGAGGCGCCATTCACCTGCGCCGCAGTTGAAGCCGAAGGCGCTCTGGATGGACTGCACCTGGCCGAGCGCGCCGTCGCGGATGAGCTTGACGGCGGCGAGGTTGGTGGTTTCATAGTGGCAGCGGTAGGCGATCATCAGCTTGACGTTTGCGGCCTTGCAGGCATCGATCATCGACTGCGCATCAGTGACGCTGGTGGCCATCGGCTTTTCGCAGAGGACGTGTTTGCCGGCTTTGGCGGAGCGGATGGTGTATTCGGCGTGCATGGAGTTGGGCAGGGCGACGTAGACGGCGTCGATGGACTTGTTGTCGCGGAAGGCGTCCATGTTTTCGTAGTTATAGATGGACGATTTGGGGACGCCGTACTGAGTGGCGATGCGTTCGGCCTTGTCTCGGTGGCCGCTGACGAGGGCTACCAGTTTGGAGTTGCTGGTGTTCTGGATGGCTGCCATCATGTGGCCTGCGATGCGACCGAGGCCGATGACGGCGTAGCCGACTTTGCGGTCTGGAGCAGCCTGCGAGTGGAGAGTAGGAATGAGCTGGGGCGTGAGTTGGGAGGCTAGTCCGAGGGCGCTGAGTCTGGTGAAGTCGCGGCGAGTGAGAGTCATCCCAATCTTCTCCTTTGATTTTGGTCGGGCAAAGACATTAGCGGAGGAACCGTAATGCGGGCATTTGTGGTATCCCACCCTTGACGGATACTACTCGTCAAGGATGGGGCACCCGCATTGGTTCTGATTGCCTGCAAAGTGCTTATCTTGCTATAAATCGATTTTTTGCGAATGCGCGAGGGGCGTTCCGGTTTGCGCTCTGAGTATAAGCGCAGGGTCGCGGGATGAGGAAGAGAGGCCTTTCCCGGTGGGCCGGCTATTTTTGCTTGACACGGGATTTAATACTAGTTTACTCTATGCCTGTTGCAAAATGGCCTATGAGAAAACCTGCTCCTCGCGATCTATTTCCCGGTGCGCTCGAGATGATGATTCTCGAGTCGCTGCGTCGTCAGCCCGCGCATGGTTATGCGCTGGTTCAGCATATTCAGCAGCGGTCTAACAACCTGCTTCAGGTGGAAGAGGGGTCGCTGTATCCGGCGCTGCAGCGGCTGCTCAAGGCGAAGCTGGTGAAGGCTGAGTGGGGCGTGTCGGCTACGAATCGGCGGGTGAGAACTTACCAGATCACGGCCGCCGGTTTATCGCATCTGGAGAAGGAAATTTCGAGTTTCGAACGCATGTTCGAAGGCATTGCGCTGGTTTTGAATCCGGGAAAGACGCCGGCAAATTGAGAGAGGTCTGCTATGAGCTGGTTATCGCGAATTTTTCGCCGCCGGGAGCTTTTCAACGAACTCGCTGAAGAGATGCGTGAGCATATGGAGGAGCGGACCGAGCAGTTCATGCGCGAGGGCTTGTCTCGAAAGGAGGCGGTGCGAGCTGCGCGCCTGGCCTTCGGAAACTCCACGCTGATCGAAGAGCGGAGCCGCGAGGTATGGCAGTGGCCGAGCCTGGAGTCGATCTGGGCCGATGTGCGATATGCGCTGCGGCAGCTTCGTAAATCTCCAATATTTACGATCACGGTGGTGCTTTCGCTGGCTTTGGGGCTGGGAGCGAATACAACGATCTTCACGTTTATGAATGCTTTGCTGTTTCTGCCGCCGGCGGTGAAGGATGGCAATCGGCTGGTGGAGGTGATGCTGCGCGACGCCAGGAACTCGGGTATCGAAGGCTACATGCCGCTCAGCACTCCCGGATACTATCAGCTTCGCGATCATAACCATACTCTCGATGGCTTTGCGGCCTTCGATGGCGATCCTCGTCCGGTTAGCTGGAACGATCATGGGCAGGGACAACAGGTGTTTGGCCAGCTTGTCTCGGGTAATTTCTTTTCAGTGGCGGGCGTCACCCCGGTTCTGGGACGCGATTTTGCTGCAGATGAAGAACAAACCGGGGCGGCGCATCCGGCGATTCTCATCAGTTACTCGTTCTGGCAGGGTCGACTCGCTGCCGATGCGTCGGTGATTGGCCGCGTGCTGGTGCTGAATGGGACCAGCTATACGATTATTGGCGTGACGCCGCCGAGTTTCGGAGGGGTGTTGATCGGGTCGCGGCCTGACTTCTGGGCTTCTCTGGCGATGGGACCGACGCTTACGCGCGACCCGGAGCGGCTGACTAGTGCGGGGTCTTTTTGGCTCTTTGGCATGGGCCGTATCAAGCCGCAGGTTTCGAAAGCCCAGGTTCAAGCGGACCTGAATGTTGTCTCCAATTTGATACAGCATTCCGACTCCCGTGAAAAATTTGAGGCGGCAGTCTTTCCACTCCAACTTGTGCCCGGGCCATATCGGATCTACGTTACCGCGTTTACCGGACTGTTGATGGCTGCGGTGGGGCTGGTGCTTCTGATCGCCTGCGCCAACGCTGCCAATCTGCTGCTGGCGCGTGCGATGACGCGTCGCCGCGAATTTGCGGTTCGCACTGCTCTTGGAGCCGGGCGGCTTCGCCTGATTCGTCAATCGCTCACTGAAAGCATGCTGCTCGCGCTGGCGGGTGGCGGTGGGGGAGTGGTGCTGGCGCGATGGTCGGTTCCTCTGCTGCTGAGTCTCAAGCCGGTGAACATTCCTGTCTTTGTCGAAGCTCCGCTGGATTGGCGTGTACTTTCCTTTGCTCTCATGCTTTCGACATGCGCAGGCATTGTATTTGGGATTTTGCCAGCCGTGCGCGCGCCGCGAATGGAAGTTTCGTTGGCGTTGCGAGATGAATCTCAGATTGCCGGACGACGCCGCTCGCGGCTGCGCGACAGCATTGTTGTGGCGCAAATTACGGTCTGCCTGGTCCTGCTTATTTCGGCGGGGCTCTGCGTTCGCAGCCTCTTCAATGCGCGCTCGATCGATCCGGGATTCAGCACTCACCAGGTCGCGCTGGCGCAACTTGATCCGGCCAGCCTCGGTTATTCGAAGGTTCAGCAGAAGCAGTTTTATGAGCAGCTCCTGGAGCGTGTGAAAGCGCTGCCGGCCATCGGTTCGGCGAGCTTTGCCGATTCACTTCCGCTGGGCACAAACCGGAGCGTGCACGGTATCTACATCGATGGAATTGCTCAGTCATTGGATAAGGATGGCATTGGTGTGCAGACTTCGTCGGTCGCGCCGGGCTACTTTGCGGCGATGGGCATTCACCTGCTTGCAGGGCGCGATTTTGTGGCCGAAGATAGCCATCCGGATGCGACGCGGGTGGTGATCAATGAAGAGATGGCGAGACGCTTCTGGCCGAATCAGAATCCGATAGGGCATCGATTCAAAGACGGCGGGCAGAGTGTGGAGATTGTGGGCGTCGTGGCCACCGGAAAGTACCGCAGCCTTGGGGAGGATCCGCAGCCTTTCTTCTACCTCCCATTCGATTACGCCTCGAGAGGGTTCCTGGTCGTGCGCGGGGAGGGGAATACACAGCCTTCGTTGGATGCGATTCGCCGAGTCATTTCTGCGCTCGATCCCAACGTCGTGCCGATGGACATGGAGTCGGTTTCGGAATATATGGCGCTGCCGCTGTTTGCCGCACATACGACGGGCGTGCTGCTGGCGGCATTTGGCGGCGTGGCGCTATTGCTGGCGACGATCGGGCTCTCCGGAGTGGTTTCTTACTCGGTGAGCCAGCGCACGACTGAGATTGGGGTGCGGATGGCGCTGGGTGCGGATCGGTTTACGGTTTTGAAGCAGATACTCGGGCAGGGCATGCGTCTTATCGCGATTGGGATCGTGTGCGGCCTGGGGGTGTCGTTTGCCGCGACTCGCGTGCTGGCTGGACTGCTCTATGGAATCAAGCCGAGCGATCCGATTACGTACGCAGCGGTTTCGCTCTTTCTGGTTGCTGTTGCGTTGATCTCCTGTTATTTCCCGGCGCGGCGGGCTGCGTCGGTTGACCCGATGAAGGCTCTTCGAGCCGAGTAGATACCGGATTCCGGCTGGGTGTATTGTGGGGTACACTCAGTCTGATGCGGGGCCATGGATGCGGGTATTAGGGATCGACTGCGGGACGGAAATTACCGGGTATGGAGTGGTTGAATCGGACGAGCAGAGCCGTAATCCGCGGCTGGTCTGCCTGAAGTTCGGGGCGATTCGACTGCCGAAGCAAAAGACTCTGCCGCAGCGACTGAAACAGGTATTCGATGAGCTGCTGGCGGCTATGGAATTGTGGCGGCCGGACGTGATTGCGGTCGAAGAGGTTTTCTATTCGGTGAACGCCAAGTCGGCGCTAAAGCTGGGCCATGTGCGGGGAGTGGCGCTGTTGGCGGCGGCTACGGTGGGGCTCCCACTGGCGGAGTATGCGCCGCTGAAGATCAAGTCTTCGGTGGTGGGTTATGGGCTGGCCGGCAAGGAGCAGGTGCAGTTCATGGTGGCGCGCCTGCTGGAGCTGGCTGAGCCGCCGACTCCGCCGGACGCGGCTGATGCGCTGGCGATCGCCATTTGTCATATTCATACTGCTCAGACTCTGGCTCTGCAGGGGGCTGGGCGATGAGGCTGGTGCTGATTCTGGGACTCTCGATGGCGCTCGTTCCGGCGGGGGCGGGGAATCTTCAGCCAGCGCTCGATGGGGATAACGGGTCGCCTGCGGTGTTTGAGATTGAGTTCACCAATGCCAGGATGTTTCCGGCGCACTGGCTGTTGAAGCTCAACCCGGATGGCAGCGGGAGGTTTGACGCTGATGGCGGGGAGGCGATCGGGCAGGAGAAGGACCAGATTGTGGCTGGGGATGTTCACCGGCCTATTCAACTTAGTCCTGAGTTTACGGCGCGTGTGTTTTCGACGGCCCGGCAGCGAAAGCTTTTTGCGATGCAGTGCGAGAGTCACGCCAAGGTGGCTTTTCAGGGGACAAAGCGCTTGAGCTACTCCGGACCTGAGGGAAGCGGGGCGTGCGAGTACAACTACGCCAAGGATCGGGAGATCCAGTCGCTGGGAGATTCTCTGCTGGCGGTTGAAAACACGCTGATGTATGCGGCGAGGCTGGAAAAGCTGCTGCAGCATGACCGGCTGGGGCTGGATCGGGAGATGGAGAGCCTGGCAAGTTCGGCGCACGATGGAAACGCGATTGAGATCGGGGCGATTCGCGAAACGCTGACCCGGATTGCAGACGATGAGCAGGTGCTTGAGCGTGCCCGTAAAAAGGCTCGTCTATTATTGACGCAGGCACGGTGAGAGGGTTTACCGTGGCTTTGTAATTATTTTGCACTTCGGGCGACTTTTACCCAGCGGTCAGGGTCTATATACAGTTGAGCAATTGTTGTGGGTGGGACTGAGGGGAGTATCTCCATGAAGAGCGATACCGAAGGTTCTCTGAGGGGCAAGGGCGGTTCGGGAAGCCGATCGTCCATTCTGGCGAGGCTTAGATTGAGTTCGCTGTTGCTGGCGGGCGTTGGCTTGGTTTCAGGCTGCGCTTTGTCGGCCGGCGCTGTGCCGTTGCTTCCGTTTCATGACGATACGACTGACGCCTCCAGCAAGGTGCCTGCGGCGCGGGCGGTTCGGCTGAGTTTTGTTGAAGGACCGGTGCAGGTGATTCAGGACGGACAGGTGATTGCCGATCCGGCGTATGCCAATCTGCCGCTCTTTGAGGGCGCGCAGATCGTTGCCGGCGACGAAGGGCGCGCTGAGGTGCAGCTGGAGGACGGTAGCCTGGCTCGTCTGTCTCCGAACTCGACGATTACGCTTTCTGTGCTGCAGCAGCAGGGCAGCTCAACGAAGACAGAGATCGTGGTGAACGGCGGGCTGGCGTATTTCGAGTTGCAGCCGAGCAATTCGGAGCACAGTCTTCGCGTGAATTACGGGACGACTTCGTTTGCGGCGAGCAGTTTTTCTGTATTGAGGGTGAATGCGGATCAGCTTCCGGGTGAGCTGGCGGTGTTTTCGGGCAATGTGCATCTGGAGCGTGGGAACGCTTTGCAGCTCGATATTCACGGTGGCGAGAGTCTCAGCCTTAACGGGGCGGATGGCAACGGCTACAACATCGGCGAGACGATCGAGCCGGACTCGTGGGATAGCTGGAATGCCGATCGCGACCAGTTGCTGAATGCGCAGTCCGCGCAGAAAACTGCGGCTTCAGAGAGCTATGTGAACAGCGAGGGTGTCGGGATGGCGGACCTCGATTCCAATGGGAACTGGTATAACGTTCCGGGACAGGGCTATATATGGTCGCCGTATGACGCTCAACTGCAAGGCGCGGGCTGGGATCCTTATGGCTTTGGACACTGGGTCTATTATCCGCGGTATGGATATGTCTTCGTTTCGGGATACGGGTGGGGGTATGCGCCGTACAGCTGCGGTATGTGGAATTTCTACGACTCCATCGGCTGGGGCTGGGCTCCGGGTGGTGGCTGCAACCCGTGGTGGTATGGCGGAAGCGGATGGTACGGCGGATATGGCGGTGGCGGAGGCTGGTACAACATCGGCCGGTATCCGCGCGGATATCTACCGCCTCGGCGGCCTCAGCCGGGCCCGATTCGTCCGCATCCAGGCGGTCCTCGGCCGGTCACTACGATTCGACACGTAGGACTGCCGGTGGTTCCGGTGGATCGACGGCCGGCGGGTGGGGGCGTGGCGGTTACGGGAAGGTCGCGGCCGTCGGAGCCGGTGACCATTGCGGGTCAGACGGTTGAGCCGTTGCGGCCGATAGCTCCCAGGCCGGGTTATGACCACGGCTCAGGGTACGTGGGTGCGGGGAATACGGGCCGGTCGCCGGTGTATGGTGTGCAGACCGGGGGGAATGGTGCGCATCCCGTGTATGTTCCTCAGCCCTCGAGACCGATTCAGTCTCAGTCGGGATACCGGCCTTCGGGTGGGTATACGCCGCCGAGCAGGCCGGTAGTGCAGCCTTCTCATCCTGCGTCTGGGGGTGGGGGTGGATATAGCGGTGGTGGTCATTCAAGCCCGGCTCCGGCGCCGGCGCCGCATAGTTCGGCTTCTTCGCCGCACAAGTAGCGAAGGTTTTCAAAACAGAATTGCGTTCAACCCTGTCGGCTCTCGTTTGCATAAGAGGCCGGCAGGTTTTCGTTTGAGGCTATTTTTGCTGCAGAGCGCGCCAGAGATGGGCGAACTGTTCGACGGAGAGCGTCTCGGCGCGCGCGAGCGGCGGGATTCCGGCGGTTTCGAAGGCTTGAGCGATCTGTGCCGGGGAGAGCTTTGCGGCGCGGAGATTGTTGGAGAGAGTCTTGCGTTTTTGGGCGAAGGCTTGCTTTAGGAAGGTGATGAATGGGCCTTCGACGACTGCGAGCTCGGCGAAGCGAGGGGAGAAGTTCCAGCGGAAGACGGTGGAGTGGACCTCGGGAGGCGGGTTGAAGGCTTCGGGAGGCAGGGTGAAGAGGGGTTCGGTGCTGCCGTAGAGCTGCAGGGTGACTGAGAGCAGGCCGTATTCGCGGGTGCCGGGTTTGGCGGTGACGCGGTCGGCTACTTCGCGCTGGACCATGAGCACTGCTCGGTCCAGTGCCGCGGCTTGCGCGGCGAGGTGAAGCAGGATGGGCGAGGTGATGTAGTAGGGCAGGTTGCCGACGACGAGGAGTGGCTGGGCGGAGCCGGGGTCGGATTTTGCGGCATCCGCTGCTGCGGCGGCGAAATCGAATTGGAGTATGTCTTGTCGAGTGACGGTGACGTTGGTTATGCCTTTTTCGGGGGAGAAGCGCTCCTGGAGGTTCCATGCGAGTTCGCGGTCGAGTTCGATGGCGATGAGGTGTTTGGCTTTGGAGGCGAGATGGTCGGTGATGGCCCCTTTGCCGGGTCCGATTTCAACGACCGTGCTGGAGCTCAGATCGCCGAGAGCTGCGACGATGCGCTGGATGGCTTGCTGATCGCGGAGGAAGTTTTGTCCGAGCTTTGGTTTACCGGTCATGCTTCTCGATTCGGGTTCTCTTTAGGTATCGGGCGGCGGTGGGAGCCGTAGTAGACTTGGCGGGTTGGGCTGGGCTTCGCAGCCGAGTTTGAGGAGAGTTGCCAGTGCATATTGTATTTGCTGCTTCGGAGTGCGTGCCTTTTGCGCAAACGGGTGGTTTGGCGAAGGTTATCGGGGAGTTGCCGTCTGAGCTGGTGGAGCTTGGTCATTCGGTGACGGTGTACCTGCCGCTTTACAAGCCGGCGCGCGCGCTGCTGCCTGAGAAGCTGGTGTATGCGGTGCGTTCAATTACGATTCCGTTCCAGTATTACAACCGCTTTGCGGGCATTGTGGATGGCGGCCTGCGGGATGGGGTGCAGTACTACTTTGTGGACTGTCCGGAGCTGTTTGATCGTGACGGCATCTATGGGCCGAAGGACGGGGCGGGGGACTACGGCGACAATGCGGAACGGTTTGGGCTGTATTGCCGGGCTGTGCTGGAGGCGGCGAAGCAGCTTGGGGTTCCCGATATATTTCATGTGCATGACTGGGCGGCGGGGATGGTGCCGGTGCTGCTGCGGTCGACGTACTACTTCGATCCGGCGTTGAAGTCGGCGGGAGCGGTGCTGACGATTCACAATGCTGCGTATCAGGGACGGTTTCCGCCAAAGACGACGGAGCAGATGCTGCTGCCGTGGGACATGTTTACGCTGGACAAGCTGGAGCAGAACGACAGCTTCAATTTTCTGAAGGGCGGATTGGTGTATTCGGACTACCTGACGACGGTGAGTCCGACGTATGCGAAGGAGATTCAAACGGCTGAGTTTGGGGCGGGGCTTGATCCCGTGTTGCGCAGGCGCAGCGGGGATCTGCGGGGAATCCTGAATGGCGTGGATTATCGCGCCTGGGATCCGGCGCATGACGGCAAGCTGGCGGCGCATTATTCTGCGGAGAATCTGGAGGGCAAGGCGGAGTGCCGCAAGGATCTGCTGCATGCCTATGGTCTCGACAATGTGCCGGCGACGACGGCGGTGATCGGGATTGTTTCGCGGCTGGCTACGCAGAAGGGATTCGATTTTCTTATGGACATTGCGCACCAGCTCGATGAGCGCGATGCGGTGCTGGTGGTGCTGGGGACGGGCGAGCCGTACTACGAACAGTTCTTCCGTAGCTGGGCCGTGCGCAGGCCGCAGCAGGTGGCGGTGCAGGTGAGGTATGACGAGGCACTGGCGCACAAGGTCGAGGCGGGAGCGGATATGTATCTCGCTCCTTCGCGGTATGAGCCTTGCGGGCTGAACCAGCTTTATTCGCTGAAGTATGGCACGGTGCCGGTGGTGCGGTCGACGGGTGGGCTAGAGGACACCGTCGAGGAGTGGAATGCGGAGGCTCGGGCGGGGACGGGCTTCAAGTTTTATGGGTACAATCCGCAGGATTTGCTGGGGGCCATCGACCGGGCGTTGGGGGCGTTCGGGGATAAGGACGGATGGCAGACGTTGATGCGGAACGGGATGGCGAAGGACTTTTCGTGGAAGAAGCCTGCGATGGAGTATGTCGAGGTTTATGAGGAAGTTTTGCGGCGGAGGGGATAGCAGGAGACTTGAATCCATGTTTCCTGTTCTAATAGGAATATGCGGACTTTTGACCGAGCTATGTATGCGATGTTTCTGCTGGTGCTGCTGGCGGATGTTGCTCGGGCTGAAAGTCTGCCGCCAGAGAGGGTGGATGCTTCTGCCCGCCTGATTCTGAGTGCGGCCTCGCACGCGCGAGTCAGCCCCGTGGTTGCCCCCGTCCGTGTATCGCAGGCAAGTGGCAGCGCGGTGCGGTCTACGCCGCCTGTTCGGGGATTCGGCAAAGAGCTCTTCAGCAGTTATCGGACGGTCGCCAGAAGGTTCGGCGCTGCGAACGTTGGGCCGGTGCGGAGCATCTTTGACAGCTCGTACTTTGCCACGGTAGCGACTCTAGCGCTGCTCGAGGGCGTCGATATCGGCTCTGCTTTCGTTCAGCCGTTGTTGATAGATGCTCCTGCGATACCGATGATCGAGCATACGGGGAGTCCCGCTCCCTAAGTTTGCGTCTGCTGCCCTGACGCGAGCGCGTTGCCTGTTTCTCAAGCCCTTTTGAAATCGTAAAACCTTTGTCTTTACTGGGGTTTGGGCGGCCTGCTCACAAGTTCCTCATGAATGCTGCTTTGCGGCATTTGCTTCGATAGATGGAGAGTTCGCCGTGTTCGGAAAAGTTCTAACGAAAATTTTTGGTACAAGCAATGAGCGCGCGGTGAAGCGCCTGTTGCCGAACGTCAGTGTTATTCAAGCCTTTGAGCCGCAGTTCCAGTCGATGACGGATGAGCAGTTGCGGGCGAAGACGCAGGAGTTTCGCGGGCTGATTGCTGCGCGGCTTGAGGGCATCACCGATGCCGACGAGATCAAGGCTGCGGAGAAGGCGGCGCTGGATGAGCTGCTGCCGGAGGCCTTTGCTGTGGTTCGCGAGGCGGGCAAGCGGGCTGTGAAGATGCGGCACTTTGATGTGCAGATGATCGGCGGCATGGTGCTGCATCAGGGCAAGATCGCCGAGATGCGGACCGGCGAGGGCAAGACGCTTGTCGCTACGCTGTCGTGCTATCTGAATGCTCTGGCGGGGCATGGCGTGCATGTGGTCACGGTGAATGACTACCTGGCCAAGCGCGATGCGGAGTGGATGGGCAAAATCTATGAGTTTCTGGGGATGACGGTGGGCGTCATCGTGCATGATCTCAGCGACGACCAGCGGCGCGAGGCTTATGCGGCGGACATAACCTACGGGACGAACAACGAGTTCGGCTTCGATTACCTGCGCGACAACATGAAGTTTGAGTTGAAGGATTGCGTGCAGCGCGGGCATTACTACGCGATTGTCGACGAGGTGGACTCGATCCTGATCGATGAGTCGCGCACGCCGCTGATTATTTCGGGGCCGACGGATCAGACAACGGACAAGTATGCGCGGGTGCGGCAGATCATTCCCAAACTGGAGCTGGGCGAGGAGACCGATCCGGGCGCGGGCGAGTCGAAGATTTTCACGGGTGACTATGTTGTCGACGAGAAGCATCGGACGATCGGTGTTACCGACGAAGGCTGGATCACGATCGAGGGAATGCTGGGCATCGATAACATTGCCGACCCGGAAAACTGGGATCTGAAGCATTACGTCGAGACTGGTATCAAGGCGCATGCGCTGTACAAGCGCGATGTGGATTATGTGGTGAAGGACGGCGAGGTCATCATCGTCGATACCTTTACCGGGCGCCTGATGCCGGGCAGGCGCTGGTCGGATGGACTGCATCAGTCGGTCGAGGCCAAGGAAGGCGTCAACATCCGCAAGGAAGACCAGACGCTGGCGACGATTACTTTCCAGAACTACTTCAGGTTGTACAAAAAGCTTTCGGGCATGACGGGTACGGCGGAGACGGAAGCTGCCGAGTTCGACAAGATTTACAAGCTGGATATTACGGTTATTCCAACGAATATGCCGATGCTGCGCGAGGATGCTTCGGACATTGTGTACCGGACGATCAAGGAGAAGTACAAGGCAGTCGCCGACGACATCGTAGGGCTGCATGAGACTGGTCAGCCAGTGCTGGTGGGTACTACTTCGATTGAAAAGAGCGAGCTGCTTTCGCAGACGCTGCAGCGCAAGGGCGTGAAGCATGTGGTGCTCAACGCCAAGTTCCATGAGCGCGAGGCGGAGATCGTAGCGCAGGCCGGGCGGCTGGGGATGGTGACTATCGCCACGAACATGGCGGGTCGCGGAACGGATATTCTGCTGGGCGGCAATGCCGACTTCATGACGCGGCAGGAGCTGGTGAAGAAGGGGCTGGCGCGGGCGCTGAGCGTGGCAGAGGGCGCTATCAATCCGATGGCTCCGGCGGGTTTCCTGCGGTTCTATTACCAGGGTCAGGAGTTTGAGACTCCTGAGTCTCAGTGGCAGGAAGTGAATGCGGATTATGCGGAGGCGGTCGCGGCGGAACATGCTGCGGTGATTGCGGCGGGCGGGTTGTTCATTCTGGGCACCGAGCGGCACGAGTCGCGGCGAATTGATAACCAGCTTCGCGGACGCGCAGGACGTCAGGGTGATCCCGGTGCTTCGCGGTTTTATCTGTCGCTTGAAGACGACCTGATGCGCATCTTCGCTAAGGCTTGGGTTTCGACCTTGCTGGAGCGGCTGGGGATGGAAGAGGGCGTGCCGATCGAGTCGAAGATGATTTCGAAGCGGATTGAAGGCGCGCAGAAGGCGGTCGAGTCGCAGAACTTCGAGAGCCGCAAGCATCTGCTTGAGTACGACGACGTGATGAACAAGCAGCGCGAGGCGGTTTACGGGCTGCGCAAGCAGCTGCTGATGGCGGTGGAGCAGCGCGAGCTGATTCTTGAGGATTATCTCTCGAATATTCTGAGCGCGATATTGACTGAGTTCGCGCCGGAGACGGCTCATGTGGAGACGTGGGATATCAAGGGATTGAAGGGCAAGCTGATCGAACAATTTGGATTTGACCTGAATACTTCGGGGCTCGATCCGCTGGCGATCACGCGTCATGAGCTGGGCGAAGGCATCTACGAAAAGCTGCACGCCGAGTACGAGGTCAAGGAGAAGATTCTAGGCGCGGAGACGATGCGCTATCACGAGCGCATGGTGATGCTTTCGGTTCTGGACGGGCTGTGGAAGGATCATCTGCTCTCTATGGACCACCTGAAGGAAGGGATCGGGATGCGCGGTTATGCGCAGCAGGATCCGCTGGTGGCGTACAAGAAAGAGTCCTATGAGATGTTCGAGGCGATGATGCTGCGGTTCCAGGAAGATACGGTGCGCTTCCTTTTCCGCATGCAGATCGTGGGACCGGATGGGCAGCCGTGGGAGGAATCGCCGGATGCTCCGAAGCTGAACCGCGAGGTGCCTGCGGCTCCGCCAGTGGATAGTGCGGAACAGAAGCAGCCTGCTCTGACTGCTGGCCGTCAGGCTCCGCCACGAGAGATTTCGGTGCCGACGCGGCCGCCTTCGACGACGATCGACGCGCTGGAGAAGGAATTCGAGCGCAAGAAGCAGCGCGAGCTGGAGGCGGCGCGGTTTGCTGGCGCGTCAGCGAGCAGCGAGCCTGTGCAGCGGAGTGCGGGCAGCAAGGTGGGACGCAACGATCCCTGCCCTTGCGGTTCTGGAAAGAAGTACAAGAAATGCCACGGGGCGGAAGCCTGAGTTTGCGCTGGATTAGAAATCAGAGAGATGAAAAAGCGGGTGGGGAAGTGATTCCCCACCCATTGGTGCACGACTTTCATTGGGGGAGCTGTTGCCGGCCGGAGCCTGAACACGGGGTGGTTACGGGGCCGGCGCGAAGTTGATCTCGATCTCAACGACTGACTCATCGGGGGCGGGAACGAATTTCCATTTGTGCACCGCGTCTTCGGCAGCAGTGGCCAGCATGCGGTTGCCGCTCATGGTTTTGGTTGCGGTGACTGAGCCGTCGGGAGCGACGGTGGCGGCAATGCGCACAGTGCCGCTGACGTGCATGCGCTTTGCCAGCTCGGGATATGTCGGCGAGACTCGCTGTTTGATCGGCCGCTCATCGGATGCCTGGAGTGGCAGCGTTGCAGAGATAACGAGCATGGCCGCCACGAGATATGTGATTGCAACTGCTTTTGGCCGGTGCTTCGATCGAAAAAGCCGGGGATTAGGCCGTGCCATCGGAATCATCCAGAGGCGAAGCGTCGCCTGCTGACCCTATCGGCATCAGCGTTCTGAACATTAGAGCGTTTTCAGTCTGATTATTGACTGTAGGGGAAAGAGTGGTGGTCTCCCACCCTTGTGCAAAAGGCGCACAAGGATGGGGCACCCGAAGTTGTGTTTACACTTGAATCGAAAATGCTCTAGGCGGATTCAATGAAGATTTTTTGTGAAGTCGAGCGGTCGGGCCTGGCGGTCCAATAGCTGAACTTCGTCGAAGGTGAGGTGCTGCGCGGTGCTGCCGGTTTGCTCGCGCCACTGTTCGAAGAGGCGGCCATAGCTTATGGTCAGCTGGTCTTGCGGGGCGACGCCGAGGCTGATGGCGATGCGGTCGATCCAGCCGGGGCTGCCTTCGAGTTCGGCGAAGATGCCGATGGGTGTTTCGTCGATTACGCAGTGGCCTGTGGTATCGGGCTGGGAATCGGCCCATTCCGTGCGCCATTTTTCGTAGCGGAAGACTGGTTCGAGGCCGATGGAATGGAAGACTTCGGCGAGGGCTGGGCCGTCGGAGAGCTCGGTTTCGGTTTCGACGCGATGCTTGTGACGATCTTCACTTATGCCGGAGTCGGGGATGCGCTTGTGGGTGAGGAGCCAGCGGCTGGCGTAGCTGCGGATGCGGAGAATTTCGCGTTTGGCCCGGAGGGAGCGGTCGGACGTGTCGTAGAGAGTGTTGCTCTCGAAGCTGCGCGGAGTGACGCGGTGGAAGCCGAGTGAGGCCAATTGCGCTTCAAGTTGCGCAACATCGGTGACGCGAAACTTGATCTCGGTTTCGATGGCGCCCATTGTGGGTGAGTATACGACAGGGGCCGGCGGCGACTGACTTACCCTTTTCGACAAGGCCGACGGACGCTACAGTTCTGATCCCACATCTGACCACAAATGCGGTGGTCAGATGTGGGGCACCGACTTTAGTGGGGATGGCTGACGAAGAACAAGAACTCATCCTTCGGTGCGGGCGATTGATAATGGGTCTATGCATACCTTAAGGCTGCGGGTCGATCCTGGGCGCATTGGAAACGCCGAGACGGAAGATGTGCTTGACCAGGCGGCGGAGATTTTGCGCCGAGGAGGAACGGTGGCCGTGCCGACGGAGACGGTCTACGGTCTGGGTGCGAATGCGCTGGATGCGAAGGCGGTAGCGGCGATTTTTGAGGCTAAGGAGCGGCCGGGGTGGGATCCGCTGATTGTGCATGTTTGCGATGCGGCGATGCTGGCCTCCATCGTGGAAAACGTGCCGGAGGCGGCGCGCCGGTTGATGGAGGCATTCTGGCCGGGCCCGTTGACGTTGCTGCTTCCGCGATCGGCGAGGGTTCCGGATGCGGTTACTGCCGGCCGTGCGCTGGTGGGTGTGCGGATGCCTGCGCATCCAGTGGCGTTGGAACTGATTCGACGTGCCGGGGTGCCGATGGCCGCGCCAAGTGCGAACCGGTTTGGGCATACGAGTCCGACGAGGGCGGGGCATGTGCTTGAGGATCTGGATGGACGAATCGATGCTGTGGTCGACGCGGGAGAAACCGCGGTTGGCGTGGAGTCGACGGTGGTCGATGCGACTGCGTCGCCGATGGTGATTTACCGGCCTGGTGCGATTACGCTGGAGCAGATTCGTGCGGTTGCCGGACCGGCAAAGCTGTATGTGGAGCGCGATGGGCTCGATGCGGAGCCGCGCGAGTCGTTGCCTTCGCCGGGTGTGGGTTTGCGGCATTATGCGCCGCGGGCGAGGCTGATTCTGGTTGATGCGCCGAGTTCGACGGGGCTGGCGGCTGCGCTGAAAGAGAAGGTGCTGGAGTTCGAAGGCGAGCGTGTGGGTGTGATGTGGCCTGACGGGATTCTGGCTGGCGAAGGTATTTTTAATTGGACTGTCGAGGTGTTCCGATGGGGGCGCTGGGATAAGCCTGAGGAACTGGCGCATCGGCTCTTTGCCGGATTACGCCAGCTCGACGCGGCTGGCTGCACGGTGATCGTGTGTCCAATGCCGCCGGATCAGGGAATCGGCGTCGCGGTGCGCGATCGGCTGCGCAAGGCTGCGGCCAAGGGTTGATTTCAGCGAATGGCTCGCGGGCGTGCGGGTCAGGAGTCGGGGCCTGAGCCTACTTCTCCGGCCTTGTAGAGGTACTTGATCGCGGATTTGTAGATGAGGACTCGCGATCTTCCGCGTACTTTAATCGAGTTGCGGTCGTACCACTCGATCACGCCTTGAATCTGCGAACCGTCTTCGAGGATGAAGACCATCTGGGTTTGCGTTTGAATTTGTTTTTGCAGGTAGAAGAGCTCCGCCTGACGATTGGTGGCGTGTTCGTCGGAGTACTCGGCAGCGAAGCGCCTGGTTGCACCGGTCGCGGCTGAGGTGCGGCTTTTTCGCGCTGCTCGAGCTGCGGAGGGTTTGCGGTCGGCGGGGACGCCTATTCGGTCGGACTGGTGGATGCTATCAGTGTGATCGACACGGCCTATGGAACTCATCTGACCGATCTGGGCAATCTGGTTCGTCGAATCGGTTGGATCAAGAACTGCCGCTGGGGCGGCACTCGATCGCGCCAGCGGGCCGACAAGCGGATCAGTTGTCGTACGGGTGATCCCATTCGTGATCGGCTGGGTTTGGGGGGGGGGGCCGGCGATCCGTTTAGTCATTTCCATCAACTCCTGGGTGGGCAGTGGCAGGAAGTGTTCGCTGCGGCTCGATGGTTACGAAGACAGCGGAAAGGCAACAAAAGTGGACAACAGGCGAACGTTCAGATGACAGATAGCGAGCTTGCGTTTCGAAACAGTTTTGCGTTGCTTTGGTTCGCTGCACGCAGGATTACGCTGAAAGCAGCACGACTGAGGACGCGCAAAATGGCGGTTCCTCACGGCCTCTGATCTGACAAATACTGAATGGCTTGACAATACAGATGCCGGAAGGGCGCGCGCGGTTGCACGGTAAACAAATTGATCGTGAATCCAGTGTCTGGGTTTGAGTCTAAACTCTCTCGAGCGTTAGCGCCATCGCGTCTATAGAGAGGGAGCGCAGCAGATTGCGGCGCATGCCTTTTTCGACTTCGGCAAGGGCCCGCGCGGCGTTGTCGATCCATTCGAGGCCGTGCCCTTGACCGTTGGCTGCGGCGGCCAGTTGCGACAGCTCGGGGGCGATGTCCTGATTGCGGATGAGTTGGGGGGTGCCGGCGACGATCATGAGCAGATCTTCTATGAGTTTGTTGGCGGCGCGTAGGAGGTTGAGGGTCTTCTCCTGGCCGTCGGCGCCGCCGCGATAGGTCTCCGTGGCGCGAAAGAGGGATGAGAAGTCGGGATCGCGAAGGGCTGAGCGCAGGATGGTGAGGGCGTCGTTGCGGCTGGCGAGGTAGGCGTCGACGTCGAAGCTGAGAGCGCGGCCTACTGCTCCCTCAGCAAGGCGGGCGATGAGGGAGCGGCGCGGGGCTTTGAGGTCAGGGCGTCGGGAGGCGAGGAGTTCTTCGAGAGTTTCGACGGGGACGGCGCCAAGGCGGAAGAGCATCGCCCGGGAGCGGATGGTGGGGAGCATCTCGGCGGGGTTTTCGCTGAGCAGGATGAGGGTGCAGTTCGGTGGAGGCTCTTCGAGGACTTTGAGGAGACTGTTGGCGGCCTCTTTCATGAAGGCCGAGGAGGTAAAGATGAAAATGCTGCGCCGCGCCTCGACTGGCTGGCGGTAGTAGGCGTTGTGGATTACCTGGCGGACCTGGCCGATCTTGATGAGGTTTTGCGGCGGGTCGGGCGGAACGATGAGGACGTCGGGGTGCGGCTGGATGAGGATGCGGGTTTCGCGCTTGTCGGTTTCGCGGAGGTCGTCGCGGGCGGAGAGGGCGGCGGTGACGCTGGCGTCGAGGTCGGCGGCCTCACCCGTGCGTTCGCAGTTGCGGCAGACGCCGCAGTAATCCGGGAGGCCGTTGCTTTCAGTGGGATTGAGGCAGTTGATGAGGCGGGCGTACATCAGGGCGAGGGTGTATTTACCTGCTCCGCGGGGGCCGGCGAGGATGATGGTCTGGGGGATGCGGTTGTGCTGAACGGTCTCGCGGAGGCGCTCGACGGTGGTTGGATTGCCGAGGAATTGCTCAAAGCCCATGAGTTGAGGCTAGCAGAATTGGGGTGCGGCTTGTCACTGTGCGCTGGTGGTTGAGATGGACGCCGAGAAGCAGATTCCCTGCGGGAATGACAGACAAGAAAAGCAAGGACAAAGGCAAAAGCAGAAGCAGATTCCCTGCGGGAATGACAGACAGAAAAGCAAAGGCAACAGCAGATCCTTCACTTCGCTCAGGATGACAATCGTTCAGGATGACAGTTGTACTGAAGTGCGATGGCGACGCTTATAGGTTTTGAGATGCCTCTTGCTCTATGCGATTCCGAAGATGTTGTGGTTGATGAAGTCATTCCTGAATTTGCCCTTGGGATCGGTTTTGGTCAGCAGGGCTTTGTAATCGCCGATTTTTTCGTAGCGGCTGGCTAGTGTGGCTGGGGGGACGGTGAAGAGTTTGGCCCAGTGGGGGCGGCCTTCGAAGGGGGCCAGTTTTTCTTCGATCTGGGGCAGCAGGGCCATCACTTCCGGGATTTCTGGCTTCCAGGTGAAGTGGATGGCGAGGGAGTCGCGCTTGTAGGCCATGGACATCCAGAGGTCGTCGGCGGCGATGGAGCGCAGCTCGGTGATGAAGAGGTGCGGACCGATCTTGTCGGCGAGCGTTTGGACGGCGCGGATGGCTTCGTAGCCCCGGTTGCGGGGGACGAAGTATTCGGTCTGAAGCTCGGCTCCGTTTGAGGGCGTGAAGTTCATCTTGAAGTGGGGCATGCGCTCGTACCAGGGGCCGGGGACGCCCATCTGTTCAGTGCAGTTTTCGGCGGAGTTGGCTTCGATGGGGTGCATATTTTTGTCGGCGGCTTTAGCTCCGTAGAACTCGGGGGCGATGGGCGTGGGGTGGTTGGGATCGCATTCGGGACCGGACTTCAGATCGCAGTGGATGGGCTCGAAGCGGGACTTGATCCAGACCTGGGCGATGCGATTGTCCTGCCAGTCCGTGAAAAGGCTCACGCTGTAGCCGGCGGACATGATGGCTTCGAGGTTGTGTTCGAGCTGATCCATGGAGAGGTTGCGGTAGACGACCTGCGTCATATCGAAGCGCGGCAGCAGGTCAAGCGTGACCTTGGTGAGGATGCCGAGGGAGCCGAGGTGAACGACCGAGCCAAGGAATCTGGGGCCGTCTTTTTTGCGCGAGAAGGTGACGAGTTCGCCCTCGGCATTGACCAGCTCAATGGCGGTGACGGCGGTAGCGAGGTTGCCGTTTTTCACGCCTGAACCGTGGGTGGCGGTGGCGATGGCTCCAGCGACGGTGATATGCGGCAGCGAGGCGAGATTGTGGACGGCGAAGCCCTTGGCGTCGATGACCGGGGCGAGGGTTCCATAGCGGACGCCCGCGCCTACGGTGACGGTTCGGGCCTTTTCGTTGACCTCGATGGAGTCGAAGTGCATCAGGGAGATCTGGCTGGCGTTTGTGTCGGCGATGGTGTTGAAGGAGTGGCGCGAACCGAGGGCGCGCATGGAGGTCAGGTGCTTTACGTATTGCTGGAGTCCAGCGACGTCTTTGGGCGCGTAGAAATGCTCGGCGTGGTAGGTGAGGTTGCCGGCCCAGTTGGTTTCGGGAACGGTTGCCTCGGTGGCCTGACCCCCTGCTGCTGAAGCATAGCGGGAGAGCAACGTGCCGGCTACGACTGCGCTGGTGGTCTTCAAGAACTGCCTCTTGTTGATTTTATCCACGTCTGCTGATCTCCGTGAGTCTACGAGCAATTTCTGAACGAGTGTAGACAGGGAGGGGGGAGTTGAGCAAGAGAATGACGGTGGGCAAGATCGGGGAGATATGTGAATCCCATCCCTGGCGCAGCTTTCGCGCCTGGGATGGGATTCACGTTGTTTGTAACGGATGCGGAAGGTAGAGGCGAGTTAAGGGACAGAAGCCAGCGCTTCGGAGTTTACCGACTTGGCGATCTTGGTGAGCTTGGCGTCGGCTGCTTTCTCCTCTTTGAGGGTCTCGGAGAGAAGAGATGCGATTTCATCCTGACCCAGCAGGACTGCATACTCGTGGACGGCACCGTAACCGGCCATTTCGTAGTGTTCGACGCGCTGTGCGGCTGAGATCACTCCGGCGTCGCGGACGATGCCTTCGACGACTTCTTCGAGGACTTCGGAGCCTTCGGAGAGAACGCCTTTCATGCCGTCGCAGGTCTTGCCTTTGAGGCTCTTGCCGAGGATCTGGCCAATCTGCTCCAGACGCTGGACGTGGGTGTGGGTTTCTTCGAGGTGGCTCTCGAAGGCGGCTTTCAGTTCTTCCGATTCAGCGGCTTTGATCATTTTCGGAAGGGCTTTGGTGATTTGCTTTTCGGCGGAATAGAGATCTTTCAGCTCTTCGATGAAAAGCTTCTCGAGTGTATCGACGCTCATGTTGTGCTTTCTCCTATCGGGTTGATTGATTCGATAAAAACCGGTTATCGGCGATGCCGCTAACTAATACGTATGGGCTGCGGAGGGATGGTGCTTTTCTTCGTCGACTTCGTGAGAACTCACCGCCTTTTCGCCGGTGGAAGCGATGTCTTCAGCCCCGCTGGTTTTGAGAATTTCTTTGGCGCGTTGAATTTCGCCGGGTGTTTCGCAATGTACTGAGAGCAGGACGCCGCCGTTTTTGACGTGACCCTCGTAGCGTTTGGCTTCGTACTCGGGGATGCCCATACCGACGAGCGCACCGACGAGACCGCCTACCGCTCCGCCAACGCCTAAACCTGCGAGAGCGGACATGATGGGGCCGGCTGCGATCAACGGGCCAACGCCCGGGATGGCTAACGCGCCGATGCCTGCGAGCAGACCGAGAGTTCCGCCGACAAGTCCGCCAGTGGTGACGCCGACGGTGGTGCCTTCGGGGGCTTTGGTGTTCTTCTCGTGAGCGAATTCTTTGGTGGTGTAGGCGTCGGCCATGAGCACCGACACGTCTTCATTGGAGTAGCCGGCCGCGACCAGGCGATCTACGGCCATCTCGGCGTTCGTTGCTGTTTGATAGATACCAAATACTGCTGTGTTCTTATTGGACATCGAGTTTTCCCCCTGCCTTGAGTTACCGGATGGCAATGGACACAAAATTGCCAGATCCTTGCGTTACAGGCTGCTAGATGCCCTGAAATTTTGCGAGGTTGTGTTTTCTCAAGGGTTTGTTTTTAGTCAGATCAACGCTGAAATTAATAACTGGCCGTGAGCAGAAGTGCACTTGGAGTTATAAAGTTTCATGCTAACGGAATTCGGGAGTTACCCAAAGTTAGCGGGCAATTAGTGTAGTTTTGATTCCGAATTTGGGGCGCAGGGTGATTTTAGGCTGCAGGGCGATTTGTTGATTTTCGACGAGACGCAGACGCCAGCGCTGGGCGACTGTGGCGAGGACGAGGACGGCCTCCATCCAGGCGAAAGATTCGCCGATGCACTGGCGTCCTCCGCCGCCGAAGGGGAAGTAGGCGAATTTTGGCCGCGCCGCTTTGGCTTCGGGGGTGAAGCGTTCGGGGCGGAAGGCGAAGGGGTCAGGGAAGTATTTCGGGTCACGCTGGATGATGTACTGGCTGAAGAGGAAGTAGGTTCCTCGGGGTACGCGGTAGGGGCCGATTTCGACATCCTCGATGGCCTGGCGCCCCATGGCCCAGGCGGGCGGATAGAGGCGCATGGATTCGGCGATGACCATCTCGGTGTATGGAAGCCGGGGAAGGTCTTCCAGGGTTGGAAGGCGGCCCTGGAGCGTAGTGTCGAGTTCGGCGTGAAGGCGGGCTTCGGCTTCGGGATTCTGGCCGAGGAGGAGCCATGTCCAGGAGAGCGCGTTGGCTACGGTTTCGTAACCGGCGAGGAAGATGGTGAGGACTTCGTCGCGGAGTTCGCTGGCCGAGAGCTTGTTCGTGTTCGCGCCGCGCTCTTCATCGCGGGCGGCGATGAGCATGGAGAGCAGGTCGCTGCCTACGGGGAGACCCTGTTGGGTGTTGCGGTGGGTCTCGGCCTGTTTGCGGGCGATCATGGAATCAACGACGGCGTCGAGGCGGACTTTGGATTTGCGGAAACGGGTGAGGACGGGAATCGGAATGCGCCAGCGGAGCAGGTTTTCGGCGCGAGGCATGGCGACGAGGTTGTTGTACATCGCCATGACGGCGTTGGCTTCGTCGTTGATGGTGTGAATCTCGTCTGTGACCTCGGTGTCGAAGAGGGTGCGGGCGGTGATCTGGAGGGCGAGTCGCATCATTTCGGCGGCGACGTCGATCTGTGCGCCGGGTTGCCACTGACTGCGCATGGTGGCGGCATGTTCGACGATGGTCTCGGCGTAGGCCTGGATGCGCTGGCGATGGAAGGCGGGCGCGGCGATGCGGCGGTGGCGTTTGTGGGTTTCGCCGTCGGAGGTGATTAGGCCATCGCCGAGGAGAATCTTCATGCGCCTCTGGGTGCGCTCTTTGGTGAAGAGATGGCCCTTGTCGACGAGGACTTCGCGGACGTCGCCGGGGTCGTTGAGCAGGACTACATGGTGCGAAAGGATGCGGTAGTGAGCGGCTCGGCCGTATTTCGCGGCGAGGTATTCGAAGAGCAGGATGGGGTTGTTGCGGTCGAAGAAGCCGCGGCCGGTATTCAACAACAGGTTGGAGCGCAGACCGGGCGGGAACCGGTATGGGCCTTTCTGCACGATGGGCGCAGAAGGTACAGGCGCAGGAGAGACGGTCGTTGTTAGAGGGACGTCCTGCGCTGGTGTGGCCATGTTTGTCTGGGACGGAGCTGAGCAGGAAACGTGTTGGAATGCAGGTCAGGATACCGGCAGGGCGAGGTTTGCCTGTCCCAATCGCTCTCTTACTGCATTTATAACCTGCGCGTAGACTTCGTCGGGATTGAGGTTGCCTTCGATTGTGACCACACGCAAAGGTTCGCGTGCCGCGATCTCGCGGTACTTGTCGTGGACGCGGTGAAAGAAGGCGTCCTGTTCACGCTCGAATCGAGACTCGTCGGTGTTTGTCGCCTTGATCTGATGGTTGTTACGCCGGCGGGCGCGCGTAAGCGACGCCTGGACTTCGGGAAGCAAGAGAATCGTCAGGTCTGGCTGAAGCGATCCGCAGATGAGTTTGTGCATGTCGAGGACGATCTGAGAGCCGAGTTCGCGGCCGCCTCCCTGGTAGGCCTCGGTGGAATCGGTGAATCGATCGCATACGACGACGTGGCCCTCGGCGAGGGCCGGAGAGATCACTTCCTGGATGGATTGGGCGCGGTCGGCGAACATCACGGCGAGTTCGGTGTGGGGTGAGAGGTTCGCGGATTTCGAGTCGAGGAGCAGGGCGCGGATGCGGTCGCCGGTGGCTGTGCCTCCCGGCTGGCGGGTCAGGGTTTGGGGGATGCTCTTTGCCGCGAGCCATGCTGAAAGGCGGCGGATCTGGGTGGTTTTGCCGGAGCCGTCAAGGCCTTCGAATGTGAGAAAAAATCCCTGATGAGGTTCCGGGTGCATGGGAGGAGTCTACCATCCGGCGGCGGCGAAGGGCTCTCGGGGCCGCCGGGTGTCGACGGGTGCGGCGCGGCGATTTGCAAGTCGTCGGTCGAGAGGAGCAGAATCCGTCAGTTGCAAAAGGGAGGTCGGCCTATGACGACAAAACCTGGGATTCGAAGACGGATGGCGATGGCGTTGGCAGCCGTTGTTCTGATGGTTGCTGCGAGTCAGGCGCGTGCGCAGAATTTGACGCTGGAGGGGCAGACGGGCGGTTTCATTACTCCGACCGCGTATGTGGTGCAGTCTGCGAAGGGGTCGGTGTTCTCGCGGCCGTCGGTGGGATTTCATTATGTCCATGCCGGGAATGTGATCGGCGATATTTATACGGCGAGCATTACGGAGGGTTTTGCTAACTGGGCCGAGGTTGGATATACGCGCAGCGCGCATACGAATGGCAACAATCCCTACTTCAGCAGCTTGTGGGAGTTCAGCGGGATGAATGTCTTTCACGGCAAGGGGGTGGTGATCAGGGAGAATTCTTTTGGCAGCAAGTGGACGCCTGGTGTGGCTGCGGGATTTGTGGTTAGGACTGGGGATCACTTTGTATCGGGCGCGATTGCCAATAAGAGTTACACCAATGAGGACGTCTATGTTTCGGTGACTAAGACGATGGTCAACGTGCACCTTCCGCTGCTGGTGAATATTGGCTGGAAGGCTACGAATGGGTCCATCTATGGAATTGGCGGGCAGGCGACTCGTTTTGGAGGCAAACTGTTTGGCGGGGTTGGATTTCCGCTGCCGGGGCCTTGGCATACGGCGATTGTTCCGGCGGCGGGATTTACGCAGGAGCCGTATCACGTGAAGAATCTCGCGGCGGTTGTGGCTGGAGGAGGGCAGATTCCAACGACGCTGGATTACGCCGTGCGCATCACGCAGCGGGAGAATCCGCGGTTCAGCCTGGACATGGGCGTCGGTCAGGTGGCCGGGCAGATTGGGTATACGGAGATTCCCACGCCTGTCGGTCCAGTGGTCGTGCCGGTCAATCTCAATGCGCGGAAGGTTTTTGGGATTGGGGCCAGTTACAAGTTTTGAGCGGCATGTTTCTGGCGGCTCGGGAGGCGAACAAAAGGAGCAGCACCCGGGGGGGGATTATTTTATTGGGTTCATGTACAACAAAAAAAAGAGATATGCGGATATTTGGGGTCTCTGAGGTGTACATTAGCCGTGCTTTTGCGACACTTATGCGCACTTTTTGCGGCGGGTTCATGGCGGTCTCTGTTGGAACCGGGGAATGCTTCAGGGGCGATGCGGCTCCCTGTCTGAGTCAAGTATGAGCACGGTTGGGTTAATTCTGCGCAAGGTTGGGGCGAAACGTTGGTGGTGGACGACCATTCCAAACGCGGGGAAGTATCGGTAACCGGGCGAAGGGAATCAGGCTTGGCCGAGGCCCACATCTCAAAATCGAGATGTGGGGCACCCTCATTTTCTTAGTTTGAGACCTGCGCCATCCGCCAGACATGAGTTAGATCAAGTAATCCTGATACTTTCGTTATACGTTTGGTGATATTACTGGAGTTGTGTCTTGGCTCATTGTCATTGGGTGGGCCAGCGCGTGTTCCGTTGGAACCGTGGAACGATCCTGGAGTAGTTTGCGTTGTATTGTTCTGTAGCAGGCCTGTAAGAGCGGCCAGATTTTAGTGAAGACGATAATTCAAATCCTACTTTCTTCCTTCGTTCTCATCTTTGGCTACGAGTGCATGGTGGAGGCTTTCCATCTGCTCAATGAGCCCAGCGACCGCGCCGTGTTTACGGGCATGGCGATCCTGGTGTTGCTGTGCGTTTTCTCGCCCGTCGTGTTGTGGCGATTATGGAGGAGGTAGTATGTCGATTTTTGGTGAAGTGATTTCGCCGCGTGGACGGGGTGCGCAGGAGTTTGATCCGTCGAGTTTCAGGAGATTCATTCGCCCGGCCGTAATTGTCGTTACGGTACTGGTGCTGGCGATCATTTTCTTCAATTATGTTGCGGCTTTTACGCGGATAGGCGCGGGCTACACGGGGGTGGAGATATTTCTCTCTGGCAGTCAGCGCGGCCCCTCGGAGATTCCGATCAAGACGGGTTGGGTCTTCTATAGTCCGCTGCGGAGCCAGATTATTGAGTTCCCGACTTATGTTCAGACGGTGAAATGGACTCGCAACCCGAATGAAGGGCATGCGGTGAACGAGGAGATGAGCTACAACTCGAAGGAAGGGATGGAGATCTATTCGGATGTTTCGCTGTCGTACGCGATCGATCCGAAGATGGTTCCCGACTTCTATCTGAAATACCGGGTGAGCGATCTGGAAGTCTTTACTCATGGGATTCTGCGGGATGTGGTTCGTAACTCGCTTAACGAGGTGGCCTCGACCTACTCGATTGAGGAGATTTATGGGGAGCACAAGGCGGAGTTTCTGCACAAGGTGGAAGCGTTGATTCAGACAAAGCTCACGCCGGTGGGTGTGGGGATTCAGCAGTTCGGCTTCATCGGAGCGCCGCGAGTTCCGGAGGTGATTGCGACGGCGATTACAGGCAAGGCACAGGCGATTCAAAACGCTGAGCGGGCGCAGAACGAACTGGCGCAGACGCAGGCAGAGGCGGCGAAGAAGATTGCCGAAGCGGATGGCGATGCTAAGTCCGCGGTTGCGCGGGCGCAGGGTGAGGCGGAGGCAAACCGGATTCGGCAGGCTTCGATTACTCCTCAGTTGCTGGAGTTGCGACGGTTGGAGAATCAGAAGGCGCTGATCGATCGGTGGAATGGCCAGTTGCCGCAGGTTGAATCAGGCAGCGGCAATGGGATCATGCTGCAGTTGCCGAAGCCGCAGTAGTTCGCTGGGGCGCCGCTCAAGAGCGAAGGCGGCATTTGTGGTGTCCCACCCTTCCCAAAAGCGGGAAGGGTGGGCCACCTGTGATCTTTCACCCGCCGTCACCATATGTGTTATTTATCTTCGGGAGGACCCCCGCAAGAATCAGCCCTACTCGATGCAAAACTATTGTGTCGCCCAATAACCAAGGTGGGGCCGGTCGTCATCCTTGAAGTTCCGCGCGAATCACCGGCTATCCGGACAGAACTCGAAAACCGGAATAATGTCTGGATAGCCGACCATCCAACCGGAACGGGCAGGTACCATTTCGATTCGCTCACTCCGGCGAGCGAAGACATAAAAATCCCAGGCCGACCTTGGCGGAGCGGCCTGGGATTTGTTGTTCAGCGGAAGGTTGCGGCAGCTTAGTGATCGTGGGGAGCTTGGCGAACAGAAACGATCGTTCCGTCCTGTTTCGCCATCACGTAATTTCCATCGATCTGACGCCACTCATGTCCCGCTGGCGGACGGCGAAGGTGGTTCTGATGATAATCGACCTTATCGCCTCTGTTCCAGTCATCCTGCTGAATCTTTGAGCCCGTCTTCCATTCGTTGTGCTGCTTGTAAGTGTGGTTGTCCTGATGATCCTGGGCCATGGTCGGCATGCTTGCCAGAACCATAGCGAGGATGGGTAATGCGAATGCTACTCGAATCGTTTTCATGAGTACTCCTGGGAACTGGATTCCGCTTGGAAGGGAATCGTTGTAGGGGCGACATTGGGAGGGTCTTGCACGCCATTGCTTCTTCAGCAAGGTGAGATCAGGTTTACGTGGTCTGCTGAATGCAGACTGCTCAATACTGCACAGCTCGTGGTGGCTCCAATTCAGATTCGACGATTTCCATCTTACCGAGGATGGTCCGCTCGCTCTAACCGGCTCGTAGCCCTTCGGGTTCTGGCCGGTTGACCGGCTATCCGGAAGTAGTTTGTCAACTAGCGGAAGCAGACAAGGCGCTCGACGAATGGTTTTGCGGGTGTGGCTGGGGTAATTCTGCGCAACGGTGGTCGGGACGCTGAGAAAGGATGATTTGCTTGGGGCACTGACGGTGAGTCGCGACCACAATGTGGATTACCCGGCTTTGCTCTAGTGGCGAAAAAAGCAAAGGCAAAAGCAACGACAGCACTAGCGTTTGTGGTATCCCACCCTTCCCAAAACCGGGGAAGGATGGGGCACCCGCTTTTGTGGTTGGGAGAGGGAGGAAGCGAGCCACGGTGTGTCACCCGCCCCGCTTATGATGGATGAGGCGGATTCTCGTGAGCGGCTGCCGGTTCCGCGGACAGCGCGAGCATTTGGAGCGGTGGCTCAATTTGACTGAAAGCCACCCTCAGGGGCTAAAGCCCACTGATTTTACTGAACTGAATGTACGGGCTGAAAGCCCGTACCCTTCACTACAGGGTGTGCGGACTAAAGCCGTACCCTTCAATCTGGCAGGTGCCAAATTTTTTTGCGAATAAGGATTACTAATGGGATTTAATTGTGGGATTGTTGGGCTGCCGAATGTGGGCAAGTCTACTTTGTTTAATGCGCTCACGGAGACTGCGGCGGCTGAGGCTGCAAACTATCCTTTTTGCACTATTGAGCCGAATGTGGGTCGGGTGGCTGTGCCTGATGCGCGGCTTGAGGTGCTGGCGAAGCTGGCTGAGTCGAAGAAGATCATTCCTACACAGCTTGAGTTTGTGGATATTGCCGGGCTGGTGCGTGGGGCTTCGCGGGGTGAGGGGCTGGGGAATAAGTTTCTGGCGCATATTCGCGAGGTGGATGCGATTGCGCATGTGCTGCGTTGTTTTGATGACGGCAATGTGACGCATGTTGAGGGATCGATCGATCCGGTGCGCGATGCGGAGACTGTGGAGACGGAGCTGATGCTTGCCGATCTGGACAGCCTGGAACGGCGCGTGACGGCGATGCAGAAGAGGATGAAGGGCAACGATCTGGAGGCGAAGGCGCAACTGCCGGTGATGGAGATGGCGCTTGAGGCGCTGAGGGCAGGGAAGTCGGCTCGGACGATTGCTCCGGAGCTTACGCATGAGCAGCACAAGATACTGCATCAGATGGGGCTGATTACTTCGAAGCCGGTGCTGTATGTGTGCAATGTGGAGGAGGCATCGGCGGGGACGGGCAATGCTTATTCGGCGAAGGTGGCGGAGTTTGCGAAGTCGCTGGGCGCGGTGTCGGTGGTGATTTCGGCGGCGATCGAGGCGGAGGTTTCTCAGCTTGGCGATGAGGCGGAGAAGAAGGAGTTTCTGGAGTCGCTGGGGCTTGCGGAGACGGGGTTGGCGCGGGTGATTCGCGCGGGATATGGGCTGCTGGGGCTGCTGACCTTCTTTACTGTTGGACCGCAGGAGACTCATGCGTGGACGGTGGAGAAGGGGTCGAAGGCTCCGCAGGCCGCGGGGGCGATTCATACTGACTTTGAGAAGGGGTTTATTCGCGCGGAGACGATATCTTATGAAGACTTTGTGGCTGCAGGGTCGGAGGCTGCAGTGAAGGAGATGGGCAAGATGCGCCTTGAGGGCAGCGACTACCTGGTGCAGGATGGGGATATCTTTCACTTCCGGTTCAAGGCGTGATAAGGCAGGGAACAGGGACTAGGGAATAGGGACTATGTGCAGAAGTACGCAGACTCTATTGCGTGGTGGAGGTATAAACGGTCTGGCTTCAGCTTTTTATTTGTATTGTGGACAACTTCCTGCTTTGCAGGGGGTTTTCTCGTGCAGTAAGCTGGCCGTGTTGTTGGCGGTCTGGATCAACTGGCGTCGCGCTCCGGAAGACTTGCCGCGGAGCGAGGTCGCCCAATGAAAGGACTCGGAGGATTTTATGAAGATATTTCGCTCAACGCGGCTTTTCCTGCTTGCGTTACTGCTCTGCGTCATTCCGGCCTCTTCTTATGCCGGAGTGTTTATCAGCGTGGGTTTTGCACCGCCGCCGCTGGTGGTTTACGAACAGCCGCTGTGCCCGGAGGATGGGTATATGTGGACGCCGGGCTACTGGGCTTACGGCGATGACGGCTACTATTGGGTGCCTGGCGCGTGGGTGCCGGCTCCTCAGGCTGGTTACCTTTGGACGCCCCCTTACTGGGGTTTTGAAGGGGGTCACTACCGCTTCTATGATGGTTATTGGGGAGCGCACGTTGGGTACTACGGCGGCGTGAATTACGGCTTCGGCTACATGGGAATGGGCTTTGCCGGCGGAGAGTGGCGCGGCAACCGTTTTGCCTATAATACCGCTGTAGTTCGTGTGAACACGACGGTGATCCACAATACGTATGTCAATACGACCATCGTGCGCAACACGACGATCGTCAATAACAATCACGTTGCGTATGCGGGCGGTCCTGGTGGTATTCGGCATGAACCGACACCGGAAGAGCGGCGCTTCTCTACGGAACGGCACGTAGCTCCGACCCCTATCCAGGCACAGCATATCCAGGCGGCTGCACGGGATCCGCAGCAGCACTTCTCTGCGAATCATGGCAAGCCGGCTACTGTAGCTGCGGCCCGACCGATTACGAATCCGGTACACACCGCTCAGCCAAACGCGACGGCTCGTACAGATAACCGTCCGACGACGGGCCGGCCGGCAACTCCGAACAAGCCGGCAACTCCGAACAACAGGCCGGAGCCGACCGGAAGGGCGGCAACTCCGACAAACAGGCCTCAGGCAACGGCCAGGCCGAGCACGCCTACGAATCGTCCTGAGACGACGCCGAGGCCTACCAACCGTCCTGAGACGACCTCGCGGCCTGCGAACCGCCCTGAGACGACGCCAAGGCCTGCGGAACGTCCGACGCCGCAACCCAGGCCGACGCCGCGACCTGCAACTCAACCTCGGCCCGAGTCGCGGCCGGCTCCTGCGCCACGGCCGGAATCGCGGCCTGCACCTCAGCCTCACGCGGCGCCGCATCCGGCGCCTGCTCCTCATCCGAGCGACGAGAAGCCGGAACATCCTCACGGACGAGGTCGCTAATTTTAGCGACACTGTCCTAAACAGAGCAGCCCACGGCCAACCCGTGGGCTGCTTTTTTCATCCCTCTAATTGCCTATGTTGGCTGCATGTGCCGATTGCATGCGCATGGCCACACATTTGAAAGCACAACGGAAAGTCACAACAGGAGAAAATTATGAATCGACCATTTGGATTGTTTGCTGCTACCGCGCTGGCTGGCGGATGTCTGCTTTTTGCCGGTGTGAAACCTTTGCACGCCAGCGGCGTCGCCGCGGTACCCATGGGTTATGTGCAGGAGCACGGATGGGACGAGCCGCCAGGAGAACTGGACGAGGTCTCGCGCCGTGGGTTCCACGATGGCATTGAGGGCGCCCGCAAGGACTTCGGAAACCATCGCCATATGGACGTGAACAACCGCGAAGAGTACCAGCATCCGCATGTTCCGCGGCGGGATCGCGAGGCTTACCGGCATGGGTTTGAGCGCGGCTACCGGGTCGCTACGGACCATCTGATGGGCGGGCGATAACAAGACAGGCGCGCTGCGGTCCCGTGAGTGATGCTTCGGGACCGCAACGCATTTATATCCAACTAAAAACTATCTTTCGCTAATTCGATTCCTGCGATCTCTACCTGAAGGCCGCCGTATTGCGGGTGATCGTTCTCGCGGATTTTGTATGCGAGGTCGATGACGCTGCCCTGGTTGAGATTGAGTTCGGCGGCGCGATGAGCCAGGTTCCAGCCGACGGCTTTCATCGGTGCAATTCTGATGGCGCTGGGCTGCGCGGATGATGGCTGGGACGGGCTCAGTTCAAGGCGGATGTGCTTCTCTTTCATCAAACGAACGGGCACCGCGAGCTGCAGGCTGCGAGCTATGAAGATCGGCTCGGGGTTGCCGTGGCCGAGCGGGTCCAGCTTTCGCAGCCAGCCTGCAAGGACTGGTGTTACGCGGTCGAGCGGGAGTTCCGCATGGATGCGGAGGACGTGTTCGGCGGGCTGACCGGCGAGCTTCTTTGCAGCGAATTCGTAGAGGCGGCGTTCCATCTCCGGTAGATTTTCGGCGGGTAATGCAAAGCCGACCGCAAAGGCGTGGCCTCCGAATCGCGTGTAGAGATCGGCGCAGGTTTCGATGGATTCGAGCAGAGGAAAGCCGTCGATGGAGCGGCCCGACCCGTAGGCTACGCCGTCTTCGATGCTCACTACGATGGCTGGCTTGGCGGTGCGGTCCACGATGCGCGAGGCAAGGATACCGATGATACCGCGGTGCCAGTTGTCGCCGGCCATGACGAGCATGCGGCGTCCGGCGAGCGCGGGGTCGCCGGCCAGGCGGTATTCGACTTCGCGGAGGGCGTTGGCTTCTATTTCGCGGCGTTCGGTGTTGAGGCGTTCGAGCTTATCGGCGAGCGAGTGAGCGCGGGCTGCATCGCGCGTGGTGAAGAGTTCGACGACTTCTGCGGCGATGTCCATGCGGCCGGCAGCGTTGATGCGCGGACCGAGGCGAAAGCCAAGATCGAAGCTGGTGAGCGGTTTGGTTGCCGGATCGATTCCCGCAGACTTGAAGAGCGCTCGCAGTCCGATGCCAGCGGGGCGATGCAGCTCTTTGATGCCGAGCGCGGCGAGGACGCGGTTTTCTCCTTTGAGAGGAACCGCGTCGGCAACTGTCGCCAGGGCGACCATTTTCAGAAACGACGGGATGGTTTTGTCGCGGGTGCGGCTTGCACCCTTGCGCTCGTCGTCGCGTTGCAGGATCGCCACCGCGAGTTTGAACGCGATGGCTGCGCCGCAGAGGGATTTTTCCGGATAGGTGCAGCCGGGCTGATTGGGATTGAGAATGGCCAGCGCGAGGGGAAGTTCGTCTTCGGCATCGGGAAGATGGTGGTCGGTGATGATGAGGTCGAGTCCGAGTTCGCGGGCGCGTCTTGCTTCGGCGAAGGCGCGCATTCCTGTATCCACGCTGATAACGAGCCGAACGCCTTCTGCGGCGGCGGATTCGAGAACGGCGGACTGAATGCCATAGCCCTCGCGGATGCGGTGCGGCACGTGGAATCGGACTGTGCAACCGTTGTTTCCGGCGAGCATTTCTATGGCGGTTTTGAGCAGCACGACTGCGGTGGTGCCATCCACATCGTAGTCGCCGTAGAGCAGGATGGTTTCGCCGCGGGCGATGGCGTGTTCGAGGCGATCTACGGCTGCGGCCATGCCCAGCATGGCGAACGGGTCGTGGAGGTGGCCGATCTCGGGATTGAGGAATGCGAAGGCAGCCTCGGGAGCGGAGATGCTGCGCGCCAACAGCAGTTCCGCGATGACTTGCGGAACGTGGGCTGCCGAGGCGAGTGCTGCTGATTCGGGATGAGGCGGGGTGAGCTGCCAGCGCTGCGGTGGAGCGGCGAACGTTGGCAGAGAGACGGGCCCGGCGCTCACAGGGCGATTCTCATATGACGAAGCTCACAGGGCGGTCGTTACAGGGCAATGGATATAGGGCAATCGTTACGAGGTAATCCTTATAAGTCAGGGTTTTCCAGGTCAGGGTCGTCGATCACGATATCGTGAAAGCTCTCGATGCCTTCGAGGAGTTCCTGATAGCGCTCATACCACTCGGTTGTCGTTTCATGCAAAAACATTATGCCCTGGTGGACGAAGCCGAGTTGGATGTAGCCGACTTTGCCGGCGTACTTCTGCAGCCATTGTGCTTCGACGAGTTCAGCGGCTTCTTCGTCGGGGAAGTTGAGTTCGCCGGCCTCTTCGATGAGTTCTTCGATCTCTTCGTGTTCGAGCTTTACTTCGCTGATGGTGACGAAGAGAGATCCGGCGTGCTTTGCCATCTCGACAAAGTCTTTCCAGGAGTCGGGATTGTCTTCGCCTTCCCAGAGTACGGCGGGAATATCTTCGGTGACATATCCGGGGAGGCGTTTCATGCCGTGCCCCTCGATAAAGGCCACCATGTCGTCTTTGAGTGCTACGAGGTTATCGGTTTCCATAGGTCGCTTTCCATTGTCTCAGATGGAACCGGGTTGTCCGGCAGTTACCACAAGACAAGTTATCCCAGCCTGTGGAAAGCCGTCCCAGTCCGACGGTTAGCATGGGGATTGGAGGATTTCCAGTTTTGGCCTTATTCGAACGCCACGTGTTTGTCTGTCAGAATGTCCGTCCGGAGGGTGCGCCGCGACCTTCCTGCACCAAAGATGGCAAGAGCGACCTGCTGCCGCAGTTGCAGATGTTCGCCAAAGCCGCAGGATTGGCGGGGAAAATCCGCATCAACAAGTCAGGATGCCTGGACCAGTGCGAGCATGGCCCGACGATGGTGGTGTATCCAGAGGCGGTCTGGTACGGGCATGTGCAGCCTGAGGATGCCGAGGAGATTGTGAATGAGCACCTGGTCGCCGGGCGACCTGTGGAGCGGCTGCGCCTGGCCGATGAGTGCATCAACACCAAGAGCTGTCCACACCGGGCCTGATACGGCCTTTTATCGCCCGCCGTGCCTCTCGGGAGCGGCTGCTGAGGCTGCAAACCCCCTCGAATGTACAGCCAACAGGGGAATACGTTATCGTAAGGTTTAGTCCATGATCTTTTCTCGCGAATATATCGGATATCTGGCGCGTCGCACGGTCAAGCACCTGCTAGACGCCAAAATGATTCAGACCGGCGACCCGGCGACGGTTGAGGTGCGCGTCACTGAAGGCATGACCGAGGAACTCTCCCTCGAAGACCGCATCAATGACGAGGTCCGGATCATTCTCGAGGCCTATCAGCAGGAGATGCTGAAGTCGGGCGCACAGTATGCGGAGATGTTCAAGAAGGTCAAGGGCGAGCTGACGCGCAAGTACAAGGCGGTGCTATGAGAATTTCCCGCGACAAGCTGAATAAACTGGCCCACACCGTCGCCGATACGCTGGCCGAGATCGACCAGGTTGACTTTCTGGAGGATCGCAACACGATCCGCCAGGAGGCGCGCAAGATTCTGGAGCAGCTCCTGTTAGAAGAGACGAAGATCGATCAGGCGGCGCGGCTGAAGATCAGCTCGCAGCGCAAGATCATCCAGGAAGGCACGCAGGAGTGGGATATTCTCTACCGCAAGTACTACAACGATGAGGTTCGGCGGCTGGGAATTTAGATTTTTTGGGCGTTGGCGAACTTTGGCAGGCGGCCCAAATTTTGTTAGAGTTAGAGGAGTGGCTGGACCGGTCTGAGGTTTCGACTGGATGAGGTCATACCCGCAATTGTGGCGCTATCGTCTAGGGGTTAGGACGTGAGATTCTCAATCTTAAAACACGGGTTCGATTCCCGTTAGCGCTACCAATACTCTTCCCACCAGGCTTCAAGAATTTCAACCAAAAATTCCGATCGAGGCGGTGACTCATGGTCAATCAAGTTTCCGGGGAGGTCTTGGCGAGCCATGCCGGGACTTTTGCATTCTCCTCATCTGGCAGGTTGCGGCTGGCATGGGATGATTTCCGATGATATAAAGACCCTCATGAGAGCCGCGGTGCTGACAAAACCTGGGATGATCTCGTCTCGTCCGTTGCGGATCGAAGACGTTAGTCGGCCAGTTGTCAGAGACGGCTACGTTCTGCTGCGCGTAAGGGCGTGCGGGGTGTGTCGCACCGATCTGCATATTGTCGAGGGGGAGCTGCCTCAGTTGGCTGACAAGGTGACGCCAGGTCATCAGATAGTTGGCGAAATTGTTGAGGGCGCGACATCTGAGCTGGCGATCGGGATGCGTGTAGGCGTCTCGTGGATTGGCGGTGTGGATGGCACTTGTCCTTACTGCAAGCGAAAGGCCGAGAATCTGTGCGACGCCCCAACCTTCACCGGCTACTCGGTCGATGGGGGTTATGCTGAGTTCGTTCTCGCACGCACGGACTTTGTCTTTCCGCTGCCGGAGGGCCTGAGTGATTTGGAAGCTGCGCCCCTGCTATGCGCCGGCATCGTCGGATTTCGAAGCCTGGGCGTCGCTGGCGTTGAGCGCGGGGAACGCGTCGGCCTGTTTGGCTTCGGCGCGTCCGCGCATCTGGCGATCTCGGTGCTCAAGGCGTGGAATTGCGAGGTGTACGTTTCGACGCGAGGATCTTCACATCAGGCATTTGCTGCTTCTCTTGGCGCCAACTGGGTGGGCAGCGAGCGGGAGAAGCCTCCGGTTGAGCTCGATCGCGCAATTACTTTCGCTCCGAGTGGAGACGTGGTGGTCGCGGCGCTCGGCAGTCTCCGCAAGGGCGGGGTGGTTGCCATCAACGCAATTCATCTGGATCGTATCCCTGAATTCAATTACGACAGTCTTTTGTGGGGGGAACGTCAGATTCGCAGTGTCGCAAATATGACTCGCGAGGATGCTCGGGATTTCCTTAGGATCGCAACTGATATCGGTCTTAAACCGAAGGTTACTGTGTTTGCACTCGACGATGCGAATGAGGCATTACTTGCTCTCAAGAATGATGCGATCGATGGAGCTGCTGTTATTACTCCTTAACATTTTGCATCTGGTGGTGACGAATCGAGGAGCCGTTTCAGAGCGAGTCTGGCAGCGAAGAGGGACTCCAAGTATGCCGGCATTTACCGTGAGTGCAGAAACCAGCGATCTAGAACGACGCGGCGTGGAAACCACTGTGTGCCTAAGAGCATTTTTGCCAGCGACTTCATGGCTGCCTGCGGAAGGTTTCGCCCGATGCGGGTAGCCCAGTCGCCTTGCGATGTGCCAAATTGAATGGCGAGTAGATCACGATAGCTGCTGAGCCGATCTCGTGTGTACTGCCCATCTGCGTCCAGAATGGCCTTCGCCGCCAGCAATCCGGATTCGATCGCAGGGAGAATCCCTTCGCCGCTTTGCGAGTAGGCCAGGCCGGCGGCATCTCCGATCAACAGGATGCCATCGTCAACGAGCTTGCGTTTGGTCTCACGCTGGATGAGATAGGCGTGGCCGCGCATCGAGTGCGGTAAATCAAAAGCGACTTTCCCAGTCTCTTTGAGGAAGCGCACAAATGCAGCGACGTGGACCGGAAGAGAATGCGGGTCAAGCCTGCCCAGGCCAACGTTGAGAACGTTCCCTTTGCGAAAGCACCATCCGTAGCCAAGCATGTCTTCGCAGAAGAACAACTCCGGGAGTTCGCGGCGAACGGAGCAGGAGCTCAGCTGCCCGGGGCTCATCTCAAATTCGACTTCCTGCGCCGTCACCGGTGCTTCCTCATGGTTCCTGGCGCCAAGGAATCGAGCAACAGGGCAGAAATGGCCGCCTGCGCCGACGATGAGCCGTGCGTGAATATCGCCGTTCACGATCCACCCATCTGCTGAACGCTCGATACTTTTCAGCGGAGTTCCAAGCCTCAATTGCGCGCCGCACCGCTTGAGGAGGTAGTCGTCGAACTCAAAGCGGCGGATTCCATAGCTGACCGTGCGACCGTATTCGGTCTCGACTTCAGTGCTGCCCATGAGGCTGGTTCGAAATCCAGTGATGGGTTGCATTACGCGCCCCGTGGCGTATTCTGCCGGATCGACATTGAGCTCTTCCAGTACTGAGGGCGTGATCCAGCCGCCGCACACCTTATTGCGTGGAAATGTGCTCTTGTCGAGGATGATGGTGTCCAGGCCAGAATCATGCAATTTTTTCGCACAGGAAGAGCCGGCGGGCCCGCCTCCTACAATCAGAACGCTGGTTGACTCCATCGAGACTCCTCCTCGACCTGGGAATCTTCGGCGTACAGATGGGCCCGCGTCCAGGAAATACGGGGGCATGTGGAACCCGCGAAGACAACCTGAAAGAGTTGCAGCTGGCCGATACGAAAGCTTGCGACCGAACCGGCCAGATAGAGCTTCCAGGCGCGATAGAACTCGGCTCCGAATAACTCAATGACACGGTCCGCCGACCGTTCATAACGGCTCAGCCAGTGTTCGAGAGTGAGTGCATAGTGCTGCCTCAGATTCTCCACGTCAAACACCGAATATTCGTGGTTCTCGAATATCTCGACTGCCTCTCGCAGGGCGGGAGCATAAGCGCCAGGGAATATGCGCTTGCGGATCCAGGTACTGAAGTGCGCCGGTCGATTTCGTCCAATGAAATGAATCAGTCCGCGTCCGGAATCGCCGATGGCCCGAAAGACGGCTTCTTCTAACTCTTGATAGTGCTCACGGCCAACGTGCTCCAGCATGCCAACAGAGACGAATACATCGAAGTTGCCGGCGATGTTGCGATAGTCATCTTCGATGAATTCGACCTGGCCAGCCAATCCTTCCTTCAGGGCCCGGGCTCGTGCATGCTCTATCTGTTCGTGAGAGATGTTATAGGCCTGCACAGTAACGCCATAATACTTCGCCATATGGAGCGCAAGGGCGCCCCAGCCGCAGCCGGCGTCCACGACTTTTTCTCCCGGCTGCAGTTGAAGCTTCCGGCAAACGTAATCCAATTTGGCGATTTGCGCTTCTTCGAGTGTCGCCGATGGAGTAGGGAAGTACGCACAGGTGTATACAAGCTGCGGATCAAGCCATAGTTTGTAGAAATCTGTATGCAGGTCGTAGTGGTGGCGGATGTTTGAGGCAGATCCGCCCAAAGTGTTGGTCTGGACGAGATGTAGCCAGTTTGAAACGAGCCGATCGAACCAGCGCCGGTCCGACGACGTCTGCATCGCGAGGAAGATCACCTCCAACGCATGAACCAGGTCTCCTTCGATCTCAACGCGCCCTCTCATAAACGCGTCGCCAAAGCCTATCTCCGGATCGAGCATCATGCTGGCGAGTGCGTTGCTGTCAGAAATGACGATGCATTCTGAGCCGGTACCGTCGCATAGGGCCGAGCTTCCCCTGCCTAATCTCAATCGGATAGGCGCCGGTCCTATGAAACGGCGCAGTTGCTTGAACAGCAACCGCTGAAACGGTGTCACTGCCGGATGGTTGACCATCTCTGGATGTTCCCCTTCCAGATCGACCTTAGAAGCTCGCCTGAATCCCAAAGGCCGCTCTGCCCCTAAAATTCCGCGGACGTCACCGCGCCTGACCCAACATCCTTGAAATTCGCCCCGAACTACTTATTGCACCCACAGCAAGAGATACTGTGACACGGGTCACGACCCTTTTGTCAACTTGAAACCGTATGGCTGGGCGTGTCCATTTCGTGGACAGGGCGATTCGCTCGCGCAGCGACTAAATTGCTCAAAAAACAGGGCAGAGTTGCCCGGAAGGATCGCCTACCAGTGCCGGATCGAACCTACATCGACATGCACAAAGCCGGACTGCGGGTAGTACCCCCACTCCCCCCCGCGCTGCAAGGAAAGGGCAGCATCGCGGAGGTCGACGGTGGGAATTCCAGGGATACGAATATCGATGGCTCTCGCTTCCATGTGCTGGTGACAATCCCTGGCTTTCTAGCGTTGTACATATTTGGAGTACCATTTCTTCAGATGCGTCGCGAAGCCAGCCTCCGGCCGGATTTGGTGCGCCTGGCCTCGGGCATTCTCAGCCTGCCAGCTCTCTACCTAGAGAGCGGTTCCGAATCTCCAGCTTCGCCCTCGATGACGAATGAGCGCCCGGACGGCGATCCTCTCCACGCGGGAAACCTCATCTAAGCTGAGGTAATTGAAATTGACAGGTATAGACAACGCTCAAGGAAAGTCTCGGGGAAGTTGGAAGTTCAACCCGCTTCCGCGAGATGGTGAACCGAGCATCGGGAACATGGAAATCCCATGAACATGCGCTCTGTGCGTCTCAGGCCGGTAGAGACCATCCGGGAGCTGCGCTCTGCGTTGCGCCCGTCAGAGACATCGCTGACCCAGGAAGAGGTTCACTCGCTTCGCAGGCTGATTCGTCGAGTTGAGACCATCTTGCATGTTCTGGGGCCTGACGCGGTTGACAATTTTCCTGGTCTGCTCAAGGATCTGGCAAGGATTGGCAGGAAGGCAGGTGCGGTGCGTGACATGGATGTGCTGATCAAACTCGCTTCAGCACTTCCTGTTGATCAGGAGGAGGAGTGTCTGTTCAAGATACTTGACTGTCTCACGTCAAAGCGCAAGCAGGGCGCTAGAAAGCTGCATAGAGCCATTGTCGGATATGAGAGTTCAACTCCGCGAGATTTGAAGGATCTCTCAGACTATATAGAGAAAGGTTCGTTCATCCTGGACCAGAAGATCGCGAACGCCAGAGGTTCCGAGCCCGCGCCCGTTGAGCTTGTTACATCCATATCCGGGGAGTTGGCTGCAGGGCCGCGGCTCGGGCCTGATAACTTACATGCCTTCCGCCTGCGGGTGAGAGAACTCCGATCCGTGCTTCAGTTGCTGGGCCATGATTCGAATGGGCTGGTCAAGTTGCTGGGAGCGGTGAAAGATGCGATCGGAGAATGGCACGATTGGACGGTTCTCGCTTCGACTGCAGCCGACATAGGTTGTGCCGCCCGGTCAGAAGTAATGAAAGAAATTCGACGGACGGTAAGGGCTAAGTATGACTCTGCTCGAGTGACAGCCAATATGATGCGGAAGAACATCGCTGGGTGAGGGAATCGCGTTGCGGCGTCCTTCGTTTCTACGCTGCAAGTGCAAACGCGGCGAAGCCGAGGGGCGGAAGATAACAAGTCCGATTTATATAACTGACATCGTCGCCGGAAGCCAGCACCATCGTCGATCGATGCGGAACCGTTACCTTGATCTCGTTGTCTCCAAAGTTGAAGAGCATGTGAAGCGGGCCACGCTCCATGATCAGCCAGCGTTCCACTTCGTTGAATCGAACGCAGGTATTCTCAAGATGTTCGTCGCGAAGGCTGTTATGAGTCTGGCGTAAACGGATCAGGCTGCGATACCAGGCGAGCATTTCCCTGCAAGGGCTCGTGGTGAGTTCTGTCCAGTCTATCTTTGAGCGTTCAAAGGTCTCCTTCAATTCCGGGTCAGGAATCGAATCCCATTCGCCTGCCCGAGCGTGTTCTCTACGGCGCCCCTCAGAGACGGCGCGGGCCAGCACCGGATCCTCATGATCCGCAAAATAGAGGAACGGGGAAGTAGATGCGAACTCCTCGCCTTGAAACAGCATGGGAACAAACGGAGCAGTCAGCACAACTGCAGCAGCTAACTTTGCCGCCTTGAATCCTGCTACTTGATGAATGCGATCGCCAAAGCCTCGATTGCCGATCTGATCATGATTCTGAATGTAGCCGAGAAATCGATGCGCGCTGAGGTTGTTTACAGGACGACCGTGAATGCGACCGCGATACTCCGAATAAGAGCCGTCGAATACAAAGACAGAAGTTAGAGCCTTTGCCAATTGCCCTATCGATCTAAAATCGCTGTAGTAGCTTTGCCGTTCGCCGGTGAGTAAGGCGAAGAGAGCATGATGAAAATCGTCACTCCATTGCGCATCCAGACCGTAACCGCCTGTCCGGCATTCATCTTCAAGATTCCGCGGAGTAACGATGCGAGGATCGTTGAGGTCGCTCTCTGCAATCAACACCAAATCCCGTCCTGATTGTCGCGAAAGTTCTTCTACTTCTTCCGCGAGCTGTTCAAGGAAATGCTTCACTGAGCGGTCCACCAAAGAGTGAATCGCGTCCAGGCGAAGTCCATCGAAGTGGTAATCTCTCAGCCACATGAGGGCGTTGTCGCAGAAAAAACGACGTACTTCGTCGCTGCCTGACTCCTCGAGGTTAACGGCCCCTCCCCACGGCGTCTGAGGCTTCTCTGTGATGTAGGGACCGAAGCGCCCTGTGTAGTTACCGTCGGGACCAAAGTGGTTATAGACCACATCGAGCAGCACAGCGAGACCATGAGAATGGCATGAGTCGACGAAGCTCTTGAGGGCATCCGGCCCACTGTACTGCTCTTGTGGCGCGAACAACGCCACGCCGTCATAACCCCAACCCCATCGGCCGGGGAAGGAATTTACAGGCATAAGTTCGATGTGTGTGATTCCCAACTCGCAAAGCCCGGAGAGTTTATCCACGGCGCCGGTGAAGGTTCCCTCTGGCGTAAAGGTGCCGATATGAAGCTCGTATATGATCGCGTCTGATAGGGGACCTGGACGCCACGCATCATCACTCCACCTGTAACGACTGTGATCGAGCACACGTGAGGCCCCATGTACGCCATGGGGTTGCCAGAGCGATCGTGGATCTGGATATGGTTTAGGGTCATCGTCGAGTATGAAGGCATAATCTGTCCCGTGCTCAACCTCGTGAACATCCGCGCGCCACCAACCGTGGGGTTCGCGCGACATCGGATGAAGTGCTCCGTTTACCTGCACGGAAACCGCGTCGGCTCGGGGAGCCCATACAGAAAAAGTGTGCATGATCAGGGCTCCTGCATAAGCAGTGCTACTGGAAAAGGCGAAAGCAAATCTGCGATCATGCAACGGCCACCAGTGATCGTTTCACCGGAGAGGACGTTCTTCCATGGTCCTTCGGGGAGCATGATTTCCGTATCTCCCCAGCAGTTTTCAAGTGAACGCGTTAAGCGCGGAACAACTGCTGCAACATGACCTCCACGAAGAAATGCTATGACATGGCTGCTCTTTTCACCTTGCGCTATCAATGGGGTGTACTCCCCTTCAACACCGAAGGATTGCCGATGACTGCAGCGCACACGAAGCGCATGATGAATGGTCCATAACTTGGGAAGGCCTTCGTCCATGCGTTGCAGCACTTGTTTTGCCGATGCGTTCTTGATTTCGCCGAGTAGTTGCCGGCGTCGCGTAAAGTCAACGGGTCCGCGATTGTCGGGATCAACGAGACGGAGGTCCCATAGCTCCGTGCCCTGGTATAAATCGGGCACTCCGGGGACGGTATATTTGAGCAGCGTTTGGGTCAGAGAATTCAAGTAGCCTGCAGTCTTGATCTCATCAACGAAGGATTGAACGTCAGAGACAAATCGCTCGTCAGTCAGAGTCTTCCGGATGAATGCCTGCAAAGCCTGCTCGAACTCTTCATCTGGATGCGTCCATGAAGTCTTTTGCTTTGCTTCCCGGGTAGCTTTCTCCATGTACGCGATGGCACGATCAACGCTCAGTGGCCACGCGCCGATCAATGTCTGGTAGTAAAGATATTCAGTGTTGGGGTCTGGCATGCCGCCGGTCCGATGGACGCTGTTGTTTGAGAACCACGCGGCTAACCGTGACGCGAAATGCGACGGCGATTCGCTCAAGACCGCGAGCCTCGCGCGGACATCTTCCGATCGCTTGGTGTCGTGGGTGGTGAGCGTCACCATGCGATTGGGATGATGCTTTTGAGCAAGCAGATTATGCCGGTGAAATTCTTCAATGCTGACTGCGGCGTTGCACGGATCACTACCGACTTCGTTAAGACCAGTAAGACGGTTGTAACAGTATAGAACCGTATCCTCGAAACCTTTAGCCATGACAGGGCTGGTGAACTGCTGAAAGCGAAGCAGGAATTCGGACTCAAGCTCACCGCGGGTGCGCATGAGAAGCACGTCCGCCATGAACTGAAAAAGCCCACTGTCGATATCCGAGCGGCTTTGAATCGCTGTGTCCAGCGCTGATTGGATAACCGCGGCATCGATCTCCTGAATCTCGCTGCGATCCGGAGAGACATAGCTTCGATAGACAGGGAAGCCAGCCGCCATTTCACGAATCGCGCGGCGAATCTCGGCACGTGAGTAGTCGCGATGGTCGCGATCGCGGTCGCAAATCTCGACGAAGATTGCGCTCAGACGATTTACATCGCTTCCGAGGCCCTCCTGCATGATTGCGATCTTTTTATCGTGGACTAAAGCAGTGTAATCGAGTCGCTCACCGATAAATGATTGGTAAGTCTCATCAAGTGCCGCCAGGCCCCCCGGGTCGACCAAGAGTCCGTTGACTAAGTTCAGGAAGTCATAACCTGTTGTGCCGTCGACAGGCCAGGAGTCGCGCAAAGGCTCGTTGCGCGCAAGAATCTTTTCGGCGACGATCCATGCATCGGGCGCAGAGTGACGCAGGCGTTTGAAGTAGAGTTCGGGATCTCGCAACCCGTCGGGATGGTCGACACGGACTCCATCCAGTACTCCGGAGCGTAACCAGTTCAGGATGAGCTCGTGCGTCTCGTTGAAGACCAATTCACGCTCGACGCGAAGTCCGATCAATGAATTCACATCGAAGAATCTGCGATATCCGAGATCCTCATCCGCAGCGCGCCAATGCGCAATGCGATAGTTTTGCCGTCCGAGGAAAGCATCGAGTTCGTCGACATCTGCGTTGACTTCTGCCAGCGCGGAATCCATGCATTCGAGAAGCTTCGGTTCCTCCGCACATGCACGATCGAACAGTGCAAACAGAACTGCTCGGTCCCGCCGTTGTCTGGCGGCAAGTTCTGGGTCATTGTCGGGAGAAGGCGCCAGTGAGGCAAAGGAATCAGCGAAGAAGCCGAGCGTGTCGGAGGGGCAGGTATATGCGGCTGAAGAAAGGAAGGTGGTCATGGAATGGGGTGCGACAGGAAGGCGGCTGGTTCCGCACAAGACCTCGAACCGTGTGTCTTTGCGCGCAATCCGAATTGAACCCCTGGCTAGCACCACGCCGTACTGGTCGTCGAGAATCGGCAGCAGAATCTTGTTTCGCATGCGCGCCTCTCCTGACTCCCAATCAATGTCAAAGTACTGTGCAAAGCGGCTCTGCGGGCCATTTTCAAGAACGTCCCACCAGTATGGATTGCTCTCAACGAGAGACATGTGGTTGGGTACGATATCGAGGATCTGGCCTAGATTGTACTCGCGCAATCGTTCGCAGAAGCGGTGATGCGCTTCCAGACCACCGAGCTCAACGTTGACCTTCTTGTGATCAACCACGTCGTACCCGTGAGTGCTCCCCGGCGCCGCCTGCAGGTAAGGGGACACGTATACGTGAGTCACACCGAGTGCAGCGAGGTAGTCAAGCTCCGCGCACGCACTATCGAAGTTGAACCCGGCATGTAGTTGAAGCCGGTAGGTCGATGAAGGCACCTTTTGCACGCGCTTGCTCCCAAAGTTGATTAACTACATAAGAGACCTGAAGTAGCGGATAGGTTGTACCGTCTCTTTGTTTACACGCCGACATTAATGAAAGATGCTTTTGGCGGATATGGTAACGCAGCTCGTTCTAAATCAGCTGTCGCCTCACGGATAAATGCACTGCCGCGCCAGAGGCGATGATCTGGCGCGGCAGTGGTATGGCGAGTTATTGTCAATCAGATTTGTTCTAGGCGAGAAATCCAAGGTTGTTGGATTTGAAGTTCGCGATGTTGGGAAAGATGCTACCGATGTTTGCAACCGGTACGCCGAACCATTCGGCAAGTGTGGCGCCATATTGCGAGATGCCGGTGGTGGGAATGATAGTTCCGCGGTTGTTGGCGTCAATGCTGGTGCCTACAGCAAGCGTTGGGAAGTCGCCGTAGAACTTGCCGCCTTTCACGCCTCCACCAATAATGAAGTGATGGTTGCCCCACGCGTGGTCGCTTCCATCGCTGCCACTGGGAGTGAGGGTGCGGCCAAACTCTGAGATGGTGAATGTTGCAACCTGCTGCGCGAGGCCCAGTTCCTGGGTGGCAGTGTAGAAAGCAGCGACTGCCTGGCTCAATTGCGTGAGCAGGGCTTGTTGGGTCGCCTTCTGTGATCCGTGCGTATCAAAGCCCGCCAACTGGCAGAAGAATATCTGGCGAGTGAGGCCAAGTTCGCTGCGAACCGACATGACGTTAGCTACAGTCTGCAATTGAGCCGCGAGGGGATTGCTGCCTGGAAACGGAGTGGTGATGTTCGAGCTTTTGAGCAGGCCGCTCAACGTGTTGGCATAGTTAGCGCCACGGGTAAGGATCGCGTTACCGGCCTGTACGAGCTGCAACCCATTATCGAATGTGACAAGCTGCTGCATGCCGGCGGCTGTCGAGGGCGCAAATTGAACACCTGTTAACTCCGCAATGCCGGTCGCTCCTCCGCTTCCATTCGGCGGGGGAACGGTAGCAGGGAGAGTCTCTTTGCCGTTACAGAAAAGGCCACACCCGGCCATCGCGGAGATCGGAGGAAAGATCGCAGAGCTATTCTTTGGCTGCATGTAGTCAGCGATGCGACCACCCCATCCGCTGGAGGCGATGCTGTTGGGAATGGCGCTCTGCCATTGCGTGGTCTGGTCGGTATGTGAAAAGAGCGCCGTTGGAAGGATCGACAGATTGTTGCTCAGGTAGGCTGCGCGATCGATCGGAGTGACAAGGTTGCCTACATTTGCGAGCACCGCAGCCTTGCCCTGATTGTAAAGGCTCTGGATCTCGGTGAGACTTGGATGCAGGCCGTAGGTATCACTGCCATTGAGGATTCCATGCAGTGTGGATTGTTGCAGCGCCAGGCCCTGACGGACCTTTTGATACTGCGCATAATTCTGAAGTTTTGTGGCTATCGGAATGATCGTATTGTGGCCGTCATTGCCTCCCTGGAGATAGATGCATACGAGCGCCTGATAGCCAGGTTGGCTGGCTGCGAGGGCACTCATCTCACCAAATTTTGCCAGGACGCTGCCAGCGCCAAGCGCGGCGGCAGAACGGACGGAAGCGCGCAGAAACTCTCTTCGAGAACGGATAAACATGTCATATCTCCCTGGTGGTTCGCTGACTAGCGGCGGACATCGTGATTCGTAGGACAACAAAGCGGGCTGCGGTAGTTGCTCACCTGCGCTGAATGTGCCCTAGTGCCAAATGTTGTAGTAGTTGGAGGTGAGTATCAGGTAGATACCCCTTTGTACGCGGCGGAGATTGCCGCCATTCTCTCCGCTGACGGCCGTAACAATGACCTGTTTCATTTCGGCAGGCATTGTGCCGTGGGTCAGCGTGAGGTCGAGTGCGTTTACCAGCTTATCTGGCGTGGGTGCGAGATAAAGGTAAGGGGTAAGATCGACTGCTGTTCCCGCTCCGGCATGCTGGACCGGATCAGACCACGCACCGAACAGGCCCGTGACCAGATTGGCTCGGAGCACTGCGTTATTCGGAGAGAAGATATCGAACTCGGCACCCCGCAGGTTAGTTTCAGGAACGATGTAATCTGTGTCGTAGTAGTTGAAGACGTCGGGCGACGTGTAGAGGTTCTGGCCGATCGTGCTCAGGTACCAGTGGTAGTTGTTGTTGTCGGCGATGGTCCCGCCGAATGCACGATACATCCCGGCGATAAAGAGAGCCGGTTCCTGCAAGTGGCCATCTGTCGCCTGATCCTTCCCACCCGCGTCATTCGCTCGGGCCTCAGGGTCGAGCAGTATGGCCTTGATGACCGCCTTCATATCTCCTCGCACGCCACTTCCGTTATTGGCGAAAGCTGCTGCAACGCGCGAGATGTAGGCTGGCGATGGATTGCTCTTGACGAGGTGTTGAATTAGCAGCCGCGCCACGAAGGGTCCTACATTTGGATGATTGAAGATGTTGGCGATTGAGTTGTCCAGATCGGCCCGGGGCGTGAGGCCGGCGGGTGATACAAATCCGTTGAGCAGTTGCTTGGAGCCGGAGTCATGCTGCGCGGCATAAGCGACCATGGGTCCGTAGTTATTCGTGTTACCAGGCCATTTAATCGGAGAGCCGGGGGCAGGCGCGTAAGTCCACCCAGTAAAGACACGTGCAAACTCCGTAACTGTGAATTGCGAATAAGTCGGGATGGGAAGTCCATCGCTGCCGAGCTTGACAGTGCCATTGGAGTTCAACTGGGAGACGCCGATTGTGAACAGCTGCATCAGTTCGCGAGCGTAGTTTTCATTGGGCAGGCTGCCGGTGGCCGGATCGGCCTTGGCGTTGTTGGCCATGTTGAGATATTTGCCCATGGCCGTGCTCAGGGTCACATCCGTCATGATCTGCTTATAGTTCGTAAATGAGTCCGCGAGCAGCATGTCCTGGTATGGAATCATGTTCGCGTTTACGAGCTGAACGAGCGAGGTGACGAAGATCTGGCTAAGGGCAAAGCCAACGCGCTGCCGCAGTTGGTCGGGCTTTGTGACGGCGTCGGTCATGAAGTGCTCCGGCATGCCGTTATATGGAGTAGTCACACCTGTGTATGTCGAATATTGAGGCGTCGCGAACTGTGCGTCGATCCATGCGGACATGCCCATGCTCTGCACAGCGAGAGCATCACTGGGCGACGGCCCGAATGCAGCCTGCTCCAGAAAACGGCGTGCTGCCGCGGGGCTGACCGTGGGGTTATCGATGCCGATCTTCACCGGGAAGGCAGCGGAACTGACGCTGCCGTTGAAGACGGTGAGCGTCGTAGCGCCCGGCTGAGAACAGAAGCCGGTGATCTTCAGCAAGGTGGGGCTGGAATCGGTAGTGGGTACGCTCGCACCGCAGAGCTGCACGGATGAGGTTGAGGTGAAGTTAGTGCCGGTGACCGTTGTGGCAAAAGCGCCCAGCGCAATGTGGGACTGACTACCGGCTGCAGTGACGGTTGGAACCAGGGTTGCGGACCGCGCGGGCGCGACCGATAAGAAAGCAAACAAGATGAAAAGATGAATTCTGAAACGTTGTTGCATGTCCTGGAAACTCCTATTGCGGGGGGATTAACTACTCGCAAAAGAAACCAAGGCAAAGGTGCTTTCATGTGATCAAAAAAACCGGCAAAATCCCGTTGCAATGTAAGACACGCATCGCAGAAATATTGTTTTGATTGTTATTCGTGCTAAGGTGTTCGCCACGGCCACCGCGCTTCTGTGCGTCGGCTTTTTGTAGTACAGCAAACAAGGGCGAGCAACTAAAGAAGAACAGGATTGCCACTACAGTAACACATGACGTGAGTCATGCAACACCCCAAGGCGAAAAAGCTTTCCGAGAAAGATGCCAGCCCTGAGTGTCTGAGTCATGCTCCACTGGAGCGATTGATCAGAGTTGCGATGTATGCGGCCCCGAATCCATTGTCGATGTTGACCACACTGACGTTTGGAGAGCAGGAGTTCAACATGCCCAGGAGAGCAGCCACTCCACCGAAGGATGCGCCATAGCCTACGCTGGTGGGAACGGCGATGACAGGAACGGCCACGAGGCCGCCAACCACCGAAGGCAATGCGCCCTCCATCCCTGCGCACACGATTAAGACAGATGCTTCCTGCAGGCGAAGACGCTGAGCCAACAGTCGATGCAGGCCGGCTACTCCGACATCCGCCAGCAACTCGACGCGGTTGCCCATCAGCTCCGCTGTGACACGGGCTTCTTCAGCTACGGGCAGATCGCTGGTGCCCGCACAAACAATTCCTATGGTTCCCGTGCCTGAGGGGGCGGCGGTCTGGCTGAGGGTGATGCACCGGCTGCGCTCGTGGAAGACGGCTCGGGGTTCAACCCGGTGCACCGCTTCGAAGTGCTCCCGATTGCTGCGCGTGGCGAGCACGTTTACGCCCGAAGCTGCCAGACTCAGGAAGATTCCAACAATCTGCTCAGTGGTCTTGCCCTCTGCGTAAATCACTTCGGGCATACCAGTTCGCAACGAACGATGATGGTCTACCTTCGCGTATCCCAGATCCTCGAACGGCAAATCTTTCAGCCGGTCGCATGCAGCCTCTGGCTGAATTTCACCGACCTGCACAGCTTCCATGAGCGCACGCAACAGTTCTCGATTCACGAGTGCGCTTCCTTCATCATGTAGGCATTGGCGGCTGTCTGCATTACCTGTTTCAGGGGCACAGAATACTTCTCCGCTGCGAGCCTGCAGTCTTCGTATTCGGGTGCGGCGTTCACTACGGCACCATCGAGCAATCCAAGCTTGATCCTGATATCACCCCACGGAGTATCGACGGAAACGAATTCGCGAGCCAGGACGATCTTCTGTTCTTCGCGATATCGCAAGCCGAGAGTTGTGCTCTCCGCGAACAGGATTTGTTGAAGCGATTGAGCTCGAGCGGGCGAACACAGTACTGTGAGCAGCGTACCGGTTCTACCCTTTTTCATTTGGACCGACGTTCGATAGACATCCGATGCTCCTGCGCTTAGAAGACGGTCGGCGATGTACGACATGAGCTCAGGCGTGACGTCGTCAATCGTGGTTTCAATAATGCCGATTCTGGTTCCTGCATTCAGATGATCGTGAGCGTGATGCAGATCGGCTGCGGCAGATTCTCCGACCACGAGTCGCAGTACATTCGGCTGTCCCGGCAGATCGCGCGAACCGGCGCCGTAGCCAGTTGCATTCATGCGCATCGCAGGAAAATCGGAGGGCGAAGCGTCGAGAGCGCGCAGCAGTGCCGCGCCGGTGGGCGTAACCAGCTCTTTCTGCACACCGCTCGAGTAGATTGGAAAATCACGTAACAGCTCCAACGTCGCCGGAGCCGGAACAGGGAACCTGCCGTGCGCGCAGTGAACATGGCCGCCTCCCACATTCAGCGGCGAGCAAAACCATCGATCAACCTGAAGCCAATTACAACCGGCAGCTGTAGCGACGATATCGGCAATTGCATCAACGGCTCCAACTTCATGAAAGTGAATGCTCTCAATCGGCATGTTATGAATTCTGGCCTCAGCCTTGCCGAGCAATTCGAAAGCTTTCAAAGCGGTGGATTGGACAGCCAGAGGCAGCCCGGAGTTACTAATGATTTCCTGAATTGAGGAAAGCGAACGACCGTGGACATGGCCATGCAAGTGATCATGATTGTGGCTGTCAGGCGCAGGCGCATGAGCGTGGTGCTCGGCCACATTTCCTTCGATGGTCAGAACATTTATTTTGGCCGCATCAATACCACTTCGATCGACGCGACGCAGATCAAGACGAGCATCGATTCGGAGCGCGTCCACTGCCTCCTGCAAGATCGAGAAGGGAACTCCCGCGTCTACCAATGCTGCCAGGAACATGTCACCGCTGATGCCTGAAAAGCAATCCAGGTAAGCTATCTTCACTCGAAGACCTCATGCGCGCCCGGCTCACCTGCGCTCCTCGACCTGACAGCTCCAATCTGCGATACAGGCAGCAACGCATTCATTGAGCCGGATCGAAAGCCCTCCATATCGAGAGTCACAAACTTGTAGCCGATTCGCTTTAGTGCGGCGCTTACCTGTTCAAAAAGCGTGAGTGAAAGAAGGCGTTGCATCTCTTCGCGGGAGACTTCGATCCTTGCGAGTTCGCCGTGATGGCGGACGCGAAATTGTCGAAAACCCATCGCAGAGAGAACCGCTTCCGACTGTTCAACTCGATCGAGTGTGTCGCGTGTCACCGGCAGACCGTAGGCCACACGCGAAGAAAGACACGCTGACGCGGGTTTGTCCCAGACTGCCAGTCCTTCGTTATGCGCGAGCTGACGAATCTCATTCTTTGTCAGCCCTGCTTCCGCCAACGGCGCGAGAACACCGTGTCTCACGGCCGCATGTTGTCCCGGTCGAAAATCTCCAAGATCGTCCGTATTCATGCCGTAAGCGATCGCTGAAAAATGGATTGATTCTCCGAGACGAGACATTACCTTGAATAGCTCATCTTTGCAGCGGAAGCATCGATCGCTTTCGTTTCGCACATACGTGGGATCTTCCAACTCATGTGTCTTGATTACTCTGATGGGGATATTTTGCTTTTCGGCAAACTCGACTGCTGCTCTCAGATCGGAACGCGCCAGGCTGGGAGAGTCGGCGATGACCGCGACCATCTCTTCACCCAGAACCTGGTGGCTGGCATACGCGAGATATGCTGAATCCGTGCCGCCGGAATAGGCAACCATCAGGCGTCCGAGGCGACGCAGGCGATCATAGAGGACTCGCCGTTTCTCCTCTGGATCTACCGCGCCGTCATTGGTTGAATTCATTGCAGTCTCTCACAGCCGCTCTACTCTTAACGGCGATCTTAACTTGCGGTGCGCGATGTCTACCGAGTGTGGTGACTCTAAAGTTCGCTGAAGATACCGGCAGGATTCAACAACTCGCAAATCGCCGAAAAGCAGATCCTTCACTACGTTCAGGATAACAAAACATATGATACGAACTTTCGAGACGAGACACTAGGCCAGAGCCCTAAATCACGCCGCGGCAATCCGCTTGATGAGGTCACTCTGTTCGTTTTTCGACTCGGCACCGATCGTGAAAGCGTCCAGAACACCGGTGCCGAGAGCATAGCGGATCGCCTCAGACGGCTTTCCACGCAGGTCCCCCTGCCCCAGAATCTTCATCCCGACAATGCCTTTTCCCTGGGCTCGCATCTCCTTGATTACGCCGATCACAGTATCTGGATCGGCATCCATGTGTGAACCGATCGGGTTTAATCGCACCAGGTCAACCTCAACCCATGGTGAAGCGGCTGCAGCCCGAAGCGCTGAAAGACTATGGCAGGAAACGCCGTGGGCCCGGATTGTCCCCTTGTCTTTGGCCTCGGAAAGAACATCCATCACGCCACGGTAGCGCGTTGTCCAGTCAGCCTCAGTGACGCAGTGTACGAGCACGACGTCAATGTAGTCAACGCCAAGCTCTTTGCGAAAACGATCGAGATCGGCGCGGACACCTGCCGGATCGCGATTGTCAGTCTTAGTGAGCACAGTTACTTTGTCGCGCGGAATCTGCCTGATAGCTTGCGCGACATATGGATGACTGCCGTAAGAGTCAGCCGAATCGAAGAAACGGAGCCCATTTTCGTGGTAGCCGTCCAAAAGAAGCCTAGTCAATGGTGCAGTGCCCAGTCGTGTCTGGTTGGAGGCTCCTCCGAACCCGACAGTCCCGGTACCCATGGCAAGGCGGCTGGTTCGAATGCCGGTGTGGCCGAGAGTGACTTCATCCTGGGCGCTGAATTTTCGAGGAAGCGGTTCGGGGTCGACGAGTGCCGCATGAGCTACCGCGGTTCTCGATAGCAGTGCAGCGCCTAGTGTACGGGCCGACCGGCGAAGGAAGTCTCTCCTGAGCATAGGGCGATCTCCATGCCGACAGAATACGCCGATCCAGAGTGGAAGGAAAAGGGAGATTCGAAGACAAACGGTGCGGGAATCAGGCTAGGCCTCGTTCCACCATTTCGAGCAGCCGCTGACTGAAATCATCCGCTGCCGCCGCTTCGATACCTTGGAGCGGACCGTCCAGGATGAGCTGTGCCAGGCCGTGAACTGCGGACCACGCCAGGAATTCGGCGCCGGGCCGGCGGGCTGGCGATAAGACTTCGCCTTCAACCATCCTGTCGAGCGCAAGCCCTAGCAATTGAAACGGGTTGAGTCCGCTTGTGCCCGAATTTGCAGGATCGGGTGGTTCGAAGACGGACGCCGGAACCGAGAATGCTGTCCGGAACAGCCCGGTTTCAAAGCGTGCGAAACGCAGATAGGCTGCGCCCACGGCTCGCAGGCTGAGGCGTCCGTACATCGCCTTGTCGCCTCCAGCGGCAACAGCCGCCAGTTCCTGCTCGATGGCGATGGCCAGTGATGATAATGCTGCGGAACGAACCGCTTGCAGGAGCTCTTTCTGTCCGGCGAAATGATGGTAGGCGGCGTTTGGCACGACTCCTGCGCGGCGGGTGACCTCGCGCAGGATCACAGCATCCGGTCCGCCGGAGCGCGCCAGCTCAATCGCGGCTTCAAGCATGACGCGGCGAAGATCGCCATGGCGAAAGGTTTTACGGGTCGATTGCGCTGCTTTGTCTCGCGTACTGGACTTGATTTTCATTTATGTGGACAGTGTCCATTTGTTCTTGATAAATTGTACGCCATGGATCGCAACGGGCAGGATATAGCATCTGGGTGGATCCAGGGTTGTGCCAAGTAAGGGGCGAGGAGATCGCCCGGAATCGAGTGAATTGCCACGCAGTGGGCAACGGAGGGCTGCATGTCATTTTTTCGTGATTTGAAAGTAGCTATACGTTCTTTATCCCGGGCCAGCGCGTTGTGGATTACCGTAGCAGTCACCCTGGCACTAGGTATTGGCGCGAACGCGGCTATTTTCAGCATCGTTCGCGGTGTACTCCTGCGGCCGCTCGCTAATCGTGACGAAGATCGCTTGCTTTATGTGCGCCAGAGCGCACCGGGCATCGGTGTCGACAATGCCACTTTCTCAGTTCCGGAGATCAAGGACATTGGCAGCGGACTGAAGACCATCAAGGAGCTTGGTACCTTTTCAGCGATCGACTTCACCATCGAAGGGTTGGGAGAGCCGCGCGAGATTCGTGCGGGTGTTGTGGATGGCAACTACTTCGATGTGATGGGCTTGCGCCCGGTCATTGGCCGACTGCTGAACCCTGGCGACGACGGCCCAGCCGCTCCAGGCGCTGCGGTGCTGACATATCGATACTGGCATGTGTCGCTGAACTCTGATCCCAGCGTGATTGGAAAGACGATCCGGCTTGGGAGCGACCGCCAGACACGCTCCGCGGTAATCGTTGGAGTTTTAGAGCCATCGGTGCCTTATCCAGTCGACACCGAACTGATTGCCAATGTCGTCACGAGTCCGCATCATCTGTCGGCCACGATGGTCACGGGCCGCGAACATCGCATGACTGAAGTCTTTGCGCGGCTTGCTCCCGGTACCGATCTCGACTCCGCGCGCGCTGAGCTTCGCACGGTTTACGCGGGGATGCTGTCGGCGCACCCTGAGATTTACAAGACTCGGGACCACTACAAAATCGATGTGACGCGCATGCACGACCAGATCAATTCGCGGGCGAAGACAATCCTGTGGATACTCTTTGCCGCGTCGATTCTGTTGTTCGTAATTGCATGTTCAAATGTTGCGAACCTTATTCTGGCGCGAGCGGTGCGCCGTGAATCCGAGATGGCCGTACGCTTCGCGCTGGGCGCGACCACGACCGCGCTCCGCCGTTCGCTGTTGGCTGAAGGTCTGGTGCTATGCGGCAGCGGCGCGTTAGCCGGAGTTATCATCGCAGCCCCGATGGTGTCGGTGCTGGCGCGATATGCATCTCGCTTCTCAGTGCGCGCGCTCGATCTCACGCTCGATTTCAGCATGGTCTGGATTGGGGTTGCGCTCGCGTTGATAGCTGCCGTTTTCCTGGCTTTCGTTCCGCGACTGCCCTCCATGGATTCGTCGCGAGGTTTTGGACTGACAAGCAGCGGTGTCCGCGTTACCAAGGGCAGCAGCCGCCGGCTGCGTATTTTTGCGGTTACACAAATCACCGCCTCGTTCCTCTTGCTTGCCGGTGCGGGGGCGTTGTTGAAGACGCTGCTGGTTCTTGAACAGACACGGCCGCCGTTCGATACTTCGCATGTTCTGGCGGTGAATCTGCCGGTGATGTACTACGGTCGAACTCCGGAAGAGGTACGCGAGTTTTATCGCGAAGTACAGCGCCGTATTGGCGCCCTCGCGGGAGTGCAACACGTCTCCGCGGGCTTCGGCGTTCCGTGGCGCGATGCCGATGCCCTGAACATTGGTCTCATGTTCTCAGTTGAAGGCGCGCGACGCGAGAACGGACAGGATGATCCGCGCGCAAAATTCCGTCCCATATCGCCTGGGTTTTTCGATACTCTTGGGCTGCCGATTATTGAAGGCCGCGATTTCAGAGACAGCGACAAAGACGGCGCCGAACGGGTAGTCATCATCAGTCAGAGTCTGGCGCAGCAACTGTTTCCGGGAAGGGAAGCCGTTGGCCGGCATCTGCAGTGGACCGACGGCGTGATCAAGTTCATCGGCATCAGCCCTGAGCCGCGACGAATTGTCGGCGTGGTACCTGATATCGACGACGAAAACATCATTCCATCGCCCGCCATGACGATATATCAGCCGTCTGATCAGGAAGGCTGGACGGGCCGCCTCTTCGTGCGCACGAAGAATGATCCAAATGCAATCGTTCCGGCCATCACGCGCACGATTCACGAGATGGCAGCGAACCAGCCGGTAGAACGAGCCAGCACACTCGAAGACATTCGCGCTGAAGTACTGGCTCCGAACCGTCTCAACGCCCTTGTATTCGGCGGATTCGCCACGTTGGCGCTATTGATCTCCGTGGTTGGAGTGGCAGGCGTGCTTGCGTTCTCCGTGAGCGGCCGGACGCGCGAGTTCGGAATTCGCATGGCTCTGGGCGCGCAGCCGCGCAGCATTCTCGCCAACGTTCTTTTAGAGGGCGTGGTGATAGCGGGCATCGGTGTAACTGCCGGCGCTGTGATTGGCTTTGCCTTCGCGCGGCTGCTTGGCAAGTACGTTGGAGAGGTGCAGCAGCCGGGGGTGCTGCCTTTGATAGCGTCCGCCGCGGTGATTCTCGCTGCCGCAGTGATTGCGTCGGCTTTGCCTGCGGCTCGCGCTGCGAAGGTGGATGCGGTGCAAGCCCTCCGCTCGGAATAGCTGCGGATCTTTTCGGATTGATTAAAGTGCCAGGCGGCAACTACGGTCAGATGTGTCAAAAATCGACGGGACAACGCTGCACGCCCAACGAAGGAAACATCTGTCAATGAGGTTCCGTTGGTTCGCAATCACCCTCGCGATGTCTTAGTTGTTGCGAAGAGCGACCATAGGATCGATGTGCGAGGCTCTCCGCGCCGGAAGGTAGCCGGAGACCAGAGCTACGGCCATCACCGCCACGACCATTCCGCCGTAAGTCACCGCATCCCATGGTGAAATATCGAACAGCAGAGAGGCGATGAGACGGGCAGCGCCCAGTGAAGCGAGAGTTCCGAGAGCAATCCCGGCAACGGCGAGGCGTAGCGTGCCTAATAGAACTTCGCGCTGTACTCGGCCCAGCGTGGCTCCCAGAGCCATGCGGACGCCGATCTCCTGCGTTTTCTGTGTGACGGAGTAGGAGATAACTCCGTAAATGCCGAGCGAAGCAAGGATCACGCCGAAGGCTGCAAAGATGCTGACCAGCAGAACAAAGAACCGGCGAGGCGATACGGCGTGATCAACGAGCATCTGCAACGGGCGGAACTCGGTTGCCGGCTGGCCGGGGTTGAGCGAACGCAGTGTTCCCATGACACTCGACGCCAGCGCGTCCGGGTCGAGCGACGTACGCACCACGAGTTCGGCGCCTTCGGGGCCGTTCTGCGTGATGGGTGCATAAGCCTCGGGGCTGGAGCTTTCTTCGAGGCTGCTCTCGCGGACGTTGGCGATGATGCCGATCACACGCGCTTCGTCGCGGCCGATGCCATAGGCCGTCTTTCCCAGGGCGTCTTCACCGGGCCATTCGCGGCGGGCTGCCGCCTCGTTGATGATGATCACGCGTTCACTCGTTGAAGTGTCGTGCCAGTTGAAGTCGCGGCCCTCGCGCAGGCGCATGCCGATGGTGGGAATGTAGCCCGGAGTGACGATATAGACGAAGACCGATTCGTTGGCGTTCTTGGCGTGGTAACGTCCTTTGGATTCGAGGCCCCAGCTGCGGTTGCGGTCGAGAGGAAGCATGTCGGTGATGCCGGCGGACTCGATGCCTGGAAGAGCCTTGACGCGTTCGAGCATTTGTTCAAGGACCGGACCGCGCCTGGCTGGATTGCCGCCGTCGTCGTAGTCCACCTGCAATGCCGCAGCATGCGAGGGCTGGAAACCGAGGTCCACATCGAGAACGCGGAGAAAGCTGCGAAGCAGCAGGCCCGCGCCGACCAGCAACACGCAGGCCAATGCCACCTCTGATATTACAAGCGCAGCGCGGAAGCGCTCATGCCGCCGGCCTGCTCCCATGCCGGAGCCGCTGTCCTTCAAGGCATCCTGCAAATTGCCGCCCGACATCTTGAAGGCGGGCGCGAGGCCGAAGAGCACTCCGACGGTGAGCGCGATGACAAGAGTCCAGGCAAGAGCCGAGCCATCCACGCGAATGGTGCCCAGCAGCGGCAGGACGATCGAGCCCTGATGCGCGAGGTAGTAGGTAATTCCGTAAGCGATGCCGAGGCCCAGTGTCGCCCCGGCGATGGAGAGCACGAGACTCTCGGTGATCAATTGCCGGATCAACCGGCCGCGTCCTG
>Ga0182024_10001240_pt1 | contig 66279 bp, 50 predicted proteins | sample P32metaG_FD_120480 | JGI IMG/M metagenome (GOLD analysis project Ga0182024, IMG submission 120480) | Permafrost microbial communities from Stordalen Mire, Sweden - P3-2 metaG (Illumina Assembly) | ecosystem: Environmental > Terrestrial > Soil > Wetlands > Permafrost | place: Sweden: Stordalen... | reverse complement strand
TGCGCTGGTGAACCCGTCCAAAGACGGTGGAGCTCTCCGCGGTTCATTAGGCATTCCGGACTGGCGGACACGGCACACAGAACCGATTGTCGAGTCGAGCCCCTGTTCATGAATGTTGGTTCAACCAGCGTTAACCACCCACCTGCTTTGCAGGCCGGTTTCTATTGCGGATAGTATGAGGTTACGCGCGGAATTACAAGTCTTGTGTGAATAGGGTGCGATGTGCTACGTTTTTTCGTCCCTCCACTTTTTGAACTGCAGAAAACAGAGAAGAACGCTGCTACGACCCCGTCTTCCACTCTTCTTCCAGCACTTCATCCAGCAGGCCGCGCAGGTTGGCGGCGCGCGCATGACCCAACTCCACATTGGCGATGCCGGACTGGGACAACTCGTCGGCAAGATTAAGCGCCGCCATGACGGCCACGCGCAAAGAGTCCACGGTGCGCCCCTGCGCGGAGACGGCGCGCATGGTGGCATCCACCCGCTCCGCCAGTTTACGAATGTGGTTCGCGTCCTGGCCTGAAAGATGATAGGTCTGGTCGTAGATCTCAACCGTAACGTAATTGGTTGCATTGCCGCGCTGTTCTTCTGCCATGGTTTTCTCCATGCCCGCCCTTACAACTCAAGCGAATCCAGTTGCGCCAACAGCCTGTCCACGCGCTGCCGCACCTGGTCGCGCTCGGCGCGCAGGGCGTTGACTTCCTTTTGCAAATGCTCCACCAACGGCGCCTGCTGGCGCAGTTGGACCTCGGCCTTGGCAGCCCGCTCCTCGGCTGCGGCGTGGGCCGCCCGCCCTCGCTTCACCAGGTTCACTGCGCGCAGAATCCGCTCTTCCAACGCCGCAAAATCGTCCGGGCTCAGAGCCAGAGTTCCCGTCTGCGCCTCCGGTTCCTTGGCCTGCGGCTCGGCCTGCGCATTCTCCACACCCTCTGACTCCCAAGTAAACTGCGACATCGAAAAATCCTCCGCGGACCCGTGCCCGTATGTGAGCCAGTATAGCGCCGATCGATCCAATGGCTTAGCTTAACTCCGCAGCCGCGCGCCCGCTGCGCCAACGGCGGCGACCACCCGGGCCTGGAAGCCTTGCAGCTCCTCCTCGCGCAGCGTCCGGTCCGCGGCCTGGAAGGTAGCGCCCAGCAACAGGGAATACTCGCCCGCGCTCATCCGCGCATCGCGGAAGACCTCTCGCGCGCGCCACTCCACCAATTCCGGAATCTGCAAGCCGGCCAGCGCCTGGTCAATCTTCTCCCAGCCGATGTGCGCATCCAAAACCAAGGAGAAATCGCGCCGCACCGGCTGGAATCGCGAAAGATCGCGCGCCACCGGCTTGCGCAAAGGCAGCTTGTAAAGCCGGTCCAGATACAGTTCACCCACCAGCACCGGATCTTTCAGCTTGCGCGCCGCCGCCTCGCGCGGATGCAGTTGGCCGAACCAACCCACCGTGGCGCCATCAACGGCTACGCGCGCCGTTCGATAAGGATGGAGCCACTGCGGCGTAAGCCCGCTCTCGGCCGGAAAGCGATCGAAGTAAACTGCACGCGCCTGGAAGCGCGCCAGCACCTGCTCCACTGCGCCCTTCATATCATGAAAGTCGATCGCCCGCGCGGGATGCAGCGGTCCCTGTTGCGGCAAACTGCCCACCGCGCCGAAAGCAACTGCTGGCCGCTCCTCCACCTTCTCGGGACTTCCGCCGAACACTGTTCCCATCTCGAACAACCGCACGTCGCTCACGTCGCGGTGCAGGTTTCCGGCGATCATGGCCAGCATCCCGGGAACCAGCGACGGCCGCAGAACCCCTGCCTCTTCGCTCAGGGGATTACCCAGCGGGACAATGAGTCCCGGTTGCGGCGCCGTCATCGCCGCCTCAGCCGTCGAACAAAAAGTGCTTCCAATAGCCTCATGGAATCCTGCAGCCAGCAGCGTCTGCCGCACCGCCGCTTCACTCTCCGCCCAGGGCAGCGCGCGAACGCCTTCGCCAAACGCCGGCAATGTGTTCGCAAAGCGGTTGTAACCATAGACACGAGCGACCTCTTCGATGAGATCGATTTCGCGTTCCAGATCCAGGCGCCAGCTCGGCAGGACAACCGGCCACTCCACATGCGTTCTTGCATGCTCTCCTACGCCAGTTCCTCCTTCAAATCTGCCAATGAGCCTGCACCCGAGACCTGTAAGCACCTTCTCGACGATCTCAGCGGTAATGCCGTCAGAATCCAGCGTCTTACCCAGAATCCGCTTCACTTCACCGAGCGCCAGTTGGATGGGCTTGCGTTTCGCTGTGCGCGCCTCGACTGCGGCGACGCGAACATCGACAAGCTCGCCCTCGATGTGGCCTCCGTTGGCCAGCAGGATTCCGCTCACCAGCGCGGAAGCCACCGGCGCGGCGTAGAAGTCCGCCCCGCGCTCGAAGCGATGACTGGCGTCGGTGTGGAGACCGTGGCGGCGCGCGGTGCGGCGCACAGCCATAGGCTCAAACCACGCCGCCTCGACCAGCACGTTCGTTGTTGCTTGCGTAATCATCGTGTCCCAACCGCCCATCACCCCGGCCAGCCCCAGCGGCTTCACGTGGTCGGCCACGATCAGGTCTTCCGGATCAAGCGTTCTCTCCACTCCGTCCAGCGTCTTCAGCCGCTCGCCCTTGCGCGCGCGGCGGACGAGGATCCCGCCTTCTATCTTGTCCAGATCGAACGCGTGCGTGGGCTGGCCCATGGCGAGCCAGGCAAAATTTGTCGCGTCGACAGCGTTGGAAATGCGCTTCTGTTCCAACAGCGCAAAGTAGGTAGCCACCTCGGCGCCAGGGAACCAGTCGCGCGAATCGCCGATCGTGATGCCGCGCAACACGCGCGCGGTGAAGCGCCCGCAGCCGGCCTCGTCTTCAATCCGCACGGGAAATGCCTTGGCGGATTGTCGGGCCTCGGGCAGCGCAAAATCAAGAGGCTTGAGTTCAACGCCGTAAATGGCCGCCGCCTCGCGCGCCACGCCGTAGTGGTTCATCGCATCCACGCGGTTGGTGGTAATGTCCATTTCGAAGAGTGATCCGTTTCCGTCGCCGAGGTCGAATATCCCTTCGACAGCGATGCCGCGCAGGGTCAGGTCTTCAGCGAGCCCTTCATCGTCCACCGGCAGCCCGGGCAGGTACGCTCTAAGCCATTTGGTAAGTATCTTCATGAGAATCCGTTGTAGCGAGTTAGCTCGATTATTCCAATCATGCGAATTGGTCCAAAAACCGCATATCGCCCGCATAAAACTGCCCTATCTCGCTGATGCCGTATTTCATCATCGCGATCCGCTCAACCCCCATGCCGAACGCAAACCCGGAAATCTTCTTCGGGTCGTACGCAGCCTGCTTTTCTGCCGCAAACGCAAACACTGCCGGGTCCACCATGCCGCAGCCCAGCAGCTCAATCCAGCCCGACTGCTTGCACTTGCGGCAGCCTTTGCCGCCGCAGAAGATGCAGCTGATCTGCACGTCGGCGCTGGGCTCGGTAAAGGGGAAGAAAGAGGGGAAAAGGCGCGTCTTCACAGCCGACCCGAACAGCGCCTTCATGGCGTGATCCAGCGTTCCCTTCAGATCGCTGAAGGTAATGTTGGTGTCCACGCACAGCCCCTCAACCTGGTGGAATGTCGAGGAGTGCGTCGCGTCATCGGCTTCGTTCCTGTGAACCTTGCCGGGAATCACGATCCGCACCGGCGGCGGCTGCATCTCCATGGTCCGCATCTGCACTGGAGAAGTATGCGTACGCAGCAGCAGGCGGTCGCGCAGGGGTTTTCGGTCTTGATTTGCAATGACCAGCGTGTCTTGCGTGTCCCGCGCCGGATGCCCCGGCGGAAAGTTCATGCTCTCGAAGTTGTAGAAGTCGGTCTCGACCTCGGGCCCTACGCCCACCGCGTAGCCCAGCGCCGCAAACACGCTCACAATTTCGTTTTGCGTGCGCGTGATGGGATGCTCGGCACCGGTGAGCCGCCGGGTTCCCGGCAGTGTGACGTCGATGGCTTCGGCGGCGAGCGCGGCGTCGGTCGGTCCCACACCCAGCGCCGCGTCCAGCAGGCCCTCGACCACCGCTTTCAGCGCGTTGAAGCGCACGCCGAGCAGCTTCCTGGCCTCCGCCGGCGCAGCTTTCAGCCAGCGGTCAGAAATTTCCTTGAGCAGGCCCTGCTTGCGCCCCAGCCATTGCAGCCGAAAGGCCTCTACAGCCTCTTCGCCGCTGAGCGCGGCAGCACCGACGCGCGCCTGCTTGTCCAGCGCGGCAAACGCCTTGTCCAGCGCGGCCTCGTCAAATGCCGTCAGATTGGGAATCTCTTCGTTCGTCATGCGTAAACAGCAGGATAAACCACTTGCCCATCGCACAACGATCAAGGTTTGCCAGCAAGCCATGAATGCCACGAGTGCGCGGAGTAAAGTGCAATTCGCTCCTGGCTTCTCAGCAACGCAAAACGGCCCGAAGCCAAGCTCCGGGCCGTTCGATCTTCCAATCGCAGTCCGCTTAAGCCGCCTTCTTCTCCGCGGTCAGCGCCGCATTGGCCTGCTCCACCAGCTTGGTGAATCCGGCCGCATCCTTCACCGCAATGTCCGCCAGAATCTTGCGGTCAAGCTCAATGCCGGCCTTCTTCAGCCCGTTGATGAACTGCGAATAGCTGGTGTGGTTCAGCTTGGCCGCGGCCGAGATGCGCACGATCCACAGCGAGCGGAACTGCCGCTTCTTTTGCTTGCGGCCGGTGTAGGCGAACTTCAGGCCGCGCTCCACGGCTTCCTGCGCTGCCTGGTAGAGTTTCGATTTGGTCAGGAAGTAGCCGCTTGCCCGGTCAAGAATCTTTTTCCGGCGGTCATTCCGTTTGGTACTGCGTTTTACGCGGGGCATAATCGTTCTCCATTTTGCGTTCGTCAGTTATGCGGCTGGAGGCAGGAGGCCGGCCCTTGAGGGGACGGCGGTGAACCTCTTCACTCGCTTGTTCAAGCCTGAATCTCTCGCCGGGAGCAACGCGTTCCGGATCCGGCGGGGGCCAATTTCTGTCTTGGCCCATCAACAGCAGCGGCACGAACCCAATCCAAAGGTCCGCCCCACCGCAGGTGGTCAGGCGTAGGGAATCATGCGCGCCACCTTCTTGTAGTCGCCGTCTGAAACCAGCAGGGTCTTGCCCAGCTTGCGCTTCACTTTTGGCGATTTTGAAGTAAGGATGTGCCGCGTCTTCGTCTGGCCCCGCTTGATCTTGCCGGTGCCAGTCTTGCTGAAGCGCTTGGCCGCGCCCGTATGGGTCTTCAATTTGGGCATTTTTTTCTCGTTTTGGACGGGGTTGGTCGCCCGTCGCAAAGCCCGTGAAACAGGGATTCCCCTGCCCTCTTGAGGCCTCAACCAGTATACCGCAAGCCAGGTTCCCCCGCTACAGCGTCCGGTTTGGGCTAAAGCCGAAGAGGCTCACGCATCGCGCCAACTCATCGCGGGCGGGGCTGTACGCGTCGCCTTCAGTGTTGCGGCTTACTGCGCCGCCGGATGCGCGGCCGCAGCATGGGGCTGCGGAGTTGCGGGCGGCTTGGACTTGGGAGCTTCCTGCTTCTTGGCCGGCGCCAGGATTGCGTGCAGAATCGTGCCCTCCATGCGCGGCATAAACTCCACAATCCCCGCCTCGCCAATATCCTGAATGAGCCGATTGATGATTGCGTAGCCCAGTTCGCGGTGCGCCATTTGCCGCCCGCGGAAGCGCAGGCTGGCCTTCACCTTGTCTCCATCGACCAGGAACCGCACGGCCTGATTTTTCTTGGTCTGGTAATCGTGCTCGTCCACGGTCACTGAGAACTTGACCTCCTTGACGACGATCACCTTTTGCTTCTTCTTGGCCGCCCGATCGCTCTTTTCCTTCTCGTAGAGGAAGCGGCCGTAATCCTGAATGCGACAGACCGGGGGAACTGCGTTGGGCGAAACCTCCACCAGGTCCAGGCCGCGTTCCCGGGCAATCTTCAGCGCCTCAAAAGGCGGCAGAATGCCCATCTGTTCGCCATTTTCGTCGATGACGCGGATTTCACGCGCGCGAATTCGATCGTTGATGCGGATAAAGGACTTAGCAGAACGTTTGTCGAGTGCGATGGTACTCCTCCCAAATGTCGTCCATTCCCGCTTCCGGGGTCGGCCGGATTCGCCGCGGGTACACGAACGCACACTGAGTATAGCATCGGTCCGGTTACGATTGCCGCGTGCTGCCGCCGCATTTCGCCTTGGATATACTTGTTCTGTATCCCGCGTTTTTCTCCGGCCACAACTCGCAAAGATGCCAGCCTCAGCTTCCGCCAACTATCCAATCTCGTCCTCAAGCGCCTCGAACGGCAGTGCGCGGCAAATTCTCGGCTTTGTCTATTTCACTTTCACCTGTTATCTGTCCATCGGCCTTCCGCTCGCCGTGCTGCCGCCCTATGTGCACTTGCGCATGGGCTTCAGCGCCGCGCTGGCGGGGCTGGTCATCGGCATCCAGTACATCGCGACGCTGCTCAGCCGCCCCTGGGCCGGCCGCATCTCTGACCGCGCCGGCGCCAAGGTCTCCGTGCTGTGGGGAATGGCAGCCTGCACCGCGAGCGGTGTCCTGCTCGTGGCTGCGGCTGCCTTGCACCGCACGCCGCTGCATTTCGCTTCCTTGCTCAGCGTTTGCGCCATGATTTTGAGCCGCCTGATTCTGGGCGTGGGCGAGAGCCTCGGGTCCACAGGAGCCACGTTGTGGGGCATCACCCGCGCCGGCCCGGAAAACACCGCCAGGGTCATCTCCTACAACGGCGTGGCCACCTATGGCGGACTGGCCCTGGGCGCGCCGCTGGGCGTGGTGCTCGACGCGCATTGGGGACTGGCCTCCATTGGCCTGTTGACCATCCTGCTCGGCGCAGCCAGCTTTGCCGCGGCCCTCCGCAAAAGTCCGCTGCCGGTCACGCATGGCGAGCATCTGCCCTTCAGCCACGTGCTGGGCCGCGTGGCCTCGCACGGCATGGGCCTGGCTCTGGGCGGCGTGGGCTACAGCGTGCTGGCTACCTTTGTCACGCTCTTTTACCTGAGCCGCCACTGGAACGGCGCCGCGCTCTGCCTATCTGCCTTTGCCGTGTCGTTCATCACCGCACGCTTGCTCTTCATCCACACCATTGATCGCTTCGGCGGCTTCCAGGTGGCCATGGTTTGCCTCTCCGTTGAAGCGCTAGGGATGATCCTGCTGTGGCGGGCGCACTCTCCGTGGATGGCTTTCGCCGGAGCGGCTCTGGCCGGATTCGGATACTCGCTGGTCTTTCCCGCGCTCGGCGTGGAAGCCGTCAAGCGCGTCGCGGAAAACAATCGCGGGTCGGCACTCGCCGTTTACACCGCCTTTGCCGATGTCTCGTTCTTCCTGGTCGGCCCCATCGCGGGCGCGGTCATCGGGCTTTATGGCTACGCGAGCGCGTTTCTGTTTGCGCTGGTCAGCGTGATTGCGGCGCTGGGCCTTGTGGTGGTGCTGCGGCAGGTGCAGGCAGACTGATCGAAGCAGTTCCAGAGTTGCTGCGCGCCAAAGCGGAGTTTTCTGCGATGGATCGCGTGTTTTCGAGCCAGATTTAGGGGAATTTGGGCTAATTTAACGACGATTTCGATCCCAGAAAAATCTTGGGATCGCAAATCTCTAATTTTATATTGTTTATTATCAATTATTTACGCTGTCTGCCCAGGTTCACAGGCAAGCAACCGAGGGGGAGGGGGGGTGGGGGGTAAAAATTCTCTTTGGGGCTGGGAGGCACTTGCCTGGCAAAGGGCACCGGATAGGACCATTCTGCGCTTGTGCGCGGTAATTCTCGGCATGCGGCGGTGGAACTTCGTCCATGGAACGTCTTGACCAATGCCGGCACAGATGTTTAGTCTTGGCGGCGTGTGTCCGGCGAACCCTCTATCTGTTTCTGCTGGATGCGTCATCGAACAACGCAGTCATCGTGGCAGTGCGGAAACTCTAAGCGATTCACTCGCTCCCGGGCTGGCACCGCAAAATTCCATTTCAATTTCCAGGAGAATTCAATGAAGAAAACTGAGCGGTTCGTTGCTTGCGCGCTGTTTTTCATTGCCGCGCTGGGCATGTCTCCCTCCCTGTTTGCGCAAAGCCCGTTCGACGGCACCTGGCGCACCAACTTGAATGAATCGAAGCTGTCACCCAAGCCAAACGTCTTCTATCTGAGCCAAGGCTGGTATCACTGTGTCAGTTGCGCGCCGGCTATCGACGCGAAAGCCGACGGTCAGGATCAGCCCATGACCGGCCAGTCTTACGACACCCTCAGTGTGCGCGAGGTCGATGCTAAAACGCTTGCCTTTACCACCAAGAAGGGCGGGGCGATCGATTTCGAGCAGACGCGAACCGTTTCGGCCGATGGTAAAACTCTTACGGTCAAGACTACCTCCCATCCGATGAACAACCCTCAGCCGGTAACCGCAACTACCACGGCCACGCGGGTTGGAACGGCGCCTTCGGGAGTTCATGCGGCTTCCGGCTCCTGGAGAACCACCAAGGTTCAAGAGAGTGAAAACGGCCTCACCACCACCTTCAAGAGCAATGGAGATGGACTCACCATGTCTGGCCCGACCGGCGTAAGCTTCACGGCCAAGCTGGACGGACCAGACGCGCCGGTGAACGGATCCTATACCTATGACACCGTCTTGCTGAAGAAAATCGATGCCCATAGCATCGAGGAGACGGAGAAGCGGGGTGGCACGGTGGTTGAAGTATCGAAAATGACCGTTTCGCCCGACGGGAAGAAGATGACGGTAGTCGCTACGAATAAGCTGACCGACCGGACATCGACCTACGTCGCGACGAAGCAGTAGACGAGGGGGGCGACCCCCCTTTGCCCGCCGCACGAGTGAGCGCGGCCCACCCTTCCGCATCTTGTTCGCGGAAGGGTGGGCGATTACGAACCCGACCGGCTCAAGCCCTTCCAGCCAAGCCTGTTCAACTGCATCTGGAATCTGTAGGGAAACGGTCTAAAGCGGAACCAGGGTTACTGTGTCCTGTTGAAGTTCGAGGAGGGTTGCCGCTCCCTGATGGTCGCGTCAACTTGATTGCGGCGGTTCCGGGATACATCATCCCTGGTTCCGCTGTAGTGCCGGCCTTACATCTTGTGCAGGACCACCGACATGGTTGAGGGCGACGGCGCCGGGGTAACATCTGTCTCGGTAATCATTGTGCCATCGCCGCTGAGTGCAAACGTGTTCTCGCGGCGCACCTTCCCGTCGCCGTCTTTATAGGTCACCTTCAGCGTATGAGGATCGGCAAGCTTCACCGACATCGATCCCCCACCGGGAAACTTCGTCTCCGTACCATCGAGCTTGCAGGCGATCGGCTTCGGGCTATCCGTCTCCTTGAAGTCCACTGTGTCGCCATTGACTGCGATCGAAAGAACCCCGCTGTCTTGAGACGAGGAAAATGTGACATCTTTCCATTCGCCGGCCAGTCCTGGTCCGCCTGAAACCCGCCGAGAAATATTCGTCATTGTGTACGGTTCCCCGTCCGCTGGGAAGATTTCAGATTTGACGGTACGCGTCTTGCCATCGCCAGAGATCGAAATCGTCGCTTTTCGTATTGGCTTGTCATCCTTGCTCGCGGTAATCGCATATCCATCAGCCGACTTGGTGCAAGTCACTGCCGTGCCGTCAGTCGATTTATGCGCCGTTCCGTCGCACACAACCTTCGGTTGTGCCTGGCCTCCGCGTGTCACGGTGTAGCCATCTGCGTCGGTGGCCACGGAAAAAGTTGCACCCATGTACTTGAGAGAGGCCGTGTCGAGCTTCCATGATCCGTTCCAGGGATTCGACTGGGCTACACACGCCCGACTCAAGGCCAGTAAACAGGTAAAAGCGCAAACGCTTATGCAGAGACGTTTCAACATAGTTTCTCCTTAACGAGTGGTTTGATTATGAAGCCATGAAGAAGGAAAGAATCCCGGGAGGATCGAATCCGCCAAAAAAGGAAGGCTCAGGAAGCAGGCCAATTATCATCTGCTGGTCTTTGGGTGTCAAGGAGCTGCGTTTTGCCCATTGTCGAATTCTCGGATTGCCCTGTCCGATTTGCGCGAGTGCCGCTTGATTCAGCCGACGGCCTCTGCGTGGCGGCCAAACTGGAAACTAACCCACAATAGATCCACCGCAGCTTTGCGTACCTTGCCCCAAACGCGCGACGGCCACCCTAAGGGGTGGCCGCCGTATTTGCTGCTTTGAGCGAAGCCGGCGTTACCGTTCGTTCTTGCGCAGGTTGATCAGATCGCCGAGGGTGGTGGTTGAGCTGGAGACAGGCTGCTTGTGGGCGCCGCCATGGCTTTCGGCCTTGTAGTGCTCGACCTGAGCGCGGCTGGCCTCGTGGCCCACGGCGCGCAGGCTCAAGCCTACCTTTTTCTCTTCCACGTTGATCTTGATGATCTTGAAGTCGTGCTCCAGACCGGTCTCGAGCTTCGTCGGTCCGCCGCCTTCGTCGCCGGCCTCGGAGATGTGGCAAAGTCCCTCCACGCCCTCCGCGCTCTCAACGAATGCGCCGAACTGCGCCGTGCGCAGCACCTTGCCGTGGACCACATCGCCCACCTTGTGGGTGGCGAAGAAGCTTTCCCACACGTCGGGCTGCAGTTGCTTGATGCCCAGCGAAAGGCGGCGGTTCTGCGGCTCAACGCCGAGGACGACTGCCTTCACTTTTTCGCCCTTCTTCACAATTTCAGAGGGATGCTTGACGCGCTTGGTCCAGCTCAGGTTGGAGACGTGAACCAGGCCGTCGATGCCGTCTTCAATCTCGATGAAGGCGCCAAAGTCGGTGAGGTTGCGCACGCGGCCTTCGACCACCGTTCCGGCCGGATAGCGCTCGGTCAGGTTCTCCCATGGGTTGTCGAGCAGTTGCTTCATGCCCAGCGAAATGCGGCGGTCGGCCGGATTGACGCTGAGGACGACGGTCTCCACTTCATCGGCCGGCTTGACCAGCTTGGAGGGGTGCTTGAGGCGCTTGGACCAGGTCATCTCAGACAGGTGAACCAAGCCCTCGATGCCCTGCTCCAACTCAACAAACGCGCCGTAGTCGGTGACAGACAGGACCCGCCCCTTGACGTGCGCGCCCACCGGGTAGCGCTCGGTTGCGTCGAGCCACGGGTCGGGCGTGAGCTGCTTGAAGCCCAGCGAAACGCGCTGCTTGTCTTTGTCGAACTTGAGCACCTTGACCTGGATCTCGTCGCCCACATTGACCAGGTCGCGGGGATGCGTGAGGCGGCCCCAGCTCATATCGGTAATGTGCAGCAGGCCGTCAATGCCGCCGAGATCGACAAACGCGCCGTAGTCGGTGAGGTTCTTGACGGTGCCGGTGAGCACGGCACCCTCGCCCAACTGCTCGAGGATGGTGGAACGCTTGGCGTTCTGCTCTTCTTCCAGGATTTCTTTGCGGCTGACGACCACGTTGCCGCGCTTCTTATTGAGCTTGATGACGCGGACTTCAATCTGCTGGCCGAGATAGCCGTCGAGGTTGCGCACGGGGCGAATCTCAAGCTGCGAACCGGGCAAAAACGCCTTGAGGCCGATATCTACAGTCAATCCGCCTTTGACGCGGCTGACTACCGTGCCCATCACCGGGGTCTTATCGCTCGCCGCCTTCTCGATCACGTCCCAAACGCGGAGGCGCTGGGCGCGATCGTAGCTGACCAGGTAGCCGCCACCATCCGGCTCCTCGCGCTCAATCACTACATCGATCACATCGCCGGGCTGGAACTTGACCGCGCCGGTGTGGTCCAGAACCTGCTCCAGAGGCACCATGCCCTCGGACTTGAGGCCCACATCGACGATGAGGTGCTTCTCCGTCTGCTTGATCACCGTGCCGGTGACCAGCTTGTCGCCATAGGCTTCAACGGCTGCAGCCTCGGCGGCCTGCTCCTGCTCAAATGCCGCCAAAGCGGCCGAAAAATCATCCATGGACTCAAGCCCATGGGCGTCGTGAACCGGCGGTGCGGCGGGCGCAGCCTCTGCCTTGGCTTTCACCACCGGCACAGCCTCGGCTACAGGCTCGGTTAGGGCATCGGCGTCCAGCGCATGTATGGTTGCAACTTCGGCGGTCTCGGTGTTGGACGTGGATTCACGCAACGGCTGGTCAATTCTCGGAAGAGAATTCGGCTCCGTCGCAGGCTCTAGCGTGGGGGTTTCCAATTCGGTATTCAGGGTTATGCTCTCGGGTTCGGGATTGAGGACGTTTGCGTTTGGCATCACTGCGGCTCCAGAATTCCTTGCTCCCGCGACCGTTCATACCTGTCGCTGGAAGTGGCTCTCGCGCGGCGACTGCCGCCGGCTGAGAGTGCAACGGACCGTGTTCCCGCAGCGAGGCCATGAGCCGGAAGCGTCTTCACGCGGACAGTCGGTCCAGCCAGTTGAGCTGGAGTGCAAACGACTGATCTTCGTGGGAGACACCCGGCAGAAGTACGGCTTGCTGGAGGGCGGCCGCAACCTGCTGCTGGAATCTGCGCAGAAGGCTACACTCATGAGTGTAGCAACCTCCGCTTTCCAGCGTCAATCGAAGAGCGTGGCGGCCCCGATTCCAAGGCCTGTTCGGGCGCCCCCGCCGCACTCTTGAGAATCCCCTCTATATAGATGGCCTCTATACTGTTTCTACGGCGCAAACCTGATGGACATTCTCTGGACACCTTGGCGCTTTGCCTACATTACCGCTGCCGACGGCGCTGCGCGCGCCGGCGTTCCGGCCAGCCTGGCCGCATGGCCCGGCGACCTGGGGTGCGTGTTCTGCAACCTGATCGCGTCCATCGACTACGCCATCGCGAACGGAATGAGCGTGGACGAAGCGGAAGCCGCAGGCGGCTTGGTGCTGCGCGGAAAGCACTGCTTTATTTGCCTCAACGCGTTTCCTTATACCTCGGGCCACGTGATGATCATGCCCTTTGCCCACCTCGACCGGCTCGCCGCGCTGCCCGCCGACACTGCCCATGAACTGATCGAGCTGGCGCAGCGGACTGAGCGGGCTCTGGACAAGGTCTACAGCCCGCATGGGTTCAACTTTGGATTGAATGTCGGGCGGGCGGCGGGGGCTGGGGTGGCGGGCCATTTGCATCTGCACGCGCTCCCACGCTGGGCCGGCGACACCAACTTCATGACCACGGTTGGCGAGACGCGGGTGCTGCCGGAGGAGCTGGCGATGACGTGGAAGCGGCTGCGGGGGGCGTTTGGGGAACCTGGCTAGTTTTCCGATTCGGCGTCGGCATCGCCGGCGGCAACGGCCAGCAACGGTTGCGTCCATTCCGGCGACTCCACTGCGCGCACGTCGGGCGCCAATTTTCCGATCTCTGCCAATTCGTCATCCGAATGAACTAGTTCGCCTAACTGCCGTCCATAGAAGAACGCTCCGCCCTTGCCTTCGATCGTGCCGAGAAACTTGTTGTAGTAATCCACGCTGTTGCTCAGCGCATTGCCAAGCCTCGCGACATGGGTCTGCGCCACCACCAGTTTGTCGTAAATCTTGCAGCCCGCTTCATGAATAGCTTTCGCGTTCTTGGTGATTTCCATCTGCTGCCATCCAAATTCTACTGCCCGCAGCAGTGCGATCAGCGTGGTCGGCGTTGCCATGACCACGTGGTTCTGGGCGCTGAATTCAATCAGCGACGGGTCGGCTTCGAGCGCCGCGCTGAACAACGCTTCGCTGGGCAGGAAGCAGACCACAAAGTCGGGAGCGTTTTCAAACTGCTTCCAGTAAGCTTTGCCGGATAGTTGCTTCAAGTGCGCCTTCACCCGCTGCGCGTGCGCTGTAAAGCGAAGCGTTTGTACGGCTATGTCCGTTGTCCCGGTGGCATCTAGAAAAGCATCGAGCGGTGTCTTGGCATCGACTACGATTTCGCGGCCATTCGGCAATTGAATCGTCATGTCGGGACGCAGCATTTTGTCGTCCTCATCGCGCGCACTCACTTGCTCTGAAAACGAGCAGTACTGCACCATTCCGGCGTACTCCACGCAGCGCTTCAGCTGCAGTTCGCCCCAGTTGCCGCGAGTCTTGGGCGCGCGCAGCGCCGTGATGAGCTGTGCGGTCTCGTTTTTCAAGGCGTCGAGCGACGCAGGTATGGACTTCTGCATGGTTTCGACGAGGGTCTTCACCTCGGAGTAAGCACCTGAGCGATGGGTCTCCATGGCGCGCGTCTGCTCGTCGAGACTCTTGAGAGCGACTCCAAGCGGGTCCAGCATGGTTTTGATTGCCAACTCCTTGGCTTCGAGCGTCCGTTCGGCCTCGCGAGTTTGCCCGCCAAGCTGCTGCTTCGCGAGCGCCAGAAAGGACTCAGTGTTGGCGCGAAGAGCATCGGCAGCTGCTCCCTTGAAGGCTGAGTCGAGGTCCGCCTTCATCTGGGCATATTTAGCCTCTTCGATTTTGAGCTGGCTCTGAACGCCAGCTTTGCCTTGCCTGAACCCAACCCAAAGGCCAATAAGAAATAAAGCGACGGCAACCAGCGCAAAAGCTACACTAGAGCTTCCCATTTCGAAAATCCTCTTCGCCTAATGTACGCCTTCCGGCTGTGCATTTTCTGGCCAATTCAGCTTGCGCCTGATCGGAGTCGTTGAGTCCGTGGTTTCTAGTCCCTGGTCCCTGGTTTCCCCCGCCTTTACACACCCCCACCTGCCCGGTAGACTTGAGCTTCGGGGATATGCGTTTTTTTGCGCGATGGTTGTGTCCCGTTGCCATCGAAGGGTATGGTAGGCAGGCGGAACAGGATTCAAACTTTGTCCCGGCAAAGACTTTCAAGTTTCCAAAACAAGAGGAGAAGCACGCATGGCCGTTGAAGAAAAAGTGAAGCAGATCATTGTCGAGCAGTTGCAGGTGGATGAAGCCGAAGTGACCCCTGGGGCCAGCTTCCAGGAGGATTTGGGCGCCGATTCGCTCGACGTGGTCGAGCTCGTAATGCAGTTTGAAGAGGCATTCGACCTCGAAATCCCCGATGAAGACGCCGAGAAGATCAAGACCGTAAAGGACGCGATCGACTACATCGAAAAGAACGAGAAGAGTGTGAAAGGCAGCAAGTAGCCAGTGAGCCGTCGAGTTGTGATCACCGGCCTGGGGCTGGTGTGCGGTGTGGGCAACACCGCGCCCGAGGTTTGGCGGCAACTGCTGGCGGGCGCCAGTGGCATGGGTCCCATTCAGGGATTCGATACCACCGGCTTCCCGGTCACCTTCGCCGCCGAGGTCAAGAATTTTGACCCGCTCGACTTCGTGGACAAAAAAGAATCCCGCAAGATGGGCCGATTCATCCACTTTGCTTTTGCCGCTACGCAGGAAGCCATTGAACAGTCGGGACTGAAGGTGACCCCCGAGATCGCCGACCGGGTGGGCGTGTTTATCGGCTCCGGCATCGGCGGCTTCGAGATTATTGAGCGTGAGCACACCAACCTGCTGCAGGGCGGCCCGCGCAAGATCTCACCCTTCTTCATTCCCGCAGTCATCGTCAACATGGCAGCCGGCCAGATCAGCATCCGCTACGGCGCCAAAGGCCCCATTTCGGCCACTGCCACGGCGTGCGCCACCAGCGCCAACTCCATCGGCGACTCGGTGCGCATGATCCTGCATGGCGATGCAGACGTGATGATTGCCGGGGGTACGGAGGCCTCCGTTACGCCGCTTTCCGTGGGCGGCTTTGCTGCCATGCGCGCGCTCTCCACGCGCAACGACGAGCCCACCCAGGCCAGCCGCCCCTTCGACAAGGACCGTGACGGCTTCATCATCGGCGAGGGCGCGGGCATTTTGATTCTTGAAGAGCTGGAATTTGCCAAAGCGCGCGGCGCAAAGATTCTGGCCGAAGTGATCGGCTACGGCATGAGCGCCGACGCCTATCACATGACGGGCATTGCGCCCGAGGGCCAGGGCGCGCAACGCGCCATGCGCGCAGCCCTCAAGGACGCTGGCATTGCCCCGGAAGACGTGGGCTATGTGAACGCCCACGCCACATCGACTCCGGCAGGCGACGGCAATGAATCGCGCGCCATTGAGCTGGTGTTTGGCGAGCATGCGCTGAGCAAGAAGCTGAAAGTCAGCGGCACCAAATCGATGACCGGCCACTTGCTGGGCGGCGCCGGCGGGCTCGAAGCCGGCATCTCCGTGCTGGCGCTGGTCAACCAGCAGCTTCCGCCCACCATCAACCTGGAAAACGCGGACCCCGAATGCCGCCTGGACTACGTAGCCAACAAGGCCATCGACCACAGCTTCGATATCGCCCTGTCCAATTCTTTCGGATTTGGCGGCATTAACGCGACGCTAATCATGCGTCGCTGGACAGAATAAGCGACGAAAGCCTGCCTCAAGCAAAAAACAGCGCAAATCTCAACCGAACGCCGCGGCCCAGCCCACGCCAATGAGCACAATAAGCGCCCACCATCCGAAAACCGCGATATACCCCGAACTGCGCTTGACTCCCGCCACAATCGCGATTCCCATTCCCAGCAGGACCAGCGTCCAGATGGTGACTGCGTCGAGCGAAGTGGCCAGCGAATAGAGAGCTTTGTTTGTGTCGACCGGCAGAAAAGCGCCCAGGTTGGTAGGCGCAAAGTTCTTGATGTTGAATGTCTCCGGTGCGGCCCCCGCAAAGATCACCACAGTTCCCAGCAGCGTTTTCACAATGGAAGGCAGGCTGGCAAATATCCATACGGTAAAAATGCCGCCGTATGTGGCTTTGCCTCCAAAGACAAAATTAATCGTACCCCAAAGCACGAAGGAACCGCATGCAACAACGGCCAGCACAACAACGGGAGTGGCGATGAAGAATCCTTCGGTGACATCCAGCGAGATCTTACTGGTCATCTCGCGCTGCTCGGGCGTCGCCTGCGCCATCCGCTCTTCCGCCTTCGGATCGAGACGAATCTGGTTGTCTACCACTGTTTGCATGGTGATCTTCATGGCGACAGCCGCGAAGAAAATATAGCCAACAACCGCGAGAATCAAGAACGGCAGCCACCAGCTCTTGTTGCCCCGCTTGATGTCTTCAAACGTCTTTGACGGCGCGGTAAATATGTTGGATACGCGCTGCCACTGGGTGAGACCGGGCGCCGGTGAGGGCGCTTCGGCCACAGATTGCACTTCAAGATCACTCATGATTCCGCCTTTCAAATGCATTTTTGCTCTGACGCGCATTTGCATCGAGCCTGAATCGCAAGCCCAGGCCGGTTCCCGTCGCAAGCGGTTGCATCCCGTTTGGAAAAGCAACCCATTGCACCGATCGCATGCCGACACCGCGCCGGAGAGCTAAACGCATTTGCCCGCGATTGTAACCCGAATGGGGCAGAAAGGCGCAATCAATTTCTTGTTTGACTAATGCCGCGCAAAGGCGCAGCCTTTACAGCCCGCGCGCGACAGTCTCGGGAGGCGCGTCCGGTGCCTGCGGCGCCGACTTCAGGTGCGCGCTCCGGCGCGAGCTCTTCCTGTGCGACCCAGCCTTGGGCTGCGCGGCTCTCAACTCCGAACCCGATAGCGCGTAGTTCTTATAGACCGTAATGTGGAAGCAGGCTTGCTGGAACTCTTCCTCCGCGTCGATCTTCCCAGCCTGTTCCATGGTCAGCAGAATGCTCCGCATCCAGGCAATTTCCTGCCGGCTCAGGCCGCTCTTGGCGATATCGATGGTGGCCCCGGTCAGGTGCGGGCTCACGATGTCTCCCTCGGCCGCGGCCGCATTTCCGTTGGTGCCCATCAGCCGCTTTTGATACTCCACCGTGCGCACCGCCGAACTGACCTCGAGCGGGCGGTGAAACTGCGCCGCATGCATGTGCGCCAGATCGGCGAGAAAGCGCGCCGTCCACGGCCTGCAATAGCGATGATTCCCCGGCAGGTTTTCGCTCACCGTGAGAGCCGCGGAGGTGGGCACCGGCACCAGCAGCTTATGGGCAATTCGATTGGCCAGATCCGCTTCGTCCTCAATCCGCTCCAACCCCTCAGCGTCCGACCTTTCGTTTTGCCGCTGCAGTGACTCATGCGATCCCGCCAAGGCCGAACGTATCCCCCTTCGCGGATGAAGCCAGCCAGGATCGTTGACCGCCGGCCAACCGGGAGCGTTCGTGTCTTTCGAGTCTAGTGAAGCAGTCTCGGACGCAAGGGCGGCATTCGCAACCTCACGAGAAGATGGAGTGGCGAGCGGCCCGTCGACAGCGGGCCGCGCTGCTTCGCTCGCATGAATTTCTGCCTCGCCGTCAAGAACCGCGATCTCGCGCGCGGGAACCTCAGCCTGCGTGGCCGCATTTTCCGCCTGCCGGTCAGCAAGCTCAAGCCTTCTGGACGAAGTTCGTGCCTCGCTGGCGGAAAGCTCAGCCCTTTTGAATGAAGTGTCCATTCTCCCGGCGGGAAACCTTGCGCTTCTCGACGAAACTCTGGCCGCCCTTGCCTGGTTTGCCCTTCTGGCCCGGTACGACCCAACACGATGTTGCATGGGTTGCGTGCGCCGCTCGCCGGCTTGCGGGTACCTGCGAACGGCTTCGGCCCCTGTCTCGTGCCGTCCTGACGCGCGGCGAACGGGTTGGACTTGCGACCTAACCGCATGGCCTGCAATAGGTTGCGTGGTCTTGTGGGGGAGGATCGCGGAGTGTGCGCGGCTGTGCGTATTCGCCGGCAGAACCGGCGAACCCTGGGCTGAACCCACACCGAGCGCAGCCAGCGCTAAAACTGTGAACACATTCCGCGACATAAGGAGTATGCGGAGAATCGAGAGCCTCTTCAGTGTAGATGCATCCGCCGTGGTTTCGGAGTACCTGCGCGGGTGCGCCTTCGTCTGATAATGAGACCCCGGCGTTGGATGTTAGTTGCGGCAGGCCCGTGAAATGCAGGTCCACCGGGCCACTTAATCCAAATCAGGGAGCATCGCCGCATGCGCAGTCTTACTGCAGCAGCGTCGGCTCGTCGTCCTTCAGTTCTTCGGGCGGAATGATCACGGCGGCGGCTACTTTGTCTTCCGGCTCCAGATTCAACAGGCGCACGCCTTGCGTGGCGCGGCCGGCGGCGCGGATGGTCTTGGTGTCAATGCGGATGATCTTGCCGAATTGGCTGATTACCATCAGCTCCGACGTATCGTCGACCAGTTGAATCGTGTTCACGCGCCCGATGCGCGGGGTCACGGCCATGTTTCGCACGCCCTTGCCGCCGCGCGTCTGCAGACGGTACTCCTCCACATCGGTGCGCTTGCCAAAGCCGTTCTCCGTGACCGCTAGAATGCGGCACGCGCCGGGCTCGTGCTCCTTGGGCGTAACCGCCACGCCCACCACAAAGTCGTCCTTGGCCAGCTCGATGCCGCGCACCCCGTAGGCAGGGCGGCCCATCGACCGCACATCATTCTCTTCAAACCGGATTGCCTGGCCCAGGTGCGTGGCCAGAAACACAATCTGCGAACCATCGGTGATGCGCGCCGCTACGAGTTCATCGTCCTTATCGATGCCGATGGCGATGATGCCCCGCGCCATCACGTTTGAAAAGTCCTTGAGCGGCGTCCGCTTGACGGTGCCCTTGTGCGTCGCAAAGAAGATGAACTTGCCGTCTTCCTCGAGGTCGCGCACCGGTAGAATGGCGCGCACATTTTCGCCGGCTTGCAGATCTAGCAGGCTCTGCATGGATTTGCCCTTTCCCGCCGCGCTCACGTCGGGAATCTCGTAGACCTTGAGCCAATACACGCGACCGGTGTTGGTAAAGCACAGCAGAAACGCATGCGTCGAGTTCACGATCAACTGGGCAACGAAATCTTCCTCGCGCGTCTTCATGCCGGTGCGCCCGGTGCCGCCTCGCCGCTGCTGGCGATAGATGGAAATCGGCGTCCGCTTGAGATAGCCCTGATGGCTCACGGTCACGGCCACCTGCTCGTCGGCGATCAGATCTTCAAGCTGCAACTCGGCGCTCTCGTCCACAATCTGCGTCCGCCGCGCGTCGCCGTACTTGTCGCGAACCTCTTCGAGCTCCTTCACAATCACCGCGCGCAGCTTCTTATCGCTGGCCAATATAGCTTCGTACTCGGCGATGCGCGCGCGAACCTGTTTCAACTCGTTCAGCAGTTCGTCGATCGACAGTTGCGTCAACCGGTAGAGTTGCAACTCGAGAATCGCGTCAATCTGCCTGAGCGTGAGTCCCTTCTCCTCGTGCGTCAACCGCTCCCGATCGAGCGCAATCACGATCTCCGTGCCCTTGCCCCACGCAAACAGATTTTCGCGAGCCTCAACGCGCGAACCCGAGGCGCGAATGATTTTGATCACCGTGTCGAGGTTGTCGAGGGCGATCTTCAAGCCCTCGAGAATGTGTTCGCGGGCGCGATCTTTTTTCAGCAGGAACACAGTCCGCCGCTGCACCACATCGACACGGTGATCGATGAAGCAGCGGATCGCCTGGTCCAGTCCCAGTTCCCGCGGTTGCCCATTGAGCACCGCGAGAAAAATCATGGAGAAGCTCTCTTGCATCTGGGTGTGCTTGTAGAGCTGGTTGAGCACAATCTCCGGCTGCGACCCGCGCTTGAGCTCGATCACGATGCGCATGCCGTCGCGGTCGCTCTCGTCGCGCACGTCGCTGATGTCGTCGATGATCTTGTCGTTGACAAGCTCGGCGATGCGCTCAATCAACTTGGACTTGTTCACCTGGTAAGGAATCTCGGTGACGATGATCGCCTGCTTTTCCTTGGTCAGGTTCTCAGTCGCCACCCGGGCACGCATCATGAAGCGGCCGCGGCCAGTCTTGTAGGCATTCGGAATGCCGGACTTTCCGTAGAGAAAGCCGCCGGTCGGGAAGTCCGGCCCCTGCACGTGTTTGAGCACCTCGGCCAGCCCCGCACTGGGGTTCTTCACCAACTCGATGGCCGCGTTCACAACCTCAGTCAAATTGTGCGGAGGAATGTTGGTGGCCATGCCGACCGCAATGCCGCTCGACCCATTCACAATGAGATTGGGAATGCGGGTTGGCAGCACCGTGGGCTCAAACGTGGACTCGTCGTAGTTAGGCGTAAAGTCCACCGTCTCCATTTCGATGTCGGCCAGCATTTCACCGGCAATGCGCGCCATGCGGCACTCGGTATAGCGCATGGCCGCCGGCGGATCGCCATCCACTGAACCAAAATTCCCCTGCCCATCGACCAGCGTGTAGCGCAGAGAGAATGGCTGCGCCATGCGAACCAATGTGTCGTAGATGGCCGAGTCGCCGTGCGGATGGTATACGCCCATCGCCTGGCCCACCACCTTGGCGCACTTGGCATATTTCTTGTTGTGCTCCAGGCCCATCTCGCTCAGCGTGTAAAGCACGCGGCGATGCACCGGCTTCAGCCCATCGCGCGCATCGGGCAACGCGCGCCCAATGATCACCGACATCGAATAGTCGAGATAGGAGCGGCGCATCTCCTCTTCAATGTTGATCGGGATGAGATTCGTGCCGCTGGGGGGAGTCGGCGCACCGAGAGGGAGTTCGGGATTCTGATCGTCGGCCATAGGGGTTTTCTGGCCCGCACAAAGGCGGCAAAAAGGTTCCGGATGAAGCGGGGCCGGACCTGGCGGGCTATGCTTCTATTTTACGGGTTCAAAGCGGGTTTCGGCAAGGCAAACGGAGATAAATAAGTCCTTCTATTGATTGAATTTATAGCGATTGATGGGTGGCGTCATTGGAGCGTAGAAAAGCTCAGGCGGCGCGGCGGGATTTGGGCTTCGATTTAGCGCTGTTGCCGGCTCGTTTTGGACTTTTCCCGCCCGGCTCCATTAGACCGTAATGCGGGGAAACGGCGACAAGAACAACCGCAGGTCCTTCGACTCGCTTCGCTCGCTCTGGACGACAGCCGTAATGAAGGGAAGGAACTTTATAGCAACCCCGGCAAGCTCAGCACGCAAAGCACCGCTTGAAGCAGCACCACCGCTCCCGCCGCCGCGAGCGCCAGCCGCCCGCGCGGGCCTTCATAGGCATCGGCAAACACTCCGCCCACAAAGGTGAGCAGAAACGGCAACGCCCATAGCGACGGGGCGCCGGGGACGCCATTTGTGACAAGAAGAAACAAGACCAAGACACACAGCAAGGGCGCCGTGTTGCCAAAATAGCGTGATTTGCGCAGCCCCAGGAACAACACCGCGGCTGCCGCGGCGGCCACCGTGATGCCGGCATTCGCCATGGTGGAAAAGAATCGCTCGACGGGTTCGAGAGAAACCGACAGCAGGCCGGCCGCCGACCGGAAAACATAACTGAAGGCATCCGGCGAGAAGCCGTAGCAGGCAAACAGCAGCAGCAGCGCCCCGGCCACAGCCACCAGAACCACTGGCAGCACCTGGCTCCTGCGCCCCTCGGCTACCCACAACATGGCCGCCAGCCCTAACAGAGCGACCACCGGCAGAGCGGCGATATGCGCCGCCGCCGCGATGCCGAATGCAGCCGTGAGCAGCACAATCCGCGGCCTCCATTTGCGCCGGGGCCCCTGCATCGCGTGAGCCACGCCGATGCACGTGTACACGCCCCCATAAACGCCCAGCGCCGCCAGTATCTCCGCATTGGGCGCCACGCAGGCGCGCAGTATCGCGGGAGAAAAACAATAGAGCGCCAGCGCCGTATACCCCCCCAGATTGCCGTAGAGCCGCCGCGTGACCCACCACAGGCCGGCGCCGAGCAGGCAACCGGCGAACAGGAATGGCAGCCGCAACAGCAGCAGGACGTGGGTGAGCTGGTGGCGCAGTTCCCATGTGCTTAGATTGGCCCCACTCTGCTGCACCACCCGGTCCTCGGGCTTGCGGAACCGGTCCAGTCCGCGCTCGAACACCAGGTTCAGGGTCAGCGGCAGGCCGGCGAGCCGGTAGGCCAGAATGCCGTCGTGAATGTTGCCGCAAGTGGTAAAGTAGCCGGCCAGGGGCGAGGGCCGCTCCCACATCTCGCGCCCGCAACGCGCATATTGGTAATCGCGGTCGGTCAGCGTCTGGTGGCCCGTAAGCATGAGTCCCTGGGCCAGAAAAAGCGCCAGCAAGACCGCCGCAATGCGCTGCGGCAGATTGAAGCGAAAGCGGCGAATCCTGACAAACCGTTGAGTCATTCCGTTCAAGAGAACAAGTTTCAGTCTAAACGGCGAATCCGCAGCGGTTTCATCCGGCGCACGGCCGCGCCGCCTCGGTAGCAGCGGACCGACTACGGCTCCGCAAGGCCGGCCCGGCACGCAATCTGGCCGAAAGCCTTTGGATACAGTTCGGCCTTGGCACGCAAAACGCAAAGAAGCCGCCCCGAAAGACGGCTTCTGTCGCAGAGTTAGGGATGATTTCTAGTTGAAGATGGCTCCCACGGATTCATTGGAGGAGGTGGAGTTTCCTAGTGTAATACTGCACACGTTTGGCCCAGCCGCAGAGGAAGGGTCAGGCCTGATTGAGGTGCAGTTATAGGACCATCCTCCGAAGGCGACTCCCGCTTGGGCTGGCGCGGTCAGGACCACGGTGGTGCCTAAGGGGTAGGTAGCTGTGCAGACCGAGCCGCCGGTTCCCGTCCAACCCGGTCCGCAATGGATTACATTCGGCGTTCCCGTCGCAGAAGGCGCGGTGACCAGCCAGTTGGTGGTGTTCAATCCCGCATTAAAGACGGTCAAGGTCACCAGTAATCCCGAGGCAATCGTCTCCGGATTACAGGAACCGAGCACTGCTGGCGAAGTGGCAGTGGCGGGGACGTACGCCACGTAGGGGCAATTGAAGGTCGCCGATGGGCTGTAGACGACAGTGCCGTCAGGGTTGGTCGCCACAGCATAGATGTTATCCGTTCCAGACCCCACTGCAGTAACCAGGCCGCCAGTTTCTCCCGGAGCGCCGGAAGAGGTGATTGGGAAGATCTCTTGCGCGCCAGAGATCCACGTGACCGGGGTAAAGACGCCACTCCGCGTGAATCCGTTGGTAATGTCCATCACGGTGGGAGTGGAGGAGAAGGTTCCGTACGCCAGAAACTGCCCTGTCCCCAACAGATTTTGGTCCGTGATCGTGCCCGGCAAAACAGCGATCGAAAGCAGAGGCTCCGCCGCCGCACCTCCGCTTCCTGCACCGGCCACAGTGACGGTAATTGTCGAACTGGAGGTAACAGTGCCTGTGAACCCATTGATGCTGGCGGTAATTAGTGCGGTGCCCGCTCCAACCGAAGTCACCACTCCGGTAGAACTGACTATCGCCACACCGGGGGCACCCGAGGTCCAAGTCACCAGGTCCGTCACGTTCTCATTTGTCGCAGGATGAATTCCATGGCCGATTGTCGCCGTTGCCAAAAGGTTTGCAGTTTGCCCCGTCCCTGTAAAGCTCACGGCTGCAGGCGTAACCTGGATCGAATCGATGCCAGAAGAGCTGCCGCAACCAATAAAGGGCACCGCCAGCAGGACCAATAACAGTGTGCTCAGGCGAAAACGATCGAACATCGTAGGTCTCCTCGCGTTCAGCCGGCTGGCTCCAATCGATCCATGACCCAGGGGTCCAGCTATTTTCACGCAGTTAGTTGAAAGGTATGCTAGAGAAGCATATCGTCGAGCCATTCGCGTGTCAATGAAGAATCAGTCGAGGGAACCAGCACTAAAAACACTTAAGTTGTAGACCATTTAGCGGGGCGCGCGTTAAGGCGGTTCTCCCATGAACTTACACTCCGTGCATCGGGCAGAGTGGCTTTTTCTTAAGGAAAAGGCCACTCGGGGGCAGTGGTTTCGGAATGGGCAAACGGAGAACCGCTCGAGCCTCACGTTGCCCCGGTGACCCTCAGCCGTTAGACTCACTTCAGCATGGCCATCGCCCGCGATAACACTCCCGAACGGCTGGTCAGCGCCGCGCGCGCCGACGAAGAACAGGGCTTTGAGCTCAAGCTGCGTCCGCGCTGGCTGGGCGAGTTCATCGGTCAGTCCAAAGCAAAAGAGCAGCTCGCCATCGCTCTGCAAGCCGCCAAATCGCGCGGCGAAGCCCTGGACCACGTGCTCCTCTTCGGCCCACCGGGGCTGGGCAAAACCACCCTGGCCACCATCATTGCAAACGAGCTCGACGTCGGCTTCCAACAGACCTCCGGTCCCGCCCTTCAAATCCAGGGAGACCTGACCGCCATCCTCACCAACTTGCGCGAGCGCCAGGTCCTCTTCCTCGACGAAATCCACCGCATGCAGCCCGTGCTGGAAGAGAAGCTTTACACCGCCCTTGAGGACTACAAGCTCGACATCATCATCGGCCAGGGTCCCGCAGCGCGCACGCATGTGATGGAGATTCGCCCCTTCACCTTCATCGGCGCCACCACCCGTCCGGGCTTGTTGTCGTCACCTTTAAGGTCCCGCTTCGGCATTCTGCTGCGCCTTGAGTTTTATTCGGAGGAGGACTTGCGCCTCATCGTCTCTCGCTCCGCCGAAGTGATGCAGGTGTCCATTGACCAGGACGGCGCTGCCGAAATCGCACTTCGCTCTCGCGGCACACCGCGCATCGCCAACCGCCTGCTGCGCCGCGTCCGCGACTATGCCCAGGTTCGCGGAACCGGCATCATCGACCGGCCCACAGCCAACGCCGCCCTGACCATGCTCGAAGTCGATGCCCACGGCTTTGACGAAATCGACCGGCGCCTGCTGCTCGCCATCATTCAGAAATACGACGGCGGACCCGTAGGCCTGGGCACGCTGGCGGCAACGCTGGCCGAGGAACAAGACGCGCTTGAAGAAGTCTACGAGCCGTTCCTCATCCAGATCGGCTTTCTCGATCGCACGCCCCGCGGCCGCGTCGCCACGCGGCTAGCCTATGAGCACTTTGGCCTGGCCATGCCGGGCCGCCAGAACCCGCTGTTTTAGCAGGTTGAATGTGCGCCCCATCCTTGTCGCTTCTTTGTTTTTTGCGGCAACGGTGGGAACCTTAAGAAAACTCACCACCCTTGATGAGGAGACCTCAATGTCCCTTACTGAATCCACCATGCTCTCGCTGGGCACCATCGCCCCGGACTTTGCGCTCGCCGACGCAGTGACCGGAAAGACCGTCCGCCGCGATGACTTCCGCGATCGGAAGGCGCTTCTTGTTATGTTCATCTGCGCCCACTGCCCCTACGTCAGGCACATCAACGAAGGGCTGGCTGCGCTGGGTAAAGATTACGATGGCAAGCCCCTGGCCATCGTCGCCATCAGCAGCAACGACGCTGCTACATTCCCCGCCGACAGCCCCGCCGGACTCAAGCAACAGGCCGAAACATTCGGCTTCAATTTTCCGTATCTCTATGATGAAACTCAGGCCGTAGCCCGCGCCTACAAAGCCGCCTGCACGCCGGACTTCTTTCTGTTCGACGCCGATCGCCGGCTCGCCTATCGCGGCCAGTTCGACCAGAGCCGTCCCGGCAACGGCATCCCGGTCACCGGCGAACATCTTCGCGCCGCCATTGATCTGGCGCTCGCCGGCAACCCCATCCCCAAAGATCAACGTCCATCGATTGGATGCAATATCAAATGGAAGGCATAAGCAGAGCTCGCGCAGTTGGCGGAGTTGGCGGAGTTAGTCGAGTGCTTCCGTATTAACTCCGCGAACTCCGCTAACACCGCTTCACAACTCCAGCCCCTTTAGATATTCCTTGAACTTCTCCCCAAACTCCGGGCGCTTCAGCGCAAACTCCACTGTAGCCTGTAACATGCCGAACTTATCGCCGCAATCGAACCGCTTGCCCTCAAAGGTGTAGCCGAAAATCTTCTCTTCCTTCAGCAGCGCCTTGATTCCATCGGTTAGTTGGATCTCGCCGCCAGCCCCAGGGGTCGTCTGCTCCAGCAGTGCAAACACTCTGGGAGTCAGCACATACCGCCCGATGATCGCCTGCTTCGACGGGGCATCCTTGAACTTAGGCTTCTCAACCATGCCGGTGCAGTTATAGATTCGCCAGTTATCCGGGTCTTGCTTGCCGGCCAGCACGCCATATGCGCTGATTTCCGGCCCGTCGATGGTCATAGTCGCCAGCACCGAACCGCCTTTCTCGTTGAACACCTTAATCATCTGTTTGAGGCAAGGCACCTCGGCATCAATCACATCGTCCGGCAAAATCACCGCGAAGGGCTCGTTGCCCACAAACTCCTTGGCGCACAATACCGCGTGGCCCAGCCCCAGAGGCTCTTTCTGGCGCACATAACTGATCCGCGCCAGACCGGAAACTCCACGCGACACCGCCAGCAGATCATGCTTGCCGCGCCGTTCGAGGGTCGCGTTCAACTCAAAGCTATGGTCGAAGTGATCCTCCATTGCGCCTTTGCCGCGTCCAGTCACGATGATGATATGCTCGATCCCCGAAGCAACCGCTTCTTCCACGCCATATTGGATGATTGGCTTGTCAACCAGCGCCAGCATTTCTTTGGGAATTACCTTAGTGGCCGGCAAAAACCGCGTGCCCAGGCCACCTGCCGGAAAAACTGCCTTGCGTACCCGCTTGTTCATTCCATCTTCCCCATTTTGAAAAGTACGTCCCCCGATAACGCCAGTATGTAATTGGATGCCGACTGTAAACCGCGCGTTGCGCAGCCGTGCCGCCCGGGCCCTGCTAGCCAATTCTCACGCATTCACCGGCGCCGCTGCCAGGGTCTCAAGCACCTCGTGAATCTCCAGCAGCACCTCGTCGGATCGCGTGGCAGCTAGAGGATACTTCAACAGCCCCTGGGGCGTGAACTGCGCGCCGCGTTTGGCGTTGCGCGCCACCAGGCGCATCAGATGCGCCGGATCGATGACCGCGTTCTCCATGAACCGAATCTGCAGCTCGCCGCGCCGCCGGTCCACCTGCGCAATGCCCATCCGCTCGCATTCCAGGCGCAACCTCGCAGCCTCCAGCAGGTACACCGTCGCATCCGGCGGCGCGCCGTAGCGGTCTTCCAGTTCCGCGCGCACCTCGCTCACGGCTGCATCGCTGGCCGCTCCCGCAATCTTCTTGTAGAGTCGCAGCCGCTGATTCTCTTCCGGCACGTAACTCTCATCGATGCGCAGCGCGATTCCCAGGTTAAGTTGCGTCGCTGGCCGCTCCTCGCTGGTCTCGCCTTTCATCTCTTTCACCGCGGCCTCGAGCATCGACGTGTATAACTCGAAACCAACTGCCTCAATGTGTCCGCTCTGCTCGCCGCCCAGCATGTTACCCGCGCCGCGTAACTCCAGGTCCAGCGCCGCAATCTTGAATCCCGCCCCCAGGTCGCTGAACTCCTTGAGCGCAGCCAGCCTTCTGCGCGCAACCTCCGTCAACTCATTCTCCGGCGGAATCAACAGGTACGCATAGGCCCGCCGATTCGACCTTCCCACTCTCCCGCGCAACTGGTATAACTCGCTCAACCCGTGCCGGTCCGCGCGATTGATCAAAATCGTATTGGCCAGCGGAATGTCCAACCCGTTCTCGATGATCGTGGTCGCGACCAGCACGTCATACTCATGGCGCATGAAGGCCAGCATCACCCGCTCCAGTTCCCGCTCCCCCATTTGCCCGTGGCCCACCGCCACCCGCGCCGCCGGAACCAGCTCCTGAACGCGCGACGCAATTTCGTAAATCGATTCCACGCGATTGTGGACAAAATACACTTGCCCTCCGCGTTCCAATTCCACTTCCACCGCCGAGCGCACAATCTTCTCGTCGAACTTCGCCACCACCGTCTGAATCGCCATCCGGTCCTTGGGCGGCGTCTCAATCACGCTCATGTCCCGCAGCCCCACCAGCGACATATGCAGCGTGCGCGGAATCGGCGTTGCGCTCATGGCCAGCACATCGATCTCCTTGCGCATCTGCTTCAGCCGTTCCTTATGGCGCACGCCGAAGCGTTGCTCCTCGTCCACCACCAGCAGCCCCAGATCCTGAAACTTGATGTCCTTGGACAGCAGGCGATGCGTGCCGATCAGGATGTCGACGTTGCCTGTCTCCACGCGCTCGATGATGACCTTCTGCTCCTTGGCCGTGCGAAACCGCGAAATCATTTCAATATGGATTGGAAACTGCGCAAACCTGCGCTTGAAGGTTTCGAAATGCTGAAAGCTCAGCACGGTCGTCGGCGTCAGCACCGCCACCTGCTTGCCATCTTGCACGGCCTTGAAGGCTGCGCGCATCGCTACTTCGGTCTTGCCATAACCCACATCGCCGCACAGCAGCCGATCCATCGGTGTTGTCGATTCCATGTCATGCTTGATGGCCCGAATCGCAGATGTCTGGTCGTCGGTTTCGCGATAGTCGAATGAGTCTTCAAACTCCTTTTGAAACTCGTTATCCTTTGAGAATGCAGTTCCCAGCGCCGTGGTTCGCTCTGCGTATAGCTTCAATAACTCGCCCGTCATATCTTGCATGGCCTTGCGCACGCGCGCCTTGGTCTTGGCCCACTGCTGGGAGCCGAGCCGGTTGAGCACCGGCGCAGGGCCCGCATCCGTCGAGCGATATTTCTGAATCAGATCCAACCGAGTTAGCGGAACATATAACTTGGCCTGCTCGGCAAACTCCAGAATCATGAACTCCACCGAGAGCCCGTCCTGCGCAATCTCCTTTAGCCCGTGATACTGTGCGATGCCGTGTTCCACGTGGACCACGTAATCGCCGATCGTCAGGTCGCGAAAATCCGATACAAACGCTGCCGTCTTCGATCGCTTCGGCTCCGGACGCGCCGCAATATCCGCATCGTCGCTTAGATCGTTAGCCCCGAACACAATCAGATTCGCGTCTTGAAAGCTCGCGCCCGCCGAAATCTGGGTGCGCACAATCACCGGCACGCGCAAATCTCCGGCCATGTAACTGGCTTCGTCCATCACCGTCTCGCCGCCCGGATGAAAGAACCGGCTGCCCAGCCGATAAGGAATCTGATACTCGCGCAATACCGTCGCCAGCCGCTCCACATCACCCTGATTTGGCGCCGCCAACACGATCCGCGTCTCCGCCGCAATCAGCGCTTTCAACTGATCCGTGAGCGCCGGAATCGACCCATGAAAACGCAGCGTAGGCCGCGTGTTCAGTTCGATCTCGCCCAGCGTGTTGTCCTGGTCCAGCACATCCACCACGCCCAGTTGATCGAGATCGAGCCCCATGTGCGAGTCGAGCGACGCATGCAACACTTCGGGCCGCAGATAAATGTCCTCAGGGCGAATCAGCGATCCCATGGCGGACCGCTCATGCCGCTGTTCCACCTTGTTCCACCAACGCTCAATCTGATTGCGCACCATGGCCGGCTCTTCCACAAAGAGCGCGCACTTGGGCGCCAGCGACAAGAGCGATTTTTCTGCCCCGGCCACCGCGGAGAAAAACTCCCACCCCGGAAACACGCTGACCCCGCCGGCCGCGGCCATCTCGGCGGCCATCTCTTCATTCTCAACGGCATCTGGGCTTTCCACGCGGTGCCGGCTCAGCCGCGCATGCACCGCAGCCAGCAGCCGTTCCGTTACGGGCGTCTCCGTCAGCGGCAGCAATTGCGCCTCGTCCAGCCCACTCTGCGAGCGCTGCGTTTCGGGATCGAATTTTCGAATGGTTTCAATCTCGTCGCCAAAAAATTCGATGCGCACCGGCCGATCGGCCTCCGGTGAATACACATCCAGAATTCCGCCCCGGCGCGTGAACTGCCCCGGCATCTCCACCAGGTCCATCTGCGTGTAACCCACGCTGGCCAGGTGCGCGGTCAGCACCTCTACGTCCACTTCTTCGCCACGCCTCAGCGTCACAGCCAGCCCCGCATAGTAGTCGCGGTCAAACAGCCGGAGCGCCACCGCCTCCACTGGCGCAATCAGGATCGACACCGCCCCGGTGGCCAGCTTCCAGAGCGCCGCCGCGCGCTGCTCCTGCACGTCTGGATGAGGCGAGAGATTTTCAAAAGGAAGCACATCGTGCGCCGGCAGCCGCACCACTTGCGCAGGGTCGATGGCGCCGGTCAGCTCGCAGCCAGCCCGCAGCATCGGCTCCAGAGCCTCGGCAGCCTTGTTGTCGGCCACCACGACGATGACAAGTTGTTTGGCCGCGCGCGCCATCAGCGGCAGATAGAGCGACCGCGCCGTGGCCGTCAGCCCGGACACACGCCTCCGCCCCGCACCCAGGCTCAGATGCCTTCGTACGCGCTCAAATCCCGAAGAGTGCTCCAGCTCCGCAAATATCTCGCGGACGAACGGGAGAATCATGTGTTGTCAGTTTAACAGCGAAGGCGAACCCCGAAAGAGGGGCAGCTCGGGCGGGATAACTTCTCCGATCGCGCGATTCGAGAGCCGACCTTCTCCATAAATCGTCATGCCGCTCACTCCCCGCCCAACGCCTTGGCAAACGAGTAGAAAAAATCCAGCGACTTCCAGTAGGAGTCCACCGGCAGGCGCTCGTCTTGGCCGTGGGCGCGGTCGTCGTCCCGCTCCAGGGCAATCGCCGAATACCCATAGCTCGGAATTCCGGCCTGCGCAAAGTAGATTGAATCGCTGGCACCGTTTTCCATGACCGGCGTCACCGGGATCCCCGGCCAGATGGCCTGCGTGAGCCGTGTCAGCGGGGCAAACACTTCGGGGATGGGCGCCGGCGGGACCATGGCTTTGCGTTCAGGCGCGGTTTCGGAGACCACCCCCGCATCGGAAACATACTTGACACTCAACCTCGGGTTGCCAAAAATTCCGATCAACTGTTGGCGAACCTCCTCGGGCGAGTGACCCGGAAAAATTCGGCAGTTCACATTTGCCTGCGCGGTCTGCGCCAGCGCGTTGTTGGCGTGACCGGCGGCCAGGCGCGTCGCCACGCAGGTGGTGCGGAAGTTTGAGTTGAAGCTGGGCTCGGCGCTCAGCCGCGCGGCCGCATCCATATCCGGCGGCGTGGCCAGAATCGCCCGAATGTCCGCCGCCGTCTGTCCCGTTTCCTGCCCCGCCAGGCTGATGAAATAGGTGCGCGTCACCGCGTTCATCTCAAACGGAAACACATGAGCCGCCAGTTTGTTCAATGCCGTCGTCAACTCATAAATGGCATTGTCCGGCCGCGGAAGCGAACTATGCCCGCCGCGATTGGTCGCCGTGATCTGAAAGTCGGAGTAAACTTTCTCGGTTGCCTCTACATCCGCTACCACCGCGCGCCCATGGTCCAGCTCCACGCCGCCCGCGTCGGGATTGATCACAAAAGCGGCGTCTACCAGTTCGCGATGCTGCCGCACCAGCCAGTCCGCGCCGTTGAACTGGCCGCCCTCCTCGTCCGCGGTGAGCGCCAGCACCAGGTCGCGCTTCGGCTTATACCCCTCCCGGTGCAGGCGCAGGAAAGTAGCCACCAGCGCGGCATCGGAGTTTTTCATGTCCTGCGTTCCGCGCCCGTAGTAGTAGCCGTCTTTCTCCACGAACTCAAACGGATCGGTCGACCAGTCTGCGCGCAGCGCCTGCACCACATCCATGTGGCAGAGGAACAGCGCCGGCTTTTCTGATGTGGGTGCGACGGCGCGCATCCGTACCACGAGATTCTGTTTGCGCGCATCGGGGCCGAGCAGTTGCACATCTTCCGCCGCAAAGCCCGCGTCCAGAAACCGCTTTTGCATGGCCGCAGTCGCCGTGGTCACGTTGCCCAGCGGCGTGTCCGTAGTGTTGATCTCGATCAGCTCCTTGAAGATCGCCAGGGCCTGCGCGCGATCCTCCGCCGATGCGGCTGGCAATGGGCTCTGGGCCAATGCGCCCGAGACAAAACCGAAGGCCCCAAGGCACACGGCCCCAAGGGCGACAGAAAGAACACGCGAGACAATTCGAGTAGAAAAGGTATTTCGGCGCATGAGCGCATTGTAAATGCGCGCTGGGTGAAACTCCGCGCGGAAAATGCAGCGCCACGGTTTGCGCACGGTGAGAGAATCGATTTATTGTGGTGCCAGCACAAAATCGAGGTGCAGAATGCATTGGAAGTTCATAGCCGCCGCTTCTCTCGCCGCTTTCACCGTCACAGCCGCCGCACAAATGCCGGACAAGCCGCTCACTCGCCCGAAAATTACAAGCATTTCGCACATCGCCATCTACTCTTCGGACCCTGCGGCCACCGACCATTTCTACCGCGAGATCGTCGGCGCCGCCAAGCTGCCCGATCCGGAAAATCCCAAGGGCATTCGCTACGCACTCAGCGCCACGCAGTTTATTGAAGTTCTCCCGCTGCCTGAAGGCGCGGGGATCAATCGCCTGGACCACACCGCCTGGAATACCGACGATGCCGAATCCCTGCGCCGTTATCTTGACGGCAAATCATGGAAGGTGCCGGGCCAGGTGGAGCGCGGCGCAGACGGCAGCCGCTGGTTTGCTGTCAAAGATCCCGAAGGCAACAAGGTGGTGTTTGTGCAGCCGCCCGCGCAACCGAAGCCGGTGGTCGATCCGGACGTCATCGGCCGACACATCATCCACGTCGGCTTCCTGGTCCATAGCCGCGCCCTCGAAGACACTTTTTATCGCGACCTGCTCGGTTTCCGCCCCTATTGGTTTGGCGGCATGCAGGACACCAAAGTTGACTGGGTGAGCCAGCAAGCCCCGGACGGCCACGACTGGGTGGAATACATGCTCACCAGCGGCCCATCCGGTTCGGGGATTCCGGCAACCATGTCGCAGCACAATCTGGGCGTGCTCGACCATCTCTCCATCGGCGAAGACTCCGTGCCGCAGGCGTACAAGGTGCTCGAAGCCGGTAACCGCCTGACCGGAACCCACGATGCCCAGCCCAAAATCGGCAAGGACGGAAAGTATCAGTTCAACCTTTACGATCCCGACGGCACCCGCATCGAGCTGATGAATTTTCATGCGAGCGAGAAGCCGTGTTGTTCGCCGTTTACGGCGGAGGATCCGGCGGAGTAGGCAACAGGCGGGTGTCTGTGAATTCCCCACTTGAAGCGGCGGAATGCCGATCCTGGGATCACGCTGCGGCTCTTTCAATTGCTGCCCGGTTCAATGCTTTCAGGCGGGGAGTCTGCTTATCTACCAGTAACTGCCGAGTTGGCGACAATCCGATCAGAACTCCGAAGAGCTTCGAGAATCGAAGCGTTTTCAATCTTTCGTGCGTCTCTTGATTTACTATTGCTCTCGGAGTGAAGAGAGACGTCACAGTCTTTCGTAGTGACCCGACGCTTGGAGGTTCACATGCTCAAGTATTTGCTGGCTTTTGGGCTTTCAATTCCGCTGTGTTGTCACTGTCAGAGCTACGCCGACTCGCCCTTCTACAGGGCAATATCTGCCATTCCATCGACAGCGCATGTAGAAGGATGGGCACACGGGAGCATTAAGGCAAACGGCATCGTGATCGACCTTTCCGAATCGGTGCCTTGGTCGTCACCGGATCGTGACGAAATCCGAGGCGGGTCACTCATCGATTCGAGGGTAGATGGAAACAAACCTGGCCAGATTTTCCACTACATTATGCAGTACACTCAATTGAATGTGGTATTCGGGTATGATCTGCTAGTAGAACCTATCGAGGGCACAGACAAGATCAAGTGCACATTCAGCGTCCTCACCGATCCCGACACAGCTTGGCGCCGCAACAAGGATGTTTCCCCCGTTGCTCTCCCGGCTGACCTGACCTCTCTCGTGATCAAATCCGGCGATGCCATCTCAATCACGACGCTCCCACTCGGTCAGGGCAGAATTGCGGTGGTCCACTATCTTCGCCTCACCCGGACCGATCTAGCGCCTGCGTCCACTCAATAATCAGCGATCTTTGTACGATGCTTTCGTCACGCGAAAGGCATCAGCATCTTTGCGGATGTGTCACCGGCTATCCGGAAATTACTGGTTGATTAACGCACCCTGCACGCCAGGCGCGGCATTGAGCGTCGCAGCGCGAACGCCGTTCGCGCGTTAAAATCCTTCTATGCCTGCTGCCGCGCTCGCTCCTGAAGTTTTGGCCAAGTATGAGCCCGTCATTGGACTCGAGGTGCATGTGCAACTGCTGACCGCCAGCAAGGCCTTTTGCGGGTGCGCGAATCATTTTGGCTCGGAGCCCAACACCAACATCTGCCCGGTGTGTCTGGGCCTACCCGGCGCGCTTCCCGTTCTGAACGCAAAGGCGGTTGACTTCGCTACCCTCGCCGCACTGGCCATCGGCTGCGAAGTGCGCGAGCGGTCGATCTTCGCCCGCAAGAATTATTTCTATCCCGACCTGCCCAAGGGCTACCAGATCTCCCAGTACGACAAGCCCCTCGCCGAGCATGGATTCATCGAAGTGCCCACCGCAAATGGCACGATGAAACGCATCGGCGTAACCCGCCTGCACATGGAAGAAGACGCGGGCAAAAGTCTCCACGACGGCTTTGCCGACTCCGCTAAGCGCACCTATCTCGACCTGAACCGCTGCGGGACGCCGCTGGTTGAAATTGTCTCCGAGCCCGACATACGAACCCCCGACGAGGCCTTCGAGTACCTCACCCGGCTCAAGGAAATCCTGCTCTACACCGGCGTCTCCGACTGCAACATGGAGGAAGGCTCCCTGCGCTGTGACGCCAATGTGAGTGTCCGCCTGAAGGGCGCGCCGCAATTTGGGACCAAGGCCGAAGTCAAGAATGTCAACAGCTTCCGCTTCGTCCGCGCCGCGCTGGAATACGAAATCGAGCGCCAGATTGAAGTGCTCGAATCCGGTGGGCGCGTGACCCAGGAGAGCCGCACCTGGAACGCCACCGAAGGCCGCACGTACTCCATGCGCTCAAAGGAGCAGGCCCACGATTACCGCTACTTCCCTGAGCCGGACCTGCCGCCGCTCATCGTTTCCCACGAATCTCTTGAACGCAGGCGAGCGGAGCTCCCCGAGCTGCCCGAAGCCCGCCGCGCGCGCATGATTGCCGAATACGCACTCAACCTTCAGGACGCTTTCACGCTGACCGCGTCCCGCGAGTTCGCCGACCGCTTTGAAGCTGCCGCCCGCGCCGCCCGCAGCCCACGTCGCGTGGCCAATTTGCTGCTCAGTGAGGTTGGCGGCCGGCTGAAGGCCCTGGGCCTCGAACAGGAGCAGTCTCCCGTTTCGATGGCCGGCATTGTACTGGCCGCCGATCTGCTTGATGAGGGCAAGATCAGCTCCAAGCAGCTCAAGCAGCTCTTCGATGTGTGTTTTGAAAAGGGTGAAGACTTCCCCGCAGTTTACGAGCGCGAGAAGCCCCAGCAGATCACCGACACCGCGGCGCTCGAAGCGCTGATCGACCAGGTCATTGCCGACAACCCCAAACAAGTGGAGCAATATCGCGGTGGAAAGAAAACCGTGGCCGGATTCTTTGTCGGCCAGGTCATGAAAGCCTCAAAAGGCAACGCCAACCCGGCCGTGTTAAACGAATTGGTGATCAGGAAACTGGAAGGATGACGCCTATAATCTATTTAAACCTCAGCTCGCACACAAAATCCTTGCGCGTGTCCCACGAGCTGATGGTCTTGGTCGCACTTTTTTTGCCGTCCTTTTCCGCCCAAAGTTCATGGTCTTCTGACATATCGACCTGCGTGAATTGGAACTTGCCATCGGCGGCCGTGGTATAACTGCGGATCGACTTGGTCTTCAAGTCCCTTAGAAATACGGTTGCGCCGGCCGAGGCAGCGGAGTTCGCGTCCAGAACTTCCCCGCGTACCACACGCATGCCGAAATTTTGGGCCTGCGCCTCTGCCGGTCCGAGCAACACATACGAAAGGCCCACCGGCACAGTCCCTGCCGCCAGTGCGGCACACGCAACCCCGGCCAGCAAAACCGTACGGGAAATCTTCACTCTTCCTCCTCGTCCTCTTCCAACGGCTCGTCGTCCTCGTCCAGTTCGCTGCCCACGGGCGCCAACTCCAGCGGATCTACGCCGACCACCTCGTACTCCGATCCGCATTCGTCACAGGTGACCACATCGCCTTCTTCCACCTCGTCCATCTCGATGGTCAGTTCATTGTCGCATTCAGGGCAGCTGGGCATGGCGGCCTCCTCTCATTCCAAGGCATATCGCGTTGCAGGGTGACGTTATTTGAGGTGCAACATCGCTATCTTTAGGGAGAACCCGGCCTCAGGTCAAGAGGCACACGCCGGATGCGGCCCAGTTCGGAACTCGCAATTCATTGACAAGCATGGAAACCGATTTGCATGAAGGACAAAGTATTCACACGGTCATGCCGGCCTCCGCACTGGGCGAGCCGACCAAGGTGGCGACGATGGCCAGAAGCTTGAAAACACGCAATTTTAGAGTATTTGTCGTATAGACTGAAGGCCCTGCCCTTCGGTGTGACCCACGACGCCAGAATGACATCCGCGCACTCCAGCGTTTACCCTGTTGATAACGATGCCCAGGTTTGGAGCCACTCCGTTTTCCTTCCCCGACTTTCGCGGCGCGACCCGCCGCCTGATTCTCTTCAACCTCTTCGCCTATTTCGCCTTGCTCCTGGGCCAGGTGGGGGCGTCCGAAGCCACGGGGAGGTTCGCGGGCCTGCTCACTTTCACTCCCGGCATCTTTCTGCACGGCGCGCTCTGGCAGCCGCTCACGTATAGCTTCATCCATTTGAGCCTGATTGGAACCCTGTTCGAGCTGCTCTCCCTGTGGTTCCTGGCTGGATTTCTTGAGAGCCTGCACAGCTCCGCCTGGGTCGTCGGCCTTTATGCCGCATCGGTTCTCGGCACTGCCGCAGCCGCGCTCGCCATCTATGCAGCCAGCCCCACGCTGGGGCTTTCGCTTCCAGGGGTTTCACTTTACGGCTGCTTTGGCGGCATCTTCGGCCTGCTCGTGGCTATCGGCTTTCTCTATGGCGATATGGAGTTCCTGCTCTTCTTCACCATCGGCATCAAGGCCCGCTACATGGTGGCTGTCTACGCGCTCATCTCCATCGCCATGCTTTTCGGCCAGCAACGCATGTACGCTTTCGCCCAGCTAGGCGGAGCGCTCGCCGGCCTGCTGTTCATCCGCGTGGCCCCGCGCCGCGGCGTCTCCTTCGCCTTCAGCGAGAGATGGTATGGGATGCGCAATCGCTATTACCGCTGGAAGCGCCGCCGCGCTGCCCGCAAGTTCGAGGTCTACATGCGCTCTCAGGGCCGCACCATCCGCTTCGATGGCAATGGCAACAGGATCGAGGAAGACCCCGACGACAAGAAACGATGGAATTAAGGACAGCCTGCGCAGATCGAACCGCCCGCGCTAACCGGCTCTATTGAGGCGCCCGCGCGCTCGAAACGAACCGGATTCGCCATCGTCCCACTTCTTTCTCAAGAATTGCGGACTCAAGCCAGGTGAGCTTTGTCGTGCCAGATGCGTTCTGCACGGAACCTCGGTTAACATAGGCAACCCAGGCTGTCGTGCACGAGACATGCACCTCGGGCTCATTCACTGTCCTGTCCACACGTAGACGCTCCCAGCGGCGTGCAAAGCCTTAGCCAGGTCCATTAATGCGTCTCCGTCGTAGCGCTTGCCCCCATCGAAGGCGTAGAAATCCGGCGCGGCAACCGTGTGAAACAACTTCAGGTCGTCCGTGGTCGCAGCGGCATACATCGTCCGCAAGGCTTGAACGATCTCATCCTGATCCGACGCGGACGCATCGCGACCCGAAGGACTCCGGGCAAAAGCGGCGCCAGCGCACGCAACAATCGTGAACACAGCAGCAATGCGGGCCAGATTCAATAAATTCACCATTCACTCCTTAGGTTGGTTTGATCCCCATTGTCGCATGCTCCCGCGGACAGGAGGTGCATTCCGCACGTCAGCCTGCCCCAACAATATCCGCAGGGCCCGTTTAAGCGTGAGTGGTCTACAATCCATGTTGCAATGTCCACCAAGATCGCTTTTCTTTTTCCGGGGCAGGGATCGCAAGCTGTTGGCATGGGCCGTGAACTTTGCGAGCGCTTCCCCGTTGCTGCGCAGACCTTTGCCGAAGCCGATGACGCGCTGGGGTTTCCGCTTTCCAAACTGATCTTCGAAGGGCCGAACGAAGACCTGCGGCTGACGGAAAACACGCAGCCGGCGATTCTGACCGTCAGCGTGGCCGCGTGGCGGGTGCTGGCGCAGCACGGCGTTAAGCCGGCTCTTGCCGCGGGCCACTCGCTCGGCGAGTGGACGGCCAACGTGGCCGCGGGAACGCTGAGTTTTGCGGATGCAGTCCGGGCCGTGAAGGCTCGCGGCCGGGCCATGCAGTTGGCTGTGCCGGCCGGGCAGGGCGCCATGGCCGCCATCCTCTCTTTGGATCCCGCCCTGGTAGCCGAAGCATGCCGCGAGGCCGAGGCCGAAACCGGCCTGACCGTGGCCGCCGCCAACTTCAACTCCCCCAACCAGACTGTAATTTCCGGCGCGCTCGCAGCGGTCGAAAAAGCATCGGCCCTGGCGAAAGCAAAAGGCGCGCGCCGCGCCGTGATGCTTCCGGTCAGCGCGCCCTTCCACTGCGCGCTGATGCAGCCCGCGCAGGAGGAAGTTGCGCGCGTGCTCGCCGCGCTGACGCTGGGCGAGCCGCGCATTCCCGTGGCCGCCAACGTGACTGGCGGGCTGGTCACCACCGCCGCAGCCGCCGGCGACGCCCTCATCCGCCAGGTCACCGGCGCGGTGCGCTGGGTTGACTGCGTGCATGCGCTGGCGGCCGCCGGGGCTAACGTTTTCATTGAAGCCGGCCCCGGCAAAGTCCTCTGCGGCCTGCTCGCCCAGATCGACCCCACGCAGAAGTCCCTCAATGTCGAAGACGCCGCCAGCCTGGAGAAGACTCTCGCGGCCCTGGCGGGTGATGAAGTCCGGGGCGAATAGTCCCGTGCGGTTTTCAACCTCGATTCAGCTCATGCCTTGGTAGACTTTTCTGCTTCCGCGACGAGTTCTTCGGAGTGGCGATGAGCATTCCGGGAGTGCTCCAGCGCCTGCTTGCTGAGTTCATGGGCGGTCAGATGATCCGACTTTTCGTGGGCGGCGGCGGCAGCGCCGTGGGCGTGTTCTGCCAGGTTATGCAGTTCCGCGGCTCGATCGTGCGTACTCTGGGGCATAGTGCCTCCTGTCCTGTTCGATGCAAAACAAGCCGGCACGGTCAACGGAACAATCTCCTGATGCCCCGATAAAGTGCAAAAGCTCCATGCTCGTCGCCTTTCCGCGATGAGCATGGAGCCCGCAACGCAAACCCGCCGGCCTTCTATGGCCCCAGATACAACTCCACTCCCGGCGGCGAGAAGTTCAACGTGTGGGCCTTGGGGTCGTAGTCCAGATCGAGCGCTCCGCTCTTGCGCCCGTTGATCAGGACCGCCGCCAGCAACACATTGCCATAGATGCGCGCCGCCACAATCTTGTGAGACTGGATGACGCCATACTCATTGTCCGGGCTGGTCGGGCTCCAGTCCTCCTGGAACCGCGAAAACGGGTAGGCGCCACTCCTGGCCGGATGCTGCTGCCAGTCCTTGTCGTGAATCCAGATCCCGTAGGCCTTGGGCAGGTCGTTCTTTTCAACGGCGGTAAGAAAATTGTTGATCGCAGCCCGACCCATCAGATGAGCGTTCCAGTTCCACGGCCAATCCACAGGCCGGCCGGCCACCAGCCACCAGCCCACCAACAGCACCAGAAACAGACCCGCGGCGCTGTAACCAATCACACGGTGCCGCCGGTCGCCGACTTCATCGAACTTGGGAGCGTCCATCAAGGTCATGGTGATAGTTCCTCAAACTTAGAATAAGGCAAAGAAGAGAACAGGGTTCAGAGGTCAGAGATCAAAGTTCAGATTCGAATCCCAATGAACCCACTCTTTCTTCAGACACCGGAAACAACCCACCAGTTCCTGGGCAAGATCATAAGCTTCTACTCACTGGCTCCAGGGAGTCTGTTCCCTATTCTCTGTTCCGTGCTCTTGACTATCCACTATTCCCTATTCCCTGCTCTTCCCTATTCCCGGCTATACATCGTCCTGCTTTTTTCTTTATGCCGCTCCAGCGCCAGCTCAATGAGACGGGTGATCAACTCCGGGTAGGGCAATCCAGAAGCCTCCCATAGCTTGGGATACATGCTGATCTTGGTAAATCCGGGCATGGTGTTCACTTCATTCAGATAGATCCGCCGCTTGCCGTCCGGCTCCATCAGAAAGTCCACGCGCGCGAGCCCGGCTAAATCGCAGGCCCGGAAGGCCGCCACCGCCATCTCCCGCACACACTTCGATTCCGCGCGGCTCAGCTTCGCCGGAATCACCGGCACAGACCCTTCGGAAAGATACTTTGCCTCGTAGTCGTAGAACTCCTTGCCGGGAATGATCTCACCCACCACGCTGGCCTGCGGCTGGTCGTTGCCCAGCACTGCAACCTCCAGTTCGCGAGCCTTGGCTTTGGCGCCGCCCACGCCTTGCTCCACCACCAGCTTTCGATCGAATTTAGCGGCCTCGGTCAGCGCCGGTCCCAGCTCCTTGCGGTCATGCACTTTGCTGATCCCCACCGACGAACCCAGATTGGCCGGCTTCACAAACAGCGGGTATTTCAGAGCCGCCTCCACGCGCGCGATGGCTTTGCGCGGCGTTGTTTCCCACTCCGCGCGCAGCAGCGTGACGTGCTTGACGATCGGCAGGCGCGCGTCGGCAAACAGACGCTTCATCACGTCCTTGTCCATGCCTGCGGCGGATCCCAGCACACCGGATCCCACATAGGCAATGCCCGCCAGCTCAAACAGCCCCTGGATGGTGCCATCCTCGCCAAATGTCCCATGCAACACCGGAAACACCACATCGAGATTCGCGGGCGGCGTCTGAGCGCTCCCTGCGGTCATCGCCACACCGGTCTCAACCGGCTCCGGAGCCAGCAGAGTGGGAATCCCCTCCTGCAGCAGCTTGGCTCCCGGCGTCGCCTCCGGGTCGCCGGCCCGCAGTCGCCGCGCTACTGCGGTCGGGTCGCCTTCGAGAAGATTGTGCGCATCCCCGGCCGCTAGCCAGTGGCCGTCCTTGGTGATCCCAATCGGCACCACATCGAACTTCTTGCGATTGATCGCCTTCAAAACCGAAGCCGCCGACAGCAGCGAAACCTCATGCTCGCCGCTCCGCCCGCCAAACAAAATCCCAACCCGCAGTTTTTTCGCCATTTCTCTCTTCGATCACCGCATTAGCTACGCAAACGCTCAATTCGAACACAAAGCAGAACCCATTTCACAGTATTTTCTTCCCAAACGCCGAGCAAGCCAGCTCCACCGCCAGGTCGGCCGTGCGGTTATGCTCATCGATCACCGGGTTCACCTCGACAATCTCAAAGCTCAGCAACCGCCCGTGATCGGCAAGAATCTCCATCGCCAGGTGGGCTTCGCGGTAGGTGGCGCCGCCGCGCACCGGCGTACCCACCCCCGGCGCGTCCTCGGGATCGATCCAGTCCATGTCCAGCGACACATGATAGCCCGCCGTGCCGTCCCCGGCCGCCCGCAGCGCCTCTTCCATCACAGTGCGCATGCCGCGCTCATCGAGATCGCGCATCGTGTAGACATGGGCCACACCGGCGCGGCGAATATTCTCCCGCTCCGCCGCATCGATATCGCGCACGCCGATCAGGACGGTGTTGGCCGCCGCGACCTTGGGCGAGTACCCGAAGATGTTCGCCAGCGGCTCCGGCCCCAGCCCCAGCAACGCGGCCAGAGGCATGCCATGCACATTGCCTGAGGGCGAGGTCTCCGGCGTGTTGATGTCGGAGTGGGCATCGATCCAGATCACGCCGATTTTCTCTCCCTTGCGGCGATAGAACTCAGCTACGCCCGACACCGAGCCGGCCGCCAGCGAGTGGTCCCCGCCCAGTACCAGAGGCGTCATGCCCTCTTGCAGCGTTTTCATGACGGCTTCTGCGGTGCGCATGCAGGTTTCCGCAATCTCCACCAGGTAGCGCGCGCTCTTGTCACCGGACCTCTGCGTCTCCGCGATCTCCACCAGGATGTTGCCACCATCCGTCACCTGGTGTCCCAACGCCTCAAGCCGCGCCTCAAGGCCGGCCACCCGCATTGCCGAAGGTCCCATGTCCACCCCGCGACGGCTGGCTCCCATATCCAGCGGAACTCCGATCACGCGAATGCGGCGCGTTGGTTGTGCCTGGGTGCCACCGCGCGAGAATGATGACGCTGTATTAGAAATTTCTGAAGTTTCCGACATCCAAACAGCTCCTTGCGCTGCACTCCGCCGCCCTTCCAGTGCCACCATAGAGCGCCCACATACCCCAAAATGGCTATTAGACCAGATTCATATAAGAGTAGGATTGAGACTTGCCCCGAATCCTGCCAGATTCCCGTCCGCCGAGGCATGCGGATGTTCTTTCGCGCTGGGCTTATTGATTCGCCTTTTCTGCCGATAGTAGTTGTGGTGGACCGAACTACTCTACGTCGGTGCGAATGGTTTATCTCGATGAAGAGATTGATTTTAGCGGTTGCGATGGTTCTCGGTTGGGCTACGGCAGCCCAGGCTGCGGCGCCCACCCCCCTCACCACGCTCCGTGCCATTCATGCCGTGACCAATGCTGAGACCCGCGAGAACATTCCCGTCGCCTTTGAAGCCACGGTTGGCTATTCGCGCGGTTATGAAAAGATCCTGGTTGTACAGGATGGCGACATCGCCATCTGGGTAACCCCCCCCCATACCACACAAATGGCTACCGGAGATCGCGTCCTGATTCGCGGAACCATGCAAGCAAGCTTCCGCCCGCTGGTGGTCGCCGATCAGGTGACCCTGCTCCGCCACGATGCCCCGCCCAAACCCCTGCCGGTAGACTTCGATGGGTTAATTCGTTCCCAACACGACTGTCTCCTGGTCACGGTGCATGCGGTTGTGCACGCAGCAGACCTGGTGAAGAGCCCGATGGGGCCGGAGCGCAGCGCGCGCCTGCAAGTCCTCGCCGACGGAGGGCCGATCGAAGCGAATCTGGATAGCGATGACGCCCAGGCCCTTACTGACCTGCTCGACGCCGAGGTTGAGATCACGGGGGTTGCGGGCGGAAAGTTCGACGACAAGATGCAGCAGACAGGGGTCTCGCTCTACGTCTCGTCCCTGGCAAACATAAAGGTTCTCAAGCGCGCCGTCGCCAATCCCTGGTCCCTTCCGGTAACGCCCATGGATCGGGTTCTGGCCGTCTACCATGTACGCGACTTGACTCCCAGGGTCCGCATTCAGGGAACCATCACCTACTATCAACCCGGCAGGGCCCTCGTGCTTCAGGAGGGTTCCAAGAGCATGTGGATCGCAACTTATACCCGCGAACCCTTACAGATCGGCGATCACGCGGACGCAACGGGCTTTCCCGAAGCGCAAGACCGAATGTTGACGCTCACTGACGGCGAAATCCGGGATAGCCACATCCGTGCGCCCATCGCTCCGCAGAAGGCAACGTGGCAGCAACTCGGCTACTGGAGCAAAAACTCCCCCGGTGGCCATTTGTACGATTTGGTCTCCATCGAAGGCCAGGTGGTGACCGAAGTTCGGGAGGCCTCGCAGGACGAATACGTTCTTTCGTCCGATGACCGGCTGTTCACCGCCATCTACCACCACCCCACGCCCACCGGCACGCTCCCGCCCATGGCGCAGGTTCCTCTCGGGTCTAAGGTCCGCATTACCGGAATCTGCGTGATCGTGGAGTCCGGTTCAGTCAAGCCTGGAGAAGAGGTTCCGTTCAACATCCTGTTGCGTTCGGTCGACGATATATCCATCCTGGCCGAGCCTTCCTGGTTGAACATTGAAAACCTCAAGCGCCTGGTCAGGCTTCTGGTGTTGATCATCGTCGCCGTGGTCGTCTGGGGCGCAACCCTCAACAGCAAAATCCATCGCCAGACGGCGGATCTCTCTGCCCGCAGAGCCGCCGAGGTCGCGCTGGAGCGCCGCATGGCGCAGCTCGAAATGCGGCGCAGCCGGGTACTCGAGGACATCCACGGATCACGGCCCTTGGCTGAGCTGCTCGAGGAAATCACGGAAATGGTATCCTTCCGGCTGGAAGGCGCGCGCTGCTGGTGCGAGGTCGCCGATGGAGCGCGGCTGGGGAATTATCCGCCTGCGCCGGGGACCCTGCGCCTGGTTCGCGAACCGATTCCCGCCCGCGCCGGTCCGACGCTCGGTGTGCTCTACGCAGGGTTCGACCCGGGAACCCAGCCCGTCGCCACCGAAGCCGAGGCCCTCACTGTCGGCGCGCACCTCGCCACCCTGGCTATCGAGACCCGCCGCCTTTACTCCGACCTGCTGCACCGCTCGGAGTTCGACCTGCTCACCGACATCCACAACCGCTTCTCGCTGGAGAAACAGATCGCGGCTCTCATTGAGGGGGCTCGACACAATGCCAGCATCTTTGGGTTGATCTTCATCGATCTCGATCAGTTCAAACAGGTCAACGACCTCTACGGTCATCACATCGGAGATCTGTATCTGCAGGAAGTGGTCAGACGCATGAAGCATCAGCTTCGCGCCCACGATATGCTTGCGCGGCTGGGCGGCGACGAGTTTGCCGTTCTGGTCCCGATCGTGCGCAACCGCGCCGCCGCCGAAGAAATCGCCGTCCGCCTGGAACGCTGCTTCGACGACCCGTATGCCATCGAGGGACATCTTCTGAGTGGAGCGGCAAGCGTGGGCATCGCACTCTATCCGGAAGATGGGGCCACCATAGACAGCCTGCTCAGCGCCTCCGACGCCGCCATGTATGAGGCAAAAAATGCCGGGAAAGAAATCGCTCAAATGCTTGCCGACCAGCAGAAATCCGACCTCACGCTCAAACACTCCGCATAAGAATCGAAGGATTTGCCGCTAAACGCAAAACAGGCCCGGCTTGCACCGGGCCCGTTGAGTTGGCAAGAAGAGATCGCTAGCGAAGTTAGCGGCCCTATTCGGCAGCCATTTCTTCGGCCTCGCCCTCTTGCCGCATCAGTTCCAGCTCGCGCTCGGCCGCCTCAATCTCCGCGGTAACCTCCTGCTGCACACGCGCCGCCGCTTCCTCCAGCTCCGGCGAGAGCTGCACGTTGCGGTAGTACTCGAGACCGGTGCCGGCCGGAATCAGCCGTCCCACGATCACGTTCTCCTTCAGGCCGCGCAGGTTGTCAATCGCGCCGTTGATGCTGGCCTCAGTGAGCACGCGGGTCGTCTCCTGGAAGCTGGCGGCGGAGATAAAGCTGTCGGTCGAGAGCGATGCCTTGGTGATGCCCAGCAGCAGCGGACGCCCGATGGCCGGACGGCCGCCATTGGTCAGAACCCGCTCGTTCTCCTCGCGGAAGCGGAATCGGTCCACTTGCTGCTCCATCAGGAAATTAGTATCGCCCACTTCATCGATCCTGACCCAGCGCAGCATCTGCCGCACAATCACTTCGATGTGCTTGTCGCTGATGGCCACGCCCTGCAGCCTGTAGACCTCCTGGATCTCGTTCACCAGATAAGACTGCAGCTCCTTTTCACCCAGCACCGCCAGAATATCGTGCGGGTTCAGCGGCCCATCCATCAGCGGATCGCCGGCGCGCAGCCGTTCGCCTTCCTGCACGTTCACGTGGATGCCGCGCGGCACCGAGTATTCCTTTTCGTCGCCGTTGTCCGCGGTTACGTAAATCTTGCGCTGACCCTTGGCCACTTCGCCGAAGCGAACCACGCCGTCGATTTCGCTGATGATCGCCGTCTCGCGCGGCTTGCGCGCTTCGAACAATTCCACCACCCGCGGCAGACCGCCGGTGATGTCCTTGGTGCGCGTGCTCTCCTTGGGAATCTTTGCCAGCACGTCGCCGGGGCCCACATCTTCGCCATCCTGAATCATGAGGTGAGCGCCACGCGGCAGCAGATAGCGCTTGCTGGCCTTGGCGTTCTTGACCAGGAATGCCGGCTGCCGCTTCTCGTCCGGAGCGTCGGCCACCACCCAACGCGAGAGGCCGGTCACTTCATCCACTTCTTCGTTGAGCGTAATCCCTTCCTGCAGATCTTTGAACTGCACCGTGCCGCCGATCTCGGTAAGAATGGCGTAGGTGTACGGATCCCACTCGGCCAGTAACTGGCCAAGCTTTACGTGCTCACCGTCCTTGACCTTGAGGCGCGCGCCATAGACCACGACGTAGCGCTCCTTCTCGCGGCCGCGCTCGTCCACAATCGCCACCGAACCGGAGCGGTTCATGACCGCAAGCGTGCCGTCCTTGCTTTCCACTGTGCTCAGGTTGATGAAGCGCACAAAGCCGTTGTTCTTGGCGTCGAGGCGCGACTTGTCCGACACGCGGCTGGCCGTGCCGCCGACGTGGAAGGTACGCATGGTCAACTGCGTTCCCGGCTCGCCGATGGATTGTGCGGCAATGACGCCGCAGGTTTCGCCCAGCTCTACCATGCGCCCCGAACCCAGATTGCGTCCGTAGCACAGCGCGCATACGCCTCGCCGCGATTCGCACGTAAGCACGGAGCGGATCTTGACCTTTTCGACGCCCGCGCCCTGAATTGCCGAAGCGCTGTCTTCATCGATGCCTTGGTTCACATCGACCACAATGTTGCCGTCATAGTCCTTGATGCGCTCCAGCGTCACGCGCCCGATGATGCGGTCGCGCAGCGGTTCGATGATCTCGCCCGACTCAACAATGGCGCTCACGTAGATGCCCTCGACCGTGCCGCAGTCGTATTCCGTCACGATGACATCCTGGGCCACATCCACAAGCCGCCGCGTCAGGTAGCCGGAGTCGGCGGTCTTCAATGCCGTATCCGCCAGGCCCTTGCGCGCGCCGTGCGTGGAGATGAAGTATTCGAGCACCGTTAACCCTTCGCGGAAGTTGGCCGTGATGGGCGTCTCGATGACTTCGCCCGAAGGCTTGGCCATCAGTCCGCGCATGCCCGACAGTTGCCGAATCTGCTGCTTCGATCCGCGCGCGCCGGAATCGGCCATGATGTAGATCGGGTTCATGGCCCCTTCGTCGTCGGCCCGCTTCATGTTGCCGAACATTTCGTCGGCCACCTGGTCGGTCACCGCAGACCACATCTGGATCACCTTGTTGGAGCGTTCGCCGTTGGTGATAGCGCCGTCCATGTACTGCTTCTGGACCTCGATCACCTTCTTGTCGGCCGCATCCACTGTGGTGTATTTGCTGTCTGGAATCACCATGTCGTCGAGGCCGACAGACAGGCCCGACTTGGTGGCGTAGTGGAAGCCCAGCGACTTGATGCGGTCCAGCATGCCCACCGTGACCTCAAGGCCCAGGTTTTGGTTGCAATAGTTCACCAGTTGCCCGATGCCCTTCTTCTTGAGCAGGCCGTTGACATACGGCATCCCCGCCGGCAGCGAGTCGTTCAGAATCACGCGGCCCACCGTGGTGGAGATGTATTCCTTGTTGAAGTCGACCGGTTCGGTGTGCGTGAGATCCTGGTCGTCATAGGCCGTGGTCATGTCCAGCACCTTGCCCGTATAGCGCAGCCGGATCGGCGTAAGCGTCTCCACTTCTCGGGCTTCGAGCGCCATCAGAATCTCTTCCGTGTTGGCAAACACCCGCCCCTCGCCCTTGCCGCCCTTCTTGGCCTTGGTCAGGTAATAAAGGCCCAGCACCATGTCCTGCGTGGGCACCGTAATCGGCTGCCCGGAGGCCGGCGAAAGAATGTTGTGCGAGGCCAGCATCAGCACGCTGGCTTCAATCTGCGCCTCAGGCGACAGAGGAATGTGGACCGCCATCTGGTCGCCGTCGAAGTCCGCGTTGAACGCGGTGCAAACCAGCGGGTGAATCTTGATGGCTTTGCCTTCGACGAGCACCGGCTCAAAGGCCTGAATGCCCAGCCTGTGCAGCGTGGGAGCGCGGTTCAGCAGCACCGGGTGGTCCTTGATGACTTCTTCAAGGATGTCCCAAACGACCGGCTCCTGCATCTCCACCATCTCCTTGGCTTGCTTGATGGTGGTGCAATGCCCGGTCTGTTCGAGGCGATGATAGATGAACGGCTTGAACAGCTCGAGCGCCATCTTCTTCGGCAGCCCGCACTGGTGCAGCTTCAATTCGGGACCAACCACGATCACCGAACGGCCCGAGTAGTCCACGCGCTTGCCGAGCAGGTTCTGCCGGAAGCGTCCCTGCTTGCCCTTCAACGTGTCGGAGAGGGATTTCAGCGGCCGATTGTTGGCGCCGCGCAGCACGCGGCCACGGCGGCCATTGTCAAACAGCGCGTCCACCGCTTCCTGCAGCATGCGCTTCTCGTTGCGAACAATCACTTCCGGCGCGTGCAGGTCCATCAGCTTCTTCAACCGGTTGTTGCGGTTGATCACGCGGCGATAGAGATCGTTCAAATCGGACGTGGCAAAGCGTCCGCCATCCAGCGGCACCAGCGGGCGCAGCTCCGGTGGAATCACGGGCAGCACGTCGAGAATCATCCATTGCGGCTTGTTCGAGCTCTTGCGGAACGCCTCCACGACCTTCAGCCGCTTGGCAAACTTAATCTTCTTCTGCACGGACGTTTCCGTCTTCATTCTTTCGCGCAACTCAACGCCCAGCTCTTCGATCTGCACCCGCTTGAGCAATTCCTTAATGGCTTCGGCGCCCATCATGGCCTTGAAGCCCGAGGGACGGAACTGCTGATCCAGTTCGCGGAATTTGCCTTCGTCCTTGATGATCTCGCGATCCTTTACCGGCGCGTCACCGGGATCGACCACGACATACGACTCGAAGTACAAGATACTTTCGAGGTCGCGCAGCGAAATGTCGAGTAGGTGGCCAATGCGCGAAGGCAGGCCCTTGAAGAACCACACATGCGAGCACGGAGAAGCCAGCTCGATGTGCCCCATGCGCTCGCGGCGCACTTTGCTCACCGTCACTTCCACGCCGCATTTGTCGCAGATCACGCCGCGGTGCTTCATGCGCTTGTACTTGCCGCACAGGCACTCCCAGTCGGTCACCGGTCCAAAGATGCGAGCGCAAAACAGGCCGTCGCGCTCCGGCTTGAAGGTGCGATAGTTGATGGTCTCCGGCTTGGTGACCTCTCCATGCGACCAGCTGCGGATCTTCTCCGGCGAAGCAAGCATGATGCGGATGGCGTCAAAGTCGGTAATGGGACCGGAAAGCTCAAACGGGTTCGAACGGAACAAGGCGACCCTCCTTGGCAGGCCTTTTTGACGCCTGCCGCGGTGTTTCCCGGGATTCTTTTACGGGCTCTTCCTTCCCGGGAAGCGGTGTTTGCCGCTTTCAAGAAGAACCCAAACTACAGCTTCTAGCTTTTAGCCTTTAGCTCCTGGCCCTCTCTTGCTATCGTCATGCTGCCGCGGAATTCATTGGCAGCACGATCGAGCTGGAAGCCAAGAGCTAGAAGCTGAAAGCTGGTCTTAGTCGGCCACCGCCGCCAAATCCGGCGCGGGCAGTTTCTTGATCAGATCCGCGCGCTTGATCAACTCCACGTCAAGGCACAGCGACTGCAACTCGCGAATCAGCACGTTGAACGACTCAGGAACGCCCGGCTCAATCGCCGCCTCGCCCTTCACGATGGCCTCATAAATCTTGGTGCGGCCATACACGTCGTCCGACTTCGCCGTCAGCAATTCCTGCAGGATGTAAGCCGCTCCGTACGCTTCGAGGGCCCACACTTCCATCTCGCCGAATCGTTGCCCGCCAAACTGCGCTTTGCCGCCCAGCGGCTGCTGCGTAATCAGCGAATACGGTCCGATGGAACGCGCATGAATCTTGTCGTCCACCAGGTGCGACAGCTTGAGCATGTAGATGTAGCCCACCGTCACCGGCTGCTCAAACTGCTCGCCGGTCATGCCGTCATAGAGCGCCGTCTTGCCCGATGAAGGCAAACCGGCCGAAGCCAGCAGAGCCTTGATCTCGCTCTCCTGCGCGCCGTCGAACACCGCGGTCCCGAACCAGATGCCGCGTTCCATGCCGGCTCCCACGCGCAGCAGCATTTCGTCGTCCAGATCCAGCAATTGGCGCAGCGTTGCGGTGCCCGCGAACTCTTTCTTGAAAAGTTCGCGCGTGTACGCCGCATCCGTATTGGCCTTGATCAGGTCGGCGATCTTCTTGCCCAGCGCATGCGCGGCCCAGCCCAGGTGCGTCTCCAGAATCTGGCCCACATTCATACGCGAAGGCACGCCCAGCGGATTGAGAACAATCTCCACCGGAGTTCCATCGGGCAGATATGGCATGTCTTCTTCCGGCAAGATGCGCGCGATCACGCCCTTGTTGCCGTGACGGCCGGCCATCTTGTCGCCCACACTAAGCTTGCGCTTCATGGCCACATACACCTTGACCAGCTTGATCACGCCCGGAGGCAGTTCGTCGCCCTTTTGCAGCTTCAGGATCTTCTCGTTGGTGATCTTGCGCAGCACTTCAATCTGCCGCGAGGTCATCTCCTCGATCTCGTCGATCTGCTCGTTGACGCGCGGGTCCTTGTCGGCGTAGCGAATGCGCTTGAGGTTCTTGGTGGAAATGCGCTCGATCGTTTCGCGGTCCAGCAGCACGCCCTTGGTGAGCAAACGCTTGTTGGTCCGCTCGTCATGCAAGTCGGCCAGCACTTCTTTAGCGCCCAGAATGCCCTCAAGCCGCTTCAACCGCTCATCCGTCAGAATGCGGATTTCGTCGCCCAGGTTCTTCTCGAGCTTGGCCACGTACTCGCCCTCGATCAGCTTGGCGCGCTCATCCTTTTCCTGCCCCTTGCGGCTGAAGATGCGCACATCCACCACCGTGCCCTCAATGCCCGGAGGACAGGTGAGCGAGGCGTCGCGCACATCGCCGGCCTTTTCGCCGAAGATCGCGCGCAGCAGCTTTTCTTCCGGGGTAAGCTGGGTTTCTCCCTTGGGAGTCACCTTGCCTACCAGAATGTCGCCGTGCTTGATCTGGGCGCCGATGCGGATCACGCCGCTCTCGTCCAGATCGCGCAGCGCATGTTCGCTCACGTTGGGAATGTCGCGCGTGATTTCCTCGGGACCGAGCTTCGTATCCCTCGCCTCGATCTCGAACTCCTCGATGTGCACCGAGGTGTAGTAGTCCTCCCGCACCAGCTTTTCGCTGATCAGGATCGCGTCCTCAAAGTTGTACCCGCGCCAGGGCATGAAGGCCACCAGCACGTTGCGTCCCAGCGCCAGCTCGCCCTGCTCGGTGCAAGGCCCATCGGCGATAACCTGGCCCTTCACCACACGGTCGCCCTCGCGGACAACGGGCTTCTGGTTGATGCAGGTGTTCTGGTTTGACCGTTTGAACTTGATGAGCTGATAAATATCGGAGCCCACCTCGCGCGAAAGCTGCGTGGGATGATGTTCGCCCTCCACGCGCACAATAATGCGCTCGGAGTCCACTGAATCAACGAAGCCGTTGCGTTTGGCCAGGATCACGGCGCCGGAATCGCGCGCCGTCACACCCTCCATGCCGGTGCCGACCAGCGGCGCCTCTGCAACTAACAAGGGAACCGACTGGCGCTGCATGTTGGCGCCCATCAGCGCGCGGTTGGCATCGTCATGCTCCAGGAACGGCACCAGCGACGCGGCCACTGAGACCAGTTGCTTGGGGCTCACATCGATATAGTCCACGTCGGTGCGATTCACCAGCACAAAGTTCCCCTGCCGGCGCGCGTTCACCAGATCCTCGGTGATCTCGCCCTTGTCGTTGAACTCGATATTGGCCTGCGCGATGGTGTGCTTGTCCTCTTCCCACGCGGAAAGATAAAAGCTGAACGGAATCTGGTCGATCAGCCGCTTGCCCTCTTTTTTCAGCTTGGCATTCAGCTTTGCCGCTTCTTCCTTCTCGATGTGATCGCCCACGCGCAGGCCGCTCTCGCCGGCGTTGGCAATCTCCACGTAGTCCAGAATCCGCGAGTCCTTGACCTTGCGATACGGCGACTCGATGAATCCATATTCATTGATGCGCGCAAAACAGCTCAGCGAGCTGATCAGTCCGATATTCGGACCTTCCGGCGTCTCAATCGGGCAGATGCGCCCGTAGTGCGTCGGGTGCACGTCGCGGACTTCAAAACCTGCGCGCTCACGCGACAAGCCGCCCGGTCCAAGGGCCGACAGGCGGCGCTTGTGCGTAATCTCCGACAGCGGATTGGTCTGGTCCATGAATTGCGACAACTGCGATGAGCCGAAAAACTCGCGGATGGCCGCCATCACCGGCTTGGCGTTGATCAGGTCGTGCGGCATGGCCGTCGAAAGCTCCTGATACACGCTCATCTTTTCCTTAATGGCCCGCTCCATGCGCACCAGCCCGATGCGGAACTGGTTCTCCATCAGCTCGCCCACAGCGCGCACGCGCCGATTGCCCAGATGATCGATGTCGTCCACCATGCCGATGTTTCTGCGCAGCTTGAGCAGGTAACGGATGGTCGCGTAAAAATCCTCCGGCGTCAGCGTACGATGGTCCAGTTTCGTCGCGTCCTGGTTCTCATAGAGCTTGATGTTGAACTTGAGCCGGCCCACGCGCGAAAAATCATATTTGCGCGCGTCGAAGAACATGCCCTCGAACAGCGCCGTCGCGGTGTCCAGCGTGGGCGGATCGCCCGGCCGCAGCTTGCGGTAAATCTCGATCAGCGCCTCTTCCGGCTTGCGCACCGAGTCGCGCTTCAGCGTGTTGGTGATGATGTTGCCCACCTCGTCGCGCTCCGGGAAGAACACCTCGAAGCTCGCCGCGCCGCTCGAAAGCACCTTGTGCAGCCTGTCGGCGGTCAGCTCGACGTTTGCCTCCACCACCACTTCGCCGGTAGCCAGATCCACCACATCGGACGCGGTGATGGCGCCATCGAGCTCGGCAGACTCGACTTCAACCTTGTCGATGCCCGCGGCGCGGATCGCCTTGAGCGAGTTGGCCGTGATCTTGCGGCCGGAGTGCGCGATCTCCTCGCCGTGATGCAGCACCGCATGCGCGGGTTTGGCGCCCACCAGGTGCGTCAAGGGCTGCGTGGCCGGGGCTACGGCCCAGTGCAGCTTGCCGCCGGCAATGTGCAGCCGGTCCACGGTATAGAAAGTCTTCAGGATTTCTTCGTCCGAACGCAGGCCCAGCGCGCGCAGAAAGATGGTGCCCAGAAACTTGCGCTTGCGGTCGATGCGCACGTAGAGCGTGTTCTTCTGGTCGTACTCGAACTCCACCCACGATCCGCGATAGGGAATGATCTTGCCCAGAAAGTAAGTGCGATTTTGCGCGGTCTCAAAGAAGACACCGGGAGAACGATGCAATTGCGAAACAATCACCCGCTCAGTCCCGTTCACAATAAAGGTGCCATTAGGCGTCATCAGCGGAATATCGCCGAAAAACACCTCCTGCTCCTTGATGTCCTTGATGGACTTGTTGCCGGTCTCCGGGTCCTTCTCGTAGATCGTCAGCCGCACCGTCACCTTTAACGGCGCGGAGAACGTCATGCCTCGCTCTTCGCACTCCTGCTGGTCGTATTTCAACTGCAGGCTCACCGGGTCGCCGCACTTGTTGCAGAAGTCGGGCATGTTCTTGTTGTAGGTGCCGCACTTCTGGCACAACACGTCGCCGGGCAGGAAGGGGTCGGTAATCACCATCGCCCCGCAATGCACGCAAGCCGTGCGCAGATGATGCAGCCCCTTCAAGTGGCCGCACTTGCACTCCCAGTTGCCGATCGAGAAGTCAACAAAATCCAGTTGCGAGATGCCGCGGAAATCGGTGATCGGAAACACCGAGACAAACACCGACTGCAATCCCGAGTCGTCGCGCTCGTTGGGAAGCTTGTCCATCTGCAGAAAGCGCTCATACGAACGCCGCTGCACTTCAATCAGGTTAGGAATCTGGGTTGCGGTGGGAATCTTTGAAAAATCGAGCCTGCTGCGAATCGCGCGCTTCTCGTTGGGCATGCTTCACTCCTGAGGCTCGTCGCTCCGGATTCTCCCCAATTTCTATTGAGGCCCAATCCGGGCCAGCGCCCGAGTCTCGGCGGCGCCGGCTGTTTACGGTAAGAAACTCAAAAAAACAGACTGGCGCACTGCGCAACTCCAGTCCCACCCATTCGCGCCGTCCCGTCCGCTCAGGTAAAGAGCGATAAGCGCACAGGAACATCGCAGGCCAGGCAACCCTGCTCGAAAGAGTCACGTCCAAGTCGCGAGATGGGCATTGCCGTACTGCTGGCAAGTGCGCTAGACTGCGCACAATCGAGGAAGCAAGCGCAAGGGGTGTTGCCGTTCTTTGTACCTATGCGCAATAAGGGGCAGGTTTTCGCCTGTCAGGCACGACCTGCCGCGGTCCGGAGACACGAAAAGCTCGCGAGGACGCAATGCCTCACGAGCGCGGCTTGATGCCTGTGCCCCCATCCGAATTCTGTTGCCCTGCTCTCGCCGATCCCAAAGCTCGCTTCTGCCGCGCCCGCCAGCTCTCGCCCAACCCATCAACGGAAACCCTAGCTAACCCGTTGACCCTACGGCACTTATCCTCAGCTATGCGCGTACCGTCAGAGTGCTTGGCCCTCCTCTGACAACCCCGCGCTTGTGTGCCGCTCCTCAATGCTCAAGACGCGCCGCCCAGCTCCGCTCCCTCCTCGAAAAATTGGAAAAATCGGAAAGAGCCGAAAAGACGCGCAACGAGTATCGTAGCGCGTTCCGGCTGAGCTTGCAAGTCCTTGCGACCACTCGATTCAAGCTTACTTGATTTCGATGGTCGCGACGCCCTCGAACTTCTTCCTGATCGCCTCGGCCTCGTCCTTGGTCGCGCTCTCCTTGATGGCCTTCGGAGCCCCATCCACCAGGTCCTTGGCTTCCTTCAGACCCAGCGAGGTAACTTCGCGTACAGCCTTGATGGTATTGATCTTGTTGGCGCCAAAGTCTTTCAGGATGACCTGGAACTCGGTCTTCTCCTCAACCACCGGAGCTGCCGCGCCCCCGCCACCCGCCGCCACCGCTACCGGAGCCGCCGCTGCCGCCGAAACGCCGAGCCGCTCTTCCAGTTTCTTCACCAAAGCCGCCGCTTCCAGCAGGCTCAGGCTTACAATCTGCTCTTCCAACTGCACTAGATCCGCCATGTTCTTCTCCAATCAGAAATCGTTTGAAATGCCTGTTTCTCAAATGTTGCCCCAGCCTCGATGCCCAATTAGGAAGTTTCCGATGCGCCAGACCTGCGCACTTCCCGCTTGTTTCGCAGCCAAAACCCAAAAAGCAGCTTTTAGCCTTCAGCTTCTAACTCTTAGCTCCTTCGCGGTTCATCCAACGAGCTCAGATTCCGCAAGAAAAAGCTGAAAGCCAGAGGCTAGCAGCTAGAAGCTCGCGGCTTTACGCAGCGGCAAACTTTTCCTTCTCCACACCCTGGCCCAAAACCACCGCCAGGTCGCGGCCCGTCGCATTGAGTACCGTGACCAGCCGCTGCGCCGGAGCATTGATCAGGAACAGCAGCTTCGCGAACAGCTCGTCCTTGCCCGGCATGGTCGCAAGCGACTTCACTTCCGCCACGGTCAGCAGCTTGCCGTCCACAATGCCCAGCTTGAACTGAAACTCCGCGTTGTCGCTGACCCACTTTGAAAATGCCTTGGCCAGCAGCACCGGGTCGCCGGAGGTAAACGCGACCGCGCTCACGCCCTTCAGCCCCTTCAGCGCCGATTCCACCTTGGTGCCCTCGCCAGAGATCGCCGCCAACTTGTTCTTGACCACGCGATACTTGCCGCCCGATTCGCGTACCACCTTGCGCAAGGCAAAGTCCTGGGCCACGGTCAGCTTGGCAAAGGTTCCGACGATCGCCGTCGTCGAGGTGGCCAGCTCCTTGGCCAGCGACTGAACCTTCTCCGTCTTCTTCGCTTTTGAAATTGCCATTGTCCTGCTCCCTCGGCGGGTTGCGCCTTCGCGGCACACTCTCCACCGGCTGTTCCCTGATCCCTGTTTCTAGTGCTTGCCGGCCGCGTCCGCAACGGCTGAATCCAGCGGCACCCCGGGACCCATCGTCGAGCTCAGCGTGACGCTCTTGATGTACCTGCCCTTGGCTGCCGAAGGCTTGCTGCGCACAATGGCGCCGATCACCGTGGTCGCGTTGTCCACCAGCTTCTGCGGATCGAAACTCAACTTGCCCACCGGCACATGCACCAGGCTGGTCTTGTCGGCGCGAAACTCCACCTTGCCGGCCTTGATCTCTTTCACCGCCGCGGCCACATCCAGCGTTACCGTTCCGGTCTTCGGATTCGGCATCAGGCCTTTCGGGCCCAGCACCTTGCCCAGCCGTCCCACCACTTTCATCATGTCCGGGGTGGCGATCAGCGCGTCAAACGCGGTCCAGTTTTCCTTCTGGATCTTCTCCACCATCTCCTCGCCGCCCACAGAGTCGGCTCCGGCAGCGGTCGCTTCTTTCTGGCGGTCGCCGGTCGCAATCACGGCCACAATCTTGGTCTTGCCCAGCCCGTGCGGCAGCACCACCGTGCCGCGCACCATCTGGTCGGCATGGCGGGTGTCCACTCCCAGGCGCATGGTCAGGTCGACGGTCTCGTCGAACTTGGCATACTTAACCAGTTGGAGCAGCCCGACGGCCTCGGGAAGCGCATACACCGGCTTAGTCACAGCCGCGCGCGCCTTCACAATATTCTTGCTGAATTTTTTTGCCACGTTTCCTCGTCTCCCACCGCAGATGCCAGCCCCGCTTTGCGGGGAACTCCTGGCCGGAGGGGCAACATATTCCGTCGCCGCGCCTCTGCCGCTGGAGTCCAAAAGCCGTGGTGCAAATGACGGCCCGAAGTCACCCTCGGGACGCATCCATTGAGTGTATCGAAACCGCTTCCGGAATGCAACCTTGCCGCAAACGCGGCCACTCGTCGAGTCTCCCGGCTACCTTCCAAATCGCCGGCATCGCAAGGCTCTAATTCCCGTAAGACTCCGCCGGGAACTGCTCCATGACAGCAGCGTCCAGAGGGAAGCAGTGATGTCCGGCGGGGTGAACCCATGGATTTGGACCGGATGGACCTTCGGGCCGGTCGCTGCTTCGCGCGAAGGTCGCGCAGAGCTGGTATTGGCTCCCCTGGCCCGGGCGGTATTCATAGGCGGCATGCGTGATCGGATCGGCGAATGCGTTGCCGGAAATCTGGTCGAGGCCTGACGGAAGTTGTGAGGTGTGCGAAGTCCAATAATTCTTGATCCTGAGGCTGAGATTATAAAGCTGCTGGACGCGCTGGCTGTCGGCGCGAAACTCCCGCTGCACGCGAGGCGGCCCGGACTGCGAAAAGCCGAGAACCACCATGACCACCACAAAAACGGAGGACAATGCGGCCATGAGCCTGTCGCGGTTGAGCCTGGCAGACGGGCCGTCGCTCTTGCGGAGGCCGCCGTAGTAGTAGAAAAAGACCCCGCCGGAAAGGGTCAGCACGACCAGCGACTTCAAAAGAAACCGCGAAGTGAGTTCGCCGCGCAAGAGATAGGCGAGCGCCCCAATCAGGTCGCCCATGAAGACAGCGGCGGCGATGACCAGCGCCATATAGGTCAGCCATTTTCGGATCGAGGAATCCAGCTTTTCCGGGTGTGCCGCCGCATCGCGGACGACCGCCCGCGTGAGCAGCAGATAGAGCGGAAACGCGACCATCAGCGCCGCCAGGGAGGTGCTGATGGTGTAAGCGTCGAAGCTCTGCTGGTACCCGGAGAAGAGCGGGTCGGCCAGCCATCGATCGATGAGGGCGAAAGCGAGGCAACCGAAGCCTATGGTCCACGTGGCCAGAGTGGAAAAGATGAGCAGATAGAAGAAAGCCTCCTTTGCGGAAGCTCCAGACCCGGCCCTGCGCGGAATCTCGATTCCCATGTCGCGTTGATAATAATCCGCGAGCGCGCCGTAGACCTCCTTTTCCGGCCAACCGCGCGCGGTGAGCACTCCAACCAGCGACGCTTGCGGCACGCCGGCGGCAAGCGCCTTCTCAATAAACGCGGCGATCCTGGGGTCCCGGGTCACAAGACGGTTTTACATCATCGGCGGTAAGGCTGAACGAAAAAGTTGCGCGTGCGCTGCAACCGTGCCCCCGATGTTCGAATGCCGCCGTTTCCCAATTCGAAAAAACGAACAAGGACAGGTAACGAAGTGGGAACCAAAGACGAAGATTGCTCCATTTGACCTGCAATTCGATTGACTCTGCTGTTGCACGCGGCCTAGGGTTGCTTTCGATCAATCAAATCAATCAACCTGAGCGCCCAAGCTGCGTGACTCCCAAGTTGTAGGCCTCCGGTCAACTGTGTCATGGCTCTTAGCACAGAGCGTGGCCGACAATGTGTTTCACAATCCAAGGGGGGCAATTCATGTTCCGTAACAGGTTTAATCCTTTTGGTCTTCGGACCAGCGCGGCTGTATGCCTCTCTGCCATCACATTGCTTGCGTTGCTCAGCCTGTCCGGTTGCGTCAGCAGCTCCGCTCCTGTGAGCCTTACCGTAGCGTCGTCCGCGGCCACCGTGGATGCAACGGATTCAGTGACCCTGACCGCCACGGTAAAGAATGACAAGACTCCCCCTGTTGGAGTCTCATGGACCGTGACCGGCGGCGGAACGCTGTCGAACATGACGACCACCGGGGCGACCTACACAGCCCCCGCGGCGTCCAGTTCCGCAGTCACGGCCACGGTTACGGCAACATCAGTGGCCGACGCGACCAAGACAGCGCCCACGACGCTGACCGTGCCTGCCGCGCCGACGATTTCCACCGGCCCCTTGTCGGCGAACGTGGGAACGGCCTTCAGTACGACACTGGCGGGCAGCGGCGGCATCCCCCCGTATAATTGGGCCTTGACCGGCGGGACACTGCCGACGGCGTGGAGTCTCACTTCGGCCGGCGTGCTCTCCGGCCCTGCCCCCGTGGCTGGACAGGTGGGCGCCACCAACCTGACCTTCGAGCTGACCGATTCAGGTACGGTTACGGCCCTGACGGCTACGCAGCAACTTGCGCTGACCATCAACCCGGCTGCAGCCATCGCATTTACCGGCTCAATGCCGGCCACCGCAACCTGGAACGTTGCCTATAGCGGCAGCGCGGCAGCAAGCGGCGGCGCAGGCGCGCTGACCTACACTCTCGCGACCGGCGCGATGCCTACGGGGCTGAGCCTGAACGCGGCCACCGGCGCCATCACCGGAAAGCCAACTGCGGTCGGCACTTTCAACTTCACGATCCAGGCTGCCGATGCTTTTGGAGACTCGAATAGCCAGGCGTACACGATTAAGGTGAGTTATCCCGCCCTGGCGGTTACTCCGGCCACATTGCCGACGGGCTATGTTGGATCGACTTATACGACGACAACCCTGGCTGCGACGGGCGGCACGGGCACGGGCTACACATGGGCACTGGCCAACGGAACGAATCCGCCAGCGGGCCTGAGCCTTTCCGCAGCAGGTGTGATTACGGGTAAACCGACAGGAACGCCGGGCCCCACCACCTTTACGGTTACGGTAACGGACTCCGCTTCGAACACCGCCAACGGCACGTTCTCCATCACCGTGGACGCCGCGGTGAGCATCACCACCGCGACCCCGCTACCGACGGGCTACGTTGGATCGAACTATTCGCAGACGCTGGCAGCTACGGGCGGATCGGGCACGGGCTACACCTGGGCGCTGTCCAGCGGGTCGAACGCGCCAGCGGGGATGAACTTCTCCGCGGCGGGTGTCCTCAGCGGCAAGCCAACGACCGCGGGCACCCCCAGCTTCACCGTCACGGTAACGGATTCGGCTGGAAACACAGCCACAGCCACATTCACTGTCACGATCTCGGCGGGAGTGAGCATCACCAGCTCGAGCACCTTGCCCGTAGGCTACCAGGGAACGGCTTATCCCGGCGCGACTCTGACGGCCACCGGCGGCACCGGCACGGGCTTCACTTGGACCTGGGCTGCAGCCAGCGGATCATCCCTGCCGGCAGGGCTGATCCTCTCATCGGGAGGCGTGATTTCCGGTATTCCAACCGGCTCGGGCACATTCAACATCGTGGTTACGGTGACGGATTCGGTTGGGAACACGGCATCGGCCACCGACTCGCTGACCGTTCAGGCCACGCTGGCCATCTCCAGCAGCGCCACGCTGCCGGGAGGCGTTGTGGCAACGGCTTATTCAGTTACGCTGGCGGCCACGGGCGGCTCCGGCGGCTATACCTGGGCGACTAACTCCGCGGGATCCACCAGCCTTGCGGCCATCGGACTGAGTCTGTCCAGTGCCGGCGTGGTTTCCGGCGCTTCTCCAACTCTGGGAACCGCGACCTTCTTGGGTACGGTAACCGACTCAGCCAGCCACACGGCAAGTCTCACATTCTCGGTTACGGTCAGCAATGCATTGACGATCACCACCACCAGTTTGCCCGCCACGAATTCGGGAACGGCTTACTCACAGACTCTGGCGGCGGCCGGCGGCACCGGCACGGGTTATACCTGGTCGGTAACGGGAACAAGCAACCTGGCAACCTTCAATCTGGCTCTGTCCGCGGCAGGTGTCCTCTCGGGCACGCCGGCGACGAGCGGGACCGCCAGCTTCACTGCCAAGGTCACCGATTCGGGCTCCAACACGGCAACGCAAGCGTTCACCTTCTCGGTGTACAACGCGCTCACGCTGCCTGCTCCCAATCCCAGCTCGCTGGGAGCGGGAACCACGGGCCAAGCCTATACAGGTTCAATCAATGCGTCAGGCGGCAGCGGGAACTATACCTGGACCGTTACCGGGCTGCCCTCAGACAGCTTGAGTTCCGGCTCCAGCGGCGGCACGCTCACCATCAGCGGAACGCCGACCACGGCGACCACGGTCTCGTTTGGAGTCTCGGTGAAGGACACCACGACCGGCGTCAGCGTCGGTCCATTCACCTATACCATTGTGGTCAGCAATCCACCCCCGCTGTCTCTGCCGGCGCCCAACCCCAATACTCTGCCCTCCGCTACGGTGAACCAAAGCTACACCGGTTCGATCAACGCGACAGGCGGCGTATCCCCATACACATGGATGGTTACCGGCTTGCCCTCGAATGGCTTGAGTTCATCCTCGAGCGGCGGCACCCTCAGCGTCAGCGGTACGCCCACCGCGACCGGCACGGTGACCTTTACCGCGTCGATCAAGGACAGCACCAACACGACCGTCGGTCCAAACACCTATACCATCGCCGTTAACAATGCCGGATCGCAGGTGAGCGGCACGATCATGCTCACCAACAACTGCGGTTCGAGTATTCCTGCGATCACAGTCAGCATCAACACGAGCCCCGTCCAGACCACCTCCACCGACAGCAACGGGAACTACTTCTTCGTGAGCGTGCCCAACGGGACGTACACGATTACTCCCTCGATCGCGGGGCCGACTTCCTTGTTCTATCCCGCCACATATACCGGCGTTGTCGTGAACAACGGCACCGTTAGTGGAGAAAACTTCAGCGTCTCGCTGGGTTACACGGTTTCCGGCACGGTGAGTTACTCCGGATCGAAGACCGGGCAGGTCTACTTGGCGCTGACCGACAACAACTGCGGCGGCGGGAGCGGCGGGCTGGGCACCAGCATCTCCGAAGCCACCCTCACTGCGACCGGGGCGTACACCATCCGCGGTGTGCCGCCGGACAGCTACACGTTGCAGGCTTGGATGGACACCCAGGGCTTTGGCGCGCAAAACGCCACCAACCCCACGGGCAACACCTCGGTGACGGTTGTTAACTCAAGCCCAACCGGCCAAAACGTTGCGCTGGCCGATCCCGCGACGGTCTCTCTCAGTGGATTAGCTCCGAAAATCAAAGCAGTGAGCCCATTCAACGAGGGAGCTGTGATCCTGAGCAATCGAATCGAGAACAGCAACCAAGTGGAAATGCCCGCGTCTTACACTGTCCAATGGAGCACCAGCTCGACGTGGACCGCAGGCTCGGGGTTCGCCACAGTTACCGGAAGCAAGAGTGTCGTGGCGACCGGCACACAAGGGAGTCCTTGGATAGTGGGCGGCCTCACCAATGGTCAGGCCTACTACTTCAGCGTCCAGGGCGTGGCGGGGAGTTCGACCAGCAACTTTTCCCCGGTCGTCGGCCCCGTGACCATCGGCGCGCCCACGGGCGGCAACACGGTGTCCGGCACGGTCACCTTTAGCCAAACAGCCACAGGCCCTCTGTACGTTGGCTTCGCCAACCAGAACACGAACGTCATCTACGCCACCTCGGTGGGAAGTCAGGTGAGCCCGCCAACGAGCCCGGCAACGTACACCGTCCAGGTTCCCACCGGTTCCGATTACTTCTTCTTCGGGATCCTCGACCAGAACAACAACGGCATCCTCAACGGTCCGGGAGAAATCTCCAACATCGAAGGGAACGACAAGACTGTCACATCCATAACAGGCAACACGAGCGGAGAGGACCTGACGTTGCCCACCGCCAATAGCACCGCCAATGTGACAACGCAGTACTCTTCATCGACGTCCCCAGGCGGCAGCTCTACCGGTTACAGCCTTAACTTCGACGTGAGAGCGGGTAACAAACTGCCAGTGGCCGTTACGCTGACCTCGGGCCCGAATATGATTAACCCCGTGGACATCGGCAACCTATGCAGCGGTTGCGGCAGCACCCAATTCCAACTCTATTCGAGCATCGGCGGCACTGTGCCGAATGTGGGCGATGCCTATACCTTCAAGGTCACCTACAGCGATGGAACCGTGGATAACGGAACAGTGACCGCCGCTGTAACCGGCGTGCTGACCGCCAGCCAACTTGCCACCAGCCTTGCACCCACCGGGACCGGAGGCAGCACGACGCCGACGTTTACCTGGACCTACCCAGCCAACGCCAGCAGCTACATCTACTCGTACTATATCTGCTGCGCTAACAACAGCGATATTTGGCAAATACCTGGCAACAACTCCAACTCGAATGGATTCACTAGTGCCCAGATTCCCGGCTCTACCGGCATCGTCTGGGGCACCGATCCTACTGACAACACCAATACGCCGTCTTTGGGCAGCCTGACCACCGGGACGAGCTACTTCTGGCAGATTCAAACCCAGGACAGCAACGGCAACTCGGCGCAGGCGCAGGTGAACTACCAACCATAAGCCATTGCGCCTGCTGCACCCACCAGGGCGGTCAACCATCCGGTTGGCCGCCCTTTCCACATCCTGCCCTGAGTTTGGCGAAAGCCGGCCCTGTGCAAAGTCGAAGGGGGTCTCGCCTTTGAGACCTGGGAAGAATGCCGCGCGGAATCAGATCCACTCACAAGAGGAGAAGCAAAGTGCGGGCCCGACGTGGCCGGTCTGCACTCCGCTCTTTTCGTCTTTCCCTAAACAGCCCTTTTGTGGCACACTTCTAACCATGGGAAGCAAAGACAAAGGCAAGAAAGAAGCGAAGAAGGCGCCGAAGCCCAAGCCCAAACCGGAACCCGGCCGCAAGCGCGAAGGGTTCACCCCAGCCCCGCCGAAATAGGGCGGGCGTTTATTCTCCTGGAGCAGCGATAAACGCCGCGCCCAACGCAGAAAGGCCCTCCTGCAATGGAGGGCCTTTCTGTCTTACATGATTGGGCTTCCATGATTTGGCGTGTGCCCCATCCTTCGCCCGTTTTGCGAAGGGCGCCCGTTTTGCGAAGGCGGGGAGTAAAGCCTACGCCACCACTTCAATCCCCATGGACCGCGCCGTGCCCTTGATGCTCTTCACCGCTGCATCCACCGTGGAGGCGTTCAGATCGGGCATCTTCTGGGTGGCAATCTCGCGCACCTGCTTCTCCGTCACCTTGCCCAGCTTTTCCTTGTTCGGGGTGCCGGAGCCTTTGGCGATGCCCGCTGCCTTCTTGAGCAGAACCGCGGCCGGCGGTGTCTTGGTAATGAAGGTGAAACTGCGATCGCCGTAAACCGTGATGACCACAGGAATGGTGAGCCCAGCCATCTCCTTGCTGGTGGTGCGCGCGTTGAACTGCTTGCAGAACTCCATGATGTTGACCTGCGCCTGACCGAGCGCGGGTCCCACCGGCGGCGCCGGAGTGGCCTTGGCGGCCTCAATCTGCAACTTGACGTAGCCGGTAATTTTCTTCGGAGGTGCCATGATTGTTTCCTTCGGAAACCAGCTTCTAGCTCCTAGCTTCTAGCCTTTAGCTGGATAATCCTTTCATTTAATTTTGGAGCTGCCGCCCGAGCGTTCGCTCTCAACCGATGCCCGCTAGGTGGGCTGGACCGGCTAGAAGCTGGAAGCTGAAGACAAGAAGCTGCAACTACTCAATCTTTTCCACTTTGCTGAACTCCAGCTCGACCGGTGTGGAACGCCCGAAGATGGTCACCATGACCTTCATCGTTTCGCGATCTTCGTTGATCTCATCCACCACGCCGTTGAAGTTGGCAAATGGCCCGTCGTTAATCCGGACCTGCTCGTTCTTTTCAAACTTGATCTTCATCCGCGGCTTGTCTTTGGCCGTCTCGCTGCGGAAGAGAATGGAACTGACTTCTTCTTCGCTCAATGCCACCGGCTTGTCGCCCGTGCCCAGGAATCCGGTCACCTTGGGCGTGTCTTTCAACACGTGCCAAAGATGGTTGTCGAGCTCCATCTCCACCAGCACGTAGCCGGGCAGAAAGACCCGCTCCACGGTGCGCTTTTTGCCGTTGACGATCTCCGTCACCGGCTCGGTGGGAATCATGACTCGGCCCACGCGGTCCTTCAATCCAAAGGCTTCAATGCGGCTCTCAATCGACTCCCGCACCTTGCGCTCAAAACCCGAATAGGCGTGCAGGATATACCACTTGAAGCGCTCGTTCCGCACCGGCTGTGGCTCTGGCACCTCAACGGGTGGTTCTATCTCATCTGCCATCATGCTCTCGTTTCGCGGTCGCATTTACTGTTGCATTCCGCTCATCTTGGCCAACAGCGCGGTCAGGCCGGCGCCGAAGATCCAATCCACCACAAAGAAAAACACGCCGAAGATGAAGACCGCCACCAGCACCACGGTCGTGGTGGCCTCCACCTCTTTGCGCGAGGGCGTAACCACCTTGCGCATCTCTCCCCGGACATCGCCGAGAAAGTGTGAGAAGTCCTTCCAAACTGCAATCGCCTTCTCGACAATGCTCGGCAACTTCGGCCGGTCATCCTGGTTCGCCAATGCTGCTTTGGTTGCCATACTTCCATTCCTTAGCGTGCGGCGTTCTGCCGCGCGCATCCCTAACTAATCTGGCAGGGGCGGAGGGATTCGAACCCCCAAGTTCGGTTTTGGAGACCGACAGTTTAGCCGTTGAGCTTACGCCCCTAAAAGCAGCTACTAGCTTCTAGCCTCTAGCTTCCAGCTCACCCTCGGGAACGCAAGATCCTTCGTCTCCCCTTAGAAAAAGCTAGCAGCTAGAAGCTGGCGGCTAACGGCTGCCCTTACTTCGTTTCCTTGTGCGGCTGATGCTTGCGGCAGCGGTTACAGAACTTCTTGAACTCCAGACGGCCCGTGGTCGTCTTCTTGTTCTTGGTCGTCGAGTAATTCCGCTCCTTGCACTCAGTGCACTGCAACGTAACAATTTCCCGCATCTTCCAATCCTAACCGATCCAGCGCTTCACCTGCATCCCGCGCCCGATCTGTTTGAGTGTTGCCGCATCCTGACATCGCGCCCGAAGGGCGGTCCGCCCGACGCGGCAAGCGTCTACTTCGTAATCTCCGACACCGTGCCGGCGCCCACCGTGCGACCGCCTTCGCGGATCGCAAAGCGGAGACCCTTTTCCAACGCCACCGGCGTAATCAGCTCGACAGCCAGCTGCACGTTGTC